>Ga0213872_10000643_pt1 | contig 26412 bp, 24 predicted proteins | sample VelepicomBERX_R2_FD_160071 | JGI IMG/M metagenome (GOLD analysis project Ga0213872, IMG submission 160071) | Rhizosphere microbial communities from Vellozia epidendroides in rupestrian grasslands, the National Park of Serra do Cipo, Brazil - RX_R2 | ecosystem: Host-associated > Plants > Roots >...
TTATGCCTGATGACCATAGCGAGTTGGTACCACCCCTTCCCATCCCGAACAGGACCGTGAAACGACTTCGCGCCGATGATAGTGCTGCAACCAGTGTGAAAGTAGGTTATCGTCAGGCTTGTTATACAGCGAAGCCCCTTCCAGTGATCTGGAAGGGGCTTTTGCTTTTTGTGCGCCGACTTCACGTGCGCCGATTTCATTTCGGCTTCACACAAATCGGCTTCACGCAAATCGCGATTCCCTTCCTCGCTCCTCGCCGGCAGGTGACCGGCATCCGGCTCGCTATTGGCGATGCCCGCTATTGCCCTCAAAAAACTTCGCAGCAGTGTCGATTCCGGCTCACCAGGTTCGTCGTATGATTAGGTTCCGCAATTTTGGGAATACCCAATCCTGAAATTCGGTTTCCCAACCAATCCAAGGAGAACCGATCATGCCGCAAGTCAAACCGATTCCTGAAGGAATGCGTACCGTCACCCCACACCTGGTTTGTGGCGGCGCTGCCGAGGCCATCGAATTCTACAAAAAGGCATTCAACGCCAAGGAGCACGGCCGCATGCCGGGGCCGGGTGGAAAGCTGATTCACGCCCAAATCCAGATCGGCGATTCGATGCTGATGCTGGTTGACGAATTTCCCGAGATGGCAGGTTCCCTCAGTCCGAAAAGCCTGAAGGGGACGCCAGTCTCGATCCATCTGTATGTCGAGAACGTAGATGAAGCTTTTGCCCAGGCAGTCGCTGCCGGCGCTACGGTCAAGATGCCGCTCGCCGATATGTTTTGGGGCGACCGGTTTGGCATGATTGAAGATCCATTCGGCCATCACTGGACATTGGCGACGCACACGCGCGATCTGACGCCTGAACAAATGCAGGCCGAGATGCAAAAGACTTCACGCTGACATTTCATCAAAGGAGAATAATTTATGCTGAATATGGTCATCATTGCCATTGTTGTTATTGTTGCCGTCGTTCTAGCCTTGGCCGCGGGCAAGCCTGATGTTTTCCGCGTGGAGCGTTCGGCCAACATCAAGGCACCGGCGGACAAGGTGTTCGCGTTGATCAACGATTTCCACAACTGGCCGGCGTGGTCGCCTTGGGAAAAGCTCGATCCGGCCATGCAGCGTACCTACAGCGGCGCTGCCCGCGGTGTGGGCGCGGGGTATGCGTGGGAAGGCAACAAGCAAGTCGGTAAGGGCAGCATGGAAATCATGGAATCGTCGCCGACGACGAAAATCTCCATCAAGCTCGATTTCTTCCTGCCCTTCGAAGCGCACAATACGGCAGAATTTACGATGCAAACGCATGGTGACCTGACCTCGCTCACCTGGGCCATGTATGGCCCCTCCCCTTTCATGATGAAGCTGATGCATGTCTTCATGCCTATGGACCGCATGGTAGGCAAGGATTTCGAGGAAGGTTTGAATAATTTGAAGACAATCGCCGAAAGATAACAATTTTGTGTCGATTCCGGGTCGGCTAATTCGTCGTAGAAGTAAGCGCAACAGGAAAGTAGAAGCTTTCGCAAGCGCCCAATCAAACCCGATCTGTTCAAGGAGAAATGCAATGCGATTCATGATGCTGGTAATTCCCAAGGGCTATGAAAGTGCGGAACCGGGCAAGATGCCCGATGCCGAGCATGTGGCCGAGATGATGAAGTACAACGAGTCTCTGCAAAAAGCCGGCGTACTGCTGGCGCTCGACGGTCTGCATCCGCCGTCGGCAGGTGTGCGCGTGTCGTTCAAGAACAAGAAGCCGACTGTGACCGATGGACCGTTTGCCGAAGCCAAGGAATGCCTGGGCGGCTATTGGATGATCCAGGTGAAGTCCAAGGAGGAAGCGATAGCGTGGGCCTCGCGCGCACCCATGGGCGACAATGAAATCATCGAAGTGCGCCAGGTGCAGGAGTTCGACGACTTTCCGTCTGACGTGCAGCAGGCCGCAGACGGCTTCAAGGAAATGCAGGCGGCTACCAAGAGCTGATGAACGACATTCAGCGCGCCATCGATGCGGTGTGGCGGATTGAATCCGCCAAGATCATCGCCACGGTGGCGCGCATGGTGCGCGAAGTCGGGTTGGCTGAGGAATTGGCCCAGGATGCGCTGGTTGCGGCCTTGGAACGCTGGCCGCAAACCGGTATTCCAACCAAGCCGGGGGCCTGGCTGACCACGGTGGCCAAGCATAGCGCCATCGACCATTTGCGCCGCCGCAAGCTGCTCGAGCGCAAGCACGAAGAACTTGGCCGCGAGCTCGAAGCGGAACTGGAAACGGCAGCCTCCTTTGCCGATGCCATGAACCAGGACGAGGATATCGACGACGACTTGCTGCGTCTGCTATTCGTGGCCTGCCATCCCATCTTGTCCCCGGAAGCACGTGTTGCATTGACCTTGCGCCTACTGGGCGGGTTGACGACTGACGAGATTGCGCGCGCTTTCCTGATATCGGAAGCCACGGTCGCGCAGCGCATTGTACGCGCCAAGCGCACCTTGGCGGAAGCCAAGGTGCCGTTCGAAGTGCCACGCGCCGAGGAGCGCACTGAGCGGCTGGCCTCGGTATTGGCCGTGCTTTACCTGATTTTCAACGAAGGCTATGCGGCAACCGCCGGTGAATCCTGGATGCGCCCCAGCTTATGCGAAGAGGCGCTGCGACTGGGGCGCATGCTGGCGGAACTGGCGCCGCAGGAAGCCGAGGTGCATGGCCTGGTGGCGCTGATGGAAATCCAGGCTTCGCGCCTGCGCGCGCGCAGCGGGCCGGATGGCGAGCCGATACTCTTGCTCGAACAAGACCGTTCGCGCTGGGACTATCTGTTGATCGGGCGCGGTTTGAGCGCACTCAAGCGCGCGGAGGGGTTGGCGGACCAAGGTTCGTATACCCTGCAAGCTGCGATCGCCGCTTGCCATGCGCGGGCGCGCACGGCGCAGGAGACTGATTGGAAGCTGATCGTCGGCCTATACGATGCCTTGCTGAGGCAAACGCAGTCCCCAATTGTCGAACTCAACCGGGCCGTGGCCGTATCCATGGCGGACGGCCACGCCGCAGGACTGGCGCTGGCCGACGCGCTGACGGAAAACGAAATATTGCGGAACTATCACTTGCTGCCCTGCGTGCGCGGGGATCTTTTGCTTAAACTAGGCCGTCAGGCCGAAGCGCGCGCGGAGTTCGAACGCGCGGCGGCGCTGACGCGCAACTTGCGTGAACAGGCACTGATGTTGAAACGCGCAAAAGCGTGCAGCTAGGAGCCTCGGGTCCACAATCAGTTTTCCAGGCTGCGCGCGCGTTCCACGGCCTTGCGCCACAGTTGCAGATGGTGCTTTGCCTGCTGCGCGGGCATGGCGGGTTCGAAGCGTCTTTCGATTCGCCATTGCGTGCTGATTTCTTCCGTTGAAGACCAGAATCCCGTTGCGAGACCGGCCAGGTAGGCGGCACCCAGAGCGGTGGTTTCGGTCACCGAAGGCCGAACGACGGGTACGCCCAGCATGTCGGCCTGGAATTGCATCAGCAAATCGTTGCGCGCCGCGCCGCCGTCGACGCGCAACTCCTTGATGGCGATGGCGGAATCCTTGTGCATCGCTTCCAGCACGTCGACAGTCTGGTAGGCAATGCTCTCCAGCGCCGCACGTGCAATATGCGCCCTGGTGGTGCCGCGCGTCATGCCGACGATGGCGCCACGCGCATAGGCATCCCAATACGGTGCGCCGAGTCCGGTGAAGGCGGGCACGAATACCACGCCACCGGTATCGGTTACGCTCATGGCGAGCGCTTCGACCTCGGGCGCCGTCTTGATGATGCCGAGGCCATCGCGCAGCCACTGGATAGTGGCGCCGCCCATGAAGACACTACCTTCCAACATGTAGTCGGTTTGCAGGCCCGAATCGAAACTCCAGCCTACCGTGGTCAGCAAATTATTGCGTGAAGCGACGGCTTGCTTGCCGGTATTCATCAGCATGAAACAGCCAGTGCCGTAAGTGTTCTTGGCCATGCCGGGGGAGAGGCAGGCCTGGCCAAACGTCGCCGCCTGCTGATCGCCGGCGATGCCGGCGATGGGAAGAGCGGCGCCGAGCAGCTCGGGCCTGGTGTGGCCGACCGTGCCGCTGCTGGCTGCCACTTGCGGCAATAGTGCGGCCGGAATATTCAGCAGGGTCAGCAATTCCTCGTCCCAGCGCAGTGTGTGGATGTTGAACAGCATGGTGCGCGAGGCATTGCTGGTGTCGGTGACGTGCGCTCCGCATAAGTTGTAGATCAGCCAGGAGTCGATGGTGCCGAAAGCCAGTTCGCCGCGTTCGGCGCGTGGGCGCACACCTGGAACATTGTCGAGCAGCCAGGCAAGCTTGGTGCCGGAAAAATAGGCATCGACCACCAGCCCGGTCTTTTGCTGTATCAAGGCAGCCTTGCCTTGCGCACGCAGGGCATCGCACAGGCCGGCTGTGCGGCGGTCTTGCCAGACGATTGCGTGGGCAACGGGCTCCCCGGTTTGGCGGTCCCACACGACCGTCGTTTCGCGCTGGTTGGTTATGCCGATGGCTGCAATGTCGGCGGCGGCAACGCCGTGGTCCTTCAGGACCTTTTGCGCAACTGCGAGTTGCGAGCGCCAGATTTCCGCCGCGTCATGTTCGACCCAACCCGGTTGCGGAAACAGTTGAGCAAATTCCTCCTGCGCGACGGCCTTGATCGCGCCAGAGCGCTCGAACAAGATGGCGCGTGAGCTGGTCGTGCCCTGATCCAGCGCAAGAATGAATTTGCCCATGGTTTTCCTCCCAAGTTGGCCGTGGCGTTGCGCCGTGTGGTTTCTTATAGTTTGTACGCTGGCTCCGGCAGGCCGGCGACGTCCACTTCCAGCGTCAGCAAACAGCCCGATAGCGGATATTGCTTCAACTCCTCGGCGGAACGATTGGCGCTTGCCGTGGTGACGTACAAAGTGCGCAGTTCCGGGCCGCCGAAGGCCAGCATGGTCGGGCAGCGCGCAGGCAAAGTGATTTCGCGCAGAATTTCGCCGGTAGGCGACAGGCGCAGCAAGCGGCCGCCCTCCATCATGGCGCACCAGTATGCGCCTTCGACGTCGACCGCGGCGCCGTCCGGGCGGCCGCCGTAGTTGTTGTTGCGGTCGGTCGAAAAGCTGCGCAGCACGCGCCCCGAGGCGGCGTTGAGCTTGCCGCTGCCCAAGTCGAAATCGTAGGCGAAGATAGTGTGCGAAGTGGTATCGCTGCGGTAGATGGTGCGATTGTCGGGGCTGAAGGCGAGGCCGTTGGAAACCGTAGCCGGCAGTTCGACGTCGTGCAAGGCGCCGTGCTCGACGCGGTACAACGTGGCGCCCGGGCGGTCGCGCGGCTCATGGATGGTGCCGACCCACAAGCGGCCGGCGGCGTCGCAGCGACCGTCGTTGAAACGCTGCTTGCCGGTATCGTAAGGTGCATCGGCAAGCGGCATCAAGCGGCCATTGCCGGTGTCGAGCAGGGACAGACCGCCGCGCAAGGCAACCAGCAAGCCGCCACTTTCGCAAAAGGCGATGGCGCCCGGCTCGCTAGGCATGGGCCAGCTGCGATGCGCGCCGCTGGCCGGCGTCAAACTGTGCACGGCTTTGCCGGGGATATCGACCCAATAAATAGTGGCTTCGGCGGCATGCCAGATTGGGCATTCGCCTAGTTGCATGGGAAGATCGAGTGCGGCGCGTATGCTGGGTTGCTTGTTGGACGACATGGCTTTGCAATATGATTGAGAATTGCGCCATTATGCAATGAAACGGAATATTCAAAGAGGCGGATGTGAACCAGATGGCAGCAAGGCCAAAAATCGCTTTTCTCGGCATCGGCTTGATGGGCAAACCGATGGCGACGCGCCTGCTTGCTGCCGGCTATGCCTTGACGGCCTGGAACCGCAGCCGCGCCAAGGCCGAAGCACTGACAGCGCTCGGTGCGAGCATTGCCGCGTCGCCGGCACAGGCCGCGGGCGATGCCGACATCGTCATCACCATGCTCGATGCCGGCCCGGTGGTAGCGGACGTCATGCGGCAGGCGCTGCCTGGTCTGCGGCCAGGAACCCTGGTGGTCGACATGAGTTCGACGCGGCAAGCCGAAGCGCAGCAGATGCATGGCTGGCTCGTGCAGCATGGCATACGTTTTCTTGATGCACCGGTTTCAGGCGGCGTGCGTGGCGCCGAGGCCGGCGAATTGGCTATCATGGCCGGCGGCACACAAGCGGATTTTGATCAGGCCGAGCCGATATTGCGCGCCATGGGCCGCGCGACTCTGGTCGGCTCCGCCGGGTGCGGGCAACTGGCCAAGCTGTGCAACCAGCTGATTGTCGGCGGCACCATCAATATCGTGGCTGAAGCCTTGCTGTTGGCCCGGGCCGGCGGCGCCGATCCGGCGGCGGTGCGTGCGGCGATACGCGGCGGCTTCGCCGAAAGCCGCATTCTCGAGGTGCATGGGCAGCGCATGCTGGAGCGCAATTTTGTCCCCGGCGGGCAGGTCAAGACCCAGCTCAAGGATATGGAAAACATTCTGAGCGCCGCATCGAATGCCGGCCTGCATCTGCCGCTCACCGAGCTGGTCGAGCAGCGCTACCGCAGTATCGTCAATGGGCTGCCGCAGGCCGATCATGCCGCGGCCTTGCTGGCGTTGGAACAGATGAATCCTGGCAAGCGTCTGGGCGACGCCCCTGACACGCTGCCGTAAGGAATAGGAGTTGGCTTAGGAGTTGCTCAGGAACGCTTCCGCCAAGCGTACCCAGTAGGTGGCGCCAAGCGGCAGCAAGTCGTCGTTGAAATCGTAGCTGGGATTATGCAGGTTGCAAGGCCCGAGCCCGTGGCCGGCGCTGCGGTGTTCGCCCTCGCCATTGCCGATGAAGACATAGCAGCCCGGCTTGGCCTGCAGCATGTAGGCAAAGTCTTCGGCGCCCATGGTCGGCTCGACCTTGGTGTCGACATTGGCGGCGCCCACCACCGATTCCATCACGCGCGCTGCAAATGCGGTCTCCTTCTCATGATTGATCAGCGGCGGATAGTTGCGCTTGAATTCGAAGCGGACTTCGGCGTCGAAGGCTGCCGCGGTATGGTCGGCGATATCCTTCATGCGTTTTTCTATCAGGTCCAGCACGGCCATGCTGAAGGTGCGCACCGTGCCGATCAGGGTGGCTTCGTCGGGAATGACGTTGGTGGCGCTGCCGGAGTGGATTTGCGTGACCGACAGCACGCCGGCTTCGAGCGGGTTCTTGTTGCGGCTGATGATGGTTTGCCAGCTTTGCGCAATCTGCACAGCGATCATGATAGGGTCTACACCCTTGTGCGGCTGGGCGGCGTGGGCGCCGCGCCCGACCACCGTCACTTCGAACTCGTTGCTTGATGCCATCATGGGGCCGGGCGTGACGCCGAATTGGCCGACTGCCACACCTGGCCAATTGTGCATGCCGAACACGGCTTCCATCGGATATTTTTCGAACAGGCCGTCGGCAATCATGCGGCGTGCGCCGCCGCCGCCTTCTTCTGCGGGTTGAAAAATCACATAGACGGTGCCGTCGAAGTTGCGATGCCTGGCCAGGTAGTGGGCTGCGCCGAGCAGCATGGCGGTATGGCCGTCATGGCCGCAAGCGTGCATCTTGCCTGCGTGTTGCGAGGCATGCGGGAAGGTGTTGATTTCCTGCATGGGCAGGGCGTCCATGTCGGCGCGCAGGCCGACTGCGCGATTGCTGTTGCCGTTCTTGATGATGCCGACCACGCCGGTCACGCCCAGGCCGCGTACGATGGGAATGCCCCATTCGCTCAACTTGGCAGCGACGACATCGGCTGTGCGCTGTTCTTCAAAACACAATTCAGGATGGGCGTGAATGTCGCGCCGGATTTTTTGCAATTCGGCGTGAAATTCGACGATGGGGTCGAGCAGCTTCATAAGGTCTCCGGCTTATTTTTCTCGATGCTAGCCATGCTGCGTTGCGGCATGATGACAAGCTTCACAATCTTCGCTTAGGCAACCATCTTACCCTTGTGCGGCAAAATGCGTTTCCCGGAATGGGTCGAAGCGCTTGGTATGGCAAGCCGACACGCTCTATTGCGGAACGGAAATCTCCCTGCGCCACTGCGCGCGCCGTTATACCATATAGGCATTGCCCCAGGGACCGCACTGTTTGTCGAGGCCGGGGCTTGCTTTTTTGGGAATGAAACATGAGCACCACCACAGTCCGCGCGGTCTGCCCGCACGATTGCCCCGATACCTGCGCCTTGCTGGTCACCGTCAAGGACGGTGTGGCGACAGAGGTCAAGGGCGACCCCGATCATCCGACCACGGCCGGTGTGCTGTGCACCAAGGTGTCGCGCTATACCGAACGCACCTATCATCCGGACCGGCTCTTGCATCCCATGAAGCGGGTCGGCAGGAAAGGCGAAGGCAAGTTCGAGCGCATTTCCTGGGACGAAGCGCTGGGCACCATTGCCGCACGCCTGAAGGAAATCGCCGCGCGCGATCCACAGGCGATTTTGCCATACAGCTATGCTGGCACCATGGGCCTGGTGCAGGGCGAATCGATGGCGGCGCGTTTCTTGCACAAGCTCGGCGCTTCGCTGCTGGACCGCACCATCTGCGCGACCGCCGGCGGTACTGGTTACAAGTACACCATCGGTGCCCGCATCGGCACCGATCTCGAGCAATTCCAGAACGCAAAACTGATCCTGATCTGGGGCGGCAACCCGATCGCCTCCAACCTGCATTTCTGGACGCGCGCGCAGGAGGCGAAGCGGCGCGGCGCCAAGTTGATCGCGATCGATCCGTATCGCTCGCTGACGGCCGAAAAATGCCATCAGCACATCGCCTTGCTGCCGGGCACCGACGCCGCGCTGGCTCTGGGCATGATGCACGTGCTGATCCGCGACGATTTGCTCGACCATGATTACATCGCTCGTCATACGCTCGGATTCGAGCAATTGAAGCAGCGTGCAGAGGAATGGACGCCTGAGAGGGTGGCCGGCATTTGCGGCATTGCCGCCGACGAAGTCGAACAGCTGGCGCGCCTGTATGGCGAAACGGCCAAGCGCGGCGAAGCGGTAGCTATTCGCACTAACTATGGCTTGCAGCGCGTCCACGGTGGCGGCATGGCCGTGCGCAATATCACTTGCCTGCCGGCGCTGGTCGGCGCCTGGCGCCATGCGGCGGGCGGTGTGCAATTGTCGTCCTCGGATTCCTTCCCGCGAGACTTTAACGCCTTGCAGCGGCCGGAGCTGCTGCCGCCAGGGACGCGCACCATCAATATGTCCACCATAGGCGACGACTTGCTGCGCGAGGCATCAGCGGATTTCGGTCCGCGCATCGAGGCCCTGATTGTCTATAACTCGAACCCGGTTGCAATTGCGCCGCAATCGGCCAAGGTGGCGCAGGGTTTTGCGCGCGAAGACTTGTTCACCGTGGTGCTTGAGCATTTCCAGACCGATACCGCGGACTACGCCGATATCGTGTTGCCGGCCACCACGCAACTGGAACACGTCGATGCCCATTCCGCCTATGGCCATACCTATATGATGGCGAACAATGCGGCCATCGCGCCGCTGGGTGAAGCCAAGCCGAACACCGAGATTTTCCGTCTGTTGGCGGCACGCATGGGCTTCGACGACCCCTGCTTCAAGGACAGCGACGATGTCATAGCCGCCTCGGCTTTCAACGGCAAGGACGTACGTGCGATCCATTTCGATTGGGAATCGCTGAAGCGCAAAGGCTGGCAAAAGCTCAACCTGCCCGACGCGCCGTTTGCCGAAGGTGGTTTCCCTACACCCTCCGGCAAATGCGAATTCTTCAGTGAGCGCATGCAGGCCGACGGTCTCGACCCTCTGCCGAGCTATATCGCGCCCTATGAATCGCATGCCACTAATCCGGCATTGGCGGCCAAGTATCCGCTGGCCATGATTTCGCCGCCGGCGCGCAATTTCCTCAATTCCAGTTTCGTCAACGTGCAAAGCTTGCGTCACACCGAAGGTGAACCGCATCTCGACATCCATCCCGACGACGCGGGCGCGCGCGGCATAGTCGCGGGCGACGTGGTGCGCATCTTCAACGACCGCGGCTCTTTCGTCGCCAAGGCCCGCGTGACCGACAAGGCGCGCAAGGGCCTGGTGGTGGGGTTGTCGATCTGGTGGAAGAAGCTCGCCAGCGACGGCAAGAACGCCAACGAAGTCACCAGCCAGCGCTTGACGGACATGGGTGGCGGACCGACGTTTTACGACTTGCTGGTGCAGGTCGAGAGGGTGTAGCTGAATATGTTGCCGCGGGCGCTGCTGGTAACTGGCGCCGCATTGCTGTTGGGAGGCTGCGCGCAGATCGGGTATTACGCCCAGGCCGTGCATGGCGAGATGTCGGTGCTGCATGCGGCCCGGCCGATCGACGACGTCATGAACGATCCCGGCGCCGATGCTTCGCTGAAAGCGCGGCTGGGCAAGGTCAAGGAAATTCGCGCTTTCGCTGTCGCCGAACTGGATTTGCCGGACAACCGAAGCTACTCAACCTATGCCGACCTCAAGCGGCCCTACGTGTTGTGGAACGTGGTGGCGACGCCCGAACTGTCCTTGACGCCTATCCACTGGTGTTTCCCGGTCGCCGGCTGCGTCAGTTACCGTGGCTATTACCACGAGCAGGCGGCACAGGAGTTCGCCGCGCAACTGCGCGCCGAGGGCGACGACGTGCTGGTCGGCGGCGTGCCGGCTTATTCGACACTGGGGTGGTTCAACGATCCGGTGTTGTCGACCTTCATCGATTATTCCGACGCCGAACTGGCGCGCATGCTGTTCCACGAACTGGCCCATCAGCTCATATATGTGAAGAACGATTCGCAGTTCAATGAATCGTTTGCCACGACAGTCGAGGAAGAAGGTTTGGAGCGCTGGCTGGCTGCGCACGGGGAGGCTGGGCAGCGCGAAGCGTACGCGCTGCGCCGGGAGCGCAGGCAGGGTTTCCTGAACCTGTTGTTGAGCAATCGGAAGAAGCTGGAAATGAGCTATGCGAGCGAAGCCAGTGACGATGACAAGCGTGCCCGCAAGGCCGAGGTCTTCCGCGAAATGCGCGACGAGTATCAGGTCTTGAAGGCTGGCTGGAACGGTTACTCCGGTTACGACACCTGGTTTGTCGAACCGCTGTCGAATGCGCGTTTTGCGTCGGTCGCTACCTATCATGACCTTGTGCCGGCATTTAAAGCGCTGTTGGCACAACAAGGGAGCTTTCCAGCTTTCTATGATGCAGTGCGACGCCTGGCTGCACTCGGAAAAGCAGAACGGCATCGCCGACTGGCATTGCTGATGGGACCGATTGCCGCCGATGATGGTCGGAACAAAGGCGAGGACAAGTCAGAATAGGATTTCCCGACCTGCTTAGTTACAATGGCTGCATGAGATTCGACGTCGACCTGCATCGAACCACTATTACCCTTCATAACCGCCTGGCGGACGGCAGGCCGTTCGAACTGAGCGTGATCGATGCCGGTCCCGGTTCGCAAGGCGACAAGTACGCGGCGCCGACCATGGTGTTCGTGCACGGCTTTGGCGGGCGGGCGGCCTACTGGGAATACCAGCTCGAGCAATTCCATGAAAATTACCGTGTCATCGCGCTCGATCTGCGCGGTCACGGCTATAGCGATGCACCCACAGAGGACGAGGGAGCGCGCTACGACGTGCCGGAATTGGTAGCCGATCTCGAAGAGGCGCTGCAGATCTTGCGAGTGCCGGAACGCTTTGTCATGGTGTGCCATTCTTTTGGCGGCGCCCTGGCGGCCTACTATGCAAACCGCCATCCGCAGCGCTTGTCGGCACTGGTCATCATCGCTTCGGCAGTGCGATTTCACCTGCGCCTGGGCGGGCGCATGCTGTTGCGCGTTCCGCCGTCCATCCTGACCTGGCTGCGTCAGGTCTTGCCCTACGTCGGCTTCAATGCCGCCCGCATGTATCCGCCCGCTCACGTAATCTATCTGCAGAACCGCAACGGCATACGAACCTGGGACGGCAGCGAACTGCTGCGTGCGATCAAAGTGCCGAGCCTGGTCGTACTCGGGCAGCGCGACAACCTGTTTTCAGACGCCTCCTACAGGGAAGTGGCGCGCCTGATTCCGGGAGCCGAGCAAGTGGTGATCCCGGTATCGGCACACCAGGTCATGGTGGAGCGGCCCGAGGCGGTGAATCGTGCCATGGAGCGCTTTCTGCTGACGCTGAGCGATCCGTTGCGCGCAGCCGAAGCGAAGGCGGCGCAAAAGGCGCAAAGGCGTGCTGCACGCAAGGCGCTCGAAGCACAGCGGCCCTGGTTGAAATTTTACGACAGCCGCACACCTTACCGGATACGGCCGCCCTCGGTGCCGCTTACGCGTCTGCTGGAAGCCACCGCCAGGCGCTTTGCCAAGACGCCGGCCTTCAACTACCTGGGCCGCACCATGAGCTGGCGCGAGTTGGAGCGGCAGGCCAACCGTTTTGCACACGGTTTGTTGCGCTTGCGCGTACGTTCCGGAGAGCGGATATTGTTGGCGATGCCGAATATCCCGCAGTGGATCATCGCTTACTACGGTATCTTGAAAATCGGCGCGGTCGCGGTATTGGCGGACGCCCACATCGACGGTGTCGGATTGCAGCGGCGCATTGCGGAGTCCGGCAGTGTCATGCTGATCACGACGACGGATCGTTACGAATTCTGGCGTGATGCATTGACCGGCGACGGCGACGACGACAATCAGGCCAGCCTGCGGCGCGTGATCTTCGCCTCGCAAATGGATTACCTGGGCTGGTACGAAAAAATCAAGTTTGCGCTATGGCGCAATTTGCAGGAGAAGCATTGGCTGCCCTGGCTGCGCCCCGGCGCGAAAATTCGCAAGCACGAGCGGCGCTTTTTGCATTTCCGGCAGGTGATGCCGCCGGGGCTCATCTTTCCGCCCAACGTCGTTCCAGCCATGGACGACGTTGCGGTGCTGGCCTATACCTCGGGCGGCTCCGGCGGCGCGGGTGGCGCAAACCAACCCTTGCCGGTACCGCTCACGCATCGCAATCTGACGGCCAATGCGCTGCAGTTGCGGCATTGGCTGCCCGAGTCGCGCCCAGGCGACGAGCGCTTCCTGGCGCAGCAGTCGTTTTCGAACGCTTACGGCTTGGGCAGCCTGCTGCATCTGGCGGTCTATCTCGGCGCCACCTTGATTCTGTTGCCGAGCGGCGAGCCTGCGCCCTTGCTCAAAGCCGTCAAGAAGCTGCGGCCAACGTTTTTCCCGACTACGCCGCGCATGGTTCGCCTGCTGACCCATATTGACGATGTGCGCGGCTATGGCCTGGCCTCGATCCGGGTGTGCGTGGTCAGTGGCGCATCCTTGCCGCAAGAGACGCGCGAGGAATTCGAAAAAATCACACGCGGCCGCCTGATCGAGGCCTATGGCTTGACCGAGGCTGCGCCTGCCGTGATGGCTATGCCGGTGGCGGCACACAGGCATGCCGGAGGCGTGTGTGTGCCATTGCCCGATACCGAAGCAAAAATTGTCGATCTCGACAGCGGTGACGAAGCGGCGCTCGAGACCGCAGGCGAGCTGTGGGTGCGCGGGCCGCAAGTGTTTGCAGGCTATGGGGCGGGCGATGAAGGGGCCGGCAGCTATGAGCGCCTGACGCAAGAACGCTTGCGCGGCGGCTGGCTTGCCACTGGCGATATCGCCAGCATGGATGAAGACGGCTACTTCACCCTGATCGATCGCAAGGACAATGTGGTGTTGAGGGGCGGCCGTCGCGTCTACCCGCGCCAGATCGAGGAAGTGCTGTTCGAACACCCGGCAGTGGCGCTGGCCCATGTGCGCCGCGAGCATGGAAATGAAGGACAGGAGCGATTGCGCGCAACGGTTGTGCTGCATCGCAACATCACGGCGACGCTAGAGGAGTTGCTCGAATATTGTGCAAAACGCTTGCACCCGAGCGCGCTGCCCGATAGCATCAGCATCGAAGCAGCGCAGTCCGCATTGTCCGACCCCGGCGGCGTGCTCAATTATTAGCCGAATACAATAGTCGGCGCCCTACAATAACGATAGACACAACATTCCGAGACACACATGGATAGATTTTGGCTGAAGTCCTACCCGCAAGGCGTTCCCGCAGACATCGATTACACGCAATACCGCTCCCTGGTGCATTTGATGGAAGAAGCCTTCCGCAAATTTGCGGCGCGCAATGCCTATGTTTGCATGGACAAGTTTCTCACGTATGCCGAGATCGATGCCATGTCGCTGAAACTGGGTGCTTGGCTGCAGGCCAAGGGCTTGAAGAAGGGCGCGCGCGTGGCAGTCATGCTGCCGAACGTGCTGCAGTATCCGGTCTCGATTGCCGCCATCCTGCGCGCCGGCTATACCGTAGTGAATGTCAATCCGCTGTACACGCCGCGCGAGCTTGAACACCAATTGAACGACGCCGGCGCCGACGCCATCATCGTGCTCGAGAATTTTGCGGCGACAGTGGAGCACGTGCTGGCCAAGACGCCGGTCAAGCACGTGATCGTGGCCCGCATGGGCGATTTGCTGGGCGGAGTCAAGGGCGCTATCGTCAATTTTGTCGTGAGCAAGGTCAAGAAGATGGTGCCGGCGTACTCGCTGCCGGCTGCCGTCTCGTTCAGGCAGGTTCTGGCTGAAGGCAGTGGACTGAGTCTGCAGCCGGTCGATCTCGACCATGACGACGTCGCTTTCCTGCAATATACGGGCGGCACCACCGGTGTTTCCAAAGGGGCGACGCTGCTGCATCGTAACGTGTTGGCTAACGTGCTGCAGGCCGATGCCTGGATGCAGCCTACCCTCGACAAGGAGCCGAAGGTCGAGCAATTGATCATCGTGTGCGCACTGCCTCTCTATCACATCTTCGCGTTGACCTCGTGCTGCCTGCTTGGCACGCGCATCGGCGCCTTGAATATCCTGATTCCCAATCCGCGCGACATCCCTGGCTTCGTCAAGGAATTGGCGAAGTACAAGGTCAATATGTTCCCGGCTGTGAATACCCTGTACAACGGTTTGCTGAACAATGCCGAGTTCCAGAAGCTCGACTTCTCCGGACTCAAGGTTTGCAATGGCGGCGGCATGGCGGTGCAAAGAGCCGTGGCCGACCGCTGGATCAAGCTGACCGGCTGCCCGATCGCCGAAGGTTACGGTCTCTCGGAAACCTCGCCGGTAGCAACCTGCAACCGCGCCGATGCCACCGAATACACGGGCACGATCGGTTTGCCGGTTCCTTCGACAGAAATCGCCATCCTCGACGACGAGGGCGAGCCGCTGCCGCTCGGGCAATCGGGAGAAATTGCGATACGCGGCCCGCAAGTCATGGCAGGGTACTGGAACCGGCCCGACGAAACAGCCAAGGTGATGACGCCTGACGGCTTTTTCAAATCCGGCGACGTCGGCGTGATGGACGAGCGCGGCTACGTGAAGATCGTCGACCGCAAGAAAGACATGATCCTGGTATCGGGTTTCAACGTCTATCCGAACGAAATCGAGGACGTGGTCATGACGCATCCCGGCGTGCTCGAGTGCGCCTGCATAGGCGTGCCCGACGCCAATTCAGGCGAAGTGCCGAAGTTGTTTGTGGTGCGCAGGGATCCCAACCTGACCGCCGAGCAGTTGATGGAATTCTGCAAACAGCAATTCACGGGTTACAAGAAGCCGAAATACATAGAATTCCGCAATGAATTGCCGAAATCGAACGTCGGCAAGATCTTGCGGCGCGAACTGCGTGACGAAAAGCCGCGCGACGAGAAAAAGAGTGCATAGACTCTCGCTTTAATCTGCTCCGCCCGACTCGATGCCATCGTGGTCGGGCGCGGCAAATCAGAATAGATCCAGCTGCGGTTGGTTGCGGGGAACGGCAAACAGATCGGTGCGCGGCGTGAAGCGTTCATTGTCGATGCCGTTTCTTTTTCGGGCCAGATGGAAACGGTTCCTGATCAGTTCGGCAAAAATCCCGGTTCCTTTCATGCGATGACCGAAGGCTGCATCGTATGCCTTGCCGCCGCGCATTTGCATCAGCAGCGACATCACGTGCTTGGCCCGCAAGGGAAAATGCGCCTGCAGCCATTCCGCAAACAAATCTTCCACTTCGCGCGGCAAACGTAACAAGGTGTAGGCCGCATAACTGGCGCCCGCTTCCGCAGCCCGTGCGACGATCGCTTCCAGCTCCATGTCGGTGATGGCCGGAATGATGGGCGCAACCAAGACGCCGACCGGTATGCCTGCTTCGGCCAGGCGCCGCACTGCTTCCAGGCGGCGCGCCGGTGCGCTGGCGCGCGGCTCCAGGGTGCGCGCGATGTCGTTTTGCAAGCTGGTCACCGATACCAGCACGCGCACCAGGCCTTTGCGTGCCATACGTTCCAGGATATCGATGTCGTGCATTACCAATCCCGATTTGGTCGTGATCGAGAGCGGATGCTGGTAGCGTTCCAGCACTTCGAGAATGGAGCGTGTGAGCTTGTAGGTGCGCTCAATGGGCTGGTAGGGGTCGGTGTTGGCGCCGAGGACGATGGTTTTGGGAATGTAATGTCTGGCGGATAATTCCTTTTCCAGCAGGGTGGCCGCGTTTTGTTTGGCAAACAGTTTCGTTTCGAAATCGAGACCAGGCGAAAGGCCCAGGTAAGCGTGCGAGGGGCGGGCATAGCAATAGATGCAACCGTGTTCGCAGCCTTGGTAGGGATTGACCGAGGCGTCGAAAGGCAAGTCGGGCGACTGGTTGGTCGAGATGATGTTTTTGGCCTGCTTGAGCCACACCGTGGTCTTGGGCTTGTGGGCCAGAGTGTCGAGCACCTCTTCCGGATCCAGATCTTCGTACTGCGCTTCCCGGCGCCAAGCTTCGAAGCGGCTGCGCTCGTTGGACAGGCTGCCGCGGCCCTTGGTGGCGGAAAGCGGTGGGATAAGGACAGGCTTTTCCATGACAATATACTGTATAAATATACAGTATATTGCCTGCCAATGAAATTGCAAACCCTGATTCAGTTAACTTCGGCTAATTCCGGGCCTGGATGCGAAACCACAATTCCTTGCGTTCAAGCGGCGTTTCTTTCGACAGCAAGGGATTGGCGAGTTCGAGTATGGTGCGATGTTCCAAGTCGGCGCGCTTTAACTGGTCATCAAAATACTGGTGAAACAGGCGCTCGAACGAACCGTCTGTTAAGGCCTTTTCCAAGCCGATGCGTACTGCATCGGCGAGCTTGGCGTTGTTCTTGCTGACAAAATAGTAGAGCGGCGCCGGGTAATGCAGCGCGATATGGTTGGCCACCACCAGATCGTATTGGCGATGGGTATCGAGCTCGTCCCAGATTTCCGAGGCCGAACGCGGAAAGTATTGCACCTGATTGTCGGCCAGCATGCGGAACAGCAATTCATAATTGGCTGATGTGCTGATGGGCAATCCGGCAGCCCGCATGATGTCGACGTCGGGCCAGTCGTGACCGAGCCCGGCGGTGAGCTTTTCCAGGTCATGGACGCTGCGCGCATGGAGAAACAGGTCGCGATGCTCGTGCGGCACCAGCAGCAGGCGCCAGCCGACCAGACCCTTGTCGATGGGAATGCGGATAGGCAGGGCTTGCTGTTCGCGCGCCGACGAAGTCATGGTCCACATGATGTCGAGCCAGCGCGAGTTGGTCACAATTTCCTGAAAGGCCCGCCCCTGCTGCATGGGCAGCGGGCTTGGCCCGGGCTGATACTGGCCCCCAGACTTTTGCAGGACCAGTTCTAAAAGCTTGATTGGGTATTCGGAGCGCTTGTCGGCCTTGCTTTCCGGTTGCGGATAGTAGACCGTTTCAGCGCCGTGCGCCGACCCAAGCAAGACGGCGAGCGTTACGGCAAGCAATGCGCGAGGAAACATGAACCACCCGTTTATATTTTACCTCGACCAGTATCTTGTGCCGCATGCCGCGCGTCAATGCGTTAAACGGACGCGACGGCGGGCAATGGCCGCGGTCGCCTATCTTCGCCGGTAGCGACATAAGTCAGCGTCGCCTCGGTGACCTTGACCGTCTCCGCCTGCAAACGATTGCGTTCCGCGAATACCTCGACGTACACGGTAATCGAGGTATTGCCGACCTTGACGATCTCCGCATAAAAAGACAGCAGGTCGCCCACGAACACCGGTTGCTTGAACAAAAACGAGTTGACGGCGATCGTGGCGACGCGGCCATTGGCGCGCCTTACCGCCGGCAGCGAGCCGGCTATGTCCACCTGCGCCATGATCCAGCCGCCGAATACGTCGCCGTGCACGTTGGCGTCAGCCGGCATCGGCATTACGCGCAATTGCGGGACTTTCCCTTCCGGCAGCCGGGTTCCTGGTTCATTGGTCATGCATGCATCCTTTCTGATGGCGGAGAGTGCTTGCGATAGCGCATGGGCGCGCAGCCTTGTTCAGGCTAAACCGCTACAATGCTTTCATCGCGTTGGACTTCCAAGCATAAACCAAATCAACTCAACTATGCGCCGCCAATCTTCCCCCCCGCACGAGCCTGCCGCCAACCAGGCGACGCGCAACGACTGGGCCACCATCAAGACGCTGATGCCCTATCTGTGGGCCTACAAATGGCGCGTCATGCTGGCCTTGGCTTTCCTGGTCGGTGCCAAGGTCGCCAACGTCACCGTGCCGCTAGTGCTGAAGAAGCTGATCGACAGCCTGACCATCTCGCCCAATCATCCGCAGGCATTGCTGGTCTTGCCGCTCGGTTTGCTGGTGGCCTATGGTTTGCTGCGCTTGTCGACCACCCTGTTCACCGAGCTGCGCGAATTCGTGTTCGCCCGCGTGACGCAACGCGCGGTGCGCACCGTGGCTCTGCAGGTGTTCCGTCATCTGCATTCGCTGTCGTTGCGTTTCCACCTGAACCGGCAGACCGGCGGTGTGACGCGTGATATCGAGCGCGGTACGCGCGGCATATCGTCGCTGGTGTCGTATTCGCTATTCAGCATTTTGCCGACGCTGGTGGAGGTCACGCTGGTGCTCGGTTATCTCGTGACGCATTATGACAAATGGTTCGCCCTGATTACGGCCGGGGCGCTGACCTGCTACGTCGCGTTCACAGTGTCGGTTACGGAATGGCGCACGCACTTTCGCCGCACCATGAACGATCTCGATTCGAAGGCCAACGTCAAAGCCATCGATTCGCTGATCAACTACGAAACGGTCAAGTATTTCAGCAACGAAGAATACGAAGCGCAACGCTATGATGAAGGCTTGAAGCGTTTCGAGACGGCGGCGGTGAAATCTCAGACTTCGCTGTCGTTGCTCAATACCGGGCAGTCCGGCATCATCGCCTTGGCCGTGACCTTGATTCTGTGGCGCGCCACGCGCGGCGTGATCGACGGCAGCATGACCCTGGGCGACCTGGTGCTGGTCAATTCCTTCATGATTCAGCTTTATATTCCGCTTAATTTCCTCGGCGTGCTGTACCGCGAAATCAAGCAGAGCCTGGCTGACATGGAACGGTTGTTTGCGTTGCTGGATCAGAACAAGGAAATTGCCGACGCGCCAAACGCCGAAGCGTTGCACCAACGGGGCGCCGAGATTCGCTTCGCGCATGTCGATTTTTCCTATGAAAGCAAGCGCCAGATACTGTTCGATGTCGACTTCACCATCCCGGCCGGCACCACCACCGCCGTGGTTGGCCACAGCGGATCGGGAAAGTCGACGCTGTCGCGCCTGCTGTTCCGCTTTTACGATATCCAGGATGGTGCAATCACCATCGACGGCCAGGATTTGCGCGAGGTGACGCAAGCCTCGTTGCGCAGCGCGATCGGCATCGTGCCGCAGGACACGGTACTGTTCAATGACACCATCGAATACAACATCCGTTACGGCCGTCCCGATGCAAGCAGGGAAGACGTGATCGCCGCGGCCAAGGCGGCCTATATTCACGACTTCATCGAATCGCTGCCCGACGGTTACGCGACCATGGTCGGCGAGCGCGGCCTGAAGCTGTCGGGTGGCGAAAAGCAGCGCGTGGCGATTGCACGCACGGTGCTGAAAAATCCTGCCATTTTGATTTTCGACGAGGCGACCTCGGCGCTCGATTCCAAGGCCGAGCAGGCGATCCAGGCCCAGCTCAAGGAAATTGCCCAAAACCGCACCACGCTGGTGATCGCGCACCGTTTGTCCACGATTGCCGATGCCGCGCAAATCCTGGTGCTCGAACACGGCCGCATCGCCGAACGCGGCACGCATGCGCAATTGCTGGCGGCCAATGGCGCCTACGCGCAAATGTGGGAGCGGCAGCAGGCGCGTCCGGATGAAATACCGGCTTCGGCCGGCGAATTGGGCGAGGAAGCCTTGCTGGCTTAGGGCCTGCTAACAATTAATTTGGGAGTGCGAACGGGCCCTATGCGTTGCAGGCCTAGGCGCGACGACGAGTCGTAGCGGTGCTACGGCGAGGAGTTGCAACACCGGCATGCGACGCATAGGACCCGTTCCCTCCGGGTTCAAACCAAAAAGCGCGCTGCCGGCGTTCCACGGCTTGCAAAGGGGAACCACCCTTTGCTACGCCGCGCGCCTTGCGAGCCCGCTTTTTGGATTGAACGCATCTCCCAAATTAATTGTTAGCAGGCCCTAGTAAAATAGCGACTGTTAATACAGCCGTTTCCTATCGTTTCCTATCATGTCGAATTCGCATCAGGCCCAGAGCCTCACCATTACCCGTCCCGACGATTGGCATCTGCATCTGCGCGACGGCGCAGCCTTGGCCAGCGTGCTGCCGCATACCGCGCGCCAGTTTGCGCGCGCCATCGTCATGCCCAACTTGAAGCCACCGGTGACCACGGTGGCGCAGGCCGCCGCCTATCGCGAGCGCATCCTCGCTGCGTTGCCGGCCGGTATGCGCTTTGAACCCTTGATGACGCTATACCTGACCGACAACACCAGCGCCGACGAAATCCGCCGCGCCAAGGACAGCGGCTTCGTGCATGCAGTCAAGCTGTATCCGGCTGGCGCTACTACGAACTCCGACGCTGGCGTGACCGATCTGCGTAAATGCACGCAGGCGCTCGAGGCGATGCAGGAAGTTGATTTGCCTTTCCTCGTGCACGGCGAGGTTACCGATTCCGAGATCGATCTGTTCGACCGCGAAGCGGTGTTTATCGAACGCATCATGCAGCCGCTGAAGAAAGACATGCCAGGCTTGCGCGTGGTGTTTGAACACATCACGACCAAGGAGGCAGCGCAATACGTGGCTGCTGCCGACGCAACCGTGGGCGCCACCATCACCGCGCACCATCTGCTGTACAACCGCAACGAAATCTTCAAGGGCGGCATCCGACCGCACTATTATTGCCTGCCGGTGTTGAAGCGCGAAGAGCACCGCCGCGCGCTGGTGGCGGCAGCAACCTCCGGCAGTCCGAAATTTTTCCTCGGCACCGACTCGGCGCCGCACGCCAAGGGCTTGAAGGAGCATGCTTGCGGCTGCGCCGGCTGCTATACGGCCTTGCACGCGATGGAGCTGTACGCGCAGGCTTTCGATCAGGCCGACGCGATCGACAAGCTCGAAGCCTTCGCCAGCTTCAACGGTCCGGCCTTCTACAAGCTGCCGCGCAACACGGAAACGGTGACCTTGCAACGTGCGCAATGGACGTTGCCGGCGGAACTGCCGTTCGGCGACTCCACGATCGTGCCCTTGAACAGCGGCGAAACCATAGGGTGGAAGCTGGTTTGACAATGACTGGTGCGGCTGAGCCATCAGTCGCCGGCATCGAACAGGTCGACTGGTCAGTGCCCTGGTTGAGCGACTGGCGCGAGTTCGCCGACTTGGGACGTGAAGGTTGGCGGGCCGCACTCAATGCGCGGGCTGAAGCGGCGTCGTTGCGCAACCAGCGAGGCCAGCCTCTGTGTTTCGTGCAGCAGAAGGAATTGCCGCAGGGCGTAGCGTATGAAGCTTTCATCGCCGAAACCGGCAGGGTGCCGACGCGCGCCAACCTGCACGACTTTTTCAATGCGCTGGTGTGGCTGCGCTGCCCGCGCATTAAATGCCAACTCAATGCCCGGCAAGCCGCGGAAATTGCGCGCAATGGCGGCGTTTCCAGCACGCGCGGCGCAGTGCGCGATGCGGCTACGCTGTTCGATGAAAATGCTGCGCTATTCATCTGCGCCGATGGAGAGTTGGCGGCGTTGTTGCGCGCGCATCGCTGGCGAGAGCTTTTCCTGGAACGCCGTACGGCATTTGCGAGGGCATGCGAAGTGCGCCTGTTCGGCCATGCCTTGATGGAAAAGCTGGTGGCGCCTTATAAGGCGATTACTGCCCACGCCTGGATTTTGCTGGTCGAGCCTGCGTATTTCGGGAAACCGGTGCACGAAAGGCGCGCGCTTATCGATGCTGCCGTTTCCGAACAATTGACCACGGGTCTGACGTCGGCGGACTTCACTCCCTTGCCGGTGCTCGGCATACCGGGCTGGTGGCCGCAGCAGGATGAGGTTTTCTACGCAGACCGCAGCGTGTTTCGGCCGCCGCGCGTGCGCGCCAAAGTATGACCGGGCCCCAAGGGCCTGTTGACATTCGCACTCCCGAATTGAATGTCAACAGGCCCTCAGCCTATGCTAAGATTTTCTCATCCTATAGAGTGCGCAAGACGCCCGAGAATATGACACCCCTTGACCTTCTGATCAACGATTTCGACAAAGTTTTGCGCATCTTCGGCGGCGTGGCTGCGGCCGCGCGCCCCAGCCCGTCCAACGGCGTGGCGGAGACTGCGCTCGACGCCGGCGAAAAGCAGCATAGTGCCGGCCTGATGCGTGTCAATCACGTGGGTGAGGTGTGCGCTCAGGCGTTGTACGAGGCGCAGGGACGTTTCTCCAAGAACGCCGCACTCAAGCAGCATTTCGCCGAAGCTGGTCGCGAAGAAGAAGATCACTTGGCGTGGACCGCGCAGCGCCTGCGCGACTTCGGTTCGCGCCCGAGTTTGTTGAACCCGTTCTGGTATGCCGGCGCTTATGCGCTCGGAGCGGTTGCCGCACGCCTTGGTGATGGTGTCAGCCTCGGTTTTGTGGTGGAAACCGAGAACCAGGTGACCGAGCACCTCGAAAGCCATTTGCAGGCACTGCCGCCGCAGGACGCGAAGTCGCGCGCTATTGTTGCGCAAATGCGCGACGATGAAGCGGCGCATGCCGCCAGCGCCACCGCTATGGGCGCAAGCAAGCTGCCGCCGCCCGTGCAATTGGCGATGCGGGCGATGGCTAAAGTGATGACTTCGACTGCCTACTACCTATAGACGGATACAGGCAGATACGCAGCTCCGGAGAAATCAGGCGGCAGCCTGTTCGGGAATGGGATTGGCCTCGTCGATGACCTCAAACGAATGCGTCATCTCGGCGGTCTTTTCCAGCATGATCGAAGCCGAGCAATATTTCTCGTGCGAGAGCTTGATGGCGCGTTCGACCAGGCTGTGGCGGATGTTGCGGCCGTGAACCGTGAAGTGGAAATGGATCTTGGTAAACACCTTGGGGTCTTTTTCGGCACGCTCCGATTTCAGCGTCACGTCGCAACTGCGGATGTCTTGGCCGCTTTTGCGCAAGATCATGACGACATCGTAGGCGGTGCAGCCGCCAGTGCCGGCCAGCACGACTTCCATCGGGCGTGGCGCCAGGTTACGCCCTCCGCCTTCCGGCGCGCCATCCATCGTCAACAAGTGGCCTGAGCCGGTTTCGGCAATAAAACTCATGCCGGAGCGACCCGCCCAGCGTATCGTGCATTCCATTCCGTTTCCTCGTAAGTTCATCGACATTTAATTGTAAATCATGCATTCCAGATAACGGATACAGGCATCGCCAGCTTGGGCTCGCCGAATAGCGAGGCTTGATGCGATGCAAGAAGTGTCGTATTTAACAAATATAGACCATATTGTTGAAAGGCCAAACCTCTATCTGGAGAGGGCCGGGATGCCAAAAAACGGCAAATCGAGAGCATTTTTCAACTATTGCGGTTAAATTTACTTGATTTTCCATCAAGTTTTTGAAAAATGGTCCGTGGCTGTCGAGCCGGCCATCCGTTGCGGTGCTTTTGGCTGCGCCCCTTATGAATGGGGCTTGGGTCGCTGGTTCCGGCCGAAATTCTGCATAGGCTTTGACGATACATCAGAAAAAAGGTTATACTCTCGGGTTCTTCCGTGCGCTCAGGGAGAAACAACAAGGATGTGTCCGCATCGCTGTAGGTATGCCTGTGGAACCGCCATTTTGAGCGTTTTATTTATTAAGGAAAGTCATCATGAAAACCTTTTCCGCTAAGGACCATGAGGTCAAGCGCGACTGGTTCGTGATTGACGCGACGGACAAAGTCCTCGGCCGTGTCGCCAGCGAAGTGGCACGCCGACTGCGCGGCAAGCACAAACCGGAATTTACTCCGCACGTCGACACGGGCGATTTCATCGTCGTGATCAATGCAGGCAAGCTGCGCGTGACCGGCACCAAGGCCACCGAGAAGACCTACTACCGTCACTCGGGCTACCCGGGCGGTATCTACGAAACCAATTTCCTGAAAATGCAGCAGCGTTTTCCGGGTCGTGCGCTGGAAAAGGCCGTCAAGGGCATGCTGCCCAAGGGCCCGCTCGGCTACGCGATGATCAAGAAGCTGAAGGTGTATGCCGATGGTTCGCATCCGCACGCCGCTCAGCAACCCAAGGCACTCGAAATCTAAGGAATAGACATGATCGGTAACTACAATTACGGGACCGGCCGTCGCAAGAGTGCAGTGGCTCGCGTCTTCATCAAGGCCGGCAGCGGCAAAATCGTCGTCAACGGCAAGCCCGCGAATGAATATTTTTCGCGCGAAACCGGCCTGATGGTGATCAGCCAGCCTCTGGTTCTCACCAACAATGTCGAGCGTTTCGACATCATGGTCAACGTGCACGGCGGCGGCGAGTCCGGCCAGGCCGGCGCGGTTCGCCATGGCATCACGCGCGCGCTGATCGACTACGATAGCGGCTTGAAGTCGGAATTGGCCAAGGCCGGTTTCGTCACGCGTGACGCACGTGAAGTTGAACGTAAGAAAGTCGGTCTGCGTAAAGCACGCCGCGCGAAGCAGTTCTCCAAGCGTTAATTTGTATTTCGCGACTTGGATCGCAAGCTTCGAAAACCGCCGGATTTCCGGCGGTTTTTTTTCGCTTGCTGTTATACCCTTTGTTGCTCTAATGCGTCGTAACCTTGCCGAAATGCCCAGATTGATGCACATTGCAGTTATCTCATCATCCAGCGACTGAAACCATGTCCAATGCGCAGTCTTTTCACAATTCGATGAAGTTCAAGCTCTGGTGGCGCCGCATGTCGATTTCGGCGCCCAGGATGAAGATCAAGACACATTGGCCGTGGCCCTATCGGGCAGCCGGCTATGTCTTGTCGGCCGGTGTGGTGGCGGCTGCCATGTGGGGCTACGACCAGGGCCGGGTGCCGGGCTTTGCGCCTGTCGGCGGCAAGGAACAGATTGCCCAACTCAAGGAGCAGGTCGAGAAGTTGACTGCCGAGCGCGATCAATATTCTTCGACGGCGAATGCCGCCGAGAGCCGGCAGAACATGGATCAATCCGAGCAGCATCAGCTCGAAACCCAGATGAAGTCACTGGAAAACGAGAACAACAAGCTGAAGGAAGATCTGGCATTTTTTGAAAGCCTGTTGCCGGTCGACGCCAATGCGCAAGGCATATCGATACGCCGCATCAAGACCGATATGGCGGCGGCAAACCAGCTGCATTACCAGTTGTTGGTTATGCAAGGCGGCAAGGGCGACCAGAATTTTGTGGGTAACGTGCAGTTGACGGTCACGGTTCTGCAGGCGGGCAAAAGTGTTATGATGGTTTTCCCCGAGGCGAACGCTACCGATACCGATAAATTCAAGGTGTCATTCAAGCACTATCAGCGCGTGGAAGGCACCTTGACCTTGCCCGACGGCGCCGTGCCCAAGGCCGTGCAGGCGCGCATACTCGACAGGGGCCAGATACGCGCGCAGCAATCGATCAATCTGTAATACCGGAGGCTTTCCGTCATGTTTGGAAAATCCAATAAAAGCACCATCGACAGCTTGATCGGCGCAGCCACGGCGATCGACGGCAATTTGCAGTTCAAAGGCGGTTTGCGCATCGATGGCAAGATCAAGGGCAATGTCATCGCCGACCCAAGCGAGGCGAGCATGCTGGTCATTTCCGAAGAAGCAAAGATCGAGGGCGAGGTGCGCGTTGCTCACCTGGTAGTCAACGGCGAGATCGTCGGCCCGGTTTATTCGACGGAACTGCTTGAATTGCAGCCGAAAGCCCGCATAACCGGGGATGTGCACTACAAAGCGCTGGAAATGCATGGCGGCGCGCTGGTGTCGGGCAAGTTGACCCATGAACTGGCCGACGAGCCCATGCTCAAGCTGGCCACCAATAACACGGCCGTGCAAGGCAGTTAGCTTTTTTGCCACGGCAGCACGTAATCTGCCTAAAGTTTATAATGTGGTTTTGTGTGCGACACGTGTCGCCAAGTCGCC
>Ga0213872_10000644_pt1 | contig 26391 bp, 22 predicted proteins | sample VelepicomBERX_R2_FD_160071 | JGI IMG/M metagenome (GOLD analysis project Ga0213872, IMG submission 160071) | Rhizosphere microbial communities from Vellozia epidendroides in rupestrian grasslands, the National Park of Serra do Cipo, Brazil - RX_R2 | ecosystem: Host-associated > Plants > Roots >...
CCCCGTCTTTAAAACTCGTGCTGCCGTCGTTCAACACTTCTGATTCCTGGGAATTCCCAATCGTCGGCAAGTACCGTTTCCCAATTCCCTTTGCCAGTCCCTATCTCGAAGCGGGGCCCACGTTCCGCGCGCTTTCCTCTCCGCTCAATCGATATCTCTCCAGTGCCGGCATGGTCGCGGGAATCGGCGTAGATGCAAAACTCTGGACGCTTCACCTGTCACCTGAAGTGCGCTTTCTTCATTGGGGCAATGATTCGGGTGACATCTATCCCTTTTCCGCTTCCAAGAGAAATCAGGCGGAATTCCTGGTCGGCTTGGCATATTGAGACGGGTAGCCCGATCCCGCTCTTTCGGTTCGACGCCCGAAAGAGTTCTATCCCCAACGCTACAATACGGTTTCAATGACTGAACTGGTATCGCCGGCGCGTGGCGTCCACGGTGTTGTGTCGGTTCCCGGAGACAAATCCATCTCCCATAGGTACGCAATGCTTACCTCCATCGCGGAAGGCACGTCGCAAATTTACAACTATTCGAGCGGCGCGGATTGCCACTCAACACTGGCCTGCATGGCGGCGCTTGGGATCTTGCACGAATTCTCGGAACAGGACGGCCGTAAGATTCTCACGGTCCGGGGCCGCGGGCTGCATGGCCTTCAGCCGGCCGGCGCAATGCTCGATGCCGGCAACTCCGGCTCCACTATCCGGATGCTTTCGGGCATCCTCTCGGCGCAGTCGTTTGAGACCAGAATCACGGGTGACGAATCGCTCGTCAAGCGGCCCATGCGCCGCATTATGACGCCGCTTTCTCAAATGGGCGCCCGCATCGAAGCAACCAATGAGCAGTTCCCGCCACTCCATATCTACGGTTCGCCGCTGCACGCGATCGACTATGAATTGCCGGTTGCTAGCGCACAGGTGAAGAGCTGCGTCCTGCTGGCCGGCCTCTACGCCGAAGGCGAGACGGTGGTGCGCGAGCCCATTACAACGCGCGACCATACGGAAATCGCCCTGCGCGAGCTCGGTGCAGACCTTACCCTGCAGCCCCGCCTCGTTCGCCTTCGCGGCGGCGCTCCGCTTTCCGCAAAAACGTTGGTCGTCCCCGGCGACCTCTCGTCTGCCGCATTCTTTCTGGTCGCCGCCCTCATCCTGCCGGATTCCAACCTCATCCTTATCAACGTCGGCCTCAACCCCACCCGTACGGCCCTGCTGGATGTCCTCCGCTCGATGGGTGCCAACATCAAGCTGTTGCACCTCGAGGAAACAAACGGGGAACTCATCGGCAATCTGCAGGTGCAAACATCCCGCCTCCGGGGTGGAACAATAGAAGGCGCTATCACGGCCGCCGTTATCGATGAGATTCCGGCTTTGGCCGTGCTCGGTGCGGCAAGCGAAGAAGGCCTGGTCGTTCGGAATGCCGGGGAACTTCGGGTGAAAGAAACAGACAGGATCGAGACCATTGCGCAAAATCTTCGGCACATGAATATCGCGGTCGAGACCACTGCTGACGGCCTCAAGATTCCGGGGCGGCAGCGTTTTCGCGCCGCTCGAATCGAATCGTGCGGCGACCATCGCATCGCGATGGCGTTCTCCATCGCGGCACTCGCGGCCGACGACGCATCCACCATTCACGGCGCGGAAGCCGCTTCCGTGTCGTTTCCTGAGTTCTACACAACTCTGCGACAGATCGCGAAATAACGGTCCTATGGACGAGTCGGTTGACCCTGATCTTACTTACGAGAGCCTGATTCACGATCTCAACAACGTTTTCGAAACCATCACCGAAGCCGCCGAGCTGTTGAACTCGGACAGGCGCTGGAAGCCGCTCGCTGCTGCCCTTACCCGCAGCGTCAACCGCGGCAAGCGTCTGCTGGGCGCTATTCCGGATGGCACTCCCAACCTGGCGCATATTCTCGACGATGCGATTCAATCCGTCACCGACTACTGCGTGGCCGCGCGCAAACCGCGCATGCGTTTCGCGCGCCGCATCGCTTCCGATGTTCGCCTGCCGGGCTCCGCGAAGGACTGGGAACGAGTGTTTGCCAATCTCTTTCTCAACGCCGCTCAGATTACGCAAAGGCCCGGCCGCATCGATATCGAGGCTCAGGAAATCGAAGGCGGCCTGTCCATCACGGTTGCCGACAACGGCCCCGGCATACCGGAGGATATTCTGCCGCGCATGTTTCGCCCGAACGTTTCCACCAAGAACAAAGCTTCGGGCCGCTCCGGCCTCGGGCTGCACATTGTTGATTCGATCGTCAAAAAATATTCAGGTCGCGTATCGGCAGAGAATCGGGAACGCGGCAATGGTGCTGTTTTCACCATCTTTCTTCCGTCGGCCTGATACTGATGAGAAATAACGACACTCGCCGCGCCCTGTTGCGCGTCCAATTTTCTGCGCGGATCTATGGGCGCAAAAAAGTTACGGGATGAGATATCTCTGCATACATTGCCATTTTTATCAGCCGCCGAGAGAGAACCCCTGGCTCGAACAGATAGAGCTGCAGGATTCGGCGTACCCCTATCACGATTGGAACGAACGGATCTCTGCCGAGTGTTACGCGCCGAACCTTGCCGCCCGTATTCTCGATGATCAGCAGCGCATCACGCGCATAGTCAACAACTATTCAAAGATCAGTTTTAACTTCGGCGCCACGCTGCTCTCATGGGCTGCCGAACACGCGCCGGAAACCTATCGCGGGCTCATTGATGCCGATCGCCAGAGCCAGAAACTGTTCTCCGGCCATGGCTCCGCGATGGCGCAGGCCTACAACCACATGATCATGCCGCTGGCGAACAGCCGCGACAAAAAAACGCAGGTTCGCTGGGGCTTTGAAGATTTTGTTTTCCGCTTTGGCCGCTTGCCGGAAGGCATGTGGCTGCCCGAGACTGCTGTAGATCTCGAATCGCTCGATCTGATGGCACAGGCGGGCATCACGTTTGCTGTTCTGGCGCCCCATCAGGCCAAGTCCATTCGCCCGCTTTCCGGCGGCGACTGGCAGGACGTCTCGGGCGCGAAAATCGATCCCACGCGCGCCTATCTGCTCAAGACGCCCAGCGGCGGCACGATTAATCTGTTCTTCTACGACGGGCCGATCTCGCAGGCAGTCGCTTTTGAGAAGCTGCTCGATAACGGCGAAAAATTCGCCCGGCGATTGATCGGCGCGTTCTCTGACACCCGCAGCGGACCGCAGTTGGTCCACATTGCCACGGACGGCGAAACCTACGGCCATCACCACAAGCACGGGGAGATGGCGCTCGCCTACGCGCTCGATTACATCGAAACCAACAAGCTGGCCAGGATCACCAACTACGGCGAGTTTCTGGAGCAGCATCCGCCGGATTGGGAAGTGCAAATCCACGAAAACACTTCCTGGAGTTGTGTTCATGGTGTGGAACGCTGGCGCAGCAACTGCGGATGCAACGCCGGACGCCTCGGCTGGAGCCAGGAATGGCGGAGGCCGTTGCGTGAGGCGCTCGACTGGCTGCGCGATTGGGTGGCGCCCCGCTTCGAATCGTTCGGCTCCACGCTATTGAAGGATCCCTGGGCGGCGCGCGACGCCTACATCGGTGTGGTGCTCGATCGTTCTCCCGACACGCGCGAGCGCTTCGGCCGGGAGCACTTCGCGCGCGATCTGACGATCCAGGATCAGGTCCCGGTCTGGAAGCTGCTGGAGCTGCAGCGCCACGCCATGCTCATGTTCACGAGCTGCGGCTGGTTCTTCGATGAGCTTTCCGGCATCGAAACCGTTCAGGTGATCGAATACGCAGGCCGCGTGGTTCAGCTCGCCGAGCAGTTGTTCCGCGAGCCGCTCGAAGCCGCGTTTCTGGACCGCCTCGCCTGCGCCAAGAGCAATCTTTCGGAGTATCGCGATGGCGCAAACATCTATAAGCGCTACGTCAAGCCGTCCATGGTCGATCTTGAAAAAGTGGGCGCGCATTATTCCATCAGCTCTTTGTTTGCGCCTTACGGCGAGCGGACCGATATCTTTTCCTATACCGTCAAGCGTCTCGATTACCACACCGGAGATGCTGGCAAGCTCCGCATGGCTATCGGCCAGGCGCGCTTTACTTCGAAGGTGACGCAGGAGTCCGAAGTGCTGACGTTCTGGGTTGTTCATTTCGGAGATCACAACGTGGCTGGCGGGGTCCAGAAGGTGGACGGCTCGTCGGGCTATCAGGATATGCTCGATGCCATCAGCGAGTCGTTTGCCCGGGTTGACATTCCGGAAGTCGTGCGTCTTCTCGACAAGCGCTTCGGCGAGAAGACTTACTCGCTGCGGTCTCTCTTTCGAGACGAGCAGCGGCGCATCGTCCGCACCATCTTGTCGTCCACCGTGGCGGAGGCCGAAGCTGCGTATCTTCAGCTCTATGAGCATCACGCCGCACTCATGCGCTTCATCACCAGCCTTGGGACGCCTATGCCGCGTGAATTCACTGCCGCAGTAGAGTACGCTATCAACAGCCTTCTGCGCCGTGCGTGTTCGAGCGAAGAGCTGGATTCAGAGCGCATCCGCAATCTTTTACGTGAGGCGCAGGCAAGCAGTGTCACTCTAGATAAGACCACCCTTGAGTTCTTGATGCGGCGTAAAATTGAGCTGCTGGCGGCTCGCTTCTCTTCGGATCCTTCCAGTCTGGATAAGCTCAACGAGCTGCAAAACGCGCTTAAAATCGTAAAGCAGATGCCCTTTCCGGTGAATCTGTGGTCGGCGCAGAATCACGTCTACGCCATTCAGGCCGGGTTGTATCAGCGCACCCGCCGCCGGGCCCTGCGCGGCGACAATAAAGCGCAAGCGTGGGTGGATGGCTACCTGTCCCTGAGCGAGCTGCTGTCGATTCGCGTGCAATAGGTTGAGACTGAGCTCGCGATGCAAACCACACTGAACATATTGGAGACAGTTCTCCTGATTCTGGTGATCGTCGTTGCCCTAGCCGTCCTGGCGGCTGCGGTTCTGGCGATTCTCCGGCTCCTGCGCAGCAAAACAGGAGGCAGGAAGCATCCCGATAGCGAATTGGAGATCAAGCGCCTCGACAGGGATCTCGCAGATCGCGTTCACGAAGTAAACCGCGGCCTTCTGCCGGAGAAGGAACGCAAGAAGCTCCCGAAAAAGCGGCACGCCGACGAGAACTACGAAAGCACGGTTTTTGTCCTCGACTTTCATCCCAGTCTGAGAGCCCATGAGGTCGATACGCTTCGGAAAGAGATCGACGTCATCACACAAATTGCTACGCCGAAAGATGAAGTAGTCGTACGCATCGACTCTGCCGGTGGAACGGTCAACGGCTACGGGCATGCCGCATCTCAGTTGCTGAGAGTGCACGACGCCGGTATTCCGCTGACCATCTGCGTCAATGAGATTGCCGCATCCGGCGGCTACATGTGCGCTGCCGTGGCAGACAAAATTATCGCGGCGCCGTTCGCTTACATCGGTTCTATCGGCGTAGTGGCCGGCATGCCGAACTTCGTCGGCCTTATGAACAAATTCGGCGTCCGGTATCTGGAGCTGACCGCTGGCGATAACAAGCGCACGCTGACGCCCTTCTCCGAACCGACGCCGCAGAAAGAGGCCATCGAATTAGAGCGGCTGCAGGCGATTCACAGCGCATTCAAAGACTTGATCAAACGCCGCCGGCCGCACCTGGACATCGACAAGGTCGCCGACGGAAATTATTGGCTGGCAGTAGATGCCAAGGAGCTAGGTTTGGTCGATGTTATCCAGACCAGCGACGAGTACCTGATTCAACAGTCGAAGGCCAATCGCCGGATCCTGAAACTCAGCTTCAAACACGACAGAAAAGCCATGCTTTCGAAGCTGCTCGACTCGATCGGTTAGGAGCCTTCCAATCGGCTTAACCCTTCGTCAGAATCCTGCTGATGTCGTTGTAGATCACGAAAACCACAACCATCATGAGGAACACGAAGCCGAGCTTGAATACGGTCTCCTTCACCTGCAGGCTGACTTCGCGCTGCAGCAGCATTTCGACGATAAGCAGCAGCAGCGTGCCGCCGTCCAGAATCGGAATGGGAAGCAGGTTGAAGATCGCAAGCTGCAGGCTGACGAAGGCCATCAGGAACAGGTAGTTCCAGACACCCTCCTGCGCCGCCTCGCTCGACATCTGCGCAATGCCGATCGGACCGGTGAGCGACTTCGGAGAAACGCGCCGTTCCACAATGCTGCCCAGAACCTGAAACACCATCGACGCATTTGTCCGATTGAAGCGCACCGACTCTTCCAGCGCCGGGCCGAAACCCAATTTCACAAATCGCACCGGCATTTTGAAGCTGATGCCGATCTGCCAGGGCGTGTTCGGATCCTTTGTAGCCGTCGGAGTAATCGAAATTTCCTTGGGCTGGCCGTTGTGGAGAATCTCAAATTGCAGCGGCTGCCCATTCGCATGCAGCACCGCCTGGCGTACGGCCATCGCAGACCCCACTGGCTTCCCGTTTACCTTCAGAAAAACGTCGCCGCTCTTCAGGCCCGCGCTTTGCGCCGGCGACCCCCCTAGCACGTCGCCCACCTGCGCGGTTGTGGCGCCGCCCCAGCCTGCGACGCCAATCCCCTCTTTCGGATCCATGCGCGGCGTCACCGCAAGCTCAATATCCTTACCTTGGCGGTTCACCACCACCGTGATGGCGTGATTCGCGTTCAGTGCTTCCTGGGTCAAAACGTAATCCCAATCGGGATTCTTCTTGTCGCCGAGCTGGATGATGCGGTCGCCAGGCTGAACGCCCGCCTGGGCTGCGGCAGAACCCGATGCAACAGCTGTAATTACCGGACTGGATGTATCTACCTGCTTGGGATAGGCGTACATATAAAGCCCGGTTACCAACCCTATCGAAAGCAGAACATTCATTAACGGCCCGGCGATGATGACAATGGCTCGTTTCCAGCGCGGTTTCGCCTGAAACGAACGCGGGTCTGCCGCTTTTTCGTCCCCGGGCTGCTCGCCCAGCATCCGGACGTAGCCGCCGAACAGAATGGCCGAGACCCTATAGTCGGTGTCACCCCGTCGAATACCGAACAGCCGCGGCCCGAAGCCGATGCTGAATGTCTCCACCTTCACGCCGACCGCAAGGCAAGCCCAATAATGCCCTAGCTCGTGGATGAGAATCATCACACCGAGTAAAATCACCACCCAGAAAACAGGCTGTACGAAACCCACGCCCTTGAATTACCTTCCTGCTGTCTTCAGCAACGTCGTTTTCCCCCTGCGAGACAGCTTCCACTATATTCGACGCTGGTGCCGGGATTCGGGCTGCAGGCCGGCTTTAAATTCGTTCCGGCAGCCGGAACTTCTGGCTCGCCGTCCTGCCGCTTTGATCCCACTCCGCACTTTCGAGCACCTTGCGGGCCACCTCGCGCGATTCGAGGTCGATTGAAATAACTTCTTCTATTGTCCTCGGTTCACGCCATGGTTGGCGAGCGAGGGTTTCTTCCACCGTTGCCGCTATCGCCGGAAATGGGATGCGCCCGTTCAGAAACGCCTCAACGGCAATCTCGTCGGCCGCATTCAGCGTGCAGGTGGCTGATCCGCCCTGCTCCTGCGCTTCATAAGCCAGCTTCAGCAGCCGGAATTTCTCCAGATCGGGTGCCGCGAAGTTCCAGGTTCGCGGTTGCGTCCAATCCAGCCGGGGAACCGGCGCGCGCTCCCGCTCCGGGTAAGTCAGGGCGTATTGGATCGGCATTCTCATGTCGGTGGCTGAGACTTGCGCGATAACGCTTCCGTCGTTGTACTCCACCATGGCATGGATCGACGACTGCGGGTGCACCACCACGTCCACCTGCGAGGGCGGCAGGTCAAAGAGCCAGCAAGCCTCGATTACCTCGAATCCCTTGTTCATCATGGTGGCCGAATCGATTGTGATGCGGCGGCCCATCTTCCAGGTCGGGTGATTCAGTGCCTGATCCGGGGTGACCTTCCAGAGTGCCTCGCGCGGCGTATCCCGGAACGGTCCTCCGGAGGCCGTCAGCAGCAGCCGGGTTACCTCTTCCCGCCGGCCGGCGCGAAAGCATTGGTGGGCGCCGTTGTGTTCGCTGTCCACCGGCAGGAGTGCCACACCGTTCTCCCGAACCGCCTGCATCACCAGCCGTCCGCTTGCCACGAGCACTTCCTTATTCGCCAGCCCGATCCTTTTGCGGCTTCGGATCGCTTGATAGGTCGCCTCCAGACCGGCCACACCCACGATCGCCGACATGACGAATCCCACCTCGCTCGCGGTGGCGGCGGCTACCCGGGCTGCCGGACCGGCCGCCAGTTCGGGCCATTCCGTTCTTGGAAGCGCCAGCTCCAGCAGCCGGGTCCTTAAGGATGCTAACGTCCCTTCATCAGCGACGACCACGACTTTGGGCCGGAATTCCAATATTTGGGAACAGAGGACATCCAGATTTCTACCAGCAACCAGCGCGTAAACGCCGTACTTCCCGCCATGCTGCCGAACCACGTCCAGCGTGTTGACTCCGATCGATCCTGTTGAACCTAAAATGGTTAGTTGCATTTCTTATCTGCAAAGCCCGGCCTGCCGGCGGTGTTCCCCAGGGGGACATCAAAAAAAATTTTGATTTTCGTAGCCAGGGGGCTTGCACTCCACAAATTCATATTCTAATATTGGAAGTAAGCCAGGGAGGCAACTCCCACCAAAGCGAGACTAACCTCATAGAAAGACCCCTGAAGCAACACCTCCCTGGCGCCCGAAAGGGTCCTTCTCGCAGCTTCAGAAATACAAACTTCCATAAAGCGTAAGTACTTTCTTCTAAGGTACTCTGGTGCGCCGCCTATTGGGCCAAGGCGCTACACTTCGGGTGGAGGACCTCAGTGCCTGAAACCAAGCAGCCGGCCGAACACCGTCCGGACACCGATGTACTTACTCGCGGATTTGACCCCAGCCTATCCGTCGGTTCCGCCCGACCTGCCGTCTTTCGTAGCTCCACTTACGTTTTCTCCAGCCCTGAAGCCGCCGAACGTGCCTTCGACATCATGGGTGGACGCGCACAGCGCACGCCGGGCGAGAGCGTCGATCTGGTTTACTCGCGGTTCAACCATCCCAACGCGCAAATTTTAGAAGATCAGATTCTTCCGCTTGAACCCGGCGCCGTCGCCGCTGCGGTTTTCAATTCCGGTATGGCGGCCATCATGACCGCTCTGCTCGCCGTGCTCAAGCCCGGCGACAGTCTGCTGTACACCGTCCCCATCTACGGAGGCACCCAGACTCTGATTCAAGGCTTCCTGGAACCGTTCGGCATTCAAGGTATACCCGTTGCTGCCGGCGACGCTGCCGCGATTGACGAGAAAGTTCGTTTGGCAAAAAACCTCCGTGTCGTTCTGATTGAAACCCCGGCCAACCCGACGATCATCATGACCGACATCAAGCGGGCTTGCGAGACCGTAGCCGGCCGCCACTCTTCCAACAACGGCGATTCCACCTCCGACCGTCCCATCGTCATGATCGACAACACCTTTCTCGGGCCGGCCTTCCAGCACCCTTTAACCCTCGGCGCGGATGTTTCTTTGTATTCGGCGACCAAGTACCTGGGCGGCTACAGCGACATCATTGGCGGCGTCGCGTTGACACGGGATATCAAGCTGATGAATCTCATCCGCGGCAAGCGCAGCCTGTTTGGCAACATTCTGCAGCCGGATGAGTGCTGGATCCTCGACACCCGGCTGCCCACGGTTAACCTGCGTATGAACCGGCAGAGCAAGAACGCCCAGCGCATTGCTGAGCACCTCGCCGAACACCCCAAAATCCGCAGGGTTTATTACCCGACGCTGTTTGATGATCCGGAACAGATCCGGATCTTTCGGCAGCAGTGCGATTTTCCCGGTGGGCTTGTCTCTATCGACCTGAAAGGCGGCAAAGCCGCGGCTTTCAATTTCCTTCGCACCCTTCGCCTGGCGCGCAATGCCGTGTCCCTTGGCGGGGTCGAAACGCTCGCCTGTCATCCGCGCAGCACCACGCACTCGGCCTGGAGTGCGCGAGACCTTGATGATGCCGGCATCGGCGAGGGGCTGGTGCGGATATCGTTTGGAATCGAGGATTGGCGCGACCTGCTTGCCGACTTTGAACACGCGCTCGAAGCTGTATAGCCGGGTCGTCCCGGCTTGCCTATTTGAAAAACAGCCGCCAGGTCGCCACGACAAACGCGTGCGTCACCATCGATGTCCGCACGCTTCCGCTTCTCCAGTAGGCGACTCCACAGACAAGTCCTAACACCACCACGACTACTGCGCGCCGCCAGTTTGGGAATTCATGGAACCACAGGTGCGCGCTTCCGAAGAGGACCGCCGAAATGCCGACGGCCAGCACCGGCGAACGCCACCTCTTTAGCAGCGCCCGCTCGATTACCCCCCGAAAGAACAACTCCTCCCCGAAAGCAACCACCCACAGCGTCCCGAAAAATACTCCTGCGCCGATTCCGCCAATCCTCCACCACGGTCCTTGGAGCGGCTCGAAGTGCACGTCGTCGAGCGCCAGGGCGAGGCCGATGATCGGCGCCGCGCCGACCAGGAAATACAGAAATCCCAGCCGCCATTCCCGCCGCCGGGGCCAGAATCCGAATGCTCCCGGATCCCACTCCCGCAAAACCAGCAAGGCCGTAATCCCCAGCCGGATCCACATCAGGTGCCCGAGAATATCCATTCCCCGAATGTGGTTGTCCGGCGAGCGGTAGATGCGCGGAAATACACGACAAATAATCGGTGCCGCGGCGATCACAAGGAAGCCGATGTCATAAGCGGCCCGTCTGGGCATCACCACATACCAGAAGGCGAAAACTCCGGTAAGCAGTGCCAGAATCTCGAAACCTTTCCCGAGAAACGTGCCCGCGCTCAAGCTGAAAATGCAATAGGGAAGCAACGCACTGGCCCAGAGAAGAGTCCCCTTGGTACGGGCCGATGAGATGCGGCCGAACCATTGGCGCGTCCCCTCGAAGCCTGCTCCCACGTAGAAAATTGCTTCCACCAGCAAGGCGGGAAGCGCGGCGCCCATGATCCAATAGGAGTGCGGATGTTCGTTCAAATACACCACGGCAGTTGCGGACAGGGCCAGCCAGGTGCATGCTAACGCCATGAAAAAAGGACGCATTGGCCGCAACATCGCCCTCATGGTAGCATCGGCCGCGCTGCTGGCTCCGGTCTCCGCTCCGGCGGCTGACCCGCCACCCGGGCTGCTCAAATTGATTGCCCAGCGCGAAACTCAGAACGCCATTACGCTCCAGGAATATACCTACCGGCAGTCGGTTACTGTCCAGGAAATCAGCGGCCAGGGATCGGTTACCGGCCAGTATCATGAGGTCCGCGACATCACGTTCTCGCCCGCGCGCGCCCGGTATGAACAGGTTGTGGAGCAAGGGCGCAGCACTCTTACCCATATCCGCCTGACGCCGGTGGACTTTGCCGACATCCGCAATGTTCAATTTTTTCTGCTGACGACCGAGAAGCTTCCGCTATACGAGGGCCAATACAAAGGCGAGGAAACCATCAATGGCGTCAAGTGTTTCGTAGAGTACATTCGCCCGAAGCAGATTCTCTCCACGCAGCGCTTCTTCGAAGGCCTGATATGGGCCCGCGAATCCGACTACGCCATCGTCCAGACCGAAGGCCAGGCCGTCCCGCAGATCGAAACTCTTCGCGAGCAGAACCTGACGCCCCATTTCACGACGATTCGCCGGCAAATGGACCAGCAATGGTTCTTTCCGGCCGAGACCTACGCCGACGACACGCTGTTTTTTCGCAACTGGCCCCAACGCATCCGCATTGTGATCCACTACAGCGATTACAAGCGGTTCGGCGCGGAGTCGACCGTGACATTCGGGGGAGAACAGCCCGATCCGCAGCCAGCTCTGCCGCCTCCCAACTAGCTCGACCCAAAGATATTTGAAATTTGTTTTTTGAGCGCGTATAGGGGCAATAGGCGCGCTGTGCGCTTACCGGCGAGAGCTTTCAGCGATCAGCCGTCAGTCATCAGAGCCGAAAAATGAGCTGGCCTGTGACTGACCCGGTTTCTCGAACGATACCTTGATCCTTCCCGCCAGTCACAGATTATTCAATCCGGCCACCAGCCGGGGGCCAAGCTGATAGCTGAACGCTAACTGAAGGCTGAAAGCTATCTGAGAGAGAAGTTCTCAGGTAAGCGGCCAAGAATCTAAAGCTGCTTTTCCAACCCGGCGTAGTCGTCGGGCGTGTCGATATCTCGTGCTGCTTCGGGCAGCGGAAACGGTAACACGTGCAGATCCGGATCCCGCAGCAGATGCTTAGCACCCGCATCCGGCGCAAGCAATGCCAGCTTTCGGAACAGTACCCGTTGGAACAGCGCTGGAACGCCCAGGGTCCCGTTATACTCCGCGGCTACCACCTGCGGTCCGCTTTCGAACAACCGCTGCCGCATGGCCGAAAGATGCGCCGCGGTCACTAACGGCTGATCCGCCAACAGAATGGCGACTGCCGCCGCCTCGTTCTCGTCCGCCTGCAGTTTCCTGATACCGGCTCCAATAGACGAACCCATCCCCTTTGCCCATTGCCGGTTTTCCACAATATCGACGTGCTGGACGGCGATGGCGGCTCGCACAGCCGCCGCCTGCGCACCCACCACGACGATCACGGGATCAAACCCTGCCGCCTGCGCCTGCTCTATGGCGTGCCGCACGAACGGTTTCTCGCGATACAGCAGTAGCTGCTTGAGCTGGCCCATGCGGATACCGGCCCCGGCCGCCAGAACGATGGCTGCGACCGGGAAATGGCTCAGGCTTGCTCGCTTTTGAGTAGCTGCATCCGCGAGCCCGGCGGACGGCTTCCCTGTACCACCGTACTTGCTTCCAGTTTGCCCAGTTCGCGGCGTGCGATTTGCGCCCATGTGCTTGTGCCATCCAGCTTTAAGTACGCTCTCCAGTGCCGGACAGCGCTCATCACATCGCGCGTGCCCTGATAGAGGAGCGCCAGGTTGTAATGCGCATCGGCGTACTGAGGCTGCAGCCGGAGAGCTTCCCGGTAATGATGGATAGCCGTGGCCGAGTCCGCCTGCTCGTCGTACAGGTTGCCGAGATTAAAGTGCGCCAGCGCATAATTCGGGTCGATCTCGAGCGCTTTCTTATACTGCGTCTCGGCATCCGCCCATGCATGGCCGTTGAAGTAGACTGTGCCCAGATTAACCAGCGCCCCGGCCGACTGTGGGTCCAAGGTGGCCGCTTTCTGGTAGGCCTCGATAATCTGCTCGTAAGGCGCCCCGGTCTGTTCCAGTTCCAGGCCGCGTTCAAACCAGCGGTCCGCCTCCAGCTTGTTTCGCAGTTTCTCGGTAATCGCGGCGGCACTGTTCTTTTGCGAAGGCGGCAGTTGCAGCAGCTTGCTCAGCTCTTCTTCCTCAAAGGCGAACAGCATCTGGCCCGAACCCGGCTCGATCTTCTGCTTGCCGATCTGTATGCAGACCCGGCGGCCCTCCTTGTAGATCTGCACGTCGTCGCCGGTGTCGGGAGATTCCTTCAGGAAATCGCGCAGCGAGTCCAGCGCCTGCCTGATCAGCCGCGGGCGGGCATGCTGCTCGCGCAGCCGCATCAGCCGCTTCAGTGCAAGCAGGTCAGAAAAGTTATACTGCGACAGCTCGGGAATGAGTTGCTGGCGCTCCCAAATCCGGAGCTGGCGGTTCTCAATCTTGAGCAGGCGGCAGACTTCTTTGCGGGTGAAAGCTCTACCCGCTTCGCGCACCAAGGCTGGCATCGGATGTTGCGAGTGGTCCCGCAGCATAGGGCTGATGATAGCACCTATTTAGAGTGCGCCGTTTAACAAGTCGATTTCACTACTCAAACTGTAAGTATCCCCTTACACTCCAATTGGTTGACCTGGCGGCGTGTTAATCTCATACTAAAAAGGTCGCATATCATGGCTTCCCGTAAGAGGCCCGTCGCTGACGCCTCAAAACCCTCAACCCTAACGCTCGCCGATCTCCCCGCAGGTCAACGATGCGTCCTCGACCGGCTTGATTTGCCGGAAGACGTCGCCCGGCGGCTGATGGAGTTAGGGTTTCTTCCCGGCCATGAGGTTGTTCCAGGCATGCGGGCGCCCGGCGGCGGACCACGCGTCTTCCGGGTAGACGGGTCCGAAGTGGCCCTCCGTGAAGAGACAGCGGCCCGGCTCTATGTGCGCCGCGATCCTGAATCTGATCTGGTAGTTCTCTGATGAACGGTTGCCACCCAGAAGCTCCCCGCGCCGGCCTGCTGCCGAACCCCTCGATTCTTCCGCCCCGGCCGGCCAATGACCGGCCGATTATCGTTGCTATCGTCGGGCCGCCCAACGCCGGTAAATCGACCCTTTTCAACCGTCTCACCGGTCTGCGCCAGAAGGTGGCCAACTTCCCGGGTGTCACCGTCGAGCATCGCATGGGCAAGGCGAAGCTGAAAGACGAGCATGAGGTCTTTCTGGTCGATCTGCCGGGCGTCTACAGCCTACACCCGCGCGCTGAGGATGAGCAGATTACGCATGACGTGTTAAAAGGCGAGCGCCCCGACTTTCCGAAACCGGACGCTGTCATTCTCATCGTCGATGCCACCAATCTCGGCAGACATCTGGTGCTCGCTGCCCCGGTCCTGGACCTCGGGCTCCCTACTCTGATCCTGCTGAACATGGCGGATGATCTGGCTGTGCGAGGAGGAAAGGTGGATGTCTCCGCGCTCTCTTCCGAACTGAACTGCCCCGTAGCCCTGATCAGCGCTGCCAAGGGCACCGGCATCGAGCGCATCCGGCAATTCCTGATGGGAACGGCCGCTCGCCTGAACGCACCCCCGCCGAAAATTGAGCTCCCGGTTCTGCAGGACGTTCCGAAGTGCCGCCAGTGGGCCGCTAATATCGGCGTCCGCGCGTCTTATAGAGCCCCCGCACCGCCTCTGTGGACGCGGCGGCTGGACGCTGTCTTCCTGCACCCGGTCGCCGGGCCGTTCATCTTTTTGGCGGTAGTCCTCGCGGTCTTCCAGAGCATTTTCTCCTGGGCGCAGCCGTTAATGAATGGATTGCAGGGGATGGTTCTGGGCTCCGGCCACTGGCTCGCCGGCGTGCTTCCCGAGTCTCCCTGGCGTTCGTTGCTCATCGACGGCGTTTGGAGTGGTGTCGGCTCCGTAGTGGTCTTCCTGCCTCAAATTCTGCTGCTTTTTCTGTTTATCGGAATTCTGGAAGACTCCGGCTACCTGGCACGCGCGGCGCTGATCGCTGATCGCACCATGGCCAAGTTCGGCTTGCAGGGCAAATCGTTCATCCCGCTACTCTCGGCCTATGCCTGCGCGGTGCCTGCAGTCATGGCGACACGCGTGATCGAGAACAAGCGCGACCGAATCGCCACCATGATGATCGCGCCGCTGATGACTTGTTCGGCGCGCCTGCCCGTCTATACCCTGATCATTGCGGCTTTCGTGCCGAATATTCCGATTTTCGGCCATTTCCTGGCGCTGCCTGCAGCGGTCATGCTGGGCCTGTATGTGCTCGGCTTCCTCGCAGCAATCACCACCGCACGCCTGCTGAAATCGAGCATCCTGAAGAGCCACGGCTCGTCGTTCATCCTTGAGATGCCGCCTTACCGCTGGCCCACTCTCCAATCCCTCAGCCTGCGGCTCATAGACCGGGCGAAGATTTTTCTCAAGCGCGCCGGCACGGTGATCTTGCTGGTGGCCGTAGTGCTGTGGGTGCTGGCGAACCTTCCGCTGACGCACGGCAAAGCCCCCGCTATCGAACACAGTTTTGCCGGCATGATCGGCAAGGCCATAGAACCGGCCATCAAGCCGCTCGGCTTCAACTGGAAGATCGCCATCGGTCTTATTACCTCGCTCGCAGCGCGCGAGGTAATCGTCGGCACCCTGGGCACCATTTACGGCATCGAAGGAGATGAGCAGTCGAAAGGGCTCCAGGCGGCGGTGCACCATGACCTGAGTACGGCCGGCGCCGTGGCCCTGCTCATTTTCTTTGCTTTTGCCATGCAGTGCTTCTCCACGCTGGCGGTAGTGAAACGCGAAACGGGCGGCTGGAAATGGCCCGCGTTCCAGTTCAGTTATATGCTTGCGTTAGCGTACTCTGGTTCCTGGATAGCGTTCCACATCACGAATTACTTTCTCGGATGAACAGTCTACAGAATGTCATCATTCTCGGCTCCGGTTGCGCCGGGAATACAGCGGCGATCTATACGGCGCGAGCCAATATGCAACCTCTGATCCTTGAGGGCCATGAGCCTGGTGGGCAGCTTTCCATCACCACCGAAGTGGAAAACTTCCCGGGGTTCCCCGAAGGCATCATGGGTCCGCTTCTGATCGAGAACATGAAGGAGCAGGCGCAGCGTTTTGGGGCAACCTTTCAGCATGGCCGCGTGGCGAACGTCGATCTTTCCAAACGGCCCTTCGCGCTCGAACTGGAAGACGGCGAGAAGCTGCAGACCCGCACCCTGATCGTCGCCACCGGCGCATCGGCGCGCTGGCTGCACCTGCCGAATGAACAGAAGCTGATCGGGCACGGCGTCAGCTCTTGCGCGACCTGCGACGGGTTCTTCTACCGCAATAAGAAAATCATGGTGATAGGCGGCGGCGATTCCGCCATGGAAGAAGCCAATTTCCTCACGCGCTTCGGCAGCGAAGTCGCCATCGTTCATCGCAGCGAGAACTTCCGTGCTTCGCGTATCATGCTCGAGCGCGCCCGCAATAACCCGAAGATTAAATTCATCACGAACACGGTGGTCGAGGATGTCTACGATATCGAGAAAGGCCATGTGACCGCCGTCAAGCTGCGCAATGTGGTCACCCACGAAGTGTGGGATCGCGAAGTAGACGGCTTTTTCGTGGCCATCGGTCATATCCCGAACACCAAGCCCTTTGCCGGCCAGCTCGACCTCGCTGCGGACGGCTACATTATTTCGCACGGCGGCGCACGCACCAACGTTGCGGGTGTGTTCCATGCCGGTGATGTGCAGGATCGCACTTATAAGCAGGCAATTACCGCCTCCGGCGCAGGCTGCATGGCGGCGATCGAAGCCGAGCGCTTCCTGGAAGCCGAAGGCCACTGAGCGCCGGAGGGTTTTCACCCTATCCAACGGTTGGGGTTAGTGCCATGTGGGTAGATCCTGTACATACCGGTAAAAAATGCGCTACGAGAGGGCAGACAGCCGTCTCTAAGTGCCTGAGTTTTAAGCTTCTCGGGTTTGGTAGTTAGCTTGCTGTACAAGAAGTGCGCATGACGAAATTCGCTCAGGGAACAACGGCTGCTCTGCTCTCGAACCCCACAGCATCACGGTCCAACCTGCAAGACTTCTTCGAAAACCCAACTTTTTAGCCCACCCAGCCTAATTCCTGAGCATTATTCCGAAATGAGGAACAAAAAAGCCGGCAATCGCCGGCTTTTTTGTTCGCAAAGAAAAATGCCGAATTGCCAAAAATTGCCCAAATACTGACACAGTTGTTTGACACGCGCCGCGTTGGGGAAATTAAGAACGCAATCGGCCGGCCGTTTCCATTCCGAGGCGTGCACGGAGCTCGGCTGTGCGGCTGCGGTGGCACTTCAAACACAGCGTGCGCATGTTTGTGAGGTCACATTCGCCGCCGCCCTCCACAACCGGAACGATGTGGTCGGCGTCCCACAACGACTTGCGCCCGCGCAGTCCCCAGGCGTTGACGGCCTTCACGCGGGCTGCGCCGCGCAGCCGCTTGATGTGCCGCCATTCGGCAAGGCAGTCAATGCCGCACTCCGCGCAAACGCCGCGATCCCGTTCTAGGACACGCTCGCGAAGATGGCCGGAATCACTGCGCAGCCTCCATTCCTCGACGCACCAGTCGGAGCAGAACGTCAGGCGCCCGGGCGGAACTTCGAGATTGCACCATCTGCAGAGGCAGCGGCCGTTCGGACCCTTTGCCAGAGTTTTCCGGTTCACCCAACCGCCGCGCATGTTTCGCTGCGTGCTCACAAAGACAGAATACAGGCAAAATGTTTTAGGTATGCCGGCAACTTCGTCCGCCTGCCAGGCGCCGGATGCTAGCATGAGGACGAAGTGAAGCTAGCCGACGCAGTCAAGGCCGCGAAGTACACGAAATACGCAAAGTACGCCAACGTTGCGCACGCGAAGAAGTTCGCAGCACACGTTGTGCCGGAAGTTGTCCGGCCGGCGCGGGTAATCTGGAATCAGGCGATTGGCGGCGTCTTCCTGCTCTTTGCCGTTCTTTTTTTCAGTAACGCTTTCCGCTACTACGATGCCAAAACCGGTCCGAATAATGTGGTTGCGCTCGGCTTTTCGGTATTCCTTGGCGGCCTCATGGCCTTCTTCGGAGTGGCCTCTTTCCTGAAAGCGCGTCGCATCGCTCGCCGGTAGGTTCTTTTTGCCCTCCGAACAGCCAGGCCGGTTTCCGTTTACGCGGGGCATTTACCCCGACATGTACCGCGGCCGCCTGTGGACCATGCGCCAGTACGCAGGGTTCGGAACCGCGGAAGAAAGCAACAAGCGCTACAAATACCTTCTCTCGCAGGGCATCACCGGGCTCTCCGTCGCATTCGATCTGCCAACCCAGATGGGAATGGATTCAGACCACCCGCTGGCTGCCGGAGAAGTCGGGCGCGTCGGCGTCGCCATTGATTCCCTCGCTGACATGCAGGCGCTCTTCGATGGCATCGAGCTCGAGAAGGTCAGCACGTCGATGACAATCAACTCGACGGCGGCCATTTTGCTGAGCCTTTATGTCCTCGTTGCCGAGGGCCAGGGCGCGGATCGCCGGAAGCTCTCCGGAACCGTCCAGAACGACATCCTGAAGGAGTACATCGCGCGCGGCACTTATATTTATCCGCCGCGTCCTGCGATGCGTATCATCACCGACCTCTTCGCCTGGGCGCAGACCGAAGTACCCGAATGGAACACCATGTCCATCAGCGGTTATCACATCCGCGAGGCGGGCTCTACTGCGATTCAGGAAGTCGCCTTCACGCTGGCGAATGCAATTGCCTACATTGAGGCGGCCATTGCCGCGGGACTCGAAGTCGATTCGTTCGCTCCGCGCTTGAGTTTCTTCTTCAATGCCCACAATAACTTTCTGGAGGAGATTGCGAAGTTCCGCGCGGCGCGCCGGCTTTATGCCACCATCATGCGCGAACGGTTCGGTGCGCAATCGGAGCGCTCCTGCATGCTGCGCTTTCACACGCAGACCGCCGGTTCGTCGTTGACTGCGCAGCAACCGGAGGTGAACGTGGTGCGCGTGGCGCTGCAGGCAATGGCGGCGGTGTTGGGCGGCACGCAGTCATTGCACACGAACGGCCAGGATGAAGCACTCTCGCTGCCCACGGAACAATCCGCACGCACCGCTTTGCGCACCCAGCAGGTGATCGCGTATGAGAGCGGCGTCACCGCCGAACCCGATCCGCTGGGCGGCAGCGAATACATAGAGAAGCTCACCGACGGCATCGAAGCCGGTGCGCGCGAGTACATCGCCCGCATCGATGCCCTTGGCGGAACGCTAGCTGCCATCGAGCGCGGCTATATTCAGAGCGAAATCCAGAACGCCGCGTACCAATACCAGAAGGCGGTCGAAGAAGGGCGCCAGGTTGTCGTCGGAGTGAACAAGTTTCAGATTGAAGAAACTGAGCCGCCGCCGGCCTTTCGTATAAATCCCGAGCTGGAGCACCAGCAGGTGAAACGGCTGCGTGAGGTGCGCGCATGCCGCTCCGCAACGAACGTGGATCTGGCGCTGAACCGGCTGGGAACGGCCGCGCGCGGGACGGAAAACCTGCTGCCCCACATTCTCGATTGCTGCCGCGCCTATGTTACGGTCGGCGAGATTTCCGAAACCCTGCGGCAGGTTTTCGGCGAATACCGCGAAGCCTTCTGACAGCCTCGACATCCATCCATGCATGAGCGAAATCCACGCATTGGCGGCCAAACAGGCGAAAGCGAAGCTGGAGCCGTTTTCATATGATCCAGGCCCGCTCGGCGACGAGCAGGTCGAAATCGAAGTTCAGTATTGCGGAGTCTGCCACTCCGATATTTCGATCTGGGCTGACGAGTTTGGCATCTCGCGGTTCCCGCTTGTTCCGGGGCACGAAGCGATCGGGAAAGTCGTTGTAACCGGGCGTAATGCGAAATCTGTCAAGACCGGCCAGACGGTCGGCCTCGGGTGGAATTCGGGAAGCTGTCTGCACTGCCGTCAATGTCTGACCGGTAATCACAACTTATGCGAAAACCTGGAGATGACGATCATCGGCCACCACGGCGCGTTTGCGACGCGCGTGCGCTGTCACTGGTGCTGGGCAACGCCGATCCCTGAGGGTGTCGATCTCGCGAAAGCGGGTCCGCTGCTCTGTGGAGGCATCACAGTGTTCCATCCGCTGGTAGAATTCAGCGTAAAACCGACGGATCGCGTGGGCGTTATCGGCATCGGCGGCCTGGGTCACCTGGCGTTGCAGTTCATGAATAAGTGGGGCTGCCATGTTACCGCGTTCAGCAGTTCCCTTTCCAAGGCCGATGAGGCAAAGCGCATGGGCGCGCATGCAGTGATCGACACGCATTCGAAAGAGCAGGTGGCCAAGGCGGCCGGGTCGTTCAACTTTATCCTTTCGACGATCGCGGCGCCGGACTTCGACGTAAATCCCTACCTTTCCGCGCTTGCGCCCAAAGGGCGGCTGCATATCGTCGGCGTCATTCCGCAAATCAGCGTGGGTCTGCCCAATTTGCTGTTCGCCCAGAGGTCGATTTCTTCAAGCCCGTCGGGCCCGCCTGCAACCGTCCTGGCGATGCTCGATTTCTGCGCACGCCACGGCGTCGCGCCCATCACGGAAAATTTCCCGATGAGTCAGGCGAACGAGGCCTTCAAACATCTGGAGTCCGGCAAAGCGCACTACCGCATCGTCCTCAAGCAGGATTTGCAATAGCCTCGACGGCCTGAAGCTCACGTCAACCCCTAAAATAAGGGTTGGAAGTCATACACGTTATCGGGGCAGGCCTTGCCGGTTGCGAGGCCGCTTGGCAGGCGGCAGACGCGGACGCACGCGTCGTTCTGCATGAAATGCGTCCCCACAAGCGCACGCCTGCGCACAAAACCGATTCCTTCGGCGAGCTGGTCTGCAGCAATTCCCTCAAAAGCGAACAAGTGCATTCCGCACCCTGGCTCTTGAAGCAGGAAATGCGCCGGCTCGGGTCACTTTTGCTGCGGGCGGCGGAGACTGCGCGTGTGCCGGGCGGGCATGCACTGACGGTAGACAGAGAGGTCTTTTCCACTGAAATAACCAAAGCAATCGAGGCGCATCCCCGTATTGAGGTGCGCCGCGGCGAAGTGACTGCGCTGCCGCAGGAAGGCATCGTCATCATAGCCACCGGGCCGCTCACCAGCGATGCGCTGGCGGAAGAGATCACCCGCATCACGGGCTCTGACCGACTGTATTTTTACGACAGCATCAGTCCGATTGTGGCGGCCGATTCGATCGATATGTCCGTCGCGTTCCGGGCATCGCGCTACGGCAAATCGCTCGACGGAAGCGACGATTACATTAACTGCCCGTTTAACAAAGAGCAGTACGATGCATTTGTCGACGCGTTGCTGGCCGCCGAATTCTACGAAGTGCATATTCCCGAAGACAACACGCCGTATTTCGAGGGCTGCCTGCCCATTGAAGAGATTGCCAGTCGCGGGCGCGATACGCTGCGCTTCGGACCCATGAAGCCGGCCGGGTTAACCGATCCGCGCACCGGCCGCTGGCCCTATGCGGCGGTGCAGCTCCGGCAGGAAAATCAGCGAGCCGACAGCTACAATCTCGTCGGATTCCAGAACCACATGCGCTTTGGCGATCAGGCTCGCATCTTCCGCATGATTCCCGGACTCGAGAACGCTGAGTTCCTCCGTTTCGGCCAGATGCACCGGAATACGTACATCAATTCGCCCGCGCTGCTCTACGCTACGCTCCAGTTGAAGAGTGTTCCGCGGATCTTCTTTGCCGGGCAGATATCCGGAGTGGAAGGTTATGCAGAATCTATCGCGACAGGATTAATCGCGGGACGTAATGCAGCCGCCCTCTCGCGCAGCGAGGAGCTCGGGCAGTTCCCGCGCGAGACCGCGCTCGGCAGCCTGTGTCACTACATCACGCAGGCAGACGCAAAGACTTTCCAGCCGGCCAATATCACGTTCGACCTGCTTCCGGCGCTGGATGAAGAGACGAAACGAAAGTTCCGGCATGATAAGAAGGCGCGCCATGCGGAAGTATGCCGGCGGGCAAATGAGGCGTTCGAGGAGTTTCTTAGTGGCTCAACTGCGCGAGTGTATTGCGAAGTACCTGGCTGAGCTGAAGCGGCGCGGTGCGGCGAAGCATACGCTCAAGAATTACGGCTCAGACCTGGAGCAGTTAGCGGCGTACTTCGAACCGGAAGGACACACCGCGCCCGAGATCGAACAGCTCGATCTGCCGCTGCTGCGCGAATGGCTCGCCTGGTTATACGATCAGGGCCTCACGCCCGTCAGCATTCGCAGGAAAATTGCGGCCGTGCGCGGCATGTTCAAGTTCCTGCTGCAGGAGGGCGTCATTCAAACGAATGTCACCGCCCGACTCAGGACACCGAAGACGAAACAGCGTCTGCCGGAGGTGATGAGCGAGGAGAAGACCAATCGCCTCATCGATGCGGTCGAAACGGGTGAAGTGCTCGAGCGGCCGTCGAAGGAACGCGATCTCGCGATCCTTGAGCTGCTCTACGGCTGCGGCATCCGGGTCGGCGAACTGGTTGGGATCAATCTCGAAGACATCGATCTTCGCAACGGCTGGCTGTGGGTTCGCGGCAAAGGCGACAAAGAGCGGCAGGTGCCCGTCGGCGAACGCGCTCTTGAGGCTGTGCAGCGTTATCTCGAAGCGCGTTCGGCCCCGGCCGCCCAACGAGCGCTATTTCTGAACTCGCGCGGCGCGCGGCTAGGAGACCGGCAGGTACGCAGGCTGGTCAAGATGTACGCCCTGCTCGCGACCGGCGATTCCACCGTTCATCCGCACAGCTTCCGGCATGCCTACGCCACGCACCTGCTGAGTGACGGAGCGGATCTGCGCGCCATTCAGGAACTGCTCGGCCACGCCCGGCTTTCCACCACGCAGAAATACACGCAAGTCACACTGAAAGATCTGATGTCGGTCTATGACCGGGCGCACCCGAAGGCCTGACAGGTAGGCTGCGCGAAAAGGTTCGACGCACGCTAACTAACAAAGTCGCGCGAGTCGCGTCTATCTCGTGATAGCAGTTGCGAGTTACCGGGCGGTAGTACCTCTCACTCCTTCCCTCCCGCAAACGTAAATTCTGTAAGTCTCAATGCAAGTTGATTTTCGGATACTCGTGTCGCCGGCGGCGTTCTTCGCCCTTCTGGTCAGCCTTATCGGCGTTCTGATCGGGCGGAAGCGACGCCCTTACTCCGGAGTTGGCCGCTGCGCCTTCGCAAATCTTTTTCTTAGCCTCGCTCTCCTTTTATTCGCGCTACGGCCCGTCTTGCCTGATTCGATCAGGATTTTTAGTGCAAATGCGCTTCTGGTTGCCGCTTCAGTTCTGTCGCTGGAGGGAACTCGCGAGCTCTGTGGCCTGAGGCCCCGCGTCCGGGCAATGTATGCCGGCGGGGCGCTTGTCCTTCTTACCGTGGCGTATTTCGATTACTTCAAAAGCAGTGTCAATGCCCGCATCACCGCGATGTCTTTGTTTATCGGGGCAGGCGCGCTTCTCTGTTCCGTAACGCTGCTCCGAAGAGCTCCGGCGCGGCGCCCGCTCGGTGTCCTCGTCACCAGCGGTATGTTTGTGCTATGCGCAGCGGTTCTGATCGCCGGCGCTGTTTATTTCTTTTTCGCCCCACCTTTAAGTTGTTTGTTCGCTCCATCGTTACCTAACGCCATATTTTTTGTAAGCGCTGGACTTTCGATCGCCGGTTGCTCCATTGGGTGGAGCGTGCTCGCCGATGAGCGATTGGCAATGGACCTGGATAACGCGCAACGCAGGGCCATCGCTGCCGACACCGCTAGAAGAGAATATCTGGCGATGGTGGATCATGAAATTCGTAATCCGGTGGGCGGCGTAGTTGCTGCGACAGAACTGCTGCTCGATACCGACTTGACAGCCGAACAACAGGAATGCGCCTATGCCCTGCTCAAAGAGGGCGAAACGCTGGTCGCGCTGAGCGGGGGCTTGCTCGACCTTTGCAGAATCGAAGCGGGCGAATTGGCGATCGATTCTTCTGCCTTCGATCTTTGCATTGTGATCCGGCGCGTTGCCGAAACATACGCGCCCATCGCCACACGCAAACAGGTTGAGCTGAGGGTCGAATATACTGCCGGCGTCCCTCGCCGTTTCATTGGAGACGCTTCCAGAATCCGTCAAGTGATCGCAGCGCTTGTCGAAAAGGCCGTGAGATATACGCCTGCCGGCCAAATCCGTGTTGTCGCCGCTTGCCAGACGAAAAACACTTCAAAGGCTGGCATGCTCGTGTTGGTGACCTACACCGGAGTCGGTATTTCCCAGGAAGAGATCGGCTTCGTCGTTGCGAAGAAGCTGGCCGGGATATTGGGTGGTTCTCTCCACGTGGAGAGTCAGGCAGGTGAAAGCTCCACGCTTGCGTTCACACTGCCTTTGTCAATTGAGACTTAACCACCCGCTAACTTACGCTACGGCCCGGCAACACTTCGTAACCTGGGGCGAAGAACTGTGCGAGAACCTCTTTAGCTCATTAAGTATCAGCTCCATATGAATTGCTACAAATCCCCGCGGTTTCGCTAGAGATGCCTGAGCTTATTCCGAAACCGCGGGACACCGCTGCTACCATCCTGAGTACTTATTTTCCGCCAAAAGTAAAGTCTACCCCCGCCAGATACCGGAAGCTGTTCTGGTTTTGCGTCGAGATGGATGGCAGGCCTGTGCTCGGTGCCGGTTGGTAGTTTGACCCGAAACGCGTTAGGAGGTAGTCGCATTCTGCCGGGCGAAACGTGATTGTGGGCGACAGTTTCAAGTCGATGCCGCCGCCGACAACCATCGCAAACCCGTTATTGTTGGGTGATTTGGATACGAACAGCCCGCCCTGAGCCCTGAAGAGGTTGCGGTAGGCGTTTGAGTGCGCCGCACCGAGCAGGACCTCGCCAAATGGCTGGAAAACACCTGTGTGTTTCTTTATGACAGGGCCAAAAGTGTAAGTGAATAGATTTCCTGTAAAGTTGTATTTCGTGATGTTTTGAGTTACCGTTCCGTTCGGAAGCGTAATGCCCGCCGGTACTGTGTAGTTGTATGTGTGGCTGCCATACCCCTGCAGGTCTCCTTTAATGCCAAGCCAGGAGCCAAAGTTAACCGTGAACGCTCCGCCGCCGCCATTTATGTTCCTCGTTTGGAACACATTCCGACCCGGGTTAAAATGGGCGAACGAGTAGTCCACTGACGCTTCAAATCTTGGAGGAGCCTCACTGGTGCTTCCCGGACTATTGTTGTTGTCAGGGTCATCTGCCATCACGGTGAATGCCCCCACGACCGCTATCCCAAGGACACTTAATATTCGTTTCATCATATTGACCTCCTTGCTTCTTGCGCGGGGTTTTTAGGACAGTCCCAAAACTCCGCCTAAGTCGAAAACGGGATTTGAAGTCCCCTTCCCAAAGACCCCGTTCACTGAAGCACGATGTGGCGGAACAAGCATGGACTCATGAACTGAAGGAGGCAAGCGAAAATGCCTTTACTCCCACTGCTGCGAATCAACAGACACTGAATGCGCGTGGGCCGGTCGACTGCAATTTTTGTGATGCCGCAGGCTACGGCCTACCGAAGCCGAAGCGGCTAAAGACGTCCTGAGCGCTGGCACTCCCGAGAAAATTGAGGAACCTGCGCGCCGCTTCCATATTCTTGCTTCCGGCCACGATACCGGCCTTCTGCAGAATCGGCTGGTGCCAATCTGCCGGAATGAGTTGTGGATCTCTGCCCTGCAGCAGAGAATCCGAAGTGAGCACGGCATCGGCATTGCCGCTCTCGAACAATTCGAGCGTTTGCCGTACATTTTCGCCGTAAACCACCTTCGCGCGAATCTGCGCCCAAATCCCGGCGTGTTCCAGTGCCTGCTGTGCCGCAACCCCATACGGCGCCAGTTTGGGATTCGGCAGCGCCACAAAGCGTATCTCTTCGCCTGTCAAGTCGTTGATTCGATGGTGCTTCCCGTCACGCCAGAGCGCCCCCACGCGGCCGGTCGCATAGGCCCGGACGGAATCCGGCTTCAGGCTGCCCGCGGAGTTCAGCGTATCCACAAATTGGGCGTTGGCCGATAGGAAGACGTCATACGGCGCGCCGTTCTGAATCTGCTGCGCCAGCATGGCGCTGGACGCCGTTACCCATTTAATTTCAATGCCTTGGCTGTTCTTGGCGAAGGCGGCGGCGAGTGGAGGCTCCAAATTGGTGAGGTCCGAGGCGGCGGCAACGGTCAAT
>Ga0213872_10000645_pt1 | contig 26389 bp, 22 predicted proteins | sample VelepicomBERX_R2_FD_160071 | JGI IMG/M metagenome (GOLD analysis project Ga0213872, IMG submission 160071) | Rhizosphere microbial communities from Vellozia epidendroides in rupestrian grasslands, the National Park of Serra do Cipo, Brazil - RX_R2 | ecosystem: Host-associated > Plants > Roots >...
CCGATGCAAGATCGAGACGATGCCGGGCACCGGCAGCCTGATCTTGGCCACGTCCAGATGCTTGGGTCTTTGCTTCTGCATTTGGTTTTCCACTTTGTTGAGCAATATGTCTTAGCCACGCACGCCTGGACAGGCGGGAGGCCTGAGCACGCCGGCTCTTTTGTGTTACGGCCGGCTGGGCTCCCTTTTTGTCACATACTTAATACTTCTGGCATATGACTGATGAATTCTATCAAATGCGGGCACTCCCCGCCCGCTTCATGGCTGCCGCCCGGTGGTGTAGGCAAGCGCATCGGTCAGGCACACACGCTGACGCCATTCCAGCGGTTCACCCTCCATGGTGGTCGATACCCGCAACTGCGACAGCGTCGGCTGATCGGGCGCCACGCCCAACATCGCGGCGTCCTCGCGCGACAGCGCCACCGCGCGCCATTGCTCCACCGCCACCCGAGGCCGCACGCCAAAACGCCGCTGCAACGTCACATAGACGTCACCGCCGCACTGCCGGATCGACCGCGCATCCAAGCCGTCAAACGACTCGGCCGGCAAATAGGCGTCGTCCAAGGCCACCGCCATGCCGCGCAGGCGCCACAGCTGCCGCACGCGGATCACCGCCTCGCCGCGCCGCAGCCCCAGCGTCTGAGCCACATCTTCCGGCGCGTTGCCGCGCGAGCAGCCCAACAACTCCAACACCAGCATGTCCGGTTTTTCATCCAGAAAGCCGGGGGTGACCAAATAACCAGCCCCCCAGTCGCTGGCGACTTCGGCCACGAAGGTGCCGCGCCCCTGGCGCCGGTATAACACCCCCTGCGCCACCAGTTCGCCCAGTGCCTTGCGGACGGTTCCCTGGCTCACATCCAGCTGCGCCGCGAGTTCCCACTCGCTTGGCAAGGCCTGATTGGCTTGCCATTCGCCTTCGCCGATGCGCCGGATCAAAACCGACTTGATTTGTGCATAAAGCGGCAGGCGCCGCAGCGTGTTTCTCATCATCCCCGTCTTTTTATCACCAAACAAATCAAGCGTAAAGACTAGTCTTATATAAGACATAAGTTTAAAGCCGGGATATTTCGCCAAGTCGGACATTTCCGAACACATTACTAATTCTGCGTGCTACACTCAGTCATCCTGACGCAAACGCAGCACCAAAACGGACACACAAAGGAGAGTCAGTCATATGAAAGCCCCCGTACGCGTAGCCGTAACCGGCGCCGCCGGCCAGATTGGTTACAGCCTGCTGTTCCGCATCGCCAGCGGCGAAATGCTCGGCAAGGATCAGCCCGTCATCCTGCAACTGCTCGATCTGCCGCAAGCGCAGACCGCGGTCAAAGGCGTGATGATGGAACTGGAAGACTGTGCCTTCCCGCTGTTGGCCGGCATGGTCGCCACCGACGATCCCAACGTGGCGTTCAAAGACGTGCAAGTCGCCATCCTGGTGGGCGCCCGTCCGCGCTCGAAGGGCATGGAGCGCAAGGATCTGCTCGAAGCCAACGGCGCCATCTTCACCGTGCAAGGCAAGGCGCTGAACGACCACGCCGCGCGCGACGTCAAGGTGCTGGTGGTCGGCAACCCGGCCAACACCAACGCCTACATCGCCATGAAGAGCGCGCCGGATTTGAATCCGCGCCAATTCACCGCCATGTTGCGTCTTGACCACAACCGCGCCCTGTCCCAAGTGGCGGCCAAGGCCGGCAAGCCGGTGTCCGCCATCCGCCACATGGCCGTCTGGGGCAACCACTCGCCGACCATGTACGCCGACTACCGCTTCGCCTCCGTCGACGGCAAGAGCGTCAAGGATCTGATCAACGACGAGGCCTGGAACCGCGAAGTGTTCCTGCCGACCGTGGGCAAGCGCGGCGCCGCCATCATCGAAGCGCGCGGCCTGTCCTCGGCCGCTTCGGCCGCCAACGCCGCCATCGATCACATCCACGACTGGTGGCTCGGCACCGACGGCGAATGGGTCACCATGGGGGTGGTGTCCGACGGCTCCTACGGCATCCCGGAAGGCCTGATGTACGGTTTCCCGGTGGTGTGCGAAAATGGCGACTACAAGATCGTGCAAGGTCTTGCCATTGACGACTTCAGCCGCGAACGGATGACGCTGACCCAGAACGAACTGGAAGAAGAACGCGCCGCGATTCTTCCCCTGCTGGGCTAAAGCACTCGCCGTTTCGCCAGTGGCGCAACGGCAGCCGACCGAAGCGCACCCTCATCACGGGTGCGCTTTGTCTTTGTCGATACGCGTTTTTTGATTCTTTATTTGGAGTAGCAACAGATGATCGAAGCCGAGGTATTGAACCAGATCACGGCCAAAATGGATGACATGGCCAGCCGATTGACCGATATCCGGGGGTATCTTTGACTACGCCGGGAAAAAAGACCGGCTGGAAGAAGTCGTCCGTCTGAGCGAGGATCCGGACGTCTGGAACGACCAGAAGCGCGCTCAGGATCTGGGCCGCGAACGCAAGCTGCTCGAAGACGTCGTCCTGACGCTGGAAGCGCTGACCGCCGGCATCGGCGACAGCCGTGATCTATTCGACATGGCGTGCGAGGAAGGCGACGACGATACCGTCCTGGCGGTAGAGGCCGACCTTACTGCCATCGAGGCGAGCCTGGCGCAACTCGAATTCCGCCGCATGTTCAACGACCCGATGGACCCGCGCCCCTGTTTCCTGGATATCCAGGCCGGCGCCGGCGGCACCGAGGCGCAGGACTGGGCCGGCATGCTGCTGCGCATGTACACCCGCTACGCCGAACGCAAAGGGTTCAAGGTCGATGTACTGGAAGAGTCGGAAGGCGAAGTCGCCGGCATCACCAGCGCCACGTTGAAAATCGAGGGCGACTACGCCTACGGCCTGTTGCGCACCGAGACCGGCGTGCACCGCCTGGTACGGGTTTCGCCGTTCGATTCCAACGCCCGCCGCCACACGTCGTTCTCTTCGGTATTCGTCTATCCCGAGGTCGACGACTCGATCGAAATCGACATCAATCCGGCCGATCTCAGAATAGATACCTACCGCGCTTCCGGCGCGGGCGGTCAGCACATCAACAAAACTGACTCTGCGGTTCGCATTACCCACAACCCTACCGGCATTGTGGTACAGTGTCAGAACGACCGATCACAGCATCGCAACCGCGACGAAGCCATGCAGATGCTGCGTGCCAAGCTATATGAGCTAGAGCTTAAAAAGCGCAATGCGGCCAAGCAGGCACTGGAGGACAGCAAAACCGACGTGGGCTGGGGACACCAGATCCGTTCCTATGTGTTCGACCAGTCGCGCATCAAGGATCTGCGCACCAGCCACGAAGTGGGCAATATCAAAGCCGTGATGGATGGCGACCTCGACGGTTTCATCGAGGCCAGCCTGAAGCAAGGCGTATAAATTACCGGGGATGGTCCCCGGTTGCAGTAAGGGGAGCCCTCCTCCCGGCGTACACTACCCCACGCGCGCCGACAGCGGCTTCCCTCTTCCGTAGCTAATGGAGCTTTTATGTCTGAACACGAACAAACCTCTGCGATTCAGGACGAAAACCAAATCATGGCGGAGCGCCGCCTGAAGCTGAAAGCCATCCGCGAAAAAGGCGTCGCCTATCCGAACGATTTCAAACGCACCGCGTTTGCCAAAGATCTGCAGGATAAACACGCCGGTAAACCGGGTGATGCGCTGGAAGCCGAAAAGATCGAGGTCGCCGTCGCTGGTCGCATGATGCTTAAACGTGTGATGGGCAAGGCATCATTTGCCACGCTGCAGGATTACACCGGCGCGATCCAGATCTTCGTCGCCAGCGACGACATTCCGGCCGACATCTACGACGACTTCAAGCGTTGGGACATCGGCGACATCCTGGGGGTGAAGGGCACGCTGTTCGTGACCAAGACCGGCGAGCTGACCGTGCGCGCGAGCGAAATTCGCCTGCTGTCGAAGGCGATTCGCCCGCTGCCGGACAAATTCCACGGCCTGGCCGACCAAGAGCAGAAATACCGCCAGCGCTACGTCGACCTGGTCATGCACGAAGACTCGCGCAGCGTCTTCATGAAGCGCTCGCAGATCATTCAGGGCATCCGCCAAGTGATGATCGGCGAACGCTACCTGGAAGTGGAAACCCCGATGATGCACCCGATTCCGGGTGGCGCGGCGGCGCGTCCGTTCAAGACGCACCACAACGCGCTCGACATGCCGCTGTTTCTGCGCATCGCGCCGGAGCTGTATCTGAAGCGTCTGGTCGTCGGCGGCTTCGAGCGCGTGTTCGAGATCAACCGCAACTTCCGTAACGAAGGGATGAGCACCCGCCACAACCCCGAGTTCACCATGATGGAGTTCTACGAGGCTTATTCGGATTACCATCGCATGATGGAAATGACCGAAAAAGTCATCCAGGACGCCGCCATGCGTGTTTGCGGCTCGTTGCAGATCCCGTACCAGGGCAAGACCGTCGATCTGTCGAAATTCGACCGGCTGACCATCGTGCAGGCGATCAAGAAGTACAACCCGCAATACACCGATGCGCAATTGAACGACGAAGCCTGGGTGGCGGCGGAAATCCAGCGTCTGGGCGGCAAGCTGCCGCCGGCCAAGGGGCTGGGCAGCCTGCATCTGGCACTGTTCGAAGAGTGCGCCGAGGGCCTGTTGTGGAATCCGACCTTCATCATCGACTATCCGGTGGAAGTGTCGCCGCTGGCACGAGCCTCGGACAAGCACGCGGGCATCACCGAACGCTTCGAGCTGTTCTGCGTCGGCCGCGAACTGGCCAACGGCTATTCCGAGTTGAACGACCCGGAAGACCAAGCCGACCGCTTCATGCAGCAGGTCAAGCAGATGGAAAGCGGCGACGACGAAGCCATGCACTATGACGCCGACTACGTGCGCGCGCTGGAATACGGCCTGCCGCCGACCGGCGGCTGCGGCATCGGCATCGACCGCCTGGTGATGCTGTTGACCGACTCGGCCTCGATCCGCGACGTGATCCTGTTCCCGCACATGCGTCCGGAATAAGCGTAACCGGCTTCACCACAAGCCGCGCAGCCCTTGGGTTGCGCGGCTTTTTTATTGCCATGTTGATAAGAGGGGCATCATCGACCAAACCACGTGTCGTTCGATACGGAACACGCGCAGGCCGCTAGGGACCCGCGCGCGTTGTCATGGCCGGGCAAGGCACTTGCCGCGAATGCCCAACACGTATTGGGCCGCGACATGCGACCAGGCAATCAGCTGCCGCGCCAGTAGCGCCTCGGCCACCGCCTGCGGGATCTCCTCGTCCCCCAGTTGATCATCGATGATCCGCTGCAGCCAGTACCGCTCTTCCTCGCTGAGATTATCCATACCCGCCCTCCCTGGGGCCTGAGAGTTTGCTCGCCTCCCCCGATCCTAACCCTTGGTTCTAGGGCCTGTCTGCAAACTATTTGCGGCTGCGGCCAGTGTCCGCCGGATGCAGCGCGAGGAGTGCGCCCCGCCGCAGTGTCATTCACTGCCAGGGGCAAACGACAAAGCGATGCGCCGGCAGACGCCGGCCCCGAAGGGCTGGTCTGGCAAACGGCCATCTGCGTCGTTGCGCGGCTTGGCCTTAGAATGACTAAGGCCGGCGCCCCCCGCCTAGCATCTGGCCGTTTGTCAGGCCAGCGCAGTTCACAAATAGTTTGCAGACAGGCCCTAGTCCGAGGCGAGGTTCTCACCCCTGTCAATTCAATACGGGTTGTCTAATTGATATAACAATTTTTTTGTCATAGTGTTCGAGGGCCGCCGCGTCAGGCGGTTTCCCCTCACTGTAGTTCCCATCTGAAAGGGCATCACTATGACGACCAAACCCGTTGTCGACCTCAGCAATGCCAGCAACGAGGATTTGAAACAAATCCACAGCGCGGTATTGCAGCAATTGACCTCGCGCGCCATGAATCCCGCCACGCTGGCAGACGGCTACGACCGCCACGGCAGTGGCCACTCGCGTTCCGGCGGCAATCCGATGACTCAGCAGCAAGTCGTCGATCCCGCCAACGTCGCTGCCGCGCGCGGAGGCTGAGATCGTGAGCACAGTGGCTCGGGGGGCCGCCCAAGCGCTCGACTGGATCGTGCTGAAGGTGGTGCAGCGCTGCAATCTCAACTGCACCTACTGCTACGTCTATAACCGCGGCGACGATTCGTGGAAGTCGCGTCCGCCGATCATTACCGATGCCGTCGTCGACCAACTGGCCGCGCGCATCGTCGCGCATTGCGCCCGGCATGGCTTGAACGCCTTCGTCATCGAACTGCACGGCGGCGAACCGCTGCTGTTGGGCAAGCGGCGCATGCAGCGCCTGATCGACACGCTGCGCGCGCGCACGGCGCCGATCACCTTGCGCTTCATCCTGCAAACCAACGGGCTGCTGCTGGACCAGGAATGGCTGGCGCTGTTCGACCGCAACGCCATGTCTTTCGGCATCAGCCTAGACGGCCCGCCGGAAGTGGCCGACCGTTTCCGCATCCAGCGCAATGGCCGCGGGTCGACACAGAAGCTCCTCGACAAAATTCGCACGCTGCGCGCGGCCGGACCGGACTTCGACCGGCTCATGGGCAGCATTCTATGCGTCGTCAACCCGGCCTTGCATGGCGGCAAACTCGTGCAGTGGTTTATTGACAATGGCTTTGACGCCTTTGAGTTTTTGCTGCCGGACGGCAATTACGCCAACTACCCGCAAGGTTGGACCGGCGTCGCGCCCTATCGCCGCTTTCTACTCGAAGCGTTCGACGCCTGGTATGCGCTGGGGAGCCACGCGCCGCAGATTCGCTTGTTCGAAATGATGATGCTGGGATTCATGGGAATCAAATCGCCGCTTGACGCGCTGGGCGGGGATTTGCGCCGGCTGTGCGTGGTCGAGTCGGACGGCTCGATCGGCATCAGCGACGTGGTGCGCATGTGCGGCGGCGAATTTGCCAACGACAAGCTGAACATTTTCCGGCATCCGCTCGATCTGCATGCATCGGTCTATCAACTGTCGCAACTGCAGCGCCCCTGCGCGCAATGCCAAGCCTGCCCGCACCTGGCGAGCTGCGGCGGCGGCTACTTGCCGCACCGTTTCGACGGCAGCGGCTTCGATCACCCGTCGATTTATTGCCAAGCGCTGTACGCGCTGGCCGAGCGCATGTTGCGCGCGATCCGGCGCGACCTGCCGCCGACGCTGCTCAGCGATCCGACCTGCAGCCTTTGGACAGCCGACCTGGCTGAATGACCATGCCGATAGAAACGCACGAAAACCGCTACCGTCAATTCGCCAACCCGCAGACCCCATTCGATCCGGCGCTGTTCGACGCCGTGGTGCAATGCCATGCGCAAGCGGTGCTGGACCTATTTCTCGAACGGCGAGCGGCGCAGATCGCCGAGCAGAGCGACGGCGTCGCGCCGCTGATTGCGCGCTGGCGCCAAATCGCGCGCACAGCCGAGGCGGCGACGCATATCGCCTGGGACATGGCGTTTGGCCGGGTGCAATGGGCACTGGAAACCGACGAGGTCGATCCGGCGGATGTCGCTTTGCACCTGGCGCTTCATCTGTCGGCGCAAGGCCTGCCCGGGCAGTGGCATGGCCGGCTGCGGGCGGGAGGCGTCATGCGCTGGGGGCGCTGGCTCTTGCCCGTCGCGCAGGATATCGCGGTTGACAGCGATGGCCGCGTGGCGCGGGTGACGTTTATCGACGCCGAACGCGGCGAGCCATGCGAAAGCGTATTTCACGCCCACGCCGATGGCTGGCGCTGCGACAGGCCGCCCATGTTGCAGCAAACCGGCACGCGCCAACCGATCCTGCTCTTGCCCGAGCGGGCCATCCGCGGCCAACTGACGTTAGAGGATCAGTTCGGCAGCATCGTCGGCTATCCCGAACCGACGGCGGCCATGGCCGACACGCTGACACAGGCGCTCGGCCTGCTCGCGCGCTATGCGCCAGACTATTTGGTTTGGGTCGAGCGCGTGATTCGCGGCGTAGTGATCTGCCAGTGCCGGGAAACACGCACGCGCAGCAGCACCTGGTCCGAGGCGCCCGGCATCATCCTGCTGTCACACACCACCGATGCGGTGACGGTGGCCGAGATGCTGGTTCATGAGGCCTCGCACCAGTACTACCATGTGGTCGGGCGCGTCGGCAAAGTCGACGACGGCAGCGATACACGGCTGTATTTCTCGCCGGCGGTGGCGCGCGAGCGGCCCCTCTCGCGCGTGTTGATCGCCTATCATGCCTTTGCCAACATTCTGCTGATGTATCGTGCCTTCCGCCAAAATGGTCTGCCCGAGGCCGGCACCGAATGGGCGCGGACCGCCGAGCGCATGGAAAGCGACGTCGGCGTGCTGGAGGCCCCGCTCATCGGCAATCCGGCATTGACGGGCTATGGCAGGGCGCTGTTCACGTCCCTCTCCCAACGGGTTCACCGGCGGGAGGCCATCGATGGCTGATCCCCCGGCGGTGGCCCTCACGGACCTACCGTCTCTGCTCGCCTGGGAAGCGTCGCCCGGCGCATGGCGCCCATGGCGGACGATGTACGATGCCTTCTTGTGGCGGCGTGCCCGCGCCTTGTGCGCACAAAACCCCGACGATGCCTGCATCGCCCTGGCGCTGCAGGCGTTACCGCCGGCCAAGCGGCGGCGCTTCTTGCGCACGCCGCAGGTCGCCCGCCTGCTCTACCGTCAAGATGGCGAACACCCGTGGCGCGGCGGCGCGACCTTTGCGCGCGAACTCCTGGCGGAGCTCGGCTCCGCGCTCCCGCGCGATCGCGGCAACACCTTGCTGCCCGCCGCCTTGACGCTGGACATCGATGGCGACGCCCCTTTTCCTGACGAGGACGACGGCTTTGCCACCCTTTGCTATCGGCCAGGCGAGTGCGACCGGGTCGTGAGCAAATTGCGCGATGCCATGATGGCGCTAAGACGGCTGTCGCCGACAATCGCGGCGCTCGTGACCTCCTGGATCTCTGTGCTGGCGTTGCGCCGCCAGCCAGGCAAACCCAATGCGCTCTTTTCCAGCACCTTCAGCCATGCCGTGGGTCTGGTGCGCATTACCAACGCCCATTTGGCCGAAGCCGACAGGACCTCGCTGATGGACGCGCTGGTCCACGAGGCGATTCACAGCCTGCTGTATGGCTACGAGGAGTCGCGCGCACCGTTTCAGACGGAGCCGGCCTGGCGGGTGCCCATCCGTTCACCGTGGACCGGTGCCACTTTGGCCCTGCCATCGTATCTGCAAGCTTGCTTGGTCTGGTACGGCCTCTATCATTTATGGCGCCTCGCCCAGCGTGCCGGATTCGGGCCTGCCGAACGCGTGGCAGCGCTCGCCGGGCGCGCGCGCACCGGCTTTCATCACCGGCCGGTATCCCAGGGGCTGGCCGATTATCACGCCTGGGTCGCCCCCGATTGCCTAGCGCTGCTGTACACGATCGAGGGGCGGATGTTGAACGAAGTCTGGGTATGAGGCCACGACATAAAAAGGCCCCCTCAAGAGGGGGCAAGTTCAATGAAATCACACTTCACGTTGCAGCTATCGCCGCACTACCGTTTACGCCACCATCGCAGAAGCCCATGCCCTTTCGGGCGCGTAAACGCCAGGTAGCGTGCCAGCAGCAGTTGCTGGCGCCGCGCCCACGCATCCTGCGGCACCATAGCGGTTTGCTCGGGTGCATCGTGATTCAGCAAATGGCTATAAAGGCCCATGGTCTTCTCCTCATCATGCCGTCTACAAACGGCAGTCTCTTGAGCATAGAAGACAAAATATAAAATATGCATAAATCCGTATAGGCGCCCCCGCTGGCCTTGACCGATTTTTGTCATCTATTTACGGTAAGCTCGGCCATAGTTAAGTGGCATAATAACCATACCAATAAAATTGGTATTAGCGGAGTCCTTGCTTATGACATCGAAGCCCGACAACAAACAAATCGATCTTTCCACTGAACAGCCCGCCGATCCGTCGCGGCGCAAATTATTCGAAACCGCCGCCGCATTAGGCGTGGCGAGCGTCATGCCGGCCGTCTGGTCGCAAGACGCCGAGGCCGCCGCGGCGCCGGCCATCGTCGCCGGCGGCGCGCTTGACGCGCGCCTCAAAGCGCACGTCAAGAATATCGTGGTGATCTATCTGGAAAACCGCAGCTTCAACAACCTGTTCGGCGATTTTCCCGGCGTGCGCCATCCGTTGTCCGCCGTGCCCACCGAGGTCTATCAGCAAAAAGACCGCGATGGCGTCACCGTGCTGCCGACCTTGCCGAAAATCTGGGGCGGTTTGGTGCAGAAGGGGCAAACGGTCGCCGGCAAGTACTATTTGATCGGCGAGGATAAGATCACCGGCCTCGCCAATGCGCCGTTCCCGCTCAAGGACGCCGAGGGCGCGCTCTTGCCGCAGGCGGTGGTCACCCGCGATTTGTGGCACGTGTTCTACCAAAACCAGATGCAGATCAACGGCGGCAAGAACGACGGCTTCGTCGCCTGGGCCGACTCCGGCGCGCTGACGATGGGTTATTACGCCGATAGCGCCCAAAATCTCAACCAGTGGCGCATCGCGCAGGAATACACGCTGTGCGACAACTTCTTCATGGCGGCTTTCGGCGGCTCGTTTCTCAACCACCAGTTCCTTGCTTGTGCTCGCGCGCCGGTCTACCCCAATGCCGCCAATAGTCCGGCCAAAGGCAAGATCGCGGTGCTGGAGGACGGCCCGACCGGCTGGCATCTGAAACCGGCGGCCGACAGCCCGGCCTCGGCGCTCGGCGGCCAGCCCAAATTCGTCAACAACGGCGCCATCTCGCCGGACGACTACGCCGTCAACACCATGGCGCCGCCCTACCAGCCGAGCTACATCCCGCCGGCCCAAGGCGGCGACCCCAAGCTTGCCGATCCGCAAAACCCCAATACCCTGCCGCCGCAGACGCACGACACCATCGGCGATCTGCTGTCGCATAAGGGCGTCAGCTGGACCTGGTACGCCGGCGCCTGGCAAGCCGCGCTGGATGGCAAGGGCGGACCGGACGCGCCGAATTTCCAATACCATCACCAGCCGTTCAACTATTTCCAGCGCTACGCCCCCGGCACCGCGGCGCGCGCCCAGCATCTGCGCGATGCCGGCCTAGGCGACAGCCCGATGTCGAATCATTTCCTGGCCGACATCGAAGCCGGCAAACTGCCGGCCGTGGCCTTCTATAAGCCGCAGGGCAACCTCAACCTGCACGCCGGCTACTCGGACGTCGAATCGGGCGACCGCCACGTCGCCAACGTGCTCGGCTATCTGAAGAACAGCCCGCAATGGAAGCACATGGTGGTTGTGATCACCTACGACGAAAATGGCGGCTGGTGGGACCACGTCGCGCCGCCGAAAGGCGATCGCTTCGGTCCCGGCTCGCGCATTCCGGCCATCGTCGTGTCGCCGTTCGCGCGCAAAGGCCACGTTGACCACACCTTCTACGACACCACGTCGATCCTGCGCCTGATCACGCGCGTGTTCGATCTGCCGAAGCTGGAAGGCATCAAGCTGCGTGACGAGGCATTCGCCGCGCAAGGCAAACCCGGGCCGGGCGATTTGACCAACGCGCTGTCGATCTGACCCACGCGGCATCCTAAGCCCGCCGGTTTGAGCCCGCCCGATGGCGGGCTCAGGCTGTTGATTTAGTGGTTTGCAGCGGTTGCGGAGGACCCGGCAAAGCCGGGCCTTAGTGGCAACTGACTGATTTCGCAGCCTGCCCATCGATTCCCTCTCCCCTCGCCCTCTCCCTGAGAGGGGGTGCTCGCTTCGCGAGCAAGGGTTTGTCAACACCCTCAGCCCGCCCTATGGCAGGCTTTTTATTTTTTCCACTATATTCAATTCATCAGTATCAAGATAAAACACGATGACGAACGAATTGGACATGCCATCCGCCGTGGGCAGGCTGGCGGGGCTGACGCTCCTGGTCGCGGAAGACAACCAGATCAACCAAATGGTGCTGGAGGACATGCTGCACAGCGAGGGCGCGCGCTGGGAGCTGGCGGCCGACGGCCGCGAGGCGGTCGAACGGCTGCGTCAACATGGCGCCGGCTATTTCGACTTGGCATTGATCGACATTCAGATGCCGGTCATGGACGGTTTGGAAGCGGCGCGCCAACTGCGCGCCCTCGCCCCCGCCCTGCCGATCGTCGGCCAAACCGCCGGCGATCAGCCGGAAGACCGCGCCCGCTGTCTGGCGGCGGGCATGGTCGACCACATCGCCAAACCGATCGAGCGCGAGCTGATGGTCGCCCGCATCCTGCGCCATGCCCGCAAGACCCAGGCCCCACCCTCGCAGGAGAGGGCGCCCGCGTCGCCTTGGCAGGCCTTGGAGGAACGGTACGCCAGCCAGCCGGTCTTCGTCGGCCAACTGTTGCGCACGTTTCTGCACAGCAACAGCGGTCTCCCCCGTGAACTGCGCGCGGCTCTCGCGCAACAAGACCTTTCCACGCTGGCTGGCCTCGCGCATAGCCTCAAAGGCATGGCGGCCAGCATTGCCGCCCGCGGCCTGCACGCGCGGAGCCTCGCGGTGGAACAAGCCGCGCGGCAGGCTGCGCCGGACCTGTCGGACTTGACCGATAGACTCATCGCCGACTTGGAGGAAACACTGGGACAGATCCAGAAACGTCTCGATCTGTAACAAATTCGAAACTCTCCTATACTGCCCTTATGTTCAATGCCGACTAGGCCTCGACCATGACCACCTCCGGCGATCAATCGATCCAGGCATTGAACCCCGAGCTATACGACGCCCTGTTCCGCGCCATCGCCGAGCACTCGATCAACGTCATCGGCGTGAAAGACCTGGACGGCCGCTATCTTTACGTCAATCCGCAATACGGCCAGCTGTTTCACCACCCGCTCGCCCACTTCATCGGCCATACCGACGCCGAGCTCTTCCCCTCCGACATCGCCACCGCCTTTCGCGCCAACGATCTGCGGGTGCAACAGCAAGGCCAGGCGCTGACCGTCGAGGAAATGGCCTGGGTGGATGGACAAAAGCGGCATTTCCTCTCGGTCAAGTTCCCGATACGCGACCATCACGGCCATCTGTACGCCACGGGACTCATCGCCATCGATATTCACGCGCGCAAAACCACCGAGCAGCAGTTATGGGCCAGCGAGGAGCGCTTCCGCTTGGCGTTCGAACACGCCACGGCCGGCATGGCGATGATCGACATCAACGGCATCATCCTGCGCATCAATCCCCATGGCAGCCATCTGCTCGGCTATGAGCGCGCCGAGCTGGAAGGCAAGCGGCTGAGCACCGTCACCCATCCGCAGGACCGCGCGCGCATGACGAGGCTGATCCGCATGGCCGTGCGCCGCGGCCTCCATCAAGCCAACATCGAGAAGCGCTATTTACACAAGGACGGCCGCGTCCTGCGCTGCCGCGTCGCCATCTCGCTGGTACGTGACGACATGGGCCAGCCGCTGTATTTCATCGCCCACATCAACGACATCACCGAAACCCTGCGCATCGAGGAAGAACTCACCCGGCTCGCCAACACCGACCCGCTCACCAGTGTGGCCAACCGCCGGCCGTTTCTGGAACGCATGCAGCAGGAACTGGCGCGCGTGCGGCGCTATGGCACGCAGGCATGCTGCCTGATGCTCGATTTCGACCACTTCAAGCACATCAACGATCACTGGGGACACAGCACCGGCGACGCCGTGCTGCAGTATTTCAGCCGAGCGTGCCAGCAGCGCCTGCGCGCAACCGACTTGCTGGGAAGGCTGGGGGGGGAGGAGTTCGCCATTCTGATGCCGGACACGCCGCTGGAAGGCGCGCGCGAACTGGGCGAGCAACTGCGTAGCTGGGTGGAGACGCATCCGCTGGAAATCGGCAAACAGCGCATCCCCTTCAGCATCAGCCTGGGGCTCACCACGCTGCGCGCGGATGACAAAAACCCGGACCAGGTGCTATCGCGCACCGACGAAGCGCTTTACCGCGCCAAAGACCGCGGCCGCAATCGTTTGGAGACCGTTTAGGGTCTCCTAAGCCACCGTGTCCTTGGTCGGCATCAGCACCCCTTGTCCAAGCAGCACGGCAAACTCGGCCGCGGGCAGCGGCTTGGCCAGCAAGTAGCCTTGCACCAGATCGCACCCCTCGGCCAGCAGGAACTGCCACTGCTCGATGGTTTCCACCCCTTCGGCCACCACCTTCATATTCAGCGTCTGGGCCATGTTGATGACCGCCTTGGCGATTTCGCAATCGTCGCTGTCTTCCGGAATATCCAGCACGAAGGAGCGGTCGATCTTCAGCTTATCGGCCTTGAAGCGCTTGAGGTAGGACAGACTGGAGTAACCGGTGCCGAAATCGTCAATCGACAATTGCATGCCCATGCGCTTGATGGCATCGATGGTTTGCTCGGTGGAATCGACGTCCTCCATCACCACGCTTTCGGTCACCTCGATATCCAACGCCCGCCCGGGCAGGCCGTTGGCCGATACCGCACGCTCCAGCGTCGACACGAGCTCGGCTTGGCGGAACTGTAGCGCCGACAGGTTGATCGCTAGCGAAATTTCCGGCAGGTCCGCGGCACGCCAAGCGGCCAGTTGCCGGCACGCCTCGCGAATCACCCAATTGCCCAGTTGCACGATAAAGCCGCGTTCCTCGGCCACGTCGATGAAGCGGTTCGGTCCGAGCAAGCCCAGCGCGGGGTGGTTCCAGCGGATCAGCGCCTCGGCGCCGACGATGCGCCCGGAGCGCATATCGACCTGCGGCTGGTAATGCAACATAAATTCGTTGCGGTCGAGCGCGAAGCGCAGCTGACTCTCGATCGCCAGAATCTCGTGCGCCCGGGCATTGAGGTCGGCGGTATAGAACTTGAAGCTGTTGCGGCCGAACGACTTGGCGTGATACATCGCCGCGTCGGCGTTGCGCACCAACATGTCGAAGTCGTGGCCGTCCTCCGGGTAGATGCTGATGCCGATCGACGGGGTGATGCTGATCGAATGATTATGCAGATCGACCGGCGGCGCGAAGGCATGGATGATGCGTTCGGCCACCACGGCCGCCTCGCCGGGATCGACGATCGCGGGCAGCATGATAATGAATTCGTCGCCCCCCTGGCGCGCCACCATCTGCCCCGGCGCCAGCACCGACTTGATGCGGTCGGCGGCGACCTGCAGCAGCGTGTCGCCGGCCGAGTGGCCGAGCGACTCGTTGATGGTCTTGAAGCGGTCCAGGTCGAGCAACAAGAGCGCCAGGTGCAGGTTGTCGCGCCCGGCGGCGGTGATGGCGAGTTCTGTGCGGTCTTGCAATTGGGCGCGGTTGGGCAGACCAGTGAGCACATCGAAGTGCGCCAGGAACTGGATGCGTTCGTCGGCGGCGCGCCGTTCCGACTGATCGCTGAATATCGCCACGTAATGGGTCAGCTCGCCCAACGCGCTCTTCACCACATTGATTGCCAGCCATTCGGGGTAGATTTCGCCGTTCTTGCGCCGGTTCCATATCTCGCCCTGCCAGAACCCCTGGCTGCCCAACTGCTGCCACATCTGTGTGTAGAAAGCGTTCTCATGCCGCCCCGACGACAAAATGCTCGGCTTTTGCCCCAGCACTTCCTGCTGGCTGTACCCGGTGATATCGCTGAACGCGCGGTTGACGATGCGAATGCGCAAATCGCCATCGGTGATCATGATGCCTTCGGTCGTGTTCTCGAACACCTTGGCCGCCAGCTGCATGCGTTCCTCGGCGCTCCGACGTTCGGAAATGTCGCGCACCATGCGCCATACCGCGTTGATGCGGCCGCTCGAATCGCGCATCGCCACCGTCTTGACGCTCACCGGCACCGGGTTGCCGAAACGGTTCAGATAGGAGGCCTCGAATTCGTCGCAGTAGCCGAAGCGCAGCACCTTGTTGTCCAGGTTGAAGTGTTCGAGCGCCTCGCTCTCTTGCGCCACCAACGACCAGAAATTTTGCAGCTTGAGCTGGTCGAGGCTGTAACACATCAGATTGAGAAAAGCCGGATTGGCATCGATGACCTGGCCATCGAGGGAACTGATGACGATGCCGTCGAGATTGGACCAGAACAACTCGCGGTATTTGGTTTCCGAGCGGCGCAACGCCTCTTCCATTTCGCGCCGGCGCGCGATATCGGCCTCAAGCGCGATGGTCTTGGCACGCAACTCATCGAACAGACGCTTGAGCTCGGAGCGCGTCCATTCCAAATGGCGTCCCAAACGGCCGATTTCGTCGCCGCGCGCCCAATCGAAATGCCCCTCGAGCTTGAGCTCGGCCAGCTGGGTGGCTTGGTGCGTCAATTCACGGATCGGTCGCAGGAAACGGGAATGCAACAACGCCATGATCAACAGCATCGACAACACGATCTGCGCCAACAGCGTCATCACCATGTGCTGCAGGTCGCTCTTGAGCTGATTGGCCAAATGCTCGGTATCGAAGACGATGGTGACGAGGCCGATTTCCTCCCCACGGTAGATCACTGGCTTTTGCAGCACCGATACCGAGCCGATGGCGCGGTCGCTGCGCATGGAAGAGAGGAAAACGGTGTTCGACTGGGTATCGGTCACGCGGATCGACACCACGCGCGGATCGTCCATGACCGATTCGATCAGCGGCGCGCCCGACTGCCGGCTGAGGTTCCATAACGGCTCCTGCATGCCAAGCGCCAAAATATCCAGCACGCGGCGCTCATCGGTGGCCAGCGCCGCGGTGGCTGTTTCGCGCTGCAAATTCAAGGTCAGGGCGCCGATCAACACCACCGGGATCAACACCCCCAGCAGGACCGCGATCAGAAATACAGTGCGCAACGACAGTACGGCGGAAAAACCGGCTTTTACGTTCGACGTTGTCATGCGATCTCAGTCCGTCCAAATCACCCATCAAGGCGGGTGGTTGAATAATGTCGATCATCTTTCAGTAAATTATACACATACATCATTATTTAACTTAGTTTGTCGTTATGTCTTTTTATTTATAACTTGACGAAATTTCCGCAAAGACAGAAATACCGTCGTATTGACAGGCCATTGGATTGCCTTGCTTTAGGCTAATGCCTACAATCGGTTCATTTTCTATTCTGGATCGATAACATGGCTGACAAGACTTATGACCTTGTAGTGACAGCGCGCTGGATGATCACCGTCGAAAAAGACGGCGAGGTGCTGGAGAACCATGCTCTGGCCATCCGCGATGGCGTGATCGAGGCGATTCTACCCGCCGCGCAGGCCGCCTCGCTGCCCGCCACCCGTCACGTCAAGCTCGACAGCCATGTCCTGATGCCCGGTCTGATCAACCTGCATGGCCACTCCGCCATGACGCTTTTGCGCGGCCTGGCCGACGACATGGCGCTGATGGACTGGTTGACCGGCTATATCTGGCCGGCCGAAGGCAAACACGTGCGCGACGACTTCGTGTTCGACGGCGCAAGGCTTGCCATGGCGGAAATGATCCGCTGCGGCACCACCACCATCAACGACATGTATTTTTTCCACGGCGCCATGGCGCGCGCCGGGCTGGCGGCGGGGGTACGTACTTTCGTCGGCTGCTCGATTCTGGAATTCCCCACCAACTACGCCGTCACCGCCGATGATTATCTGAGCAAGGCGCTGGCGGAACGGCGCGAATTCCTTGGCGAGGAGCTGGTGACGTTCACCCTGGCGCCGCACGCGCCCTACACGGTCAGCGACGAAACCTTCCAAAAAGTGGTCACCCTGGCCGAACAGGAAGACATGCTGATCCACTGCCATATCCACGAAACCGGCGGCGAGGTGGACACCAGCCTCAAGGAATATCATCAGCGGCCGCTGTCGCGCCTCAAAGCGCTGGGCTTGTTGTCGCCGCGCCTGATCGCCGCGCACATGGTGCACCTGTCGCCCGAAGAGATCGAGCTCGCCGCCAGCCATGGCATTTCGGTGGCGCACAATCCGTCGTCCAATATGAAACTCGCCTCCGGCATCGCGCCGATCCCGCAAATGCTGGCCGCCGGGGTCAATGTCGGCATTGGCACCGACGGCGCCGCCTCCAACAACAAGCTCGATATGCTGGCCGAGACACGGCTGGCCGCGCTGCTGGCCAAAGTCGGCACGCTCGATCCGACGGCGGTGCCCGCCGCGGTGGCGTTGCGCATGGCCACGCTCAACGGCGCCAAGGCGCTCGGCATCGACGATCGCACGGGCAGCCTGAAAGCCGGTAAGCAGGCCGACGTCATCGCCATCGATCTGTCGGCACTGGAAACCGCGCCGGCCTTCGACCCCATCTCGCATGTGGTATATGCCGCTGGCCGCGAACAAGTCAGCCACGTATGGGTCAAAGGACAATCGCTGATGAGCGAGCGTAAACTGCTGACTCTGGATGAAAGCGCGCTGAAGGCCAAGGCAGAGGACTGGCGCCACCGTATCGTGAGTACCAAATGAGCATGGATATCAACGTCGACGAAAGCGAGCTGGAGAAATTCAGCGAGCTGGCACACAAGTGGTGGGACCGCGAGAGCGAGTTCAAACCGTTGCACGACATCAACCCGCTGCGGCTCGGTTTTATCGACGGCCACGCGAAACTTGCCGGCAAGCAGGTGCTGGATGTCGGCTGCGGCGGGGGCATTTTGGCCGAGAGCATGGCGCAGGCGGGGGCATCGGTGTGCGGCATCGACCTGGCGAAAAAATCGCTCAAGGTGGCGCAGCTGCACAGTCTGGAGTCCGGCGTGGCGGTCGATTACCGCTGCGTGCCGGTCGAGGCGCTGGCGGCGGCCGAGCCGGCGCAGTACGACGTGGTCACCTGCATGGAAATGCTTGAGCACGTGCCGTCGCCGTCAAGCGTGATCGCCAGTTGCGCCCAATTGGTCAAACCCGGCGGCTGGGTATTCTTTTCCACGCTCAACCGTCACCCGATGGCCTATATGCAAGCGATCATCGGCGCCGAATACCTGCTAGGCATGCTGCCGCGCGGGACGCATGATTATGCACGCTTCATCAAGCCGTCCGAGCTGTCGCGGATGCTGCGTCAGCAAGACCTGGAGCTGGTCGAGCTGACCGGCATGCATTACAACCCGCTCGCCAAGATCTATTCGCTTGGCGGCGACACCATGGTCAACTATCTGATCGCCACGCGCCGCGCGGTCTAATTTCCGCCGCGTCGGTTTGGGCGTATTCGCCACCGGCAATACGCCCAAACCCGCCTCCTCGCGCCATCTTCCCTTGCGCCAGATCACACGCGGGCGCGCATCGCCGATTTTTCGCTCGCCCTATCAGTTGTCATCCAGGTAGAATGATTGTCCATTGTTTGACAAACAAACAATATAATTTTATTTAATATATTATAAATAAACTGCATTGCACCACGACCTGTAAGCGGGAGCCGTTATGTCATTCAAGGCCAACGATTCGCTGACCGAACAAATTGCCCAATACCTCGAACAACGCATCATCTTGGGAGAAATGAAGCCCAGCGAACGGATTCAAGAGCTGCGCATCGCCGCCGAGCTGGAAGTCAGCCGCGGTTCTGTGCGCGAGGCCTTGCTGATCTTGCAGCGGCGGCACCTGGTGGATATTTTTCCGCGCCGCGGCGCCGTGGTGGCCAGCATCACCCCGCGCGACGTCAAAGATTTCTTCGAACTGTGGCTCATGCTGTTCGATCACGTGGTGTGCAATCTGGCGCAGAATTGGAAGAACGACGACCTGGCCGGTTTTTTCGAGCTGATGACGCAGATGGACCAGTGCCAGCGCCAAGGCGATCTGCAAGGTTTCTATCAGCACGGCATGGACTTCCTGCGCACGCTTTACCTCTATGCCGACAACCGCTATCTGAGCAACGCGCTTGCCGATCTATTCCCGCTGACGCAACGTTGCCTGTACGCCATCCTGCGCGCCGGCCAGACGCAAATCGCCCGCACCCACCGTTTCCTGGAAGACCTGCTCAAAGTGGTGATCGAACGCGATGTGGCGCGGCTGCACCGCATGGTGACCGACTTCGGCGCCGGCTATAGCCAGTTGGCGCAGGCGTCGGCCGAGGCGCTGCAGGGCCGCGGTGGCCGCTAGCCGCGGCGGTATTCGACGAATGCGAAGCGCACGCCGCCGGCGCTGACGAGCGCTTCGCGCGCCGTTTCGCGCCAGCCGGCCGATAGAAACTCGGGAAAATACGCATCGCCAGCCACCGTAAGGTCGATCTCGGTCAACAACAGACGGTCGGCTCGCGCCAGCGCCAGCGCATACAACTCGGCGCCGCCGATCAGACACACCTCGTCCACATCGCCGGCCAAGCTCAGCGCCTCATCCACGCCGTGCGCGGTTTCCACGCCATCGGCACGCCAATCGCGCTGGCGCGTCACCACGATGTTGCGCCGGCCCGGCAACGGGCGGCCGATCGATTCATAGGTCTTGCGCCCCATGATCACCGGCTTGCCGAGCGTCAACGCCTTGAAATGTTGCAGATCTTCCGGCAAACGCCACGGCAGGCGGTTATCGACGCCGATCACGCGGTCGGCGGCCATGGCGGCCACCAAGCTCAAAAGCGGCCTCGTCATACCGCCACCGGCGCTTTGATATGCGGATGCGGGTCGTAGCCTTCCAAGACGAAATCCTCGAAGCGGAAGGCGAACAAGTCGGTCACCGCCGGATTGATGCGCATGACCGGCAGCTGCCGCGGCGCGCGCGCTAGCTGCTCGCGCGCCTGCTCGAAGTGATTGCTATAGAGATGGGCATCGCCCAGCGTATGCACGAAGTCGCCCGGCTGCAGGCCGCAAACGTGGGCCACCATCTGGGTCAGCAGCGCGTAGCTGGCGATATTGAACGGTACGCCGAGGAAAATATCCGCCGAACGCTGATACAACTGACACGACAGCTTGCCGCCGGCAACGTAGAACTGAAACAGCGAATGGCAAGGCGGCAGCGCCATTTGCTCCACCAGCGCCGGATTCCAGGCCGACACGATCAACCGGCGCGAATCCGGATTGCGGCGGATCATCTCCACCACCTGGGCGATTTGATCGATCTTGCCGCCGTCCGGCGTGGGCCAGCTACGCCATTGGTATCCGTACACCGGCCCCAGATCGCCGTGCTCATCGGCCCACTCGTCCCAGATCGACACACCGTTTTCCTTCAGATAACGGATATTGGTATCGCCGGACAAAAACCACAGCAACTCATGGACGATGGACTTCAGGTGCAGTTTTTTAGTGGTCACGAGCGGGAACCCCTCGCTCAGATCAAAGCGCATCTGATAACCGAACACCGATCGGGTACCGGTGCCGGTACGGTCCGATTTGTCCTGACCGTGCGCCAGCACGTGCTGCATCAAGTCCAGATACTGTTTCATGGGGCCTCTTGACGATGGGATGGCAAAACGCTTCGATTGTACCGAATCCGAGGCAAGCGCGACTAGAGTCGCCCTATTCTGAAAGTAGCTTCCCACACCTTAAATACGATAACATCCCGGGGGAAAATCCCTCCGATGCCTTGAAGCGCGACAATGGCCGAAGATTCAGACCTCGAACGAACAGAAGCAGCAACCGGCAAACGGCTGGAGCAGGCACGTTCCCAAGGTAACGTCCCGCGTTCGCGCGAACTGTCGACCTTTGCCCTCACCATGACCGGCGTGGCCATGCTGATGACGCAAGGCGGCAAGCTGTCGCATTACGTCATGGAGCTGGCGCGGCGCACGCTGACCTTCGACCATGCCGCGGCGGTCTCGCCCGACACCATGCTGGAACGATTCAAGGACGCCATCTTCGGCAGCCTGTGGCAACTCGCGCCCATGCTGGCCACCCTCTTCCTGGTGGCCTTATTCGTGCCGATGCTGGTCGGCGGCTGGAATTTCACCACGCAGGCGATCGAGCCCAACTTTGGCAAATTCAAACTGCTCGGCGGCATCAAACGGATGGTATCGCTCAACGCGCTGACCGAGGCGGTCAAAGCGATCCTCAAATCCGTGCTGATAGGCGGCGTCGGCACCCTGGTGATCTGGAACCAGCGCCAGGAGATCATCAGCCTTGGCCAGATGCCGCTGGAGTCAGGCATCTTCAAGCTGCTCGACATGATGATTCACGACTTCTTCATCATCGCCGGCGCCATGATCCTGCTCGTCGCCATCGACGTGCCCTTCCAATTGTGGAGCTATCACAAGAAGCTGCGCATGACCAAGGAAGAGGTCAAGCGGGAATACAAGGAACAAGAAGGCTCGCCCGAGGTGAAGGGCAAGATCCGCCAGATGCAGCGAGAAGCGGCACGCCGGCGCATGATGCAGGCCGTGCCGACCGCCAACGTCATCGTCACCAACCCAACCCATTACGCGGTGGCGTTGTTATACAAGGAAGGCATGCGCGCGCCGCAGGTGGTGGCCAAGGGTTCGCTGCTCTTGGCGGAAAAGATCATCGACTTGGCGCACGAGCATCGCGTGGCCATCATGCGCGTGCCGAGCTTCGCCCGTGCGCTGTATTTCAACACAGAACCGGGCGACGAGATCCCAGCGCGGCTCTATGCCGCGGCGGCCCAGGTGCTGGCTTACGTGCATCAATTGAAGCTGTACGAGATCAACGGCGGCCTGGCGCCGGTTTATCCCGATCAAATCGAGGTCCCGGCGGATCTTGACCCACAAAGCAAACGCCAGCATGATGCGGCGCCTGGCGCGAGCGAATAATCAGGCATGGACAATTTCCTAGATTTTTTAAAAAAAGTGAATTATTCGGCCCTGGCGGGACCGATTCTCATCATCCTGATCTTGATGATGATGGTCCTGCCACTGCCGCCGCTCCTGCTCGACATCTTCTTCACGTTCAACATCGCGGTATCGGTCATCGTGCTGCTCGTTGGCGTCAACGTGCGCAAGCCGCTGGATTTTTCCGCCTTTCCCGCCATCCTGCTGATTACCACGCTGTTGCGCTTGTCGCTCAACGTCGCCTCGGCGCGGATCATTTTGCTCAACGGCCATACCGGCCCGTCGGCGGCCGGCCACGTGATCGAATCGTTTGCCCGCTTCCTGGTGGGCGGCAACGTCGCCATCGGTATCGTGGTATTCGTGATCATCACCATCATCAACTTCGTGGTGATCACCAAGGGCGCCGGACGTATCGCTGAAGTAAGCGCCCGCTTCACTTTGGACGCCATGCCCGGCAAGCAGATGGCCATCGACGCCGACCTCAACGCCGGCCTGATCGGCGAGGACGAAGCGCGCAAGCGTCGCTCCACCATCGCCGAGGAAGCCAACTTCTTCGGCGCCATGGACGGTGCCTCCAAGTTCGTGCGCGGCGATGCCATGGCCGGCATCATGATCATTCTGATCAATATCGTCGGCGGCTTGATTGTCGGCGTGGTGCAGCACGACCTGGCCGTCGGCGACGCCGCCACCACCTATACGCTGCTGACCATCGGTGACGGTCTGGTGGCGCAGATCCCGGCGCTGATCATCTCCACCGCCGCCGGTATCGTCGTGTCGCGCGTCGGCACCGACAAAGACCTGTCCGAAATGCTGTTGGGGCAGCTGTTCACTCAGCCGCGCGTGCTCAACATCACCGCCGGCGTGATCGGCATGATCGGCATCATTCCCAACATGCCGCACTTCGCCTTCCTGCTGATCGCCACCCTCTTGGCGACGCTGGCGCGGCAGATGTCCAAGCGCGAAGTAGCGACGCGGCAGGCGGAGCAAAAAGCCGAGGCCGCGTCGCGCGTCGCGCGCGAACAGCCGACGGCCGAAGTCAGCTGGAGCGACGTGCAGCACGTGGATCAGCTTGGTCTGGAAGTCGGCTACCGTCTCATTCCGCTGGTGGACCGCAACCAGGACGGCGAACTGCTGCGGCGCATCCGCGGCATCCGCAAAAAGATCGCCCAGGAGTTGGGCTTCCTGGTGCCGGCGGTGCATATCCGCGACAACCTGGAAATCAAGCCCAACGCCTATCGCATTCTGCTCAAGGGCGTCGAAATCGGCCGGGGCGAAGCCTTCATCAACCAAATGCTGGCCATCAACCCCGGCAAAGTATTGGGTGAAATGATCGGCATGAACACCACGGATCCGGCCTTCGGCTTACCGGCGGTATGGATCGACGCCGCCAAGCGCGAAGAGGCGCAAGCTTTGGGCTATACCGTCGTCGACACCAGCACCGTGGTGGCGACGCACATCTCCAACCTGCTGCACACCCATGCGGCCGAGCTGTTGGGCCGGGAAGAAGTACAGGCGCTGATCACCCACTTGACCAAGGATTCGCCCAAATTGGTCGAGGACCTGGTGCCCAAGGTGGTGCCGATCGGCACCTTGCAAAAAGTATTGCAGCAGTTGCTGTCCGAGGGGATTCACATCCGCGACATGCGCTCGATCGTCGAAACGCTGGCCGACCACCTCGCCACCACGCAGGATATCGACGAACTCGCGGCGGCGGTGCGCACCGTGTTGGGACGGGTCATCGTCCAGCAATTGTTCCCGGGAGAAACCGAGCTGCCGCTGTTGACGCTCGATCCGGCGCTGGAAAACGTTCTGATGCAGGCGGTGCAATCCAAGGCGGGCGGCGGACTGGAGCCGGGACTCGCGGAAAATCTGCTCGCCAGCGCGGCGCAGGAATCGGAGCATGCCGAAGTACAAGGCTTCAATCCGGTTTTGCTGACGCCGCCGGCGCTCAGACCGCTATTGGCACGTTTTTTACGCCGCCCCCTGCCACAGTTGCGGGTAATTTCGCATAATGAGATACCGGATAATAAATCAATTCGTATAATTGCCGTCATTGGAGGCAACAAGGGTTAACGACAGATGGTGGTGAAAAAGTACTTCGGAAAGACCACGCGCGACGCACTGCGCCAAGTTCGTGAAGAACTGGGCGCGGATGCCCTGATCCTGTCGAACCGCCCGACACAGGGCGGCGGCGTCGAGATCATGGCCGTGGCCGACGCCGACGTCGCCAACCTGGCCTCCACGCTGTCGACCTCGTCCGGCAGCCGTCATCCGCCGCGTAATGCGCCGTCGCCCACACACGGCACCGCCGTCAACCGAGCGCTGGCGCGCACCTACGCCATGCCGGTCGAGCCGCTGGCCGCCCCCCCGGCCCCCGTCGCGCGGCCGGAGCCGCCGCGCCAAGCCGCCCCCGTCTATGCGCAGCCCCCGATGGATACGCGCGCCGTGCCGCCGACCCTGCGCCAAAGCGCGCCGCAGCAGGAGCCGCCGCCGCGCACGGCCGTGCGTGAGGTGAGCCAGCGGATGGCCGCCGTGGCGCAAGCCGAGGCCGAAACCAACGAAATGGCCACCGAGCTGAAGGAAATCGGCGACGAGATCAAGCTTTTGCGCAGCCTGTTGCAAAGCCAGCTTGCCAGCTTCGCCTGGAACGACATGGAAGGGCGCGCGCCCAACCGTATCGAGCTGTTCAAACATCTGTTGTCCACCGGGCTCAGCTCGACGTTGATCCGTCAATTGATCGACAAGCTGCCGGGGCAGTACAACGGCGACACCGCGCTCAAGTGGGCCCGTTCGGCGCTGCTGCACAATCTGCGTTGCGCCGAAGCCGATAACGAAATCATGCAGCGCGGCGGCATCTACGCGTTGGTCGGACCGACCGGCGTCGGCAAGACCACCACGGTAGCCAAGCTCGCGGCGCGCGCCACGATGAAGTTCGGCCCTCAACACGTGGCGCTGATCACCACCGACAGCTATCGGATCGGCGCGCAGGATCAGTTGCGCATCTACGGTAAAATCCTCGGCGTGCCGGTATTCTCGATTCAGAACGAGGGTGATCTGCAATTGACGCTGGCCGATTTGTCCACGCGCCATATCATTTTCATCGATACGGTCGGCATGGGGCAGCGCGACGCGCGCGTGGCGAGCCAGATCGGCATGTTCGCCGCCATGGACCGTCCCGTGGAACGCATCCTGGTCATGGCGGCCAACGCCGATGGCCACACGCTGGAAGACGTGGTGCGCAATTACCAGGGTCAAGGCCTTGCAGGCTGCATTTTGTCGAAGATCGATGAAAGCGTGTCGCTCGGCGCGAGCTTGGACATCGTGATCCGCAATCGCCTGAAGGTGTGCTATATCACCAACGGCCAGCGCGTGCCGGAAGACTTGCACAATGCGCACGGCACGTTTCTGGTCGACCGCGCGCTCAAAGCCCCCTACTCCAGCTCGCCGTTCACCATGCAGAATGACGAGCTGCAGATCCTCAACGCGGCGCAGGCGGGCTGGTTATGATGTTGCAGCAAGATCAAGCCGCCAGTCTGCGCCGCCTCAATGCCCGGCCGGCACGCGCCCCGAGCTTCGCCTTCATCGGTTCGGAAGGCTCGGGCACGAGCACGCTGGTGACGGAGCTCGCGGTGGGCGTGGCCTATGCCGGCGGCCAGCCGCTGGTGGTCGATTGCCGCGAAGGGCAGCATATTGCGCGCCGGCTTGGCGTGCCGACCACGGCCACGCTGGAGACCCAGGTCATCAGCATGAATGGCTTGGAAGAAATGACGGCGCGGTCGCGCCAAGGCGTGGTTCTGGTCAATCTGTACGCTAGGCCGGAAGAGCGC
>Ga0213872_10000646_pt1 | contig 26359 bp, 28 predicted proteins | sample VelepicomBERX_R2_FD_160071 | JGI IMG/M metagenome (GOLD analysis project Ga0213872, IMG submission 160071) | Rhizosphere microbial communities from Vellozia epidendroides in rupestrian grasslands, the National Park of Serra do Cipo, Brazil - RX_R2 | ecosystem: Host-associated > Plants > Roots >...
CCAGCAGCAGAAAGTTGAACAGCCAGGCCGCTGCTACGGCGTCAACACCTGCAAGGGCACCAGCCTGTGCGCCACCGCCCACAACGACTGCAAGGGCCTGAACGAATGCAAAGGCCAGGGCGTTCTGGTGAAGACCAAGAGCGAATGCCTGGCTGCCGGCGGCACCCTGACCGAACCGAAGTAATCCAATCAACCCGAGGCCTTGGCATGCTTGAATCGAACCCCCGCTTCCAGGGCTACGGCCTCGGTCTGCGCAAAGAACACTATCGTGATTTCCTGGAGAGCGACGTCGCCGTCGACTTCGTGGAAGTCATCTCCGAAAACTTTATGGTGGCCGGCGGGCAGCCGCGTCATATCCTGCGCCAGGTACGCGAGCGCCATCCTGTGGTGCTGCACGGCGTGTCGATGTCGATCGGCTCGGCCGATGGCCTCAAGCGCGAATACCTCAAGCGTCTGAAGGCGCTGGTGGAAGAAGTGCAGCCGCTGTTTGTGTCCGACCATCTGAGCTGGTCGCGCATCGGTCAGTTCAACTCGCACGACCTGCTGCCGCTGCCTTATACCGAAGAAGCGCTGGACATCGTCTGCCGCAATATCGACCAGGCGCAGGAAGCGCTGGGGCGCACCATGCTGTTCGAGAACCCATCCAGCTATATCGCCTTCGACAGCGGCATGACGGAGTGGGCATTCCTGCGCGAGATGACGCGCCGCACCGGCTGCGATCTGCTGCTGGACGTGAACAACATCTACGTCAGCGCCACCAACCACGGCCTGGACGTCAACGCCTACCTGAAGGGTATTCCGGCGGAACGTGTGCGCCAGATCCATCTGGCTGGCCACAGCCAGGGCAACGGCCTGCTGATCGACACCCACGACCAGCCGGTGCCCGGCGGCGTCTGGGCGCTGTACGCGCTGGCGATTGAGCGTGTCGGCCCGGTCGCCACCATGATTGAGCGTGATGACAATATCCCGCCGCTGGCCGATCTGATGATGGAGCTGTCGATCGCCCGCAACCTCGGCCTCAGCGCACGCGCCTTGAGCGCACTGAAGGAGGCCGCATGAAGCTGGCCGACCTGCAACAGGACTTTCAGCGCTGGCTGGTGCACGCCGCACCGGACGCCGCCGAACGCCTTGGCCCGGCGGCCGGGCTGGCGGTCTACCAGAACAACTACCGCGGCCAGCTGGTCGCCTGCCTGGAACATTCCTATCCCCAGCTGCAACGCTGGATCGGCGCGGAAGAATTCCATCGCGCGGCAGTGCGCCATATCGATGCCTGCCCGCCGCATGCCTGGACGCTGGACGCGTATGCCGACGGCTTCCACGCCACGCTGGCCGAGCACTTCCCGCGCAATCCCGACCTGCATGAACTGGCCTGGATCGAACACGCGCTGAACACCGCCTTTGTCGCGCCGGACGCTGCGCCCTTGCAGCTCGCTGCACTGGCCGACATCGACTGGGAAAGCGCGCGCCTTCAGCTGACGCCAACGTTGCTGCACCGTTCCGCCACCACCAACGCCCAAGCCATCTGGGACGCCGGGTGGGAGGGCGTCGAAGCGCCGCAGGGCGAAATGCTGGCGGAGCAGGGCGGCTACATCGTCTGGCGCAAAGGCCTGCAATCGATGCTGCGCCAGCTCGACCCGCTCGAATACGAAGCGCTGCGCCACCTGCAGCAGCACGGCAGCTTTGCCGCCATGTGCGAGCTGCTGGCCGGACGCCTGGGCGAAGAAGAGGGCGTGGCCCGCGCGGGCGCGCTGCTGGCGCAATGGATTTCCAACGAACTGATAACCCAATGAGGAGCTACATCATGAATGATTCGATTTCTTCCCGCCGCCGCTTCCTGATGAATGCCGCGATCGGTGTCGCCGGTGTCTCGCTGGCCGGTCTCAGCAGCGCAAAAGACGCCGCTGGGCCGGCGGGGACTTCGTCCGCCGCCAGCAAGACCGCCGCCGGCGCGCTGGCTCCGATGGGCCCCGTCAAACAAGTCAGTACCGACGTGCTGGATATCGGCTACGTCGAACTGGGCCCGGAAAGCGGCCATCCCATCATCCTGCTGCACGGCTGGCCCTACGACATCCACAGCTACGTGGACGTGGCGCCCATGCTGGCGGCGCAAGGCTACCGCGTGATCGTGCCGCACCTGCGCGGCCATGGCAGCACGCGCTTCCTGGATGGCGCCACGCCGCGCTCCGGCCAGCAGGGCGCCATCGGCCAGGACGTGATCGACCTGATGGACGCGCTGCATATCCCGGAGGCCGTGCTGGCCGGTTACGACTGGGGCGGCCGCGCGGCCTGCGTGGCGGCGGCGCTCAAGCCGAGCCGCGTGGTGGGGCTGGTGTCGGTGAACAGCTACCTGATCCAGGACATCGCTCATGCCGACCTGCCGCTCGATCCAAAGATTGAAGCGGGCTTCTGGTACCAGTTCTACTTCGGCACCGAGCGTGGCCGCAAGGGCCTGACTGCCAACCGCAAGGGCATCGCGCGCCTGATGTGGGAGCGTAACTCGCCCAGCTGGCATTTCGACGACGCCACCTTCGCCCGCTCCGCCGCCAACTTCGACAATCCCGACTACGTGGAAGTGACGCTGCACTCCTACCGCCACCGTCTCGGCCTGGCGCCCGGCTATCCGGAGTACGAAGCGATCGAGCAGAAGCTGGCTGCGCTGCCGGTGATTAAGTCGCCCGCCATCACGCTCGATGGCCTGGAAGATGGCGTGATCCGCGCTACGGATGGCAAAGCTTCCGCCGCCCGTTTCAGCGGCCCGCGCCAGCACCGCCAGATCGCCGGCGCCGGCCACAATCTGCCGCAGGAAAACCCGCAAGCCTTCGCCGACGCCGTGCTGGAACTGGCGCGCAACGGCAAATGGCGCACCTAAATTGGAAGGAACAAGCCATGAACACTGTCTACCCCGCCCAGGCCTACGACCGCCCGCTGCTGGAGCGCCTGCTGCCGCCATCCTTGCTGCTGCTGGTGGCCCGCTTCGGCATCGCCGCCATCTTCTTCCTGTCCGGCCGCACCAAGGTCACCGGTTTTTTGACCATCAAGCCTTCGACTTATGTTTTATTCAACTCGGAATACGCCTTGCCGCTGATTCCCTATGAGATCGCCGCGCAGATGGCCACCTACGCGGAGCACCTGTTTCCGGTTCTGCTGGTACTGGGCCTGCTCACACGTCCGGCCGCGGCGGCGCTGCTGGGCATGACCCTGGTGATCCAGACCTTCGTCTACCCGGACGCCTGGCCCACCCACCTGAGCTGGGCCGGCCTGCTGCTGCCCCTGATCGCCTACGGCGGCGGCAAATGGTCGCTGGACCGCCTGTGGCAGGCGGGCCGGGACTGAGCGGTCCGGGGCCCCGGATCGGCCGGCGAGCGCCTGTTTTTGTTACAATGGACCCTTATAGCGCTGTAAATGCGCCCGAATCTCTGACATTTAAAGGTTTTCCATGAGTCTCAAATGCGGCATCGTCGGCCTGCCTAACGTCGGCAAGTCCACCCTGTTCAACGCCCTGACCAAGGCCGGCATCCCGGCTGAAAACTACCCCTTCTGCACCATCGAACCGAACGTCGGCGTGGTGGAAGTGCCGGATCCGCGCATGGCTGCCCTGGCTGCCATCGTCAAGCCTGAGCGCATGGTCAACGCCATCGTGGAATTCGTCGACATCGCCGGCCTGGTGGCTGGCGCTTCCAAGGGTGAAGGCCTGGGTAACCAGTTCCTGTCGCACATCCGCGAAACCGACGCCATCGTCAACGTGGTGCGCTGCTTCGAAGACGACAACGTGGTCCACGTGGCCGGTAAAGTCAGCCCGCTGGACGACATCGAAGTGATCCAGACCGAGCTGGCGCTGGCCGACATGGGCGCGGTGGAAAAAGCGATCCACCGCGAGAACAAGAAAGCCCGCTCCGGCGACAAGGATGCCGCCAAGCTGGTCGCCATCTGCGAACGCCTGATGCCGCACCTGAACGAAGGCAAGCCAGTACGTACCGCCGGCCTGACTGACGATGAAATGGCGATCATCAAGACCCTGTGCCTGATCACCGCTAAGCCAGCCATGTACGTGGCCAACGTGTCGGACAACGGCTTCACCAACAACCCGCTGCTGGACCAGCTGACCGCCTACGCGGCAGCCCAGAACGCGCCGATCGTGGCCATCTGCGCCGCCATCGAGTCGGAAATCGCCGACCTGGAAGATGAAGACAAAGTCGCCTTCCTGTCCGACATGGGCATGGAAGAACCGGGCCTGGACCGTCTGATCCGCGCCGCCTACAAGCTGCTCGGCCTGCAGACCTACTTCACCGCCGGTGTGAAGGAAGTGCGCGCCTGGACCATCCACGTTGGCGACACCGCGCCGCAAGCGGCAGGCGTGATCCACACCGACTTCGAGCGCGGCTTCATCCGCGCCCAGACCATCTCCTACGACGACTACATCCAGTACAAAGGTGAAGCCGGCTCCAAGGAAGCGGGCAAGATGCGCGCTGAAGGCAAGGAATACGTGGTCAAGGACGGCGACGTGCTGAACTTCCTGTTCAACGTCTAAGCTGCTGCACCGTCACCCAAGGCCTCGCAATGCGGGGCCTTTTTTATTTCAAGCTGGCGCCAGACATAGACTGTATTGCGTACAGTAGTAACCGTTGCTTTTCTTTTAGGAGTATCTTCCGTAGAAGGTTCGGGGAGGGGCTATGGCGACCTTGCTGGTGCGTGGATTTTTACTGTGGATGCTTGGTGCGGCAACGGCCATGGCGGCGGAGCGCATTCCGCTCTATACCTATTACGCCGATCCTCCCTTTGCCGCCGATAACCCGGACAGTCTGACCGACAAGCTGGCCGACTGGCTCACCCAGCGCGCGCAGGGCCGCTACCAGTTTGTGCCGACCCAGATGCCGCGCCGCCGGCTCGATGTGCTGGTCCAGCATCCGCACTGGCCGGGCGTGGTGGCCTGGGCCAACCCGGCCTGGTTTGGCGAGTCGCGCAATCCGCGCCAGAGCTGGACCCGCTCCTTTATGGCGGACGCCAACCTGGTGGTCTCGCTGCGCAGCCATCCGCTGGATACCGTCGATGCGTCATCGCTGCAGGGCCGGCGTGTCGGCACCGTGCTGGGATTCAGCTATCCCGATCTGGAGCCGCTGCTCAAGTCCGGCCAGCTGAAACGCGACGACGCGGCCGGCGAATTCCAGAACCTGCTCAAGCTCAAGCTGGAGCGGGTGCAGGTGGCGTTCCTGCAGGCCAGCTCCTTCCCGTATTTCCGCCACAAGTTCCCGGACGTCGAGCAATGGGCCTATATCGCGCCCAAACCGCGCACGGTGTTCGCGCGCTATCTGTTCCTGGCGCCGGGCCAGCCGGCGCTGCAAAGCTTCCTCGAGGCCCAGCTGGACGCTCTGGTGGCGGATCCCGGCTGGCAGGCCAGATTGGGCACCTGTCCCCTGATCGCGCCCGCCCTCGCCACGGCGCCCGACAGCCTGCGCAAGCTGTGCCGCTGATTCCTCCTCAAATCGCGATACGCTTCAGGCTGCCTCGCCTGGTAATTTCGTAGATGAATGGCTTGGGTGTGTTTAGTGCTGCCTCGACGATCTTCTTGTGGGCCTTGAGGAATACCAGGGCGCGATCGGCAGCCGTCGCGCTCGCCCCCCAGAGGTAGAAGCAGCCGACATTGAATTGCTTGATCGCGAAACACTCATGTTCATAGCCCGGTTTGTGAAACTTGCTGTCATGGCTGAAGACGATCCATCCCTGTTGGCCTGCGAATGTCAGCCATTCGTCGTCTGGTGTCGCTGGTGTGAAGAGTTTTGCGTGCCGGTCCGTGGTGCTGAGGCCGAGTTTCATTTTCTCGGAATGGTGATGAATGACTCGGCTTACTCCCGGCAGCTTGAGTAATTCCAGCGCCTCAGGAAGGCGCCTGCCAGCATTTCGATCAAAGTAGAATGTCAGTGGCTCCACGCTGTGCCGCGTGCTTCATTTTTCAACTCGACGCCTTCAAACCTCAACGCCTGGCTGACATCACTGGTTTCGATAGAAAAATCGTCTGCAATCTCCGCAATCGATTCCCCTGCATCCAGACGGGCCTTTATGCTCCAGGTTGGAATGCCTTTTACTGCCGGCGCACCGAAGGAAATTTGCGGATCAATCACAATGGGAGAGTGCGGCCCCTGAATGTGCCACCGTTGAACAATTCCCGTCTCCTTGTGATACTCAAATTCCTGCAACTTATCTTTGAGGATTGAGTTCCAGCCCAGCTGCCCATTGTGGCTGATGTCGATGAGTTTTTCCTTTTCCCGAACATCAAACTCAGACAGATCCATCAAGATCTTTTTGCCGTCGGTTTTAAAGCAGTGGAGCGCAAAGGGGTGGTCCGAATTCAAGGTACGGCTAAGGTAGTTCTTTGCTTCCCTGATCGCGCTGAACGGCACCCCGGTCTTGCGCATGGCCGCGATCACGGCGATTTCGATCAGTTGCAGATATGACAGTAAGTCGCCGTGCTCCCTGGGCGCGATGGCAGCCAGCTTTTGCCAGTTGCGAATGCTGGACGTGGAGATATCCGCGTAGCGCGCAGCATCACTGACTTGGTAGGTTGGCACTGAAAGCCGACTCATCCAAGGGTGTTTATGCTGAGATGCATTTGCGAGGCTCATGGCTGTTTCGCTTTCTGGCGCGGCAGGTTAGGCGATAACTTTATGGGTTTATCTGATCACTATTATGCGACAAATCTAAAATACCGCGGTTTTGCCTGCTTTTTGGGTAGCCAATAGCCGGCCGCGCCTGGCTTGGAAGGCAAAATGGACCGTTTGCTCAGGGGCTTCCGGTCTTGTTCGGTATAATCCCCGGATTCCTGCGGTATTTCTACCCCCGCAATACTCCCGACACTAGAAAAATTACTTACCTCATGGCTTCCTCCAACGATAACGTCAGCATGGCGCTGTTCTGCGACTTTGAAAACGTCGCATTGGGCGTGCGCGACGCCAATTACGAAAAGTTCGACATCAAGCCGGTGCTGGAGCGCCTGCTGCTCAAGGGCAGCATCGTGGTCAAGAAGGCCTATTGCGACTGGGAGCGCTACAAGGGTTTCAAGGCCGGCATGCACGAGGCGAACTTCGAGCTGATCGAGATCCCGCACCTGCGCATGTCGGGCAAGAACTCGGCCGACATCCGCATGGTGGTCGATGCGCTGGACCTGTGCTACACCAAGTCGCACGTGGACACTTTCGTCATCATCTCGGGCGACTCGGACTTTTCGCCGCTGGTGTCCAAGCTGCGCGAGAACGCCAAGAAGGTGATCGGCGTGGGCGTCAAGCAGTCGACCTCCGATCTGCTGGTGGCCAACTGCGATGAATTCATCTTCTACGATGACCTGGTGCGCGAGAGCCGCCGCCAGCGCCGCGAGGCGCAGCCTGCCGTCAAGCGCTCGCCCGAGGAAGAACAGGCCCGCCGCGAGGACAAGGACAAGCGCCGCAACCAGGCCATGGAAATCATCGCCTCGACCTTCGAGGCGCTCATGGCGGAGCGGGGCGATACCGGCAAGATCTGGGCCTCGGTGCTGAAGGAGGCGATCAAGCGCCGTAAGCCGGACTTCAGCGAAAGCTACTATGGCTTCCGCAGCTTTGGTCTGCTGCTGGAAGAAGCCCGTGCGCGCGGCCTGCTGGAGTTTGGCCGCGATGAAAAGTCGGGCGCCTATGTGTACCGTGGCAGCGGCGTTCCGGCGCCCGCTGCTGCTGCCGGCGCCGAAGGCGTGACCGAGGCAGAAGGCCAGCAGGGCCAGCAGGATAAGGGCTTTGAACCGCGCCGCCGCAACGGCCGTGGCGGCCGTACCGCCGCCGAGCGCTTCGAGGAGCGCCAGGCGCGCCGTCAGGCCGAGCAGGCTGCCCGTGGCGAGTCCACTGGCGTGGCTGGCGCCGAAGCTGGCGGCGAAGTGCAGACCCCGTGGTATGCGCCTGCGCCGCAAGCTGGCGAGGTGGCGGCCGTGCAGGAGCACGCAGTCGAAGCCCAGCAGGACGCCCCTGCCGAACCCGCAGAGGCGGCTCCTGCACAGGAAGCCCGCGCCAAGTCCGGCAAAAACAAGCAGCCCGCCCGCAAGGCAAAGGCTGACGCCAAGGCCAAGGCGGCCAAGGAAGCCGCCGCCCATGCGGGGGCCGAGCAGGCGCCCCAGCCTGCGCCCGCCGAGCGCCCAGCCGCATCCGAAGCCGTGGCGGAAGCGCCAGCCGAAGCACCAGCGGCCGCCGAGGAAGGCGCGCAGACCAAGCGTCCTGCCAAGGGCCGCCAGGGCCAGGCAGGCGGCAAATCCAAGTCCGCCAAACCAGCCAAGCCGGCACAGGAAAAATCCGCAGGCGGCAATGCCAAGGGTAACGGCGCTGCCAAGGAGGCTTCGGCGCCCGCGGCGGAAGCTGCACCGGCGGCGGATGCCAATGCTGGCGACGCCGCCGAAGGCGCCAAGCCGGCCCGCAAGCCGGCCGCCCGTGGTCCGCGCCGTCCGGCCAAGCCCAAAGCCAAGCCGGAAGCGTGATTCCAGGCCACACGAGAGCAGGCGGGCGATTGCAGCCCGCCTTCTTTTTTGCCATACTTATCGATTAAACAATCCCGCGCCCCGACCCCGCGCCAAGGTGACGCATGCCTACCATTGCTGAACTCACGCTGTACCCGATCAAGTCCTGCGCCGGCATCGCCCTGCAGGAAGCCACGCTCACCGAGCAGGGCCTGATGACCCAGCAGATCTACGACCGTGAATGGATGGTGGTGGATGCGGAAGGCCGCCAGCTCACCCAGCGCGAACATCCGCGCATGGCCCTGATCGTCCCGCGCCTGAAAGCAGACACCCTGGAACTGCGCGCCCCCGGCATGCTGATCCTGGAAATCCCGCTTGGCCTGCCCGATCCGGAAGAAGCCCCGAGCCGCATGGTGCAGGTGTGGGACGATAGCGTCCTGGCCTACGACTGCGACGACACCGCCGCCGCCTGGTTCAGCAATGCCGTCGGCGTGCCGTGCCGGCTGGTGCGCTTCCACGCCAAGGGCAGCCGCCCGGTCAGCACCAAGTGGACCGACGGCGTCGAGACCACGACCATGTTCTCGGACGGCTATCCGGTTCTGGTGGCCAGCACCGCCTCGCTGGAAGACGTCAACCAGCGCCTAGTCAAGGCCGGCCGCAGCGCCATTCCGATGAACCGCTTCCGCCCCAACCTGGTGGTGGACGGCATCGAAGCGTTTGAAGAAGACTACGTCGAGACCTTTGCCATCGGCGAGGCCGAGCTGAAACCGGTCAAGCCCTGCGCGCGCTGCCCGATGCCCTCGGTCGACCAGGCCACCGGCCAGTTCGGCCCCGACCCGCTGGATATCCTGCAAAGCTACCGCGCCAAGGAAGTGCTGGATGGCGCGATCTGCTTCGGCATGAACGCCATCATCACGGCGGGTGAGGGCAGCCGCGTACGGGTGGGGCAGGAGATTGTCGTTTCGTTGGCGTTTTGAAGAACTGATACAAAACTAAGCATTCCCAAGCCCGGCAAGTTGGCGTAATGTTGGTAATAAAACAGGGAAGGAGTAATGGGTGAAATGACGCAGACAGCCAAGAGCAGCATGCCGCCGCACGCCGAGCCGGCGCAGCGGGTTGCCGAACTGGCGGCCGAGAATCAGGCCCTGCGCGCGCGCATGGCCTATCTGCTGGAACAGGCCGAGCGCAATCACTCCATCATGACGCGCCACCAGGCCTTTGACCTGGATATCGTCGGCGCCAGCAATTTCCCTGAGCTGATCGGCACCATCTTCCGCACCCTGCCCGTCATCTCCGACCTGGAAAGCGTGACCCTGATGCTGGTCGACGAAGATGCCGACATCCAGAACGTCATGCTCAAGCTGGATGTGGTGTTTGCCGATTTCCCCGACCTGGTGTTTGTCGAGACGCTGGACGAACTGGGTTTCGATCTGGGCCGCCGCAACGCCTATTCGCCGCCGCCCAAGCCGCTGCTGGGCATGTACGATCCGCTGCGCCATGCGCGCCAGTTCCCCAATATTCCCAAGGGCGGTTTGCAGAGCGTGGCGATGGTGCCGCTGCTGCGCAACAAGCGCATCATCGGCAGCCTGAATCTGGGCAGCGTCGATCCGGCGCGGTTTACGCCCAGCCTGGGCACGGACTTCATCGAGCACATGGCGTCGATTATCGCCATCTGCCTGGAGAACGTGATCAGCAACGAGATGCTGAAGTACATCGGCCTGACCGATTCGCTCACCGGCGTCTACAACCGCCGCTACATCGATCGCCGCCTGCTGGAGGAAATTGCCCGTGCGCGGCGCCAGGGCTATCCGATCTCCTTCATGTATCTCGACATCGACCACTTCAAGCGCGTCAACGATACGGTGGGCCATGGCGGCGGCGACGAAGTGCTGCGCGAGGTGGCCAACCGCATCAAGGCCGAGCTGCGCCTGTCCGATGCGCTGGCCCGTTTCGGCGGCGAGGAATTCGTCGTGCTGCTGATCGACGCCAACCTGGAAAGTGCGGCTTTTGTGGCCGAGCGTATCCGCGCCAGCGTGGCCAACAAGCTGATTACCTTGTCGCCGGAGCTGCAGCTGTCGGTGACGGTGTCGGTGGGTGTGGCCACGCTCAATCCCGGCGAAGCGGAAGGCGATCCCGCCGTGGTGGCGCGCGACTGGATCGCGCATGCCGACGCCATGCTGTACCAGGCCAAGGAATCCGGCCGTAACCGCGTGGTCAGCTACCTCCCAGAATAAACCGGGGTCAGTGCCGGCAATCGGACACGGGCTCGGCTGTATGCATGCGTACAGCCGAGCCCGTGTCCGATTGCCGGCACTGACCCCGGTTTTTTTAGCGGAGGAGGCGATTCTCGCCGCGCGCGACGGCGTCGGCGGCGCCGCGCAGGACTACCACGTCGCCCGCTTCCAGCACCGTTTCCGGCGTCACCGTCAGGCGTCCTTTGCCGCGGCGGATTGAGGTCACCGCCGCGCCCGTGGCGTCCATGTCCAGCTCGCGCAGCGCTTTGCCGATCGAGGAGGCGCTGCCGTTCAAAGTCACCGAATGCAGGCGCTCCAGCTCGGATTCTTCCGCCACATCGCTGACGCCATGGAAGAAGCCGCGCAGCGAGGCATAGCGCGCCTCACGCGCCGCCTGCACCCGGTGCACCACGCGCCGCAGCGGCACGCCCAGCATCACCAGCGCGTGCGAGGCCAGCATCAGGCTGCCCTCCATCAGTTCCGGCACCACCTCGGCCGCGCCGGCCTCTTTCAGGCGATCGAGGTCGCTGTCGTCGTGCGAGCGCACGATCACCGGCAGCGTCGGCGCCAGCTCGTGCACCATATGCAGCAGCTTGAGCGCGGAGCGCGTATCGGCATAGGTGATCACCACCGCCGAGGCGCGGTAGATACCGGCCGCCACCAGGCTCTCGCGCCGCGAGGCATCGCCATAGGACACGCTGGCGCCCGCCGTCTGCGCTTCCTGCACCCGTTCGGGATCGAGGTCCAGCGCGTGGTAATCGATGCTTTCCTCGCTCAGCAAAGTCGCCAGGCTCTGGCCGCTGCGGCCGAAGCCGGCAATGATCACGTGCTTGTTGGTGGCCATGGTGCGGCTGGCGATCTTGGTCAGCGCCAGCGACTGCATCATCCATTCATTGGACGACACCTTCATCACGATCTGGTCGGACTTGGCGATGATGAAGGGCGCCAGCAGCATCGACAGCACCATCGCCGCCAGCACCACCTGGATCAGGAAGGAGTCGATCAGATTGGTGCCGCCCGCCAGGTTCAGCAGCACGAAGCCGAACTCGCCCGCCTGCGCCAGCGCCAGGCCGGTGCGCAGCGACACGCCGTCGGAGGCGCCGAACATCTTGGCCAGCCCGGCGATCAGGGCGAACTTGAGCAGCACCGGCGCCGCCAGCAGCACCAGCACCAGCCACCAGTTGTCCAGCACCATGCGCACGTTGAGCAGCATGCCCACCGTGATGAAGAACAGCCCCAGCAGCACGTCGCGGAAGGGCTTGATGTCTTCTTCCACCTGATGCTTGTACTCGGTCTCGGAGATCAGCATGCCCGCCACAAAAGCGCCCAGGGCCAGCGACAGGCCGGCGCGCTCGGTGATCCAGGCCGCGCCCAGGGTAATCAGCAGCATGTTCAGCATGAACAGTTCCTGCGAGCGGCGCTTGACCACCACAGTGAACCAGCCGCGCACCAGCTTCTGCCCCACGAACAGCAGCAGGGCCAGCACGAATACGGCCTTCAGCGCGGCCCAGCCCAGCGACTCCAGCAGAGCGTCGGTGTTCTGGCCCAGCGAGGGAATCAGGATCAGCAGCGGCACCACCGCCAGATCCTGGAACAGCAGGATGCCGATGATCTTGCGGCCATGTTCGCTTTCCAGTTCCAGCCGCTCGGTCAGCATCTTCACCACAATGGCCGTGGAGGACATGGCCAGCGCCCCGCCCAGCGCGAACGAAGCCTGCCAGCCCAGGTGGATGCTGGCCGGCAGCTGGGTGGCGATGATCCAGCCAAACACCATGGTGGAGACTATCGTCAGCCCGACCTGCGCCATGCCCAGCCCGAACACGATGCTGCGCATGGCCATCAGCTGGGGCAGGGAGAATTCCAGGCCGATCGAGAACATCAGGAACACCACGCCGAATTCGGCCAGGCCGTGGGTGGCGGCGCTGTTTTCGGCCAGGCCCAGCGCGTGCGGGCCGATGAGGATGCCGACCGCCAGATAGCCCAGCATGGGCGGCAGGTGCAGCATGCGGAAGGCCACCACGCCGAGGACGGCGCTGGCCAGCAGGAGAAGGGTTAATTCCAGTGGTGAGAACATAATGTCAACTAAGCAGGGTCACACAGGGTCATAGGGCGGGATTCCGTTGGTATTCCGTCGCGCTGGGCGCTGTAATCAGGGCTTTGTTGTCATTGGCAAAGTTCTTGCTTTCTCAATTCGGCTATACTTTCGGCATGAGTGTAACCCATGAAAAAACAATGCTGAAAGCTTTTGACGCCAAGACCGCCGCCCACGCCCTGCGCCTGGCCTCCGAAACCCTGCAAAACGAGTCGGAAGCCATCGCTGCGCTCAACGCGCGCCTGTCCCAGGACGACAGCGTGGTGCAGGCGATTGCCCTGCTGCTGAACTGCAAGGGCCGCGTCGTTGTGTCCGGCATTGGCAAGTCCGGCCACATCGGCCGCAAGATCGCTGCCACCCTGGCCTCCACCGGCACCCCGGCCCTGTTCGTGCATCCGGCCGAAGCCGCCCACGGCGACCTGGGCATGGTCACGGCAGGCGATGCCTTTATTGCAATCTCGTATTCGGGCGAAAGCTCGGAGCTGATGACTATTCTGCCCGTGGTCAAGCGCATGGGGACGCCCGTTATCTCGATCACCGGCAAGCCGGGCTCCAGCCTGGCCACCATTGCCGACGTCCACCTGAACGTGGCGGTGGAAAAAGAAGCCTGCCCGATGAACCTGGCGCCGACCACCTCGACCACCGTGACGCTGGCGCTGGGCGACGCGATTGCCGTGGCCCTGCTGGACCTGCGCGGTTTCAAGGAAGAAGACTTTGCCCGCTCGCATCCGGGCGGCGCCCTGGGCCGCCGCCTGCTGACCCATGTGCGCGACGTGATGCGCTCGGGCGATGCCGTGCCTAAAGTCGGTGCCGACGTCAAGCTGACCGAAGCCCTGCTGGAAATCACCCAGAAGGGCATGGGCATGACCGCCGTGGTCGACGCCGACAACCGCCCGATCGGCATCTTCACCGATGGCGACCTGCGCCGCATGATTGAAAAAGTCCAGGACTTCACCAAAGTCGTGATCCGCGATGTGATGCACGCCAACCCGCGCAGCATCGGTCCTGAGAAAATGGCGGTGGACGCGGTGGCCATCATGGAAGAATTCCGCATCAACCAGATGCTGGTGACGGACGCCGACGGCAAGCTGGTCGGCGCTCTGCACATCCACGACCTGACCCGCGCCAAGGTGATCTGATGAGCCTGAACCAAGTGAGCCAGGAGCTGCATGCCCGCGCCGCCAAGGTCAAGCTGATGATCTTCGACGTGGACGGTGTGCTGACCGACGGCAGCCTGCACTACGGTGCGGAAGGCGAAATGATGAAGACCTTTAACGTGCATGACGGCCTGGGCATCAAGCTGCTGCAGGAAGCGGGCATCCAGACCGCCATCATCAGCGCGCGCAAGTCGCCGCAGGTGGTCAAGCGCGCGGCCGACCTGGGCATCGACCATCTGCACCAGGGCGGCCACGACAAGCTGACGCCGTTTAACGCCCTGCTGGAAAAGACCGGCCTGACCGCCGAAGAAATCGGCTTCATCGGCGACGACGTGGTCGACCTGCCGCTGCTGACTCGCGTCGGCTTTGCCGTCGGCGTGCCGAACGGCCGTCCGGACGTGATCGCCCGCGCCCACCACATCACCACGGCCAGCGGCGGCCGCGGCGCCGTGCGCGAAGTGTGCGAGATGCTGCTGCACGCGCAGGGCAAATACGAACAAGTGATGGCCCAGTTCCTGGTATAAGACATGCGCAAACGTACCGCACACCGCTGGCGTCTGACCCTGATCATGGTGATCGGGACTTTCTTCGCCCTCGGCAGCTTCTGGCTGGTGCAGGTGGTCAACCAGAGCGGTGAGCAAGCCCTGGCCGACCAGCACAAGAACGAGCCCGACTACATCATCGAGCGCTTCAGCTTTGTCCGTCTGAGCAAGGACGGCAAGCCCAGCTACATCATCGCCGGCGACAAGCTGACCCACCGCCCGATTGACGACTCCTCGGAGATCGACAAACCGGTGGTGCACAGCCTGTCGGCAGTGGACAACCAGCCGCCGATGAACATGACGGCCGACCACGCGCATGCCGACCAGGGCAACAGCCGCATTCAGCTGAACGGCCACGTGGACGTGATGCGTCCCGCTTCGCCGCAACAGCAATCGCTGCACATGACCACGTCAGCGCTGACGGTCTTCCCTGACGAAGACCGCATGGAAACCGACAAGCCGGTCCAGCTGCAGGTTGGCGCCTCCACGGCGACCGGCACCAGCATGACCGCCAACAACGCCACCCGCCAGGTCAGCCTGACGCGTGGCTCGATGGTGCTGCCACCGCGCGGCACCCGTTAAGAAAACGCGAAAGTACAGCGAAAGAACAGCATGATGAAGAAACTATTCCTGACGGCGGCGATGCTGCTGGCCGCAAGCGGCCTGGCCCACGCTGAAAAGGCCGACTCCACCAAGCCCACCAAGATCGACTACGACGATCTGCAAGTGGACGACGTGCACCAGGTCAAGACCCTGACCGGCAACGTGGTGCTGACGCGCGGCACGCTGCTGCTGAAGTCGCCCAAGGCGGTGGTCACCACCGATCCGGAAGGCTATAACTACGTTGTACTGACCAGCGTGCCAGGCACCCTGGCCACTTTCCGCCAGAAGCGCGACGGCGAAGGCGACCAGTGGGTCGACGGCGAGGCCGAGCGCATCGAGTACAACGACAAGACCGACCTGGTGAAACTGTTCTCCAAGGCCAAGGTGCACCGTACCGAAGGCGGCCGCCTGAGCGATGAAGTGGAAGGCGCTTTCATTTCCTACGACAGCCGCAAGGAACAGTTCGCCGTCAAGAACACCGTCACCGGCGAGACCAAGCCTGGCGCGGGCCGCGGCAGCATGACCATCCAGCCACCGGTACGCCCAAGCGCTGCGCCAGCTGCCGGCGCAGCGGCCGCTTCGGCCGCTTCCACCACCAACCCAGCGCCAGGGAAATGAGCATGGATACGCGCTGCGGCAGTACCCTGATCGTCAAAGGCCTGCAAAAGAGCTACGGCAAGCGCCAGGTGGTGCATGACGTTTCGCTGCAGGTCGAATGCGGCGAAGTGGTGGGCCTGCTGGGCCCCAACGGCGCCGGCAAGACCACCTCGTTCTACATGATCGTCGGCCTGGTGCCGTCGGACGCGGGCACCATCGATATCAGCGGCACGGACATCTCCTCGCTGCCGATTCACCGCCGCGCCACGCTGGGCCTGTCTTACCTGCCGCAGGAGGCTTCGGTATTCCGCAAGCTGACCGTGGAGGAAAATATCCGCGCCGTCCTGGAGATCCAGAAAGTGGACGGCAAGCCTTTATCCAAGGCTGCCATTGATGAACGGCTGAATACCCTGCTGGCCGAACTGCAGATCGAGAAGCTGCGCGAGAACCAGGCCCTGTCGCTGTCCGGCGGCGAACGGCGCCGGGTGGAGATCGCGCGCGCACTGGCGACCAATCCGCGCTTTGTGCTGCTCGACGAACCATTCGCCGGGGTCGACCCGATTGCCGTGATCGAGATCCAGCGCATCGTGCGCTTCCTCAAGGAACGTGGCATCGGCGTCCTCATTACCGATCACAATGTGCGCGAGACGCTGGGCATCTGCGACCGCGCCTACATCATCAATCAAGGCACGGTACTGGCCTCGGGCCGTCCGGACGACATCATTGCCAATGAGTCGGTACGCCGTGTCTATTTGGGTGAGCACTTCCGGATGTAAGTGTCATGAAACAGTCTTTGCAACTGCGCACGTCGCAGCACCTCGCGTTGACGCCGCAGCTGCAGCAGTCGATCCGATTGCTGCAGCTGTCGACGCTCGAGCTGCACCAGGAGTTGGAACAGATACTGGGCGAGAATCCCTTGCTGGAGCGCCTGGACGATCCGCTCGACCATACCGTGCGCCTGCTGGCCGATGGTGCCATCAACCAGAGCAGCGCGCCTGCCACCGACAATGCCGCGCCCGCCGAACCGGGCCAGCCGGAACAGCCTGCCGCCGATGGCGAAGCGATGGATGGCGGCGGCGACAGCGATGGCGCCGCCGACAGCGGCATGGACTGGGGCGAGGGCGGCAGCGGCAAGAGCGGCGGCGACGATGAAGACGGCCGCCCGCAGCTGGAAGCCAGCCGCTGCACCCTGCGTGAGCACCTGATGGATCAGGCCCGCGTCACGGTGCGCGAAATGCGCGACCGCGCGCTGGTGGAAATCATCATCGACGCGCTGGACGATAACGGCTACCTGGAAGAGCCGCTGGAAGACATCCACGCGCGCCTGCCGGAAGAACTGGAAGTGGAGCTGGAAGAACTGCGCACCGCGCTGGCGCTGCTGCAAAGCTTCGACCCGGTCGGCGTCGGCGCGCGCGCGGCGGCTGAATGCCTGGCGCTGCAGATCAAGCGCATGCCCGGCGTGCCGATGGTGACGCGGCGCATGGCCTTGTGCATTGTCGAGAATCACCTGGCCTGGTTCGCCCAGCGCGACTTCAACAAGCTGAAAAAAGCCCTGCAGTGCGACGACGAGGATTTGCGCGAAGCACAAGCGGTGATCCGTCAATGCAATCCGCATCCTGGCTCGGCCTTCGCTGCCGATGTGTCGGACTACGTGGTGCCGGACGTGATCGTGAAGAAGGCGCGCAATGGCTGGCAAGTCTCTCTGAATAACGACGTGATGCCGCGGCTTCGCGTCAACGCCATGTATGCCAACCTGCTCAAGCAGAGCAAGGGCGAGGGCGGCATGAATGCGCAGCTGCAGGAAGCTAAGTGGCTGATCAAGAATATGCGCCAGCGCTTCGACACGATTTTGCGCGTCGCACAAGCGATCGTGGAACGGCAAAAGAATTTCTTCTCGCACGGCGCGGTAGCCATGCGCCCCCTTGTGTTGCGCGAAATTGCTGATACACTGGGTTTACACGAGAGTACTATTTCTCGGGTAACAACTCAGAAATACATGCTCACCCCGCACGGCATGTTTGAGTTGAAATATTTCTTTGGTAGCCACGTCGCCACCGAAGCGGGAGGCGAAGCATCATCGACGGCGATACGTGCGCTGATCGTGCAATTGACAGGAGCAGAAGACCCGAAAAATCCTTTATCCGACAGTAAGATTGCGGACATGCTGGGAGAACAAGGCATGGTGATTGCGCGGCGAACTGTTGCGAAGTATCGTGAAGCGCTCAAGATCCCCCCAGTCAGTCTCCGCAAGCAATTGTAGTTATTTGGCGCCTGCCCGCGTTTCCAAGAGAGCGTGTGCAGCTACGCCGTAAGCGACATCATCTTTAGGAGTGTGTATGAATCTCACCATCAGTGGACATCATCTCGAAGTGACTACCGCCATCCGCGAATACGTACAAAATAAGCTGGAGCGAGTCACCCGCCACTTCGATCAAGTGATTGATATTGCTGTGATCCTGACCGTAGATAACCTCAAAGAGAAAGAGAAACGCCAAAAGGCCGAAATCAATCTGCGCATGTCGGGAAAAACCGTCTATGTTGAGAGCCTGTCGCAAGACCTGTACGCTGCCATTGACACCCTGATCGACAAGCTCGATCGCCAGGTGATGAAGTACAAAAATAAAGTACAAGACCACGATCACTCTGCTATTAAACACATGCCGGACACCTACGAGCCGGCCCCCGCCGCCTGAAGGAGCGGTTGGCACTCCAAATAAAGGGCGCATCTGGCGCCCTTTTTTGCGTCTATACCATATAAACTATTTGCATTAATACCATTCCGGATTCTTCATGAGCGAATATGTCCACAGCAGCGTTAGCAACCGTACCGGCACCCTTGTTCTCGACCGTCCCAAAGCACTGAATTCCCTTTCCCTGGCCATGGTGCGCGCTCTGACGCACCAGCTGGCGGCCTGGCGCGATGATCCCGCCGTGGACGCCGTGGTGATCCGCAGCAGCAGCGAAAAAGCCTTGTGCGCGGGCGGCGATATCCGCTTCTTTTACGATGTTGGCCGCAGCACGCCGCAGGGCGGCAGCGCCTTGCTGGAAGATTTCTTCACCGAGGAATATGCGCTCAATCACCTGATTCATTTCTATCCCAAGCCGTATATCGCCTTGATGGATGGCGTGGTGATGGGCGGCGGCATGGGCGTGGCCCAGGGCGGGCCGGATTGCCGCGTGCGCATCGTCACCGAGCGGACCAAGATGGCCATGCCGGAAGTGAACATCGGCCTGTTCCCGGATGTGGGCGGCAGCTATTTCCTGTCGCGCGCGCCGGGCGCGCTGGGACAGTACCTGGGCGTGACGGGCGTGACCATCGGCGCGGCCGATGCGCTGTATGTGGGCCTGGCGGATCACTATGTGCCTGCGGCGGAAATGCCGGCCTTGCTGGCGCTGATCGGCTCGACGGAGGGCGGCCAGCTCAAGGCGGCGATTGCGGCCTTTGCCGCGCCTTTCCGCGCTTCTGTGGGGCCGTCGGCGCTGGAGGCGCAGCGCGCCGTCATCGAGCGCCATTTCAGCCAGGCTGATGTGCCGGCGATGCTGGCCTCGCTGGCCAGCGACGACAGCGACTTCGCGCAGAAGACAGCCAAGGTCATGGCGACCCGTTCGCCGCTGATGATGTGTGTGACGCAGGAGCTGGTCAAGCGCGGCGCATCCATGGACGTGGCCGACTGCCTGCGCATGGAACGCACCCTGGTGCGCCACAATTTCGAGCACGGCGAAGTGCTGGAGGGCGTGCGCGCGCTGGTGATCGACAAGGACAATGCGCCCAAGTGGAATCCGCCATCGATGGAGGAGGTGACGGAAGCCATGGTGCAGCGCTTCTTCCAGCCGGTGTGGCCGGACTGGGCGCATCCGCTGCGGCATTTGGCGTGAGCATGGCGATCGAGCTGGACCGCGTCGATCTCCAGATCCTCAACCTGCTTCAGGACGACGCCTCGATTCCACTGCGCAAGCTGGCCGAGCTGGTGCATGCCTCGGCCGCCACCTGCCAGCGCCGCATCGCCCAGCTGCGCGCCAGTGGCGTGCTGGTCAAGGACGTGGCGCTGGTCGACCGCGTGCGCGTGGGGCGGCCGCTGACGGCCTTCGTCACCGTGCAGCTGGCGCAGCAGAACACGGCGCTGCTGAAGATGTTCGAATCGCTGATGCGCGAGGAACCGGATGTCTCCGCCTGTTACGAAGTGGCGGGCGAGTTCGACTTCATGCTGGTGGTGACGGCGGCGTCGATGGAAGCCTTCCAGGCCTTCACGCGGCGGGTCTTCACCTCCAACAACAACGTCGGCAATTACAAGAGTCTGCTGGCGATGAATTGTTCCAAGTTCGAGACCAAAGTCCCACTTTGAATAAATGTTGCACCGGCGTGGGTGAGCTTGAATTTTTGTTGCACCACGCTTTCGTATCATGAGCCTCCAAGGAGGAAATATCATGATCGACCACGTATCCATCGGCACGCACGACCTGCCGCGCGCCAGCCAGTTCTACACCGCCTGCTTTGAGCCGCTGGGCTATACCTTGCAGCATCAGGATGCCGGCCAGGTGATCTACGGCGCCAACGGCGTCTGGAGCTTCTGCCTGTATCCCGCCACCGGCAATGCCGCGCTGGCGGGCCATCGCAGCCACATCGCCGTGAGCGCGCCCAGCCAGCAGGCCGTACGCGCCTTCTTCGACCGGGCCGCGAGCGGCGGCGCGGCCACCCTGCGCGAGCCCAGCCTGCGGCCCGACATCAACGAGCGCTACTACGGCGCCATGATCACCGACCCGGACGGCCACACCATCGAGGTGGTGCACTGGAGCGCCGCCTGATGGTGCTATGATGGTTCTCAATGCGTGAAATCTGGCTGGGCACATCGTATGGCGATGTTCTCAACCTGGAGATGATCATGGCAGCGAGTCCCTTTGATACCTTGAAGATGGCAGAGCGTCTTCAAGAAGCAGGCGTGCCCGTCGAGCAAGCGAAGATGCATGCCGTGGTCTTGGCCGAGGCGCTGACGGAAGTGAGCTATACCGACCGCTTCGCCAGCGAGCCGAAAGTTTCGGCGCAATTCAGCTTGATCAGGATTGCGCTTGAGAAGCTCGATGCGAAGATCGATAAAACGGCGGCCGAGCTGAGGACGGAAATGATACGCTGGATGATAACGCTCGGCATCCTCCAGACCGGCTTGATTTCCGGGTTGCTCCTGAAACTTCTCCATTAGCCTGCATGTGACAATCTGTGAGCCTTGCGGCGGCTGGGTTTAGTATAGTTGCCGTATGAAAACTATATTGCCGCTGTTACTGGCGCTGGCAGCATTGTCTGCGCAAGCCCAGATCTACAAGTGGACCGATGCTAACGGCACGGTCCATTACTCTGATCAGCCCCAGGATGGCCAAAAGTCTACCGCGCTATCCACCCCGGCCGCGCCAGCGCCTCCAAGCTCAAGCCAGGACAACTGGCGCGAACGCGAGCGCCAGTCGCGCGCCAATCGGCAGCGGCAGGAGCTGGCCGAGCGCCGGGCGGAAGCCGCTCAGCAAGCAGAGCAGCAGCGGCAGCAGCCTTATAACGCTGACCTGCACCGCTCCGACAAGCCAATGACCGAGGCCGAGCTGTGCCTGCGTGACCGCCAGAAAATCGAGTTTGCCGAAAAGACCAAACATATGGCGCGCACCAGCGGCAACGGCAATACCGTGCTCCTCACCGAAGCGCAGCGCCAGGAACTGGTCCGCGAGCGCAAGGCCGACCATGCCATCGCCTGTCCGGGCGGCTAAAACGCCTGCTGTCGTCAAACTGTCGTATGCTAGTCGTATGAATAACGCATGCTTGTCGTGCGTCTTTCCCGACAATTCCCCTATCCTGCAGTCATGAAAATTAATGTTGATTTGATCCTGCAACTGCGCCGCGCCCGCTCCTGGACCCAGGACGAACTGGCGACCGCTTCCGGCCTGAATCTGCGGACGGTACAGCGCATCGAAAACGAAGCCGTCGCATCGCTCCAGTCCGTGAAAGCACTGGCCGCCGCGTTCGACGTCAGCGTGCGGGATCTCGAGATCGAGGAATCGGAAATGATCAATGAACTGCTGGGACAGGAAGTGGTGATCACCACCACCTACATCGGCGCGCTGCACTCAGTGAAAGGCAAGGTTCTGGAAATCCAGGCGCCCTGGCTGAAGCTGATGTACAAGGACAAGCCGCTCTATATCAACCTCAACCAGATCATCCAGGTGCGGCCGCAGTAAGACCGGCTTCAGGATTGTTCGCGGTGGCGCAGCACGACTTGCTCGCTGGCACTGAAGTAGTTGGCCAGGCGCTCGGCCATGTAGACGGAGCGGTGCTGGCCACCGGTGCAGCCGACCGCCACCGTCAGATAGCTGCGGTTGTCGGTCTTGAAGGCGGGCAGCCATTTCTCTACGAAGGCGCGAATGTCGCCGAACATCTCGACCGCGCTGGGCTGGGCGTCGAGGAAGTCGACCACCGGCGCGTCGCGGCCGTTCAGCGGACGCAACGACAGGTCGTAATAGGGATTCGGCAGGGCGCGCACGTCGAACACAAAGTCGGCATCTAAAGGTACGCCCAGCTTGAAGGCGAACGATTCAAAGAACAGGGTCAGCGGCGCACGGTCCACCGCCACCAGATCCTTGATCCAGCCGCGTAGCTTGTTGGCGGTGGCTTCCGAGGTATCGATCACGTGCCCCAGCTTCTCAATCGCGGACAGGCGTTCGCGCTCCTCCTGGATGCATTCAATCAGGGTGCGGCGCGCGGCCGGGTTCTGGCCGGGGCGCAGTTCGTGCGACAGCGGATGGCTGCGGCGGGTTTCGCTGAAGCGCGCCACCAGCGAATGGGTGTTCGCTGTCAGGAAGATAACTTTGACATCATGACCATTCTCGCGCAGCGTCTTCACGCCCGCCGGCAAGGCCGATAGCGACTCCGCGCTGCGTGCGTCGACCGCGACGGCGAGCATCGGCGTGCCTTCATCAGTCAGCGTAGTGACCAGGCTGCCGAGCAGGGCAGGCGGGAGATTATCGACACAGTAGTAGCCTGCGTCTTCCAGGACGTTGAGGGCGACGGATTTGCCGGAGCCGGAGATGCCGGTAATGAGGACGATGCGCATAGACGGCATGATACCTGAATATCAACCTTCGCTCATGGCTGTCGTTGGCGGTCTGGCAGGCTGCTTCGATTGCCTGGATCAAATGTTATGGGTACATAAAAACGGATGGGGAGTGTTTGCGACCGCCACTTTTGCTGGCGAGATATCCTTGCTCAAGGCGGGCAATGCTGAAACCTTTTATTTTTTACTTTATTAAAGTCCGGGTTCAAGGTTGCCAGCTGCTTTTTAAGAATAAAGTTTCCCCAATATACGCTTTTCCCAAGCCGGGCCTCGAAAGCATAAAGTTACCTTTCAGCTGCACGTCGTTAAAGGGACTATAAACGTAATACCCTGCAGGGGCCTCGATGGCGAAATATTTGACTTCCTCAGGAAGCCATCCAGAATATTCCCATTGAACTTCGACTTTTACTCCATAGATGACAACCACGCGATCCGAAGTGGCCTTACCTTTAATTGGTAGCGGCTGAGTAGCATTTATCGCGCAACCAGCATCAGGTAAAAAATATCTAAAAATGGAGGGTAGGTCGAAAATTTTCATGGTAGAACCAAGCCGAGGATCAGGGCGCAAAGTCTGAATTGGGGAGGTGTCATAGCCTAAAAAGACATTATTAGGGATGGCTATGGTGGGGAACAAGGTTAAGCTCGGCTTTGTCCATTTTTTGTAAATTTCCGGTGCGTCTACGCCTGGTGATTGCACCTACTTGCATATGCTGAAAATTGGCGCATTCATGCCAATATTTAGCATGTTGAGGGCAAAAAATTAGGTGCGACAAAGGCGATTCGAGCGCTTAACCCTTTGATTTAGAAAGTGACTTCTCGCTGAAGCTGATGCCTGTGATCTTCTTTGAGAGACGAGCAGCAGCTTTTGTCCATCCCGAAAGCTGATTTAACGTCCACTCCAAAAAATACCAGGAATTTTCTGAGTAACGGAGCCTTTCGTTACTATTACAAAAACACGGTATTCCTCAGCAACTAATTCACCCTTTTCAGTCGATGAGGTTTCTTCATAAATCTTGCGAAGCAACGGTCCTGCTTCAATTGTAATTTCGAGGCCTTCACCAGTGTACTTGCCAGAAAAGTAGACAGGGCTGGAACTGTTTTTCTCAATCAGATGCAGTTGGTGTATGACTCCATTGAGAGAGATAAAAAATGGCAAATCTTCATTCCCGCAGCGGTCCGTAAAAAATGGGACGTTCGGGCGTTCTTGCGCATTCCGTTTGCAGGTATTTATCTTTGCCGAAACAGGAGAGTTTTTAGCGATACATTGTTCATCATCGAGCCGCTCTTGAAATTGTGACCTTGGCGTATAAATTACTGCCGCCACACAATCTCCCGTCGTGAGGGCAGTGGGCCATAATTTTTCGGACGCGAGCGCGGGCAGTTCTATCATCAAACAGCTAAGCACCGCATAAATCTGAACCAACTTATTCGTTGAGGACATGGCGTTTACGTCGTGTCTAAATGGAGGGCGCGCAGGTTTATAGTTTAATTTTCGATTCAAGAAATTCGATGTACTTGGGATCGTCCTCAAGGAAGATGTCGAGGCCCGCCCCCATATACGCCCTGGTCAATTCATCCGCCGCTTTTTCTGGATTGCCAATCTCAAGAAAGGCTTGACCCAAGCGAAGATGCACAAACGGATTTCCCAAACCCTCAGGGCATTGAACCGCATTGGTGAAGCACTTCATCACCTTTTCATAGTTCCTGAGATGGAAGTGCATATCCCCGAGTGCCGTGTAAAGCCAGGTCGCTGCTTTCCAGTCCGTATGCGGTTCCGGAACGAGTGTCAGCGCCTCAAAGAATTTTTTCTTGGCCAGTTCAAATTGTCCGGAGTTGGCGAGTGAATTACCTTCGTCCGACAAGGCTGTGATTTGTTGGTGAGTTTGATCGCTGAGTTGACTCATTTGATGAAGTCCTTGCGTTGATCTATCGAGACTGGGCCGCACGCAGCCATGCTTAAGAGAATAGCATTGTTGTCTATTATGAAAATGCGCGAAATCTCTCGCCGGCAGCGGGGCGGACGCCCGGGCCGGGGAGGATGAGGGTTGCAGCTGGGATTGCTACGGAAAGAGCGGGACCGTTAGTCGCCGCTCATGGCCTGGCGCTGCCGTTCCATGAACTCTTGAAGGGTGTCGATACCGCGCAGCTGCAGGATGGTGTTGCGCACCGCAGCCTCCAGCAGCACTGCGATGTTGCGGCCGGCCGCCACGGGGATCACCACCTTGCGTACCGGCAGGCCCAGCACTTCCTCGGTGGGGAACTGGAACGGCAGGCGCTCCACTTCCTCTTCCAGCGCGCTACGGCGCACCAGGTGGACGATCAGCTTGAGGCGCATCTTGCGCCGCACGGCCGTCTCGCCAAAGATGGCTTTGATGTCCAGCAGGCCCAGGCCGCGCACTTCCAGCAAGTTCTGCAGCAGCGGCGGGCAGCGGCCTTCGATCATGTTCGGCGCGATGCGCGAAAACTCCACCGCATCGTCCGCCACCAGGCCGTGGGAACGCGAAATCAGTTCCAGGCCCAGCTCGCTCTTGCCGAGGCCAGAGTCACCAGTGATCAACACGCCCACGCCTAGCACGTCCATGAACACGCCGTGCATGATGATGCGCTGGGCCAGCTTCTTGGACAGATACACGCGCAGGAAGTCGATCACCTGCGCCGCCGGCAGCGGGGTGGAGAACAGCGGGATATTTTTCTCGTCGCAGATGGCGAGGATGTCGGGCGGCGTTTCCAGGCCCTGGGCGATGATCAGCGCCGGCGGCCCGCCTGCGATCAGGTCGCTGATCATATGGGTGCGGGTCAGCGACTTCAGGCGCTGGTAATAGTCGACTTCCTGGTGCCCGAAGACCTGGATACGGCCCGGGTGGATGGTATTCAGGTGGCCGACCTGGTCGGCGGCGGAGACGGCGTCGCCCGAGATCTGGCGCTCGCCGCCGGGGAAGCCGGCAAACCAGCCTAGCTGCAAACTTTCGCGATTATCGTCGTACAGTCGTTGTATCGTCAGCGGAGTTTGCAGCATGTCAGTCTGGTCTGTAAGTGGTCGGCAATCCTTAGTTTAACCTATTGTTAAGCTTTTATCCCGCTGCTTGCAGGGTCGGCATCCAGTTGATGATGCGCGAATACACCGATTTTGGATCGGTATCCGTGCTCAGCGCGGTGCGGAAAGCGTCGTCGGAGAACATTTCGGCGATCTCGGACAGGATTTCCAGGTGCTGTTGGGTCACGTGGTCGGGAATCAGCAGGAAGAACAGCAGATTCACCGGCTTGCCGTCCGGCGACTCGAATGGAATCGGCTCGGCCAAGCGCACAAAGGCGGCCAGCGGCGATTTCAGGCTCTTCATGCCTTTGATACGGCCGTGCGGCACTGCCACGCCATGGCCCAGGCCGGTGGAGCCGAGGCGTTCGCGGGCAAACAGATTGTCGGACACGGTGGAGCGGGCAATCCCGCAGTTGTTCTCGAAAATGAGGCCTGCTTGTTCGAAGGCCCGTTTCTTACTCGACACTTCCAGGTCGAGCTGCACATTTTCCAGAGAAAGGATTTTGCTCAGGTTGTTCATAACGGCATATAAATTGTTGCAACGCACAAAGGTG
>Ga0213872_10000647_pt1 | contig 26348 bp, 19 predicted proteins | sample VelepicomBERX_R2_FD_160071 | JGI IMG/M metagenome (GOLD analysis project Ga0213872, IMG submission 160071) | Rhizosphere microbial communities from Vellozia epidendroides in rupestrian grasslands, the National Park of Serra do Cipo, Brazil - RX_R2 | ecosystem: Host-associated > Plants > Roots >...
CTGGTCAACGCATCGAGCTGGTTGGTCGTCAGGCTTCGCAGTTCATTGCTGGTCAGCTCATTGAGCGAGTTGGTGGCCAGGGTGCTGACCTGCGAAGTCGTCAGCGCGGCGATCTGGCTGGTGGCCAAGGCCTGCAGCTGCGTGGAGTTCAGGTTGTTCAGCTGGTCGCTGGTCAGCGCGTCGAGCTGGGTGCTCGTCAGGGCGCGCAACTCGGCGCTGGTCAGCTCGTTGAGCGAGGCGGTGGCCAGGTTGCTGACCTGCGAAGTCGTCAGCGCGGCGATCTGACTGGTGGCGAGTGCCTGCAGCTGCGTGGAATTCAGCGCGTTGAGCTGATCCGTGGTGAGCGAGTCGAGCTGCGTGCTGGTCAGGGCGCGCAGTTCATTGCTGCTCAGCTCGTTGAGCGAGGCGGTGGCCAGGTTGCTGACCTGCGAAGTCGTCAGCGCGGCAATCTGATTCGTGCCCAGGGCCTGCAGCTGCGTGGAGTTCAGTGCGTTCAGCTGGTCCGTGGTCAGGGAGTCGAGCTGAGTGGTGGTCAGGGCGCGCAGCTCGGAACTGGTCAGTTCGTTGAGCGAGGCGGTGGCCAGGTTGCTCACCTGAGAGGTCGTCAGGGAGACGATCTGGTTGGTGCCCATGGCCTGCAACTGCGCTGAGCCGAGCGCATTGATCTGGTCGCTGGTCAGCGAGCGCAGGGCGTCCGTGGTGAGGGACTTGACGTCGGCGGTCGGAATGGCGCCGATCTGGTCGGTAGTCAGTCCGGGAGTCTGCGTGGTGGTCAGCGCACCCACCTGCGAAGACGTCAGCGCGGCGATGTCGGTCGTGCTGATGGCGCCGGTCTGGTTGGAGCTCAGCACGTTGACCTGGTTGGTGCCCAGCGCCTGGATGGCGGCGGTGGCCAGCGAATGGATCTGGTCGGTGGTCAGGGCGCTGACCTGGTTGGTGGTCAGGGCGCGCAGCTCATTGCTGGTCAACTCATTGAGAGAGTTGGTGGCCAGGTTGCTGACCTGCGTGGTCGTCAGCGCGGTGATCTGATTGGTGTTCAGCGCTTGGAGCTGCGTGGACGTCAGGGCGTTCAGCTGATCGCTCGTCAGCGAATCGAGCTGCGTGCTGGTCAGGGCACGCAGCTGCGTGCTGGTCAGGGCGTTCAGTTCCGTGCTGGTCAGGTTGCTGGCCTGCGCGGTGCTCAGCGCGCCGATCTGGCTGGTCGTCAGGGCCCGAATTTGGTCGCTACCCAGGACGTTCAGGTCGGCCGTGGGGGTGCTGACGATCTGCGAGGTGCTCAGTGCAGCGACCTGGTTCGTGCCCAGGGAGCCGAATGCATCGGTTGTCAGCGCATTGAGCTGGTTCGAGCTCAAGGCCCGGATCCCGGCGGTGCTCAAGGCGTGCAGGTCGGCTGTCTCGATGACGGACAGGTCGGCGGTGGTGAAGTACGAAGCCGCCTGCGTCCCCAGCGTCGAGAACTGCGTCGACGTCAGGGCCTGGAATTGATCACTGCTGAAGGCGGCCCAGTCATCGCTGGTGAGCTTGGCCAAGATGCTGCTCGAAAGCGCGGCGATCTGGGTAGTGGTCAGGTTCGTAATCAGCGATGCCATCTTCAGCTCCCCCACCTTCGGACGCTTTCTACGCCGTCAGGGTGGTCGATTTCGGGCGCTCTGCGGCCGCCGGGACGGTCGCAGAGCGAAAAAATATGCGTGCGCAACAGTCAGCCTGCTGCCATGTTTCGGTTTTCGGATCGGCCCCGCTGAACTTAAGCGTTACTTTTCAAAATATTTCGATACAGATCTTGCGGGCCTGCCAAGCATACCGGCTATGTCCAATGCATAGGGTTTACACGTGCATTAATGCTACGGGCATCTTTTGACGACAATGAGTACAAAAGCCGTCCCGGTGCGCTCCAGTTCACGCCTTACGCGAGGGAAATCCCTGATTTCCCGAGGTTCCTGAATTGCTAGCAACCGATTGCTGAAGTGTTAAGCAGTTCACGGCGCGGCAAGGGGGGCTCTTCGGTTCGTCCTCAGATGCTGCTGCTGCCGCTGCTTGTCCGTCCCGTGTTTGCCTCGCTTTTGCAGCGCTAATCTCCTGCTTCGGGGTAGGGTGTCTGGGGCAGACTGCGGGCCGGGTGTCGGCTGCGGCCCGGGAACAATGGCGGCCGGATGGAGAACGAGAGCATGGGGATTCAGGATATTCCGGTCGTGACGGTGACCTATAACGCGCCGCACCTGCTGCGGGGCCTGCTCGCTTCGCTGCGCCAGTTCTATTCAAACCCGGTGCACGTCGTCGATGGCTCTGACGCCGCGCACGCCGCCGAAATCCGCTCGATTGCTGAGTCCTTCGATGGCGTGCAGCTGCATGCCCAGGGTTACAACATCCACCATGGGCCGGGTCTGGCGTGGGCGATCGAAACCTTGCCGTTGGGGCCGCGTGTTCTGATCCTGGACAGTGATGTGATCGTCCGCAAGCCGGGCTTCATTGAGGAGCTGGATGCGGCACTCGGCGAGCGCGACTACGGCGCGGGCGGCGTGGCGTATGTCGATCGGGAGGGTTTCAATGTGCCCTATGGCTACGGTGCCGTGCCCTATCTGCATCCGCCCTGCATGCTCTGCAATGTGGCGGTCATGAAGCAATGGCCGCTGCCCATCAAACATGGAGCGCCCATGGTCAGCGCGATGTTGGCCCTGCACGACGCGGGCAAGTCCGATCTGCTCAAGGGGCTGGACTGGGCTATCCATGACGTGATGCGCCAGGGTGAGCCTGTCTACCTAGAGCACCTGACCCGTGGCACGGTTCTGAGTTCGGGTGGCTACCACCTGGAAGAATGGATGGCTGAGACGGTTGCCAAGCGCCGGGCTCCGCCGGCCGGGAGTTACAACCCGGACCTGCTGGCTCTGATCCCGCCGACGGCCTCGCGCGTCGCCGAGGTGGGGTGCAGCACGGGCGGCCTGGCGGCAGCGCTCAAGCGCGCGCGGCCGAACGTTCACTTTCGGGGTTTCGAATTCGACCTGCGCGCGATCGAACAGGCGCGCGCCCATTGCGACGAGATCCTCAGCGTCGACATTGAAACCCAGGACGATGCCTTTTGGCGCACCCAGTCCGACCGTGACTGCTGGGTGTTCGGGGATGTGCTGGAACATCTGCGCGACCCCTGGAAGGTGCTCGAGCGCATTCGCGCGCACTTGCCGCCGGGTGGCTGTATCGTCGCCAGCGTGCCCAATGTGCAGCACTGGAGCATCCAGGGCCGGCTGGCCGTGGGCGAGTTCCGATACGAGGCATCGGGTCTGCTGGACCGCACTCACTTGCGCTGGTTTACCCGAGTGACGCTGTTTGAGTTGTTCTCGTCGGCTGGGCTGAAGATCGAGGCCGGTGTGCCGCGCATCTTCGAAGAGCCTCAGCGCGAGCCGGTGTTGGCGGCGATCCGTCAGATGGCGGTCGCGATGGGGCGCGATCCCGACGGGGCGGCCCGCGATGCGCTGCCGCTTCAGTACGTGGTCCGCGCCGTAGCGGCTTAAACCGTCGCGCCGGTGGCGCGCAATCCGTTCTCGAAATGCGCCCGCATCAGCCGGGCCGCGGCGTCGGCATCGCGCGCAAGGACCGCCTGCATCAGCGCCCGGTGCTCGGCCAGCGATTCCTCTAGCCGTCCCTCGCGGAAAAGCGAGTGGTGGCGATTGAGCTTCATCACCCGGCGCAGCTCCATCACGAACTGCTGCCTCCAGCGGTTGCCTTCCAGCTCGAGCAGGCGCATGTGAAATCGCTCGTTGGCTGCGAAGAAGGCCTCGCGCGTAGCGACCTGGCGTTCCAGCTCCTCATGGAGTGCCCGCAGTTCAGTGAGTTGGGCGTCGCTGGCTTGTCGCGCCACCTGGGCGGCCGAATCGCTTTCCAGCAGCGCCAGGATGCGATAGGCCTCGCTCACGTCGCGCTCGCTCATCTCAGTCACGTAGGCGCCGCGGCGCACCTTCATCGTGACCAGGCCCTCGGCGGCCAGCACCTTCAACGCCTCCCGCAGGGGAGTGCGGCTGATGCCCAGGGCCTTGCAGAGCTTGAGCTCGTCGACCCATTCGCCTGGCTCCAGCTGGCGCGAGAAGATCTGCTGGCGCAGATGCTCTGCCACATCCTGGTACAGGGCGCGGGTCGCGAATTGGGGTCGGTCGTTCTGCGGGCTGCTGAGGCTCATGAGCGCCGAGTGTAGCTTGTTTGAATTCATAATTATGAATTCGATTTGGGATATGATGCGCGCCATTCCCGAAGTCCGAGGACGAGTCATGTCTGAATTCAACAAAGCCACGCTGGAGCAATGGCTTAAAGCGGCCGCCAAGTCCGCACCCGGTGGCGATCTGAGCCAGCTCGACTGGATCACGCCCGAGGGGCTGACCGTCAAGCCGCTGTACACCGCGGCTGATACGGCGCACTTGCGGCACGCCGACACGTTCCCCGGCTTCGAGCCCTTCCTGCGCGGCCCCCAGGCCACCATGTATGCCGTACGCCCCTGGACCATCCGCCAGTACGCCGGCTTCTCGACGGCCGAGGCGAGCAACGCCTTCTACCGAAAGGCGCTGGCCACCGGCGCGCAGGGTGTCTCGGTGGCCTTCGATCTGGCCACCCACCGCGGCTACGACAGCGACCATCCGCGCGTGACGGGTGACGTGGGCAAGGCCGGCGTGGCCATCGACTCGGTGGAAGACATGAAGATCCTGTTCGACGGCATCCCGCTGGACAAGGTCTCGGTGTCCATGACCATGAACGGCGCCGTGCTGCCCGTGCTGGCCGGCTACGTCGTCGCGGCCGAGGAGCAGGGTGTCTCCCAGGACCAGCTCAGCGGGACCATCCAGAACGACATCCTCAAGGAGTTCATGGTCCGCAACACCTATATCTACCCGCCCGCGCCGAGCATGCGCATCATCGGGGACATCATCGAGTACACGGCCGGCCATATGCCCAAGTTCAACTCGATCTCCATCAGCGGCTATCACATGCAAGAAGCCGGCGCCACGCAGGCGTTGGAGCTCGCCTTCACGCTGGCCGACGGCAAGGAGTACGTGAAGACGGCCCTGGCCAAGGGGCTGGACGTGGACGCCTTCGCCGGTCGCCTGTCCTTCTTCTGGGCCGTGGGGATGAACTTCTATCTGGAGATCGCCAAGATGCGGGCGGCCCGCCTGCTCTGGTGCCGGATCATGAAGGGCTTCGACGCCAAGAGCCCCAAGAGTCTGATGCTGCGCACGCACAGCCAGACCTCGGGCTGGTCGCTGACCGAGCAGGACCCTTATAACAACGTCGTGCGCACGACCATCGAGGCCATGGCCGCGGTTTTCGGCGGGACGCAGTCACTGCACACCAATTCGCTGGACGAGGCCATCGCTCTGCCGACCGAGTTCAGCGCCCGCATTGCACGCAACACGCAGCTGATCATCCAGGAAGAGACCCACATCACCAACGTGATCGACCCCTGGGCCGGCAGCTACATGATGGAGAAGCTCACCCAAGACATGGCCGACGCTGCCTGGAAGATCATCGAGGAGGTGGACGCCATGGGCGGCATGACTGCCGCGGTGGACAGCGGCTGGGCCAAGCTCAAGATCGAGGCCGCCGCGGCCGAGAAGCAGGCGCGTATCGACTCCGGCAAGGACGTGATCGTCGGTGTCAACAAGTACAAGCTCGACAAGCAGGACCCGATCGAGATCCTCGAGGTGGACAACCACGCCGTGCGCGACGCCCAGATCGCCCGCCTCCAGGACATCAAGGCCCGGCGCAATGCTTCGGCTGTCGCGAACGCCCTGACTGCACTGACGGAGGCTGCCAAGAATGGAACCGGTAATCTGCTCGACCTCTCCATCCAGGCCGTGCGCCTGCGCGCAACGGTGGGCGAAGTGAGCGACGCGCTCGAAGCCGCCTTCGGGCGCCACCGCGCCGACACACAGAAGGTCACCGGCGTCTACGCCGCCGCCTATGACTCGGCCCAGGGCTGGGCCAAGCTGCAGGGCGAGATCAAGGACTTCGCCGAAAGCCAGGGCCGGCGCCCGCGCGTGATGATCGCCAAGCTCGGTCAGGACGGCCACGACCGTGGCGCCAAGGTCGTGGCCACGGCCTACGCCGACCTTGGCTTCGATGTGGACATGGGACCGCTGTTCCAGACGCCCGAGGAATGCGCCCGCCAGGCGATCGAGAACGACGTGCACGCCGTCGGTGTCTCCACGCTCGCCGCAGGCCACAAGACCTTGGTGCCGGCCATTATCTCTGAGCTCAAGAAGCAGGGCGCGGACGACATCATCGTCTTCGTCGGCGGCGTGATTCCGGCCCAGGACTACGACTATCTGTATGAGGCCGGCGTGAAGGGCATCTACGGCCCCGGCACGCCAATTCCGGCCAGCGCCAAGGACGTGCTGGAACAGATCCGCAAGGCGGTGGCGGCCTGATGGATCTGCGCCTGAAGCCGGTTCAAGCCAGCGATTTCGAGGCGATGCACGAGCTGCGCATGGCTGCCATGCGCGAGAGTCTGGAGCGCCTGGGACGTTTCGATCCCGAGCGTTCGCGTGCCCGACTGGCCGCCGGCTTCGAGCCGGCGCACATGCGGCACATCTGCCGCGACGCCGAGCGCATCGGATTCCTCTCCCTCATGCCGGAAGGCGAGGCCCTGAATCTCAAGCATTTCTACGTCCGGCCTGGCGAGCAAGGGCAGGGCGTGGGGGCCTGGGCAATGGCCTGGGTTCAGCGGCAGGGCCGCGATGTACGCCTCAGTGCCCTGAAGGGCAGCGACGCGAACCGCTTCTACCTTCGCCACGGCTTCGTTCAGGTCGGCGAAGAAGAGCTCGACATCCAATATTGCTGGAGCGCGCCGCGATGAGCCTGGTTGATGACGTGCTCGCCGGCCAGCGCCGCGCCCTTGCCAAGGCCATCACCCTGCTCGAATCCACGCGCGCGGACCATCGCGTGCAGGCCGATGCGCTCCTGACGGAGCTGCTGCCGCACACCGGCAAGTCCCTGCGCCTGGGCATATCTGGGGTTCCAGGGGTTGGCAAGAGCACTTTCATTGAGGCGCTGGGCCTTTTCCTGATCGAACGCGGTCACAAGGTCGCCGTGCTGGCCGTCGATCCCTCGAGCAGCATCTCGGGCGGCTCCATCCTCGGTGACAAGACGCGCATGGAGCAGCTCTCCATGGACGAGCGCGCCTTCATCCGTCCGAGCCCGTCCAGCGGCACGCTCGGCGGAGTGGCCGAGAAGACACGCGAGGCGCTGCTGGTCTGCGAAGCGGCCGGCTTCGACGTCGTCATCGTCGAGACCGTCGGCGTGGGACAGAGCGAGACCGCTGTGGCCGGGATGACAGACCTCTACGTATTGCTCCAGCTGCCCAACGCCGGCGACGACCTGCAGGCGATCAAGAAGGGCGTGATGGAGTTGGCTGACCTGGTCGTCATCAACAAGGCCGATCTGGATGCGGCGGCAGCCACCCGAGCCCAGGCCATGATCGTCTCCAGCATGCGGCTGCAACGTCACAACGTTGACGTGCTGCAGCTCTCGGCGCTCAAGGCCGAGGGGCTGGACCGCTTCTGGGGCGCGGTGCAGCATCGCGCCGAGCCGGGCTTCGCGGCCCGCCGGGAGCAGCAGTCGCTGGCGTGGATGTGGGAGCGCATCCAGGCCGGTTTGAAACAGGAATTTGCCAGTTCGCCCGCCGTGCATGCGGCGCTCGACGGCGTCACGGCGCAGGTGCTCGCGGGCACGCTGGCGCCATCAACGGCGGCGCGAGCGCTGCTGGCCAAGTTTTTCGGAGATAAGAACCATGCATGACATCCAACAAGTCCTCGAGGAAAAGCGCGCCTTGGCGCGGCTTGGCGGCGGCGACAAGCGCATCGCCGCCCAGCACGCCAAGGGCAAGCTCACGGCCCGTGAGCGGCTCGAACTGCTGTTCGATGAAGGGACCTTCGAGGAATGGGACATGTTCGTCGAACACCGCTGTGTGGACTTCGGCATGGAGGACACCAAGATTCCCGGTGATGGCGTCGTCACCGGCTACGGGATGATCAACGGCCGCCTGGCCTTCTCGTACAGCCAGGACTTCACGGTCTTCGGCGGCTCGCTCTCCGAATCCCATGCCGAGAAGATTTGCAAGGTCATGGACCAGGCCATGAAGGTCGGCGCCCCGGTCATTGGCCTCAACGACTCAGGGGGCGCGCGCATCCAGGAGGGCGTGGCCTCGCTCGGTGGCTATGCCGACGTGTTCCAGAAGAACGTGCTGGCCTCGGGCGTGATCCCGCAGATCAGCATGATCATGGGCCCCTGCGCCGGCGGCGCGGTGTACTCGCCGGCCATGACCGACTTCATCTTCATGGTGAAGGACTCCTCGTACATGTTCGTCACTGGCCCCGAGGTCGTGAAGACCGTGACGCACGAGGAAGTCACCGCCGAGGAGCTTGGCGGCGCGGCCACCCACAACAGCAAGAGCGGCGTAGCGGACCTTGCGTTTGACAATGACGTCGAAGCCATCCTCATGCTTCGCCGCTTCTTCAACTACCTGCCGCTGAACAACCGCGACAAGGCGCCCATGCGCCCCAATGGTGATCCGGCTGCGCGCCTGGACCACTCGCTCGACACCCTGGTGCCGGACAACCCGAACAAGCCCTATGACATGAAGGAGCTGATCCTCAAGACGGTCGACGACGGCGACTTCTTCGAACTCCAGCCCGACTATGCCAAGAACATCCTGATCGGCTTCGGGCGCATGGAAGGCCAGACGGTTGGCATCGTCGCCAACCAGCCGCTCGTGCTGGCCGGCTGCCTGGACATCAAGAGCAGCATCAAGGCCGCGCGCTTCGTGCGCTTCTGCGATGCGTTCAACATCCCTGTCGTGACCTTCGTGGACGTACCCGGCTTCATGCCTGGCACGGCGCAGGAGTACGGCGGCATCATCAAGCACGGGGCCAAGCTGCTCTACGCCTATGCCGAGTGCACGGTGCCCAAGATCACCGTCATCACCCGCAAGGCCTATGGCGGTGCCTATGACGTGATGGCCTCCAAGCACCTGCGCGGCGACGTCAACTTCGCCTGGCCCAATGCCGAGATCGCCGTGATGGGCGCGAAGGGCGCGGTCGAGATCATCTTCCGCGAAGACAAGAACGATCCCGAGAAGCTCGCCGCCCGCGAGGCCGAGTACAAGGCCCGCTTTGCCAACCCCTTCGTGGCCGGCGCACGTGGCTTTATCGACGACGTGATCCAGCCGCACGAGACGCGCAAGCGCATCTGCCGCTCGCTCAAGATGCTCAAGGACAAGAAGCTCGAAAACCCGTGGCGCAAGCACGGCAACATTCCGCTGTGATCGGGACTTAGGAGAAAAGCGATGTTCAAGAAGATCCTGATCGCCAACCGCGGCGAAATCGCCTGCCGCGTGATCGTCACTGCCCGCAAGATGGGCATCCGGACCGTGGCCGTCTACTCAGAGGCCGACAAGGACGCGCGCCACGTGGAGCTGGCCGACGAATCCGTGTTGCTGGGCCCGGCACCTTCGCGCGAGTCCTATCTCGTCGCCGACAAGATCATCGCCGCTGCCAAGAGCACCGGCGCGGAGGCCATTCACCCCGGTTACGGCTTCCTGTCCGAGAACGAGGACTTCGCCCGCCGCGTGGAGGACGAGGGCCTGGTCTTCATCGGCCCCAAGCACTATTCCATCGCCGCCATGGGCGACAAGATCGCCTCCAAGAAGCTCGCGGGCGAGGCCCAGGTCAACACCATCCCTGGCTACAACGAACCCATCCTTTCGGCCGAGGAGGCCGTGGGCATTGCCCAAAAGATCGGCTACCCGGTCATGATCAAGGCCAGCGCGGGCGGCGGCGGCAAAGGCCTGCGTGTGGCCTTCAACGACAAGGAATGCTTCGAAGGCTTCACCAGTTGCCGCAACGAGGCCCGCAACAGCTTCGGCGATGACCGCGTCTTCATGGAGAAGTTCGTGGAAGAGCCGCGCCACATCGAGATTCAGGTGCTCGGCGACGGCCACGGCAACGTGGTTTATCTCTGGGAGCGCGAGTGCTCGATCCAGCGCCGCCACCAGAAGGTCATCGAGGAGGCGCCGTCGCCCTTCATCAGCGAGGCCACGCGCAGGGCCATGGGCGAGCAGGCCGTGGCGCTGGCCAAGGCCGTGAAGTACCAGAGCGCCGGCACGGTCGAGTTTGTCGTCGGCAAGGACCAGGGCTTCTATTTCCTAGAGATGAACACGCGGCTGCAAGTCGAGCATCCGGTCACGGAGTGCATCACCGGCCTGGACCTCGTTGAGCAGATGATCCGTGTGGCTGCTGGAGAGAAGCTGTCCTTCGGTCAGGCCGACGTCAAGCGCGACGGCTGGGCGATAGAGTGCCGCATCAATGCCGAAGACCCCTTCCGCAACTTCTTGCCCTCGACCGGCCGCTTGGTGAAGTACCAGCCGCCCGAGAGCAGCATGGTGGCCGCCGAGAGCGAGCGCTACGGCGTCCGCGTGGACACGGGCGTCTACGAAGGCGGCGAGATCCCGATGTTCTACGACTCGATGATCGCCAAGCTCATCGTGCACGGCAAGGATCGCTTGGATGCCATTGCCAAGATGCGCGAAGCCTTGAACGGCTTCGTGATCCGCGGCATCACGAGCAACATTCCCTTCCAGTCGGCGCTGATGGCGCACCCTGATTTCAAGAGCGGCAACTTCAACACCGGCTTCATCGCCGCACACTACGGCGGCGGCTTCAGAGCTGAGGACGTGCCCCACGACGACCCCGACTTCCTCCTTGCACTGGCCGGCTTCATCCGCCGCAAGGCGCGCGAACGCGAAGCTGGCATCAGCGGCCAGTTGCCCGGGCACGAGGTGCGCATCGAGAGCGACTACGTGGCCGTGGTCAATGAGGGTGGCGGCAAGGCCAGCCGCCACGCGATCCACGTGGCCGAGTACGTCGGCCACCTCGGCGAGGCCACCGTGCACGTGAACGGCAAGAGCTATCAGATCAAGTGCCTGTCTCGCCTCAATGACATCCGCATCGAAGGCACAGTGAACGGCCGGCCCTTCACGGCCCAGGCCGATCGCGGCACTCCCAAGAACCCACTGGCCTACCGCATCCAGCACTTGGGCCGCTCGGTCGTCGCCAACGTCATCAGCCCGCGTGCCGCACAGCTGCTGGCGCTGATGCCCTACAAGGCACCGCCCGATACGTCCAAGCTGCTGCTCTCGCCCATGCCGGGCCTGCTCGTGCAGGTGGGCGTGCAGGTGGGCCAGCAGGTCCAGGCCGGCGAGCGCCTCGCGGCGATCGAGGCGATGAAGATGGAGAACGTCCTTGTTGCCGAGCGCGACGGCAAAGTTGCGTCCATCGAAGCCAAGGTGGGCGAAAGCCTTGCCGTCGATCAGCCCATCCTGAGGTTCGAATGAGCAAGCCCTTCAAGATTCTCGGCATCCAGCAGATCGCCATTGGTGGGCCTGACAAAGCTGCGCTGCGCAAGCTCTGGGTGGACGTGCTGGGGCTGACCGTTACCGGCAATTTCGTTTCCGAGCGCGAGAACGTGGACGAGGACATCTGCGCCATTGGCAGTGGCCCGCACAAGGTCGAGGTCGACCTGATGCAGCCGCTCGACCCCGAGAGGAAGCCGGCCGTGCACGCCACGCCGCTGAACCACGTGGGCCTGTGGGTGGACGACCTGCCCAAGGCGGTCGAGTGGATGGCGGCCCATGGCGTGCGCTTTGCGCCGGGCGGCATCCGCAAGGGTGCGGCGGGTTACGACATCTGCTTCATCCACCCCAAGAGCAATGACGAGTTCCCGATCGGCGGCGAGGGTGTGCTGATCGAGCTCGTGCAGGCACCGTCCGAGGTGGTGGCCGCGCTCGGCTGAATCGGTTGAATCGCGCGCGCTCAGCGCACGACCAGCGGGAAGTCCATGCCTGTGGAGCTGACGATGGGGAACTGCTCCTCGGTGCGGTATTGCCGCGACAGCTCAGGCAGGGTCTGCTCCACATAGGCCATCAGCATCCGGGCGGTCACGTCCTTGCCACCGGCCGCAGCCTTGCCGGAGAGACCTTCGAGCAGGGTGTAGGTGAACACGCCATGGCCGAGCTTGAGCAGCTCGCTGGCCAGCTGCTCCTTGCTCGTGGCGGCGATCACGTGCGTGCCGCTGGCGCGCGAGAGCTGGGCCAGCAAGCGCCGCTCCTCCAGGCCGCGGAAGCTGGCGAGGGCGGCGCCCGACTTGCAGGCGTCGATCATCACCACGACCTTGCGCGCGGGGATGGCCTTGATCGTGGCGGACAGCTCCTGCGAGGACAGGCCCTCACGGCGCAGGCGCTCGGCTTGCTCGGGCTGCGTCACCTCGTAGGGGATGAAGTACCAGTCGTCGCCAAGCGTCTCGCCATGGCCGGCCAGATACACCACGATCACGTCCTCGGGGCGGCTGTTGCCGAACTCGTGCAGCTTGGCGAGGATGTTGGCGCGCGTGGCGTCCTTGTCGTAGAGCTCGGCCACCTCGATGTTGGCGAACAGCTTGCGACCGAGGGTCTTGAAACTCCCCGCGACGCCGCGCGCATCAGGCACGGAGAAGCTCAGGTTGAGCATGCTGTTGCGGTAGGTGTTGACGCCCACGCTGAGCATGCGCAGCTGCGGCTTGTCGGGCCGCGGCGGCGCCTGTACGGTCACCTCGGCAGTGGCCGACTCGGTGCGGTCGCGGGAGATGGCCACGGCCTGCACGACGTTGCTGCCGCCCTCCAGCTGCAATTGGAATTGCAGGCGGGCCGCGGTTGGAGCACCACTCTGTGGGCCCGCAGTCTGCACAACCTTGCCGTTATGCATCACGCGCACCTCGTCGATGCCCCCGCCCTGATCAGTCACGCTCAGGGCCAGGTGCACGCTTTCAGCATCCACCTGGCTGCCGTTGCCGGGGCTGGTGAACTGCACCACGGGTGGCAGCTTGATCCCGGCGCGCGGGTCGGGCAGGGGGCGAACCTGGGGCTTGTCGCTCACCGCGCTCACGACGCCGAGCGGATCGAAGTAGCGCTCGGCAAAGCGCGCGAGAGGTAGAAACTCGGCGGCTTCGCCCGGGCCGCGATTGAGATGCCAGCCCACCAGGCGCTCGCCGCCGCCGCCGGCCGCGAAGCGGCCATCGGGTGTCCAGGCGGCCCAGGCCTTGCCGTCGCCGTGTGGGTAGAAGGCCAGGGTTTCGGCGCCATCGTTGCGACGGAACCAGCGCAGCGTGCCGTCGCTGAAGCCACCCACCACCCAGCGGCCGTCGCGGCTCAACTGCACGGTGAAGCAGGGCGCTGGAATGCGCACGTTCCACAGCAGCTTGCCATCGGCGGCGTAGAGGCGCAGGCGATGGTTGCTGCCCAAGGCAAACGCGCGGCCCGCCGGATCGGTGCCAAGCGCGAGCGACATTTCTCCTGGCCCGAGCGGCAAGGCGCGGTTGCCGAGTCGCGGGGTGCTGCTGTCCTGCCAGTCGCTGATGTCCAGCTTGCTCGCTGGCAGTGGGTCCAGCGCGGCAGCGTTGCGCCAGGTCGGGCCGGCAAAGTCGAAGCGCAGCGGCATCAACCCACCGAAACGGGTGGCAAAACTGAGCTCATGGGCATCGGCCGACAGGCGCAGGCTGCTCGGCCCCTGTGCCGCAGGCAGTCGGAAATCGGCGCGCATCGATCGCTGCACGGCGCCGCCGACCAGGCCCCAACTGGCGTCGGCCGAGGCGAAGATCATGTCGCGGCCCGCGGGCAGCAGGGCAGTGATGGAGTCGCTGGCAGCGGCCGAGTCGGTGGTCGCGTGCGTGCCCATGTCCCAGCGCCGCACACCGTGCTGGCCCGGCGCGGTGCGCCAGCTGCCGCCGGCGTAGAGGGCCGTGCCATCGCGCGACCAGGCCACGCATGGCAGGGCGCCGCCAGCGACGGGAGTGGACTGCCACTGCGTGGCGAGGCCATCGGCCGCTAGCACCTGGACACGGCCGCTGTCCGCCATGCCCACGGCCAGACTGCGCCCGTCGGGCGAGAAGGCAAGGCCATGGGGGCGGCCTTCCAGCGCCTGCGCCGCCTGCAGCCACAGGCTGGCGCCACGCAGCGCATAGAGGCGCAGCTTACCGTCGTAGGCGCTGGTCGCCAGCCGCTTGCCGTCGGGCGAGAATGCTAGGCCGTAGGCGTCGCCGCCAAAGTTGCCATCTTCGCCGGCGAGTTGCGCGCTCTGCCAGCCGTCCTTGCTCCCATACAGCCGCAAGCCCTGGCCGCCCCAGAGCAGCACGGCGAGCAGCTTACCGTCCGGCGAAAAGGCCAGCGCGTCGATCACATTGGGCAGGCCTTCGATGCGGCCGCGCATCTGGCCGCTTCGGCCGTCGAAGAGGTAAACCTCGTTGTCGGCCGACCAGCCGGCGACCGCGGCCACGCCTGCGTCTGGGCTCAGGGCCGCGGCATAGAGCTTGCCTTCGTTGTCAGAGCCGATGGGCGGGCGCAGCACGCGCAGTAGGCTGCGGTCGGAGAGCCGCCACAGCCGCGCGGTCTTGTCTTCGGAGGCACTGAGCAGAGTCTCGCCGCTCGCATCGACGGCCAGCGCCCGGATGGCCGCGACGTGGCTGCCGGCCTCCACGCGCAGCAACGGCTGCACTGACTCGACATCGGCAGCCGTGGCTCCGAGAGACGCCAGCAGCACAGCTGCTGCGACCCAGGAGCGGAGCTGGCGCCCGTTCATCGCTATCCGCTGCAGGCCAGCGGCTTGATCTCGACGCGGCGGTCGAGTTGGTCGGAGGCGTCGTCGCGGCCCGTGCCGATCACGTTGGCGCGCGAGCCGTAACCCACGGACACGAGCCGCTTGCCCAGCGCCGGCGCTTCGTCGACCAGGCGTCGCATCACGTATTCCGCCCGCGCTGCCGAGAGCCGCTCATTGATGGCCTCCGGCCCGCCGCGGCTGGCGTGGCCGCCGATCTCGGCGCAGCCCTTGCTTTCGTTCAGGCGCTGGGCGATGACCTTGATCCACAGGTTGTTGGGAATACCGATGCCATCCGGGCCGAGCACGGTGGAGCCCGTGGCGAAGGTGAATTGCATGCCCAACTGACCTTGGGCCAGGCCAAAGTCCACGAGCTTGGCAAAGCTCTGCCAGGTTGCCTCGCGCTGGCCGAGCTTCCAGCTCGTCAGGTACTGGCCGCTCAGCACGCGCAACTGCTGGCCGGCGCCCATGGTGGCGGCCTTGTTGAACAGGGTCTGCGCGGTCTTGTACTGGCGTGCGTTATAGGCCCGCACGCCTTCGTCGACGAGGCTGGCAGTGACGAGGCCCTCGACGTAGCTCGGCTGGATGGCGTCTCCAGGCTTGGAGGCCTGGCAGGTCTTCACATAGCCCTCGGTGACGGGGTCGCGCGTCCAGGCCGGTGCGTCGGCGAAAAAGGGCGGTGGCGTGGCGTCCACCGTCTCCATCTTCGAGCGCGTCACGGCCTTAGAGACCAGCTTGCCGGACTTGAGGTCCACCATCACCAGGCAGAAGCGGTACATCGAGCGTTCGCCCTCACTCTTGCCTTCCTGGTTGATCGGCGTGAAGGTGCCGACGATCAGCAAGGGCGACTGCGCCAGATTGGCGGCATTGAACGGGCGCACTTCGAACTGCGGATAGTTGCTCTTGGCCAACTGGACGATGCGCGTCTCCATGGCCTGCGTGGTCCGGGTCTGCTGACGCGACACGCCGTCGACGAGCGGATCAACCAGCACCGTGTAGCGCGCGCCCTTGTCGGCCGGCGCGAGCTGGGCCTTGGAAAACAGTGTGTTGGCGGCGCTGAGCACGGCCTCAGCGTGAGGCTGGGTCGGCGGCGCAGGGGGCGGTGGCGGTGGCGGCGGGGGCGCAGGCGGTGCGGGAGGTGGCGGCGCCGGCGCCGCGACTGGCACTGGCACGGGTGCGGCCTGCTCGCTTGACGGCGGCGGCGCGGCGCACCCGGCCAGCCAGGCGATCGCGAGCATCGCGGCGGCGCGACGCATGTCCCTGGAATCACGCTGTTCCATCTCGGGCCCCTGCAGTCCAAGGCGCCTTATAACCCTGCTGGCGGTGTGCCTTGACGGCAACCCCTGGCTCACCATTGGTATTGCCCCTGCTACGTCAGGCGCTCGAGCCGAGGATGCGTGGTTTCATAATCCGCGAAGGATTGTTCGAAAAATTAAGGTTTTACGGCTTGGCGGCGAAGCCTTATGCTCCGTCCATGCGCCTCGACCTCACCACGTTGAACCTCGTGCTCGCCATTGAGCAGACGCGTTCGATCACGCGCGGCGCGCAGCAGGAACACCTGGCCCTGGCGGCCGCGAGCAAGCGCCTTTCCGACCTGGAGTCGCGCCTGGGCGTGCAGCTCTTCGAGCGCCGGGCTCGCGGCGTGGAACCGACCGAGGCTTGCCGCGCGCTGGTGCGCCATATTCGCACCCTCAATGCCTCGCTCCATGCCTTGGAGAGTGAGGTCGTGGAGTTCGCGCGCGGCATCAAGGGCCATCTGCGCATTGCTGCCAATGCCGGCGCGATCGCCGAATGCCTGCCGCCCGACCTGGCCGCCTTCTCGGCCAAGCATCCGCAGATCCGCATCAGCCTCGAGGACATGACCAGTTCCGAGGTTCAACAGGCGGTGGCCGAGGGCCGGGCCGACGTGGGCGTGTTCACGCCGCCCATGCTGGACAACCGCATCGACACGCGCCTGTACGCCGCCGGCCGCCTGGCCGTGCTCGTGCCACGTGGCCATGCGCTGACCGAGAGGAAGTCGGTCAGCTTCGATGACTTGCTCGAACACGACATCGTGGGCCTGCACGCCGGGGCTTCGGCCCAGGAGCTCATGCACGAGCAGGCGCTGGCACGCGGACGCACGCTCAAGGCGCGCTGGCAGGTGAGGGGCTTCGACGCCATCGCCCAGCTCGTTGAGGCCGGCATGGGCGTGGCCGTGCTGCCGGATGCTCCGGCCCAGCGCTTTGCCCAGGTTTTTGCCGTGCGCACCCTGCGTCTGGAAGAAAGCTGGGCGCGGCGCGACTATGTTCTGGGTGTGGCGCGCGTGGAGCGTCTGCCCACGGTGGTGCAGCGCTTCGTTGATGCGCTGTGCCCGAAGGAGAAGTGATGACTGCAAAGACCCTTTACGACAAGCTCTGGGACGAGCATGTCGTGCATACGGAAGACGACGGCACGGCCGTTCTCTACATCGACCGTCACCTCTTGCACGAGGTCACCAGCCCGCAGGCCTTCGAAGGCCTCGATCTGGCCGGCCGCAAGGTCTGGCGCCTGTCCAGCAATCTCGCGGTGAGCGACCACAACGTGCCGACGACGGACCGCAGCCACGGCATCGCCGATCCGGTCTCGCGCCTGCAGGTGGACACGCTGGACCGTAACTGCGACCGCCACGGCATCACGCAGTTCAAGATGAGCGACCGCCGCCAGGGCATCGTGCACGTGATTGGCCCCGAGCAGGGCGCCACGCTGCCGGGCATGACCGTCGTCTGCGGTGACAGCCACACCAGCACCCACGGCGCCTTCGGCGCCCTGGCGCACGGCATCGGCACTAGCGAAGTTGAGCATGTGCTGGCCACGCAGACGCTCTTGGCCAAGAAGGCCAAGAACATGCTCGTGAAGGTGGACGGCCAGTTGCCCAAGGGCTGTGGCGCCAAAGACATCGTGCTGGCCATCATCGGCAAGATCGGCACGGCAGGCGGCACGGGCTACACCATCGAATTCGCCGGCTCGGCCATCCGCTCGCTCACCATGGAAGGCCGCATGACGGTCTGCAATATGGCGATCGAGGCCGGTGCACGCGCCGGCCTGATCGCGGTGGACGAGATCACGGTCAACTACGTCAAAGGCCGTCCCTTCACGCCGAGCGGCGTGGAATGGGACCTGGCCGTCGCTTACTGGCGCACGCTGCACAGCGATGTCGGTGCGCATTTCGACACCGTGGTCGAGCTCGATGCCGCGCAGATCCGGCCGCAGGTCACCTGGGGCACCTCGCCCGAGATGGTGCTGTCCATCGAAGACCGCGTGCCCGATCCCGACAAGGAGCGCGATAGCGTCAAGCGCGGCGCCATCGAGCGCGCCTTGCAGTACATGGGGCTGGAACCCAACAAGGCCATCAACGACATCCGCATCGACAAGGTCTTCATCGGATCCTGCACGAACAGCCGCATCGAGGACATGCGCGAGGCTGCGGCCGTGGTGCGCCGTGTCGGCGGCCGCATCGCCTCAAACGTCAAGCTGGCGCTCGTCGTGCCCGGCTCGGGCCTCGTGAAGGCCCAGGCCGAGGCCGAGGGGCTGGACCAGGTCTTCAAGGCTGCAGGCTTCGAGTGGCGCGAACCCGGCTGCTCGATGTGCCTTGCGATGAACGCCGACCGCCTGGAGCCCGGTGAGCGCTGCGCGTCCACGAGCAACCGCAATTTCGAAGGCCGGCAAGGGCAGGGCGGTCGCACGCACCTGGTCAGCCCCGCCATGGCCGCCGGGGCTGCCATGCAGGGCCATTTCGTTGACGTTCGCCGGATCTCCTGACATGGACAAGTTCCTCATTCACAAGGGCCTCGTCGCCCCCATGGATCGCGAGAACGTCGATACGGACGCGATCATTCCCAAGCAGTTCCTCAAGTCGATCAAGCGCAGCGGCTTCGGCCCCAACTTGTTCGACGAATGGCGCTATCTGGATCACGGCGAACCCGGCCAGGATCCGGCCTCGCGCAAGCCCAATCCCGACTTCGTGCTGAACCAGCCGCGCTACGCCGGTGCCTCCGTGCTGATCGCGCGCCGCAATTTCGGCTGCGGGTCGAGCCGCGAGCATGCGCCCTGGGCCCTGGAGCAGTACGGCTTCCGCGCCCTGATCGCGCCGAGCTTCGCCGACATCTTCTTCAACAATTGCTTTAAGAACGGCGTTCTGCCCATCCAGCTGTCAGAGGCCCAAGTGGCGCAGCTGTTCGACGAGGTGCATGGCTTCCCCGGCTACCAGCTTACGATCGACCTGGAGCGCCAGGTGGTGGTCAAGCCCGACGGTGCCGAGCTGCCCTTCGAGGTGCAGCCCTTCCGCAAGTACTGCCTTGTCAACGGCTTCGACGACATCGGCCTGACCCTGCGTCACGCCGACAAGATCAAGGCCTACGAGGCCGAGCGTATAGCCCGCATGCCCTGGCTAGGCCAGCGCGTGCTCTGAGACCATGATCAAGCCCTGGTTCCATCGCGTGGTGCTGAGCCGCTTGTGGCTCACCTACTTGGTGATGGGGCTGAGTTTCCTGCTCTTCGGCTGCGGCACGCTGAATCTGATCCACGTGCTGCAGGCCAACCTGGACTTGATCTCGAATTACGGCTGGCAGGCGCTGATGGAAGGCGCCTTCCGGCAGTTGATGGAACTTCTGCTCAGCGGTTATGCGTCGCTGCTGGCCTATATCGTGTTCAAGGCCTGCGAATACCGGCTTGTGCACTGGCTGGCAGACAAAAGGTAAGTGAGTCCCGAATGAAAATTGCAATCCTCCCCGGTGATGGCATCGGTACCGAAATCATGGCCGAGGCCGTGAAGGTGCTCCGTGTCCTGGACCTGAAGTTCGAAACGGAAACCGCCCCCGTCGGCGGCGCTGCGTACGAGACCGCCGGCCACCCGCTGCCCGAGAGCACGCTTGCCCTGGCCAAGGCAGCCGACGCCGTGCTCTTCGGCGCCGTGGGCGACTGGAAGTACGACAAGCTCGAGCGCGCGCTGCGCCCCGAGCAGGCCATCTTGGGCCTGCGCAAACACCTGGGCCTGTTTGCCAACTTCCGCCCGGCCATCTGCTACGAGCAGCTCACGCATGCCTCGAGCCTCAAGCCCGAACTGGTGGCTGGCCTGGACATTCTCATCATCCGCGAGCTGACTGGGGACATCTACTTCGGCCAGCCGCGCGGCCGCCGCACGGCCGTGGATGGCCACTTTCCCGGCGCCGAGGAAGGCTTTGACACCATGCGCTACTCGCGCCCCGAGATCGAGCGCATCGCCCATGTGGCCTTCCAGGCGGCGCGCAAGCGCAGCAAGCGCCTGACCAGCGTGGACAAGGCCAATGTGCTGGAGACCTCGCAGCTGTGGAAGGACGTGATGACGCAGGTCCACGCCCAGTACCCCGATGTGGAGCTGGACCACATGTACGTGGACAACGCGGCCATGCAGCTCGTCAAGGCGCCCAAGAAGTTCGACGTGGTGGTGACCGGCAATATGTTCGGCGACATCCTCAGTGACGAAGCCGCGATGCTGACGGGCTCCATCGGCATGCTGCCCTCGGCCTCGCTGGACAAGCACAACAAGGGCCTCTACGAGCCCAGCCACGGCAGCGCGCCGGACATCGCGGGCAAGGGTATCGCGAACCCGCTGGCTACAATCTTGTCTGCCGCCATGATGCTCAAGTTCTCGCTCAACCAGCCTGAAGCCGCCGCTCGTATTGAAGCTGCCGTGCAGTCGGTGCTTGCGCAGGGATTGCGCACGGCAGACATCTGGTCCGAGGGAACGCGCAAGGTGAGCACCCGCGAGATGGGCGACGCTGTTGTCGCCGCCATTACGAAAACCATCACGGGCTGATCAAGCTCCGGTTCGTCTCGCCCCTGTCACCCCGGCGAACGAGCCGGAAGACCCGGGGTGCATTGAGGAAGCAAGATGACGACATTGGTAGGACTGGTGGGCTGGCGCGGCATGGTCGGCTCGGTGCTCATGGACCGCATGGCGGCCGAGAAGGACTTCGATCTGATCGAGCCCCTGTTCTTCAGCACCAGCAATGCGGGCGGCGACGCTCCGGCGTTCGCGAAGAACGAAACCAAGCTGCAAAACGGCTACGACATCGAGCAGCTCAAGCGCTGCGAGATCATCATCACTGCCCAGGGTGGCGACTACACGACCGAGGTCTACCCCAAGCTGCGCGCTGCGGGCTGGACCGGCCACTGGATCGATGCGGCCTCGAGCCTGCGTATGTCGAACGACGCCGTCATCGTGCTGGACCCGGTCAACATGCCCGTGATCAAGAACGCTCTGGCCGCCGGCGGCAAGGAGTGGATCGGCGGCAATTGCACGGTCTCCTGCATGCTGATGGGCGTGGGCGCGCTGTACAAGGCCGGTCTCGTCGAGTGGATGAGCACCCAGACCTACCAGGCGGCCTCGGGCGGCGGCGCGCAGCACATGCGCGAACTGCTGACGCAGTACGGCACGCTGAACCAGGAAGTGAAGGCCCTGCTCGACGACCCCAAGAGCGCCATCCTTGAGATCGACCGCAAGGTCATTGCCAAGCAACGTGCACTCACTGCCGACGAGACGGCCAACTTTGGCGTGCCCCTGGGCGGCTCGCTGATCCCCTGGATCGACAAGGACCTCGGCAATGGCCAGTCCAAGGAAGAGTGGAAGGGCATGGCTGAGACCAACAAGATCCTCGGCAACTCCTCGCCCATCCCCGTCGACGGCTTCTGCGTGCGCGTGGGCGCGATGCGCTGTCACAGTCAGGCGCTGACCTTCAAGCTCAAGAAGGACGTTCCCCTGGCCGATATCGAGGCCATGATTGCCGCCGACAACGCGTGGGTGAAGGTGGTGCCGAACACGCGTGAAGCGACCATCCGGGACCTGACGCCCGTGGCCGTGACGGGCACCATGACGATCCCCGTCGGCCGCCTGCGCAAACTGGCCATGGGGCCCGAGTACTTGGGCGCCTTCACCATCGGCGACCAGCTGCTGTGGGGTGCGGCCGAGCCGCTGCGTCGCATGCTGCGCATTCTTCTGGATCGCTGAACCGAGACCTGTAGCTTGAAGGTTCCGGCATCGGTAAGATCCCGATGCCCGTTGCCGCAGAACGACACGATGTTGTTACGGCTGGTGAAAGGCGTGAAGCAACTCGCCTTTTCAGCCATTGCATGAGGGTTGCTGCGTATATGCTTGTCGCCGTTGTGTTTTCCTCTCTGCCTGTAGTCGGAAAATAGCTGTGGTGACGGTATCTGCGCCGCAATGTCGATCGTTGTGAAGGGCGGCCCTCAAATGAGGGGCGCCCTGCTGCTCTGGGGGTGATCTTGAAGAACCAAACAAGCCTGCTCGGGCGCTTTGCCCGAACCCATGTGGCGGTGGCTACGGCGCTGACCTTGGGTGCCATCAGCACGTCCGCATGGGGCGTGGGTCTTGGCAAGCTGTCGGTGCAGTCGGCCCTCGGTGAAACGCTCAAGGCAGAGATTGAGATCACGAGCCTGAGTCCCGAGGAAGCCGGCACGCTCAAGGTGCGCGTGGCCCCGCCCGAGTCCTATCGCGCCACGGGCATCGACTACAACCCCATCCTCACGAGCACGCAGGTGCAACTCACGCAGGTCAACGGTCGCACCGTGCTGCGTGTCAGCAGCGATCGCGCCGTCCAAGAGCCCTTCGTGGACGTGATCCTCGAGGTCTCCTGGGCCAGTGGCCGTCTGGTGCGCGAATACACGCTGCTGTTCGATCCGCCGACGACACGCGCCCAGGCGCCTGAACCGACCGTGAGCACGGCACCCGCCATCAGCGCACCGGCGCCGGCACCGGCTGCGATTGCCGCGGCCCCGACGCCTGCTCCTGCACCGGCTCCGGCTGTCGCGATGGCGCCGGGCCCGCAGCGGCCTGTTCCTTCGCCGGCCCCGGCGGCCAGCCGCCCGGCTCCGAAGCCTGAACTCGCGCCCGCGCCCGCGCCGGTGGTGCCGCGCACGCCGGCCGGTGAATACCAGGTCAAGCCCGGCGACTCGCTCTCCCGCATTGCCGGCAAGACCCAGGTACCCGGCGTCTCGCTGGACCAGATGCTGGTGGGGCTGTACCGGAGCAATCCGGACGCCTTCATCGATAACAACATGAACCTGCTCAAGGCGGGCAGCACGCTGCAGGTCCCGAGCAGCGAGCAGCTGACCAGTCTCACGACCGGCGAAGCGCGCCAGGTCATCCAGGCGCAGAGTGCGGACTTCAATACCTATCGCCAGCGCCTCGCAGGCTCTGCGCCGGCGCTCAAGCCGACCGAGAGCGAGCGCCAGGCCAAGGGCCAGGTGCAGGCCGCCGTCGAGGAGAAAAAGGGCCCGAGCGCTGCCGCGCCCGACAAGCTCACGCTGTCCAAGGCGGCGAGTGCCTCGGCCGAGGCCAAGGCGTCCAAGGCCACCGAGAAAAAGGATTCCGCGACCCGCGTGGCCGAGCTCACTCGCAATGTCGAGGAACTCAAGAAGCTTTCCGAGGCGGCCAAGCCTGCACCCGCTGCCGCGCCCGCACCGGCCCCGAAGCCGGCCGTGGTGGCCGTGCCGGCGCCTGCGCCTGCGCTTGTGCCTTCGGTGGCAACACCGGCGCCTGAGCCCAAACCCGCCCTTGCCGCCAGCAAGCCTGCATCCAAGCCCGTCGTCGCTCGCCCAGCGGTCCAGCGCCCTGAGCCGGGCATCATGGACATGCTGTTTGAGAATCCGACCCTGCTCGGTGTCGGCGGTGTCGGCCTGCTTGGCTTGATCGGCTTCGGCGTCTATCGCCTTCGCAACCGCTCCAGCGGCAAGGCCGACACGGGTTTTCACGAAAGTCGCCTCGCACCCGACTCCTTCTTCGGTGCCACCGGCGGCCAACGCGTGGACACGCGCGACGCCACCTCGGCCTCGTCGATGAGCTATTCGCTGAGCCAGCTCGATGCCATCGGCGACGTGGACCCGGTCGCCGAGGCCGATGTCTACCTGGCCTACGGCCGAGACCTACAGGCCGAGGAGATCCTCAAGGAAGCGCTGCGCGCCAATCCCGAGCGCATGGCCATCCGGCTCAAGCTGCTGGAGGTCTACGCCAAGCGCCGCGATACGCGCGGCTTCGAACAGCTCGCATCCCAGCTCTACGCCGAGACCGGTGGTCAGGGCGAGGACTGGCCCAAGGCGCAGGAACTCGGGCGCGGCATCGATCCCGACAATCCGCTCTACCAGCCCGGTGGCGCGCCCGCGTCTGCCGACGGTCCGCCGATGCGCGCCGAACCTATGGATGCCAGCACCATGCCTGCCACGGTCGCCGCCACGGGCGTGATGCAGACGGAGCCCATGCCTCTGCAGGCGGAGACGGGTCCTCTCTCGAACTTCGACCTCGATCTGGACCTGGGCGCACCGCCTGCGGAATCAGCGCATGCGATGGCAGCCACGCAGGCCATGCACAGCTCGGTCGAGCATGCGCCCATGAAGATGGACTTCGATCTGTCCAATCCGGCAGAGCACATGGACCCGGATCTCAAGTTCGATCTTGACGAGCCCGCTGTCACTGCGACGCGGCCACCGGCTCCGGCTGACCACGATCTGGAATTCGATCTCGGCTCCGTCAACCTCGACCTGCCGGCTTCGCCCGCACCGGCCGCTGAAGCGGGTGCGCTGGCGCACGATTTCGAAGCAACCCATGCCGACGGAGATCCGCTGCAGCGCCAGATCGAACTGGCCGACGAGTTCCGCCAAATCGGCGACGTCGAAGGCGCCCGCGAGGTGCTTCAGGAAGTCGTCAGCAAGGCTTCCGGTGATCTGCTCAGGAAGGCCGAGACCATGCTCAAGAGCCTGGGCTGATCGGCGCAGATCGATAATCAAGGCGCCCGAGCTTCTCGGGCGCTTTTTCTTTTGCGGAGACGGAATGCGCGTTGCGCTCGGTGTCAGTTATCGCGGCGAGGCCTACAAGGGTTGGCAGAGCCAGCCGGGCGGCGGCACGGTGCAGGACACGCTCGAAGCGGCCTTGAGCGAATTCGCCGCTCAGCCCATCCGCACGATCTGCGCGGGCCGCACCGACACCGGCGTGCACGGCCTGAACCAGGTCGTACATTTCGACACGCCCGTCGATCGCGAGCCCTTTTCATGGGTGCGCGGCACGAATCGCTACCTACCGCGTGACATCGCCATCCAGTGGTGCGCGTTCCCCGGCGAGCGCTTCCATGCCCGCAATGACGCCCGGGGGCGCCGCTATGCCTACTTGCTGCTGGAATCGCCCGTGCGGCCGGCCATCGAGATGGGCGGTGTGGGCTGGGTGTTCAGGCCGCTCGACCTTGATGCCATGAAGGCGGCTGCGGTGCACCTGATCGGCCAGCATGATTTCTCCTCGTTCCGCTCCTCGGAGTGCCAGGCCGCCTCGCCCGTGAAACAGATGCGCCGCATCGAGATCAGCCGGCGCGGTGCGTACTGGCGCTTCGAGTTCGACGCCTCGGCCTTTCTGCATCACATGATCCGCAACCTCATGGGCTGCCTGATCGCCATCGGCTCGGGCAACCAGAAGCCCGAATGGATGGTTGAAGTGCTGGCCGCCCGAAACCGCGACGCTGCGGCGCCGACCTTCGCCCCTGATGGCCTGTACTTCATGGGCCCGTACTACGATGTCGAACTGGGCCTGCCGGAGCACACGGCGGCCATGGACTGGTTGCCATGACTCGAATCAAGATCTGCGGCCTGACGCGCGAGGCCGATGTGGATGCGGCCGTTGCGGCCGGCGCGGACGCCGTCGGCTTCGTCTTCTACGCCAAGAGCCCGCGCTACGTGTCGCCGCGGCGTGCGGCCGAACTGGCGGCCCGCCTGCCGCCTTTCGTCACGCCGGTGGGTCTGTTCGTCAATGCGGGCGACGCGGAGCTGGCCGCAGCGCTTGAAGCGCTACCGAACATGCTCGTGCAATTCCACGGCGACGAAACGCCAGCGCAATGCGCGCGCATCCGGCGCCCCTTCCTGCGCGCCGCCCGCATGGAGCTAGGCTTCGATTTGCTAGACTTCGCGCATCAGTTTTCAGAGGCCCAGGCCATCTTGCTCGACGCGCATGTCGAGGGGTATGGCGGGGGTGGAAAGGTCTTCGATTGGTCACTCATTCCTCACGACGTGTCCCGTCCAGTCGTTTTGTCTGGTGGGTTGCATGCCGGAAATGTGATGACTGGCGTGCGTCAGCTGCGGCCCTGGGCCGTTGACGTGAGTTCTGGCGTCGAGACTGCCAAGGGCATCAAGGACGCCAGCCTGATTCAGCAGTTCTGTGCGGCCGTGCGCGCCGCAGATGCAGAACTGAACGCTTGAGAAGACACCCATCATGGACAGTTACCAGCAGCCCGATGCCCGAGGGCATTTCGGCATCTACGGCGGCCGCTTCGTGGCCGAGACCCTGGTCCACGCGCTCGATGAGCTCGAGGCCGCCTACGCCCACTACAGCCAGGATCCCGAATTTCAGCGCGAGTTCGCGCACGAGCTGGCGCACTTCGTCGGTCGCCCCAGTCCCATCTATCACGCCGACCGCCTCTCGCGCGAACTTGGTGGCGCGCAGATCTACCTGAAGCGCGAGGACCTGAACCACACGGGCGCTCACAAGGTCAACAACACCATCGGCCAGGCTCTGCTGGCCCGGCGCATGGGCAAGAAGCGCGTGATCGCCGAGACCGGCGCCGGCCAGCACGGCGTGGCCACGGCCACGATCTGCGCGCGCTACGGCATGGAATGCGTGGTCTACATGGGCAGCGAGGACGTCAAGCG
>Ga0213872_10000648_pt1 | contig 26347 bp, 27 predicted proteins | sample VelepicomBERX_R2_FD_160071 | JGI IMG/M metagenome (GOLD analysis project Ga0213872, IMG submission 160071) | Rhizosphere microbial communities from Vellozia epidendroides in rupestrian grasslands, the National Park of Serra do Cipo, Brazil - RX_R2 | ecosystem: Host-associated > Plants > Roots >...
TTCGACGTAGTAGAAGCTCTTGCCGTCCGGGGCCAGGGCCAGGCCGAAGAGGTTGCCGTTGCCCGGGGGCGACTGCGCCTGGTCGGTGTTGAGCCAGTGCGCATAGATCTGCTTGCCCTGCAGGGGGTCGACCTCGACGGTCTGGCCGTTCTTGCCGTTGTTCACGATCAGGTGGCCCTGGGCGGTCATGACCATGGCCAGCGGCCAGGCCAGCAGGCCTTCCTTGGTGACCAGGCGCCCCTTGCCGTCGCTGTCGCTGCGGGTGCTGGCGTTGGCGATGGCGGTGATCTCGTTGTCGAGTCCGTCGGTGACGTACAGGGTGTCGTCGGGGCCGAGGGCCAGGCCGGTGGGGCCGAACAGGAAGTTGTCGCGGTCGGCGCGCTGCGAGAACCCATGGCCCACGACCGTCTGGCTCTCGAGCACCGGCGCGGCGCCCTCGGGAATCCGCAGCTCGAGCCGCAGCACCGTGGCCTCATGGATCACATGGGGGTAGTGGGTCTCGGGGTCGACCTCGTTGGGGCCCTTCAGGCCGAAGCCGGCCATGCTGATGAACAGGGTGGCGCGGTCGCCATGGTCGACCGTCACCATATTGCCCCAGGGGCCGTTGATGGTGGGGCCGGCCCAGGTGGCGGTGTGCCGGCCGTTGGCGTCGAAGACCAGCAGGCAGCCGTCGCCCTTGGTGGCGGTGGTGCCGTCGGTGCTGGGGGTGCTGCCCACGATCACCCAGCCGCTCTTGAGCATGGTCATGGCCGTGGTCATGCCGACGCCGCCGGGGCAGTCCTTGAGTTTCTGCGAGACCTGGGCGAACAGCCTGGTCTCCTTGGTGGCCGGGCGGTAGCGCACGATGGTGGTGCCCGTGCCCTGGAGGTTGGAGATGTTGTTGAAGTTGTCGACCAGCACGTCGTCTTTCTCGACGGCACCGGCCGACACCGGCGCGACCACCACCGCATACGGATTCAGGTCGCCGTTGTCGGTGACGGTGGAGGTCAGGAAGCGGTGCTTGTGCAGGCTCTCAAGCAGGCCGCGCGGTTCGGCCTGGGCCGAGGCGATGGTGCACAGGCCTGCCAGGACGCAGGCCCAGCGGGCCAGCATCCGCACGGGGGTGTTTGCAATGCGATTCATGATGTGGAGTGGGACAGAAGGCGTCTGAAAGGGCTCACAGCTGGATGTTCACGCGAAGGCCGAGCACCAGTTCGTTCTTGATGGGACGGGTCGGCGCGTTCGGATCCGCCAGCCCGCCGCCCGGACGCCAGACGTACTGGACGTCGGGCTGCAGCTGGATCCAGGGCCGGAGCTGGTATTGGTAGGTGGCCTCGACAAAGGTCTCGTGCGAGCGCAGGGGCGAGCCCACCGGGGTGTTGCCGAAGGCGATGTTGTCGCTGTCCAGCGCCGTGGCCTGGTTGCTGACATGGGCGTAGCCCATGCCCAGCGCCAGGTTGTCATCGGCGCGGTAGCGCAAGGGGCTGTGCAGCACCACGCCGGCGTTGAGGCTGAAGTCGATCAGGTTGCGGTCCTTGAGCGGCGTGCCCATGGCCCGCACGAAGACGCCGGCGGTGCGGTTCGGGTCGCGGTCATCGCGCCAGACCAGGCGGTCGACCACCCCGTAGACGGCATAGTTGCCACGGTGTTGGCGCGGCGATCCGTTGCTCGACGGGTCGGCCAGCGACAGGCCGTCGCTGCCGTTGTGCAGGTCGGCAAAAGCCTTGCTGTCATACCAGGCGCCCAGGCGGTAGGTCCAGCCCAGGGGCTCGGTCTGGCCCGGCTCGACCAGGCTGCCCAGCGCGGGGTGGTTGATCTGCAGCTCGGCGATCGCCAGGGCGCCGTTGCCCAGGGGGAAATCGGTGCCGTGCCGGTTCTGCATCTGCGGGTCGCTGCCGTTGTTGTGGCGCACCGGGTCGCCATTGAACAGGCCGGCCAGGACCGTGACGCCGTTCACCGGCACCGCCTTCACACGCACGCCCAGGGTCGACAGCGGGTAGGCCGGGCCGCCCGAGGGCAGGTTGGCCGAGGGCAGCATGGGCCAGCCGAACATGGTGTTGACGAACACCAGGGCGTTGCTGCTGACCATGAATTCCTGGTCGAGGCTCTGCTGGCCCAGGCGCACGCTCAGGCGGTCCTCATCGAGGAATTTCTGCTCGTACCAGAGCTCCCAGAGCCGGGTCGCCCGGTCGGCCTCGATGCCGCTGGCGGTCTGCAGGGTCTGCAGATTGGTGGCGCTGAGGTTGGTGCCGTGGATGTTGAGCAGGCTGACGTTGAACAGGCCGCCGTAGTGCCCCCAGGCGCGCTGGGTGTCGAGCTGGCTGACGATCTGGGTCAGCCCGTCGTATTTGAAGCCGCGCTGGGTGCCGCCCTGGGTGTTGCCGAGCACTTCGCTGGTCTCCTGCACCGCCAGCGAGATGCCGGCGCGGCTCAGCGAGGTGCGCAGGCCCCACATGTCGCCGAGCAGGGTCTGGCTGCGGTTGATGCCGGCCAGAAAGCCGAACAGGCCGGGCGGGGTGGCCGGCAGGTCGTCGCCGGCCGGGATGGAGATGGGCGGCGGGGCGGCCTGGGCGCCGGGCCCGGAAAACCCCAGCAGGCCCAGGCCGAGCGCCAGGCTGGTGCCCAGGGTGCGCAAACCCCCGCGTGCTTGCAGACAGTGTTGTTTCGCCATGAATCGTTGTCGCCGCCGGCACCGCGGGGCATGGGTTTCTGGAAGTTGTGAAGTGTATGGATTTTGATTGCTAATGTAAATGAGATTGATTCCTGTCTTCAGTTGCTTTGCCGAAGAGAGGAATTCAAGGTCGGCCGGGTCCCGGGCGGCGGGGCCCGGCCCGGGGGGATCAGGCGTAGAGCGGTTCGGCGTCCAGCGCTTCGATCTGGTCCTGCAGCTGGTGGGTCTGGCCGTGCCAGTAGTCGCTGCTGCCGAACCATGGGAAGTTCAGCGGAAAGGTCGGGTCGTCCCAGCGGCTTGCCAGCCAGGCGCTGTAATGGATCAGGCGCAGGGTGCGCAGGGCTTCGATCAGGGCCAGTTCGCGCCGGTCGAAGGGGCGCACCTGCTCGTAGCCCTCGAGCAGGGCCGCCAGTTGGCCGGTCTGCTGGGCACGGTCGCCCGACAGCAGCATCCACAGGTCCTGGACCGCCGGACCGCTGCGCGCATCATCGAGGTCGACGAAATGCGGCCCGCCACCGGGGCCGTCGGTGGGGGTCCAGAGGATGTTGCCGGGGTGGCAGTCGCCATGCAGCCGGATCAACGCGAGCTGGCCGGCGTCGAAACGGCCGCTGGCACGTTGGCACAGCGGATGGGCGGCGATGCGTTCCAGCGCCTCGTCGCAGGCGGCCCGCCAGGGGCCCAGGGCGTCGGCCGGCAGGGCCTGCGATTGCAGCAGGCTGTCGCGCGCGGCCCAGCCGAAGCTGGCCAGGTCCAGGGCCGGGCGCTGCACGAAGGGGCGGGCCCGGCCCACCTCGTGCAGTCGGGCGAGGAAGCGGCCGATCCATTCGAGCACTTCGAAGTCATCGAGTTCGGGGGGACGGCCGCCGCGCCTCGGGCTGACCGAGAAATGGAAGTCCTGGTAGCGGTGCAGGCTGCGGCCCTCGATGTGCAGCGGCCCGACCGCAGGCACCTCCGCCGCCTCGAGGTCGGCCGAGAAGGCATGTTCTTCGAGGATCTGCGCCTCGCTCCAGCGGCCCGGCCGGTAGAACTTGAGCACCACCGCCCGGTGGCCCTGCACCGGGTCTTCGAGCTGCACCTGGTAGACCCGGTTCTCGTAGGAGGACAGGGCGGTCAGGCGCCCGTCGCCGCGCAGGCCGATGCTGTCCAGTGCGTCCAGCACCGTGTCGGGCATCAGGCGGGCATAGGGGTGCGCAGGCGTCTCCGGGGATGAGGGTGAGGGTGGGGCGGCATGGTGCATGGCGGCATTGTCGCGCGTGTGCGGGCCGGGTCTGGCTTGATGCATGTCAATTCAATGCGGGTCTCATTGCGCACAATGAACAGATGCCAAGCCGTTCTCCTGCCCGCACCCGATCCCAGCAGCGTCGCCGCCAGCTTCGGTTTCCGATCACCCGCCGGGGCTTGCTGTACTCGCTGGTGCTGGCCGTGGCCATCATGAGCCTGGGGGGCTTGAGCTTCTGGGCGGTCGAGCCCCGTGTGCACAGCTTCTGGGACGGCCTGTGGCTGGCTTTCACCACGGCGGCCACCGTGGGCTATGGCGACATGGTGCCCACCACCTCGCTGTCCAAGGGGGTGGCGGTGCTGGTGGTGTTGCTGGGTCTGGCGGTGCTGTCCCTGGTCACTGCCTCGGTCGCCGCGACCTTTGTCGAGGTCGAGGAGCGCCAGATCGAGCGCGATCTGCTGCGCGAGATCCGCGAGCTGCGCAACGAGATCCGGGTCCTGCGCTCCGAGGTGCAGGCGCTGCACCCCGAGGCGGCCCAGGAGCCGCCGGCCTGAAGAGCTGTCCAGTCCGGCGGCCTGGTCCGCCTGCTTGTTCCGCCTGCCTATTCCTTCTCGATGCCGGCGGCCTGGATGATGCGGCCCCACTTGAGCGATTCGGCGCTCTGGAATTTCCGTTGCTCGTCCGGGGTGTTGAGGAACAGGTCGGTGCCGGTGGGCTGGTAGAAGGCGGCCTGGGCGCTGCCCTTGGCGGCCTTGTGCAGCAGCTCGTTGAGGCGGGCCACGATCGGGGCCGGCGTGCCGGCGGGCGCGTAGGCGGCGAACCAGTAGGTCATCTCGTAGCCCTTGACGCCGGCTTCCTCGATGGTCGGGATCTCGGGGGCCAGCGGGCTGCGCTGGCGCGGCGTCACGCCCAGCGCGCGCAGGGTGCCGGCCTTCACCTGGGGCAGGCCGGTGGCCATGTCGGTGAACATGACGTCGATCTGGCCGCCCATGAGGTCGGTCAGTGCCGGCGGGTTGCTGCGGTAGGGGATGGCCAGGATGTAGGTCCCGGTGAGCTGCTTGAACATCTCGCCGGCCACCCGGCTCGACGAGCTGCCGGCGCCGAAGGACAGCTTGCCGGGCCGCGACTTGGCCAGCTTGACGAATTCTCCGACGCTGCGCACCGGCGAGCTGGCGTTGACCACCATGAGCTGGCCGCCCCGGCCGAGGGCGGTGATCGGCTCGAAATCCTTCACCGGGTCGTAGGGCAGCTTCTTGTACAGGTGCTCGTTGGCCGCATGGGTGGTGTTGGTGGCGATCAGCACGGTGTAGCCGTCGGGCTTGGCCTTGGCCACGAACTGGGCGCCCAGGAAGGCATTGGCCCCGGGGCGGTTGTCGACCACCACCGAGACCTTGGTCTCGGTGCTGATGCCGCTGGCCAGGGCGCGGGCGAGCTGGTCGGTGGCGCTGCCGGCGGTGAAGGGCACGACCAGGGTGATGGGGCGGTCCGGAAAGCCCTCGGCCAGGGCCGGGGTGCCGCAGGCCAGCAGGCCGGCGGCCGTCAGGGCCGCCTGCAGCAGGTGGCGACGGGTCTTGATCATGAAAAGTCTCCTTGGTGGTGTTCTTGAGGACGGGTGGGGTCGGGGCGGCAGCATAACCGCAGCGGCCGGCGCTATCGGGGCAGTTCCACCGGCAGGGTCAGCAGCAGGCTGGACAGGCCCTTGCCGTGGCTGTCGAGGTTCAGGGCATCGTTCACGCCCCCCTCCAGGATGTCATGCAGGACGAAGTTCATGGCCTGCAATTTCGGCAGCACATACCTCGTGACCTGCGTGGGGTGGCGGCTGGCGAACAGCCCAGCGACCCGCTCGGCCGTGACCTGCTGCACCAGCAGATCCCAGTGCGCCGGGTCGTAGGCGATGACGCTGATGTTCGAGGTGTTGCCCTTGTCGCCGGTGCGCGCGTGCGCCAGCTGGTGCAGCGGCACCCAGCGGCCCGAGGACGGGGTGGGGGTGGTGGCTTGCAGGGGCGTCATGTCAGGCTCCAGGTCTCGCGGATCCATTCGCGCGGGATGTACCAGGACTCGCTGGCCAGCCGGGGGGTGATGTGGGTGCGCACGCCGCCGCCGCCGGCCGGTCCGCAGGTGTAGAGCGCCAGCACTTCGCGGCACAGCAGCTCGGCGTCGTCGCGCCGGCTGCAGCGGGCCGACACGCGCAGGCGCACATCGGCCAGGGCGCTGTCGCGGTGCAGCGCCTCGCCCTGCGCGCGGGCCCATTCGCCGGCATCGTCGGCCAACAGGCTGGCCACGCCGATCAGCTCGCAGCGCAGCGGCTGCAGGCCGGGGGCCAGGGCGGCCAGGCGCTGGCGCACCACCTCGCCGGCCAGCCGGGCGCGCGCCTCGGCGTTCGGCCCGGCGTATGAGATCTCGCCCTCGGCCAGCCAGCCGCCCTCGAAGCAGGCGGTGGCCTTGAGGGTGGGTGGGCGGGCATGACCGCGCACCCCGCCCACTTCGACCCGGTCGGGGCCGATGTGCTGCACCCAGGCCTGGCTGATGTCGGCCACCACGTCGGGGGTCAGGTAGGCCGCCGGGTCGTGGATCTCGTAGAGCAGTTGCTCCTTCACCGTGCGTTCGTCCACGCAGCCGCCGGTGCCTTCGGCCTTGCCGACGATGAAGCGACCGTCGGCCTGGACCTCGAGGATGGGAAAGCCCACCTGGGCCAGATCGGGCACGTCCTTCCAGCCGGGGTCGGCGAAATAGCCGCCGCAGACCTGGGCGCCGCATTCGAGCAGGTGGCCGGCCATGGTGCCGGCGGCCAGTCGGTCCCAGTCGTCTTCGGGCCAGTCGAAATGGGCCAGCAGCGGCCCCAGGGCCAGGGCCGGGTCGGCCACCCGGCCGGTCACCACGATCTGCGCCCCGGCGCGCAGGCAGGCGGCGATGCCCTGCGCGCCCAGGTAGGCGTTGGCGCTGACCGGTGTCTGCGCACGCGGGCCGCGCACCTGGGCCAGTTGTGCGGGGCTGAGCTGGGGCAGCACCTCGTCGCCCTCGACCACGCCGATGCGCAGCGGCGGCAGGCCCAGGCCTTGCGCCAGCGCCTGCAGGCAGGCAGCGGCACCACGCGGGTTGGCCGCGCCGAAGTTGCCGACGATGGCGATGCCATGGCGCACGCAGTCGGCCAGCACCGGGGCCACGAAGCGCTCGAGGCTGGGTTCGTAGCCGGCCTCGGGGTTCTGTTGCTGACGCAACTGGGCCAGGGCCAGGGTGCGCTCGGCCAGGGTCTCGAACATCAGCACCGCAGGGCCGCCGCGGGCGATCAGGGTGCGGACCACCGGCACGGCGGCGTCCCAGCGGTCGCCCGAGAAACCGGCGCCGCAGCCGATGAGCAAAGAAGGGGTGGAAGGCATGCGCCGAGTGTGGGCATGCAGCGGGTATTTGTAAAATCGATTGATTGAATCGATTCATCCATGTCATCAATCAATTGGTCGTCCAGTGATCTGCAGGCCTTTGCCGCCCTGGTGCAGACCCGGCATTTCACGCGGGCGGCCGAGCGCTGCCATCTCTCGCAGAGTGCCTTCAGCCAGAAGATCCGGCGCCTGGAATCCATGGTCGGGGTGCGCCTGTTCGAGCGCTCCACGCGCCAGGTCAGCCTGACCCCCGAGGGCGAGCAGCTGTCGCGCGAGGTGTTGCGCATCGAGCGCGAGCTGCAGCAGGCGCTGGGCCAGCTCAGCGACCTGGCCGGCCTGCGCGCCGGGCGGGTGGCGGTGGCGGCCCTGCCCTCGATCGCGGCGGTCTGGCTGCCGCAACTGCTGGCCCGCTGGCGTGCGCTGCACCCCCAGGTGACCTTGACGCTGCACGACAGCCTGGCCCATGTGGGGCTGGCCCTGCTGCGCGAAGGCAAGGTCGACCTGGCGCTGACGGCGGGCGGCGACCTGCGTGAGTTCGAGACCGAACTGTTGCGCACCGAGCCCTACTGGCTGGTCTGCCCGGGCGGCCACCGCCTGGCCGCCCGGCGCCGTGTGCACTGGGCCGACCTGGCGGGCGAAGAGGTCATCCAGCTGGCGCGCAGCAGCAGCGTGCGCCAGCAGCTCGATCGCCTGGCGGCGGCGCAGGTGCTACGCAGCAGCCCGCTCGAGGTCGAGCAACTGGCCACCCTGGCGGCCCTGGTGCGCGCGGGTCTGGGGGTGAGCCTGGTGCCCGAGCTGACCCTGTTCCATTTCCGCGGCCCTGGCCTGGCCGCCGTGCCGCTGGCCGAGCCTGAGCTGACGCGCCCGCTGTGGCTGGCGCGGCGCAAGGGGCAGGCCCTGTCGGTGGCGGCCCAGGCCTTTCGCGGGCTGCTGCTGGAGGCGGTCTCGGCCTCGTCCTGAGCAGCCGCACCGAGGGTGCCCACCGAGCCGATGAGAGGCAGGGCTCTGCTATCGTCGGCGCATGAAACATCTGGCGTCCCGCCTGCTGCAATGGCGCAGCGCCCTGGGCTTTCTGTTCCGCATGTCCGATTGGCAGGTCATGCTGCTGTGGTCCATCCCGGCCGGCCTGCTGGGGGCGCTGGCCACCGAACTCTTCCGCTCCGCGCTCTATGGCCTCGACCACCTGGTCCTGGGCCAGGGCGGGAGCCTGGTCGCCATCGCCAGGAACCTGCCGATCTGGATGCGGATCCTGGTGCCCACCGTGGGCGGCCTGCTGGCCGGCGGGCTGCTGCTGTTCGTGAATGCCCGGGGGCAGGGGCGGCTGCCGGCCCACACCGACTACATGGATGCCACGGTGCTGGGCGACGGGCGCATCCCGTCGCGGCCCAGCCTGGTGCGCAGCCTGTCCTCGATGGTCAGCATCGCCAGCGGCGGCTCGATCGGGCGCGAGGGCTCGATGGTGCAGCTGGCCGCGCTCAGCGCCTCGTGGCTGGGGCAGGTGCTGCACTTCCCGGTCGAGCGGCTGCGGCTGCTGGTGGCCTGTGGCGCCGCCGCCGGGATCACCGCCGCCTACAGCGCGCCGATCGCGGGCACCTTCTTCGTGGCCGAGGTGGTCCTGGGATCGATGGCGATGGAAAGCCTGGGGCCGATCATGGTCGCCTCGGTGGTGGCCAACATCACCATGCGCGAATTCCCGGGCTATCAGCCGCCCTATGTGATGCCGGCCTTTCCGGCGGTGGCCGGGGTCGAGGTGCTGCTGTTCGCCTTGCTCGGGGTGCTGATCGGCGGCGGCGCCGCCCTGTTCCTGCGTGGCCTGGGCGGCAGCCGGCGCCTGTTTGCCCGCCTGCCGCTGGCCCTGCCCTGGCGTCTGGCGCTGGGCGGGCTGGTGGTGGGCTTGATCTCGGCGGCGTGGCCCGAGGTCTGGGGCAATGGCTACAGCGTGGTGAATTCGGTGCTGCATGCCTCCTGGCCGGTGCGGCTGCTGTTGGCGCTGCTGCTGGCCAAGGCCCTGGCCACCTTGGCCACCGTGGGCTCGGGGGCCGTCGGCGGGGTGTTCACCCCGGCGTTGTTCTTCGGCTGCCTGGTGGGTGAACTCTTCGGCCAGGGTGCGCAGGCCTTGTGGCCCGGCGCCACCTCGGCGCCGTTTGCCTACGCCATCGTCGGCATGGGTGCGTTCCTGGCCAGTTCCACGCAGGCACCGCTGATGGCGGTGCTGATGATCTTCGAGATGACCATGAGCTACCAGGTCATGCTGCCGCTGATGGCCGCCAGCGTGGTGGCCTATTTCGTGGCGCGTTCGGCCAATGCCGGCTCGATGTACGACATCACGCTGCGCCGCCAGGTGCAGCGCGACGAGCAGCGCCGGCTGCGCACCCTGCATGTGCGCGATCTGGTCCAGCCGGCGCAGACCGTGGTGCCGCTGGACGCCGGCTTGGAGGCGATGAGCCGCCTCTTCCTGCAGCATCCGGTGAAATACCTCTACGTCACCGACGAACGAGCCCGCTACCGTGGCGTGGTGCCCTTGAAGCGGCTCAGCGCCGCCGAGGGCGTGGCCGGGCTGGAGGGCAAGCGGGCCGCCGATCTGCTGTCCGACGAGATCCGGCCGCTCAGCGCCGACATGGGCCTGGCCGAAGCCCTGCAGCGTTTCATGGAGCACCAGGGCGAGCGCCTGCCGGTGATCGACGACCCGACCTCGCCGGTGCTGCTGGGCGTGGTGCACAAGAGCGCGCTGCTGGCCACCTATGTGCGCCTGAGCGAGTAGCGCGGCCCGGGCCTTGCTTCTGTCATCATGGCTTTTGCTTCCTTCCCCCATCCATCCACCTCGAGGAGTCCGATCATGATCCGAATCCGTTGCGCCCTGGCGGCCGTCTTCCTGACCCTGAGCGCCACGCTGGCCCACGCCGGCAGCCTGGACCAGGTGCAGCAGGCCGGCGTGCTCAAGGTCTGCACGCCGGGCGATTACAAGCCCTTCAGCTTCGACCTGGGCGAGGGCCGCTTTGAGGGCCTGGATGTCGATCTCATGGGCGCGCTGGCGGCGTCGCTGGGGGTCAAGGTCGAATTCGTGAAGACCAGTTGGGCGCGCCTGATGGACGACTTCAATGCCGGCCAATGCGATGTGGCGGCCGGCGGCATCTCGGTCACGCTCGAGCGCCAGAAGAAGGCCTGGTTCAGCCAGGCCTACATGGTCAACGGCAAGGCCCCGCTGGTGCGTTGCGCCGATGTGGCGCGCTTCCAGACCGTGGCGGCGATCGACCAGCCGGGCGTGAAGGTGATCGCCAACCCGGGCGGCAGCAACGAGCGCTATGCCCGGGCCAACTTCAAGGCGGCGCAACTCGTCATCCACCCGGACAACCTGGGCATCTTCAAGGAACTGATCGAAGGCCGCGCCGACGTCTTCGTCACCGAATCGGCCGAGACCCTGGTGCAGCACAAGCTGCACCCCGAGCTGTGCGCGGTGAATCCGGAGCGGCCGCTGCAATACGGCGAGATGGGCTTTCTGCTGCCGCGTGGCGACGTGCTGACCAAGGCCTATGTGGACCAGTGGCTGCATCTGATCCAGGCCAATGGCGACTACCAGAAGCTGGCCTCCAGATGGTTGAACTGAGCGCCGGGGCGACCGACCCGCTGGCGCGGCTGCAGGCCTTCTACCCGGCCCTTGGCGCCCTGCCGGCGGCCCAGCGGGCCGAGCTGCCGGCCCTGCTGGGCCCGGGGCTCGAGCTGCCGGCCGGCCAACTGCTGTTTGCCGAGCAGCAGGACTGCCCCGGCTTTCCGCTGCTGCTGTCGGGCGAGGTGCAGGTGACGCGGCGCTCGCCGGACGGTCGCCAGCTCGAGCTCTACCGCCTGGTGCCCGGCGAGATCTGCCTGATGTCCTCGGCCAGCCTGTTCCGGGGGCAGCCCCTGGCGGCCTGCGCCCGCACCACGCGCGAGACGCAGCTGTGCGTGCTGGCGCCGGCGGTGTTCCAGTCCTGGCTGGCCCTGCCCGGTTTCCGCGCCGAGGTGCTGGGCCTGTATGCCGAGCGCATGGTCGAACTCATGGGCCTGATCGACGCGATCGCCTTCCAGCGCCTCGACCAGCGTCTGGCGGCCGCGCTGCTGGGTCACGGCCCCAGCCTGCACCTGACCCATCAGACCCTGGCCGATCAGCTGGGCACGGTGCGCGAGATCGTCACCCGCCTGTTGCGGCGCTTCGAGCGTGAGGGCTGGGTCGCGCTGTCACGCGAATGCATCGCCATCCGCGACAGTGCGGCCCTGCGTCGCCTGGCCGATCCTGGGTGACCTGGGTCACAGACGCCGGGCAGAGCCGGCGCTCCAATCAAGGCTTCTGTCAAGCCAACTGAATGGAGTCTGAAATGTTCAAAGCCAATGTCGGCGGTCTGGACCGCGTGCTGCGCATCGTGATCGGCCTGGTGCTCGTGGGGCTGGCCGCCACCGGCACCGTGGGCCTGTGGGGCTGGCTGGGCCTGGTGCCGCTGGCCACCGGCCTGGTGGGTTGGTGCCCGCCCTATGCGATGTTCGGCTGGAACACCTGCGCGCTCCGCAAGGACGCGCAGGGCTGAGGCGGCGTTGCCGCCCCGCTGACGATCAGGCCAGCGTCAGCGTGACTTCGATGTTGCCGCGGGTGGCGTTCGAGTAGGGGCACACGCCGTGCGCCTTGTTCACCAGGTCCTGGGCCACGGCGCGGTCCATGCCGGGCAGGCTGATGGTCAGGTGCGCCTCGATGCCGAAGCCGGCCGGGATGGGGCCGATGCCGACCTTGGCCTGGATGCTGGCGTCGGCCGGCACCGCGATCTTGGCCGCACCGGCCACATGCTTGAGCGCGCCCATGAAGCAGGCCGAGTAGCCGGCGGCAAACAGCTGCTCGGGGTTGGTGGCGCCGCCGGCACCGCCCAGCTCGCGCGGGGGGCTGAGCTTGACGTCGAGCAGGCCGTCGGAGCTGATGGCGCGGCCGTCGCGGCCACCGGTGGTGTTGACTTCGGCGGTGTACAGAACCTTGTCGAGTTTCGTGGTCATGGTGCTCTCCTTGGAAATTGCCCGCATCGCGGGACGGTTGGGGGATGGAAAGGGGGGCGGCCTCAGGGGCCGATCAGTCGCTCGCGCAACGATTTCAGTTGTCCGGTCAGTGCGCCCAGTTCGTCGAGGCTGCACTGGCTGCGCTGCAGCACGCAGGCCGGGATGCGTTCGGCCTCGCTGCGCAGGGCCCGGCCGGCGGCGGTGAGGCTGATGCGCACCCGGCGCTCGTCGTCCACATCGCGCAGCCGAGCCAGCAGACCGGCCGCTTCCAGGCGTTTGAGCAGCGGGGTCAGGGTGCCCGAATCGAGGAACAGGCGCTCGCCGAGTTCCGACACGCCCAGGCCGTCGCCCTCCCACAGCACCAGCATCACGAGGTACTGCGGGTAGGTCAGGCCGATCTGCTCGAGCAGCGGCTTGTAGAGCTTGGTCATGGCCAGCGAGGCCGAATACAGCGCGAAGCAGACCTGGTGGTCCAGCTGCAGGGCCGGCGGGCTGGGGGGGAAGGGCGCGGATTCGCTGTGCATGGCTTGAATTATTGCCAGCAATTAAATTGTGTGCAATTTAAAAACCGGAAAACCCCTGCGTAAAGAGGGGCAAGGGAGGGGCTCAGCGTCCGGTGAAGCGGGCCGGGCGCCGTTCGACGAAGGAGCGCACGCCTTCGCGCGCGTCCTCGCTGTTGGACAGGCGCTGCTGGGTGTCGATGAAGTCGTGCATGGCCAGCACCGGTCCGTGCTCGACCGCCTTGAGGGCGTTGAGCCGGGTGGCCACCACCGCCAGCGGGGCCTGCTCGGCGATCGTCACGGCGAGGGCCAGGGCGGTGTCGAGCAGTTCGGCCGCCGGCACCACCTTCTGCACGAAATTCAGGCGCAGGGCTTCGGCGGCGCCGAACTCGTCGCCGGTCAGCAGGTGCAGCAGGGCATTGCCGAGGCCGGCGCGTTCGGCCATGCGCAGGGTGGCGCCGCCGGTGGCCATGATGCCGCGCTTGACCTCGAGCTGGGAGAAGCGGCAGTCGTCGGCGGCGATGACGATGTCGGCCGCCAGCATCAGCTCGATGCCCAGGGTGTAGGTGATGCCCTGGACCGCCGCCACCATCGGCTTGGTGCGGCGGCGGTAGCCCGGCGTGCCGAGGTCGGTGGGTTCGACCAGACCCAGCGGGATGGCCTTTTCGCCGCGCTGCATCAGGGGCGCGATGGTGGGCAGGTCGAGCCCGGCGGTGAAGTGCTCGCCGAAGGCATGCAGCAGGCCCACGCGCAGCGCGGGGTCCTCGTCCAGGCGGGTGTAGGCTTCGCCGAGCTCGCGGAACATCTTCGGGGTGAAGCCGTTGCGCTTGGCGGGGCGGTTGATGCCGATCAGCAGCACCTGTCCACGGACTTCGGTGTCGATGCTGCCTTCGGGGTGGGCGGGGGTGGGGGTGGGGTTCATGGCCGCATCGTAGGCGGCCGGGCGGATGCCGGCTTTCACCGGCGCGACAGCCGGACCCCGGAGCCCGGGCCCGCGCGCAGCGGCCCGGGGCGGCGGCTGCCGGCGGGTGCCGGTCAGTAGCTGTAGACGCCGTGCCCGGTCTTGCGGCCGAGGCGGCCGGCGGCGACCATTTCCTTGAGCAGCGGGCAGGGGCGGTACTTGCTGTCGCCGTATTCGTCGAGGTAGACCTGCATCACGGCCAGGCAGACGTCGAGGCCGATCATGTCGGCCAGGGCCAGCGGGCCGATGGGCTGGTTGCAGCCCAGCTTCATGCCGGCGTCGATGTCCTCGGCGGTGGCCAGGCCCTCGGAGAGCACGAAGAAGGCTTCGTTGATCATCGGCACCAGGATGCGGTTGACCACGAAGCCGGGTGCGTTCTTCACGGTGATCGGGCTCTTGCCCAGGGCCTGGGCCAGGGCCTTGACCGCGTCGTGGGTGGCGTCGCTGGTCTGCAGGCCGCGGATGATCTCGACCAGGGCCATCATCGGCACCGGGTTGAAGAAGTGCATGCCGATGAAGCGGTCGGCGCGCGAGGTCACTGCACCGAGCTGGGTGATCGAGATCGACGAGGTGTTGGACGCCAGGATCACCTCGGGGGCCAGCAGCGCATCGACCTGCTTCAGGATCTTGACCTTGAGTTCGTGGTTCTCGGTGGCGGCCTCGATGACGATCTGGGCCTTTTTCAGTTCATCGTAGCTGGTGCTGCCCTGGATGCGGGCCAGGGCGGCGTCCTTGTCGGTGGCGCTGATCTTTTCCTTCTTGATCAGGCGGTCGAGGCTGCCGGCCACGGTGGCCAGGCCGCGCTGCACGGCGGCGTCGGAGATGTCGACCATCACCACGTTCAGGCCCGACACGGCGCAGGCCTGCGCGATGCCGTTGCCCATGGTGCCGGCGCCGATGATGCCAACGGTTTGAATGCTCATGAGGGTGCTCCTGGAGATGAATGCGGAAGGATGCCGATGACGGCGGATGGTCCAGATGGTAGTCGCACTCCAGGGCGGGGCCGGGTCAGTCCCGTGACAACGGCGTCGCAAACTCCGCCGTCTGATCCGCGTCAAGGTTCGAGGCCGGAACTGCGCACCGCCGGCGCCCACTGGGCGCGGTAGGCCGTCAGCATGGCCTGGGTCTGGGCCGGCGTGCTGACCACGGCGTCGAGCAGCGAGTCCGAGAAGCGGTGCGCGGTGTCGGGCTCCTGCATGATCTCGCGGATCACCCGCGCCAAGGCCTCGGCCTTGTCGCGCGGCATGGCGGTGGGCGCGAAGAAGGCGTTGAAGCCGCTGGCCGCCAGGTCGAGGCCGGCCTCCTTGAAGGTCGGGATCTGCGGGGCGAAGGCGGAGCGCCGGGCGCCCGACACGGCCAGGATGCGCAGCTTGCCGGCCTGGTGCTGCGGCAAGAAGGTGTCGAGCGTGTCGATGGCCACCGGCACCTGGCCGCCCAGCAGGTCGTTGACCAGGGGGGCCGAGCCCCGGTAGCCGACGATCTGGGCCGCGACCTTGGCCTTCTCGGCCACCATGAGGCCGAAGAAGTGCGGCAGGCTGCCGGTGGCGGGTACGCCGAAGTTGGCATTGCCGGGGTTGGCGCGCAGCCAGGCCAGCAGGTGGCTGAGCTCGCGCACCGGCACCGCCGCCCCCACGGCCAGCCCGAAGTCGTAGCTGTTGACCTGGCTCAGGGGCAGGAAATCGCGCTCGGGGTCGTAGCCGTTGTCCTTGAAGACCAGGGGGGCCACCACCATCACCGCGGGGTTGGCCAGCATCAGCGTGGTCTGGCCGGGCACCGGCACCCGGGCCACCTGGGCCGCGAGGCGGCCGCCGGCGCCGGGCTTGTTGTCGACGATGACCGGGGTGCCGAGCCGGGCCGACAGCCTGTCGGCCAGGATGCGGGCCACGCGGTCGGTCGATCCGCCCGGCGGGTAGCCCACGAGGATGTGCAGCGGGCCGTCGGTCCAGCGGGTCTCGGCCTGGCTGGCGGCGGTCCAGGCGCTGCCGGCCAGGGCCAGGGTGAAATGCCGGCGGGAAAGTGGGGTCATGGGCGCTCCGGTGAGGGGTGGGGGGCGTTGGCAGGGGCTGCCGATGTCGATCCGACTTTACGCAGGCGCGGCATGGTTGCACTAATCAATTGATCTCCGCAATTACCCGGAGGGGGCCGGCCCGGTGAGCCTGTCAACTGTTCCGGAAATCGGAACAACTCATTGTGCTGGGCATGATTTGCATCAAGCGCGGGCATCGATAGACTTTTCATGTCTCTCTTTGTCCGCTGGTTCATCTGGTTTTGGCTTCCATCCAGGGCGCCCGACAACCGGTTGTTTCGACCAGCCAAGAATCACATGGATCGTCTCGTCAGCATGCAGGTCTTCTGTCGTGTCATCGACTGCCAGGGCTTTGCCGCGGCAGCGCGTTCACTCGACATGTCGCCGCCCGTCGTCACCCGCCTGATCTCCGACCTCGAGGCCCACCTGGGGGCCCGGCTGCTGAACCGCTCCACCTCGCGCAAGCTGGTGCTGACCGAGGCTGGCGAGATCTACCTGGAACAGGTCCGCCACATCCTGGCCGACATCGCCGAGGCCGAGTCCTCGGTGCAGTCGGCCACCCGGGCCCTGTGCGGCCGGCTCAAGGTGCTGGCCCCACCGACCTTCGCCACCCACGAGCTGGTGCGCCATGTGCTGAGCTTTCGCCGGGCCTACCCCAAGGTGCAGATCGATCTGGTCACCTCCGGCCAGGTCGAGACCCTGGACGAGGGCTTCGACCTGTGCCTGCTGATGGGGCATGAAGGCGGGCTCGAAGGCGACTTCGTCGCCCGGCGCCTGGCGCGCACGCGGCTGATCGTCGTGGCTTCGCCGGCCTATCTGAACCAGCACGGGCGGCCGCAGCACCCGCGTGAACTGGCGCAGCACGAGTGGCTGGTGCCGACCTTTGTGCGCGAGCTGAACCTCCGGCATCTGGACCACCGTGCGGGCGAGGGCTCGCAAAGCCATGTGCTGAGCGCCTCGCACTCGGCCCTGCTGACCTCGCACCTGGAGACGGTGCGCTCGGCCGCACTCGAAGGCGTGGGCCTGGCGGTGCTGCCCAGTTTCGCGGCGGCGCAGTCCTGCCAGAAGGGCGATCTGCAGCGCGTGCTGCCGGCCTGGGGCCTGAACACCATGAGCATCTACGCGGCCATCCCGACCCGCCAGCATGTGCCGGCCAAGACCCGGGCCTTCATGGACCACCTCACCCGGGCCTTTCCGGACGGCGAACGCGATCCCTGGATCGAGCTGTGCAGCGCCGGGCCGCACACGGGCCAGACCCCTGCGGGCGGCAGCGCCTGAACCCATCGGGCCCGGCGTCGCCGCGCACGCCGCCGCCCTGTCCCTGGAATGCCGAGATGACGATGCCGAACTGGCGTGAATGGCTGTTCTCAGCCAAGACCTTTGCCGCCTCCATGCTGGCGCTGTATGCCGCCATGGCCCTGGGCATGCCGCGCCCCTACTGGGCCATGGCCACGGTCTATGTGGTGTCGAACCCGCTGACCGGCGCGACCCGCTCCAAGGGGGTGTACCGCGCTGGCGGCACCCTGCTGGGCGCCAGCGCGGCGGTGCTGCTCGTGCCCTGGCTGGTGGACCGGCCGCTGCTGCTGAGTCTGGCGGTGTCGCTGTGGACCGGCGGGCTGCTCTACCTGGCCCTGCTGGACCGCACGCCACGCAACTACCTGTTCATGCTGGCGGCCTATTCGCTGCCCCTGATCGCCCTGCCGGCGGTCTCGGCGCCGGACCAGGTGTTCGACATCGCGGTGTCGCGCACGCAGGAGATCGGGCTGGCCATCGTCTGCGCCAGTGTCGTGGCCGCCGTGGTGCTGCCCGGACGGGTGGCCCCGGTGCTGGCGCTGCGGGTCCATGCCTGGCTGGGGCACGCCGCCGCCTGGGCCGGCCACGCACTGGCGCCCACGCCGGGCCAGGACCGGCTGCCGCCGGTGGGGCGGCACCAACTGGCGGCCGACATCCTGGCGCTGGACCAGCTCATCAGCCAACTGTCCTACGACGCGGCGCATCGGGGCGCCGTCAGCCTGGCGCGCGAACTGCGCTGGCGGCTGAGCCTGCTGCTGCCGGCCCTGTCCTCGGTGCAGGCCGCCCTGCAGGATCTGCATGAGCGTTCGCCCGGGCTGTGCCGGGAGATCGATGCGGTGCTGCAGGAGGCGGCCGCCTGGTTGCGGACGCAATCGGAAGAGGCGGCCCCGCGCGACGCCCTGCTGCAGCGGCTGGCGCAGGCCTCGCATGCGCTGGGCACCGCCGCCGACTGGGACCGGGTGCTGGCCCGCCATGTGCTCATGCGCCTGCAGTCGTTGGTGTGGCTCTGGCAGGATTGCCTGGCGCTGGGCGCCCAGATGGCCCTCGAAGCCCCGCGTCCGGGCTGGCAGCCGGCCTACCGGCGCGAACGCCTGGACCTGCACGCCCGCCACTACGACCACGGCATGCTGGCCTATTCGGCACTGTCGGCCATCGCGCTCATCTTCCTCACCTGCCTGCTGTGGATCCAGGGCGGTTGGGCTGACGGCGCCAGCGCGGTCATCATGGGCGCCATCGCCGCCTGCTTCTTTGCCGCCCAGGACGAGCCGGCACCGGCGCAGTTCGGCTTTCTGCTGTGGAGCAGCGTTTGCATGGTGCTCGGGGCGGTGCTGCTGTTCTATGCCATCCCGGCCACCCATGATTTCGAGACCCTGGCCCTGGTGCTGGCGCCGCCCTTCCTGCTGGTGGGCACCCTGGCCAACCGCCCCGGCTTCACCATGATGGCCATGACCCTGACGGTGGCCATGGCCTCGCAGCTGGGCCTGTCGCAGGCCTACAACGCCGATTTCACCAGCTACCTCAACAGCAACCTGGCCAGCATCGCCGGCATCATGGCCGCGCCCTGCTCTGGACCCTGCTGACCCGGCCCTTCGGGGCGGGGCTGGCCCTGCGGCGCCTGGTGCATGCGAGCTGGGCCGATCTGGTGCGCTGCGCGGCCGGCCGGCAGCAGGGCCGCCATGGCGAACTCGCCGCCGTGATGCTCGACCGCCTGAGCCTGCTGCTGCCGCGCTTGGCGGCCAGCCCCGGCGAGCGGCTCACCGATGGCTTCAGCGAACTGCGTGTGGGCTTCAGCGTGCTGGACCTGCAAAGCGGCGAGGCGGCGCTGGAGGGGCCGGCGCGTGCCGCGGTCCAGGACTCGTTGCAGTCCGTCGAGCAGCACTACGCGGCGCGGCTGCAGGGCCTGGCGCCCGGCACCGACCCCGGTGGCTTGGGCGAACGGATCGATCGCGCCATCGCCCTGCTGGTCCCGGACGGCAGCCCGGCCGCCGCCGAGGCGCTCAACGCCCTGGCCGAACTGCGGCTCACCCTGTGCCCGCGCCGGCCGGCCTGGGCATTGCAGGCCGGAGCCGCCTCATGATGGCCGAGATCGACCTCTACGGCGTCTACCTGCCGGTCCTGCTGGTCCAGGCGCTGCTGGCCCTGTTGCTGAGCACCGGCCTGCGTGCGGTGGTGGCCCGCCTCGGCCTGTACCGCTGGGTCTGGCATCGCTCGCTGTTCAACCTCTGCCTGTACGTGATCGTGCTGGGCGCCGTGATTCTTTCCTGGGGAAAGCGATGAAGAAATTGTTGCAACAGACCGGCTCCGTGCTGGTCACGGGGCTGGCCCTGGCGGCCGCCCTGGTGGTGGGTCGCCACATCTGGGCCTATTACAACGAGGCCCCCTGGACCCGCGACGGCCATGTGCGCGCCGATCTGGTCCAGGTCGCGCCCGATGTGTCGGGCCTGCTCACCGAAGTGCGGGTGCATGACAACCAGCACGTCCGTGCGGGCGAGCTGCTGATGGTGGTCGATCCGCAGCGCTACCAGTTGGCGGCAGGCCAGGCGGCGGCGGCCGTGCAGCTGCAGCAGGCCCAGCTGGCGCAGCTGCGCGCCGAGGCGCGGCGCAACCTGGGTCTGGCCGACATCATGGCCCAGGAAAGCCGCGAGCAGGCCGACAGCAAGGTGGCGCAGGCCGAGGCGGCCCTGGCCGGCGCGCAGGCGGCGCTGCGCCTGGCCCGCCTGAACCTGGAGCGCACCCGCATCACCAGCCCGGTGGAGGGCTATGTCAGCGACCGCACGCCGCGCGCGGGCGACTATGTGCAGGTGGGGCGGCCGGTGCTGTCAGTGATCGATGCGGCCTCCTTCCATGTCGACGGCTATTTCGAGGAGACCAAGCTCGACCGCGTGCAGCCCGACCAGGCGGTGGAGATCCGCGTCATGGGCTACCCCGGCGTGCTGCATGGCCATGTGCAGAGCATTGCCGCCGCCATCGAGGACCGCGACCGCAGCAACGGGGCCAATCTGCTGCCCAATGTGAACCCCACCTTCAACTGGGTGCGCCTGGCCCAGCGCATCCCGGTGCGCATCGCGCTCGACGAGCGCCCGGAGTCGCTGCGCCTGATCGCCGGGCGCACCGCCACCGTGTCCATCCTCACCGACGGGCACAAAGAGCCTGCCGGCCGGCCGGGGGGGCAGTCATGAGCGCCCGGTCTGCCTGCCCCCGCCCGCTGCGCCGCCTGGCTCCGCTGCTGGCCGCGCTGGCGCTGGCCGGCCTGAGCGCCTGCGGCACCGTCGGGCCGGACTACCGATTGCCCCCGGCGGCCAAGAGCCGCCAGACCGAGGCCCAGGCCCCCTTCCTGTCGGCCGCCAGCGCCCCGGCGGCGGTCTCGCTGGCCCCACTGCCGCCCCATTGGTGGCGGCTCTACCGCGAAGAGCAGCTCGACGCCCTGGTCGAGCAGGCGCTGCAGGCCAACACCGATCTGCGGGTGGCCCAGGCCCATCTGCAACACGCCCGGGCGGTGCGCGAGGAGGTCGATGCCGAGCGCGGGCCGCATGCCTCTGCGTCGCTGGCGGTGCAGCGGGCCCAGGAATCGGGCGAGGCCTATCTGCTGCCGGAAAAGCTGCCTGTCACCGACGAGGGCGATGCCGGCCTGCGGGTGGCCTACCAGCTCGACCTCTTCGGCCAGTTGGCCCGGGCCGAAGAGCTGGCCCGGGCGCAGCAGCAGGCCAGCGAAGCGGCACTCGACCTGGTGCGCACCCACGTGGCGGCACAGACCGTCGCGGCCTTTGTCCAGGGCTGTGCGGCCACGCTGGAGCAGCGCGACGGGCAGCAGGCCCTGGATTTGCAGCTGCGCCGCGTCGAGGTGGCGCGGCGCCTCGATGCGGCCGGGCGTCTGTCCGCTCTGGAGCTCGGTCATGCCGAGGCCGAGGCCGAGGCCCTGCGCGCGCGCCTGCCCGCGTTCGAAGCCCGTCGCGCCGAAGCCCATTTCAGGTTGGCCGCCCTGCTGGGCCTGACCCCGCGCGAGCTGCCCGCTGAGCGCAGCCGCTGCAATGCACTGCCCGGCCTGGACAGCCCCTTGCCCGTGGGCGACGGTGCGGCCCTGCTGCGCCGCCGCCCCGACGTGCGGGAGGCCGAGCGCGGCTTGGCGGCGGCCACCGCCCGCATCGGTGTCGCCATGGGCGAGCTCTACCCGCATGTCACGCTGGGCGCCTCCGCCGGGGTCACCGGCGTGCTGTCCGACCTGGGGCAGAGCAGCACCGTGCGCTGGGGGCTCGGCCCCCTGATCAGTTGGCACATCCCCGACAGCGCTGCCCGCGCCCGGGTGCGGGGCGCCCAGGCCGATGCCCAGGCCGCCCTGGCCCGCTTCGACGGCACGGTGCTGACCGCGCTGCGCGAGACCGAGACCGCCCTCAGCCGCTACGGCCACGACCTCGATGCGCTGGCCGACCTGAAGGCGGCACGCGAGCGGGCCGGCTGGCTGGCGCAGCAGAACCAACGCCTGCACGAGGCCGGGCGCGCGCCCCTGCTCAGCCAGCTCGATGCGCAGCGCGGACTGCTCAGTGCCCGGTCTGCGCTGACGGTGGCACAGGCCCAGGTCGCGCAGGACGAGGTCCAGCTTTTCTGGGCCCTGGGGGGCGGTTGGGAATGATCGGGAAAAAGGCCCCGAAAGGGGCCTTCGGGGCACGTGCCGCAGTCCGGCACGGCGGGCTCAGAAGCGGTGCTGCAGGCCCAGGGCCAGACCGGTGTTGCTGGTCTTGCCGCTGGCGGTCTGCGCGGCGCTGAGGCCGTTGGCCTTGGTGTAGTCGAGTTCGGCGTAGAGCTCGGTGCGCTTGCTCAGGCTGTAGCGGGCGCGGGCCACATAGCTGTCGTAGCGGTTGGTGGCCAGGCCGTCGGCGCTGTAGCGTGTGTTGTAGTAGGCGGTCACCACCTTGACCAGGTCGGTGGCATTGAAGGTCAGGCCCACATCGGCCACCGAGGCCTTGAGGCCGGTGCTGGAGGCGCTGGCGCCATTGAGGAACTTGTACAGGAAGGTGTTGGCGCTGGAGCTGGTGAGGATCGAGGTGTTGCTGTTGGCAAAGTTGGGATCGGCCTTCATCTCGGTGTAGCCTGCGGTCACGCGCAGGCCGTTGAACAGGTAGTTGCCGCCCGCCGTCCAGGTCTTCTGGTGGTTGCCCAGGGTGTCCTTCAGATCGTCATAGGCCGCGCCCAGCTGCCAGGCGTTGACGTCATAGCGCAGCAGGGCCTGGGTCGACGAATTGCCCCCCATGTTGGCCGCCACATTGCCGAAGGCATAGGCCAGGCCCAGCGACAGCCCGGACCAGGTCGGGCTCTGGTACTTGAGCATGTTGTCGCGGCGCACGGTGTCCAGGCCCGAGCCCACCAGGGTGCCCAGCGGATTGATGGTGGTGGCCGCGCGGGCCGAGTACTGCTTGTTGTTCGTCAGTTCCTGACCCAGCGGGTCGTTCACATAGGACGACTGCAGGTCGTAGTTGAAGGTGGTGTTGCGGCCCAGGTCGATGCGCCCCCAGTCGCTTTGCAGGCCGACGATGGCGCGCCGGTCGAAGACATTGCTGGTGCTCGAATTGGCGCCCGTGCCGGTGTTGAAGCCCGATTCGAGGTTGAAGTTGGTCTTCAGACCGCCGCCCAGGTCTTCGCTGCCGCGCAGGCCGAAGCGCGAGGTGTTCAGGATGCCCGAACTGAACTGGGTCTGCGAGCCGGTGTTGCTGCCGTTCAGGGCGGCGGCGCTGTCCGAGCGCACGCCGGCGTCGAGCAGGCCGTACAGCGCGAGGCTGGAAGTGTCTGCGTGGGCAACGGTGTTCAGCGCGCCCAGGGCGGCCAGGGTGATCAGGGTCTTTTGCATGGGGACTTTCTGAAGGGAAGGGGAATCAAAAGGACAAAGAAAACGGCGGCGAAACAGAGCTCTGTTTCGCCGCCGTGGCGGGATGCCGGCAGCGAGGGGCCGGGCACCGGGGCGGATCGGGCGGCCAGAGGGCAGCTTGGCCGTCCGACCCGCCGCCGGCGGCGACGCTTGTCTCCTGCACCGGGCGAGGGGCTGGGCACGGGGCTGCCCGCGCCCGCTCAGTTTCAGAAGCTGGCTTCGCCGTGCGGGATCAGGCCGGCGCGGTTGGCGGCGGCGGCGGCCTGGGCCACCTCGGAGCGGGTCAGGCCCGACTTCACACGCGGCACGCTCTTGGACATCGGGTCGACGTCGGCGGCATGTTGGCTGGCCTGGCTGGCTTCGGCCTGGACTTCGGCGCGGCTGCGCTGGGCCACCGGGGCGGGAAACTGATCGGCGTAGTCGGCCTCGCCGTGGGCGAAGGCGGTGCCACAGGCCAGGGCGGAGGCGGCGATCAGGGTGGCAAGGAGCAGGGGCTTTTTCATGGTCATTTCTCTTTCGACGTTCGAGAACATTTCGAAACCGTGCCGCCGGGCCAGGGGCTGGCGGCAGGTCTCGGTGAGTCGTTGTTCTCTTCGCGGCTCATCGATGGAGAGACTTTATGTCGTCATCGACGGCAATAAAAGACGATGAAAATCAATTGGGAATTTCTGTTTCTGCAACAGATGGGCGCTCCACGCCCGGGCGGGCCGGATGGCGGCTCTGAACCGGTTGTCAGGCCTTGAAGCGCCGCCGCGTCAGGCCCAGGGCCAGCCAGAAGGCCGCCACGGTGTAGGCCAGCAGCAGGCCGCCATGCAACAGCACCTGGTCGGGCCAGCGGTCCATGAACAGCGGACGCACCAGCGCCACCGCATTGGTCAGCGGCAGCGCTGCCGAGATCAGCTGCACCACGCCGGGCAGCTGTTCGCGCGGAAAGAAGATGCCCGACAGGAACATCATCGGCGTCAGCACCAGGGTGAAGTAGTAGGTGAAGAAGTCATAGCCCTGGGCCAGGGCGTTGAAGATCAGCGCGATGCTCGAGAAGGTGATGCCCACGGCCAGCAGCACACACCAGGCCAGCGCCAGTTTCGGGCTGTGGCTGATGCCCAGGGCCAGCATCACACCGAGGATGGCGGTGACGGTGAAGGCCGCCTTGAAGGCCGCCCAGAGCATCTCGGCCAGCACCACGTCGTCGAGGCCGACCGGCGCATTCATGATGCCGTCCCAGGTCTTCTGCACATGCATGCGCGAGAAGGCCGAGTACAGGGCTTCGAACGAGGCTGCATTCATGGCGCTCATGCAGATCGAGCCGCTGGCCAGGAACAGGATGTAGGGCACCTGCACACTGCCCTCGGGGCCGTCGACCGTGATGTGGCCCACCAGCGCGCCCATGCCGTAACCGAAGGCGACGAGCCACATCAGGGGCTCGGCGATGTTGCCGACCAGGCTGGGGATGGCCAGCTTGCGCCAGACCAGCAGGTTGCGCAGGAACACCGGCCACCAGCGCCGGCTCAGTTGCGGTGCGCGCCAGACCGAGGGGGCGGCGGGGGCGGGCGTGGTCGAAGACAGGTTCGGGGTGCTCATGGGGGCTCCTGGGGCAGGCTTCAACCGCCTTCGCGGATCTGGCGGCCGGTGAGTTTGAGGAACAGGTCTTCCAGATTGGCCGGCCGGTGCAGGGTGCGCAGGGCGCTGTGCCCGGCCAGCGCCTGCAGCAAGGGGCGGGCATCGCGGGTGTAGAAGAACAGCGTGTCGCCGCTGACCTCGGTGCGGCTGGCCAGGGGCCTCAGGGCCTCGGCCTCGGGGCCATCCGGGCGCAGCAGGCCGAGTGCCCCGTTGCCATAGGCCTCGACCACCTCGGGCTCGAGGTGCTCGGCGATCAGGGTGCGCGGCGGACCTTCGGCGATGCAACGGCCGTGGTCGAGCACCAGCAGACGGTGGCAGAGGCGCTCGGCCTCGTCCATGAAGTGGGTGGTCAGCAGGATCGATTTGCCCTGTTGCAACAGCATCTGCAGGCGTTCCCACATCAGATGCCGGGCCTGCGGATCGAGGCCGGTGGTGGGTTCGTCGAGCAGCAGCAGGCGCGGGTTGTTGACCAGGGCCCGCGCCAGGCTGAGGCGCCGCCGCATGCCCCCGGACAGCTCGCCAGGCCGGGCGTCGGCCTTGTGCGACAGCGCCGCGAACTCGAGCAACCGGGGCGCCCGCTCGAGCATCACGCGCCGGCTCAGGCCGAAGTAGCGGCCGTAGACGATCAGGTTCTCTAGGCAGCTGAAATCGGGGTCGAGGGTGTCGAACTGGGTCACCACGCCGAGCTGGGCCTTGATGGCCAGCGCCTGGCGCGGCATGTCCAGGCCGAAGGCACGGATCTGCCCGCCGTCCGGGCTGGCCTGGCCCAGGCACATGCGCAGCGTGGTGGTCTTGCCGGCCCCATTGGGCCCGATCACGCCCAGGCATTCACCGGGGGCGATGGAGAACGAAAGGTGGTCGACCACCGTGGTCTGGCCGTAGCGCTTGTGCAGCGCCCGGACCTCGAACAAAGGCTCGGGGGTGTCTTGCATGCGGGGATTGTGGCCTAGGGCCGAAGTGCCCGTGGCCGGGATCTGCGCCGTGGGGCGGGCGCGGGACATTTTTGTCTTGTCTTGCCATCAGGCAGGCGCTGCATCCGGCGGCGTGCGTGCAGCGGCAGATGGAAGAAGACCCCGCCTTGCGCGGGGCCTGTCAGGCCGCTGCGGACGGCCTGCTGGCCGTCCGTTGACGCGGCGCTTCGATCAGCGCAGGGCCGGGGCGACGCGCGACTTGGGGTCGACCGAGATGGCGGCCTGCTGGGCGGCGGCCACGGCTTCGGCGCGGCGGTCGGCGACGGTGCGGGTCGAGTTCAGGTCGGGGGCGACGCGCGACTTGCTGTCCACCGACACGGCGGCCTGGCGGGCGGCGGCTTCGGCTTCGGATTGCATTTCGAGCGGGGTGCGGGTCGACTGGATGGCGGGGGCCACGCGCGACTTGCTGTCCACCGACACGGCGGCGTCGCGGGCGGCGGCCACGGCTTCGGCCTCGACATCGGCGCGGCTGCGCAGGGTGCTGCCGTTGTCGCCGGCGAAGGCGGGAGCGGCCAGCAGGGCGGCACTGGAGGCGACGGCCAGCAGGGCGGTGGTGATGATGGAGCGGTTCATGGTGTTTCCTCTCAAAGTTTGAAGCTGCCTGGTTGGGAGCCGACACCGTCGGAGCCCTGGTCGATGGGGCTGGCACGAAGGCTCGGTCACATCGTGGAGGCGACTGTAGGCCCGGGAGGGAAACAATAAAACACTCAATCCATCAAATGAAAATTCCTAAATTGGCAACAATCCGTCACGCCAACGACATCTGAATCCTGGTAGAAACCCGGATTTCCCGGACCGGGGCCGCGATGGCCCCGGTCTGCCCGACTGGCACGCCGGGCTCACAGGGCGTGGGTGACGAGTTT
>Ga0213872_10000649_pt1 | contig 26344 bp, 26 predicted proteins | sample VelepicomBERX_R2_FD_160071 | JGI IMG/M metagenome (GOLD analysis project Ga0213872, IMG submission 160071) | Rhizosphere microbial communities from Vellozia epidendroides in rupestrian grasslands, the National Park of Serra do Cipo, Brazil - RX_R2 | ecosystem: Host-associated > Plants > Roots >...
TGTCGCTGGAAGACGATCTGATGCGCATCTTCGGCTCGCAGCGGATGGACGGCATGCTGCAGAAGCTTGGCCTCAAGGAAGGCGAAGCGATCATCCATCCCTGGATCAACAAGGCGCTGGAAAAGGCCCAGCAGAAGGTCGAAGCCCGCAATTTCGACATCCGCAAGAACCTGCTGAAATATGACGACGTCATGAATGACCAGCGCAAGGTCATCTATGAGCAGCGCAAGGAACTGATGAGCGCCGCCGACGTCGGCCAGGAAGTGGCCGACATGCGCCACGAGGTGGTCGAGGATCTGGTGTCGCGCTGCATCCCCGAGCGCTCCTACCCCGAGCAGTGGGACGTCGCCGGCCTGCATGAAGAGGCTCTGCGCATCTTCAATATCGACGTTCCGGCCGAGGAATGGGCCAAGGAAGAGGGCATCGAGACCCAGGCCTTCCAGGAGCGCCTGATCGACCTGACCGATCGCAAGATGGCCGAGAAGGTCGCCAATTACGGCCCCGACATCGTCCGCATGGTCGAAAAGAGCCTGCTGCTGCAGATCCTCGACCAGAGCTGGAAGGACCATCTGCTGACGCTCGACCATCTGCGCCAGGGCATCGGCCTGCGCGCCTATGGCCAGCGCGATCCGCTGAACGAATACAAGCGCGAAGCCTTCAACCTGTTCGAGGAAATGCTCGGCCAGCTGCGCGAGAAGGTCACCACCGTGCTGTCGCATCTCGAACTGCGCGTCGAGACCGAAACGCCGGAGACCCTGCAGCAGCGCGAGCCGCAGACCATGGTGGAGGGCCGCCAGGACCCCGCCTTGGCCGCGCCCGAAGCGCTGCCGCCGCTGCCGGCCCATATCACGCCGCAGGATCTGATGACCCTGTCGCGCAACGCCCCCTGCCCCTGCGGCTCGGGCAAGAAGTTCAAGCATTGTCATGGAGCGGTGGCGTAAGCCACCGCATCCCCCTCACCCTGACCCTCTCCCACAAGGGGAGAGGGAACAAAAAAACCCCGCTTCTTGCGAAGCGGGGTTTTTCTTTTGGATCAGGCTGGCTGTTTAGGCCGCCTTCTTCTCCAGGGCGCGCTGGACGCGGCGCTTCAGGCGAAGGGCTTCTTCCGACAGCTTGCTGTCGTTGACCGACAGAAGGTAGCTATCGATGCCGCCATTGATCTCGATGGTCTTCAGGCCGCGGGTGGTGACGCGCAGGCGAACCATCTGGTTCAACGCATCGCTCAGCACGCTGGTCTCCTGCAGGTTGGGCAGGAAACGGCGGCGGGTCTTGTTATTGGCATGGCTGACGTTGTTGCCGGTCAGCACACCCTTGCCGGAAATCAGACAACGGCGAGACATGATGAAACCCTCTTAAAATCTCTGGGTCCGGCGACAGGCCGGCGAAAGATGGGCTTTTTAGGGGGAGTCCGCCCCCGAGTCAAGGACAAATCAGCCGAACAGTTTATCGATGTCGTCTTGGCTGAAAAGCTTGTCGACGTCGGCCTGATTGATGGCCTTGTTCTCGCCCTGCGGGCCATGGAGAAGCTTTTCATCGACGGTCTTCTCCGTCTGCTCCTGCTTGACCTCGTCGATCACCTTGGAGATCTCGTCGCGGCCCCACACGCGGATCATCGCATTGATGCGGTCCTCGATGAAGGTCAGGCCCTTGACCAGGCGGGTGATGCGCTGGCCGGTCAGGTCCTGGAACGAGCAGGCCTCGAACACCTGGTTGACCCGGTCATTGATACGGTCGCACGCCTCGAGCACCGCCGGATCGCCGCTGGCGCGCAAGCTCCCCACCATCTCGTCGATGGCTTCCATGCTCTCTAAGATCGTATTGCTGGCGTTCTCGGTGTTGGTGACGATGTCGTCCAAGGTCTCGGCCATGGACACGAAGTTGTGTTCCTCGCCGCCATGCAGCGTGGCCAATTCCTTGCGCAGCTTATTTAGGTGCCCGAACAGCCCGACAAGTTCGCGCTTAAGACGAGTCTCTTCCGCCGTACCGTTCATCAGAACAACCCACTCTCCACTTCTCAATCGACATTAATGCAATTAATTCGCGTTCTGTCGAGAAAGCCTTTCAACAAATGTTCCGCGGCAGAGGCAGGCATCATCCGCCCGGCCGCGACCGCCTGTTCCAGCGCGTCGCGGTGCTCGGAAACATAGGAGTCGGCGCGGAAACGCGCCAGCAACTCTTCCGAGACCTCCTGCCACAGCCAGCGCAACGCCTGATCGGCCCGCCGCGCCTCGAACCGCCCGGCCTGTTTCATCGCGGCGGCAAAGGCCTCCACCGTGCGTTCGACCTCGGCAATTCCCTCGCCGGTCAGGGCCGAGCAGCGCAGCACCGGCACCGTCCAATCGGCATTGCCGCGCAGCAGATGCAAGGCGCTGCTGTAATCGCGCACCGCGCGATCGGCGGCCGCCGCCAGATCGCCATCGGCCTTGTTGACCACTACCGCGTCGGCGATCTCGACGATGCCCTTCTTCAGCCCCTGCAATTCGTCGCCGCCGCCCGGCACCAGCAGCAGCAGGAACATGTCCACCATATCCGCCACGGCGAACTCGGATTGGCCGACGCCGACGGTCTCGACCAGGATGGCGTCGAAGCCGGCCGCCTCGCACAGCAGGATGGCGTCGCGCGTGCGGCGCGCCACGCCGCCTAAGGAGCCGCCGGTCGGGGTCGGGCGGATGAAGGCCCGCTCGTTGCGCGACAATGTCTCCATGCGCGTCTTGTCGCCCAGCAGCGACCCGCCCGAGCGCGGGCTCGACGGATCGACCGCCAGCACGGCGACCTTGCGGCCCTGCTCGATCAGATGGCTGCCGAAAGCCTCGATGAAGGTCGATTTGCCGGCGCCGGGAATGCCGCTGATGCCGATGCGAATCGACTTGCCGGCGTCGGGCAGCAATTCCGCCATCAGCGCCTCGGCGGTCTTTCGATGATCGGGACGGGTCGATTCGGCCAGGGTGATGGCACGCGCCAGGGCGCGCCGGCGCCCCGCCCTGATCTCGGCCGCCAGGGACACGGGCGCCTCGGTCACTCCTTGTGCTTGCTTTCGTTCAGAAAGGCCCGCATGGCGGTGGCCGTCAGCTTGGCGCGGTCCTCGGGCTTGAGATCGGCCAGTACGCTCTGCTGGGCGGCGCGCACTTCCATGGCGCGGCGGATCAGCTCCGCGCGGTCGACGACCGGCGCGGCGGTCGGGACCGGGACTTCCGCCAAGGGTTGCTCCAAGGGATCGACGAGCTTGCCCCCGACCATCTTCTGGACAGCCTTGTGGACGGCGCGATCGGTGAGATCGCCCGCCGCTTCGCGCGCTTCCTTGGTCAGCACCATGCCAGCAAGCGCTTTGCCGAGAAAATTCAGCATCGAAACCTCCGAATGCCCCACTGTAACGGGCCGATTCTTAAGTTCCTATAAAACCTATTGGGCCGCCGCCTGATGATCGGCCAGATGCGCCATCAGCCCATCCCACAAGGCGGCCCGCTGCTTGAGCGCCGCCAGGGCCGCCGTCAGCATCACCTGCTGGCGGGCGGCATCCTCGCCCACCACCTCCTCGATCAGGATGGCCGCGGCCGGGCCGTGTTCCTGCGCGTCGACCTCGATATGGCGATCGAGATAATAGACGAACAGGGGCGCCTGCGCGCGGGTCACGCCCCACTCGGCCAGCAAACCCGAGAACATCGCCGGAATGACGTTCTCGCGCCCGTGGAAGAAACTCCCCAGGGCCTGGTCGAGATCCCCCGACATGGCGGTTTTCAGGGTGGCGCGCACGAAGGAGGCGACCGGGGAAGGCACGCCGGCGCGGGCGATCGCCGCCTCTAGCGAGACCCCTTGGGCCAGGCAATCGAGGAAGGAATCGATGCAGCCGGTGTCGGCACCCACCTCGCGCATGGCGGCGCGATACAGCTCGAAATGGCTCAGCGAGCCGCCATCCGGCATCACGTCGCTTTCCTCGCCCAGCACGATCTCGTTGATCAAACGAGCCGCGCGCGGATTTACGGGAGGAGTCCAGGGCAGGTTGGTGCAGGTAAGGTCGCGCTGCAGCCTTTTCAGCAGCGACAGGAAATCCCACACCGCGAAGACATGCCATTCCATGAAGCGCCGCAATTCGTCGATTCCGCGCAAGGCGGAGAAGACGGAATGCCGGGTCAGGCGGTCCTGCTCCTCGGCGATGGCGGCGCGCAGGCTATCCAGCTCTTCGGTCACGTTACTTTCCTCGTCCGTCGCCGGATCGCGGCGACATCTTCTTTCTGGCTGATCTGGGCGTCCAGATTGGTCACCAGGCCATTTTCAAGCGAATAACACCATCCGTGGACGGTAAGGTCTGCGCCCTTTTCCCAGGCTTCCTGCACGAAAGGATTGGTGGCGACGTTCTCGACCTGGCGGATCACGTTCAGTTCGCACAGCCGGTCGTGCTGCGCCTTCTCGGTCGGCAGGGCCAGCAATTCGGCCTGGTTGTCGCGCACCAGGGTGCGGATCGGCGACAGCCAATGGTCGATCAGGCCGAGGCGCAGATTCTGCAGCGCCGCCAGCACGCCGCCGCAGCCATAATGGCCGACCACCAGGATATGGCTGACCTTCAGCACCTCGACGGCATATTGCAGGGTCGACAGGTAATTGGCGTCCTGCGGCGGAGCCAGGTTGGCGACGTTGCGATGGACGAACATCTCGCCCGGATCGAGGCCGACGATCTCGTTGGCCGGCACCCGGCTGTCCGAGCAGCCGATCCAGAAATAGGCCGGGCTCTGCTGCGACACCAGGCGTTTGAAAAAGCCGGGATCCTGCTTGGTCTGGCGGTTCGCCCAGGCTCGGTTGTTGGCCAGCAGATCGGCCACCGATGGGATGTCGGTCATGAGTCCCTCCTTGCGGAGACGGGAACATAGGGATTCGGAGACGGCGCGTCTAGATCGTTCGATCATTCCTTTGGTATAGAATGGCTCCATGCCGATACGTTTGCTCCCCGCCAATCTCGTCAACCAGATCGCCGCCGGCGAAGTGGTCGAACGCCCCGCCTCCGCCGTCAAGGAACTGGTCGAGAACGCCATCGATGCCGGCGCCTCGCGCATCGAGGTGACCCTGGCCGAGGGCGGCCAGGCGCTGATCGGCGTCACCGACGATGGGTGCGGCATGAGCCCGGACGAGCTGGAGCTGGCGGTCGAGCGTCACGCCACCTCGAAATTGCCCGACGACGATCTGCTGGCCATCCACCATCTCGGTTTTCGCGGCGAGGCCCTGCCCTCGATCGGTTCGGTCGCGCGCCTGCGCCTGACCAGCCGCCCCAAGGGCGCCGACAGCGCCTGGACGCTCCTGGTCGAAGGCGGCCGCAAGGGCAAGCCCGAGCCCGCCGCCCATCCGCAGGGCAGCCGCATCGAGGTGCGCGATTTGTTCTTCGCCACCCCGGCCCGCCTGAAATTCCTGAAAACCCCGCGCGCCGAGACCGGCCATGTGAAGGATGCGCTGGAGCGCCTGGCGATGGCCCATCCGCGCGTCGGCTTCACCCTGTCCGAAAACAACCGCTCGCTGCTGTCGCTGCCCGCCTGCCATGGCGACGACGAGACGGCGCGGCTGGAGCGGCTGTCCGCCATTTTGGGGCGCGATTTCGCCAAGGCCTCGATCGAGGTCGAAGCCGAGCGCGAAGGATTGCGCCTATCGGGGCGCATCGGCCTGCCGACCTTCAACAAGGCGACCTCGGCCCAGCAATATCTGTTCGTCAATGGCCGCCCGGTGCGCGACAAGCTGCTGAACGGCGCGGTGCGCGGCGCCTATGCCGACGTGCTGGCCCACGACCGTCATGCGGTGGTGGCTTTGTTCGTCGAGCTACCGGCCACCGAGGTCGACGTCAACGTCCACCCCGCCAAGGCCGAGGTGCGTTTCCGCGATCCCGGCCTGATGCGCGGCCTGATCGTCGGCGGCATCAAGCACGCTTTGGCCGGCGCCGGCCATCGCGCCAGCGCCCCGGCCACCGGCCTCGGCCCGCTGGCTTCATGGCGTCCGGGCGGCGGCCTTCCTTCGGCGCCGGCCCAATCCTCCTTTGGCGGATGGAGCGCCCCGCCGCGCCCTTCGAGCGAAACCCTGTGGGCGGCAGCCGCCGCCCAAGCACCCATTGCGTTGGCCGAGCCCGCCTCGCCCGCGCCGTTCGGCCAGGTCACCCCCGCCGAACCAGCTCCGGCCATCGATTATCCGCTCGGCATCGCGCGCGGCCAGGTGCACGACACCTACATCATCGCCCAGACCGCCGATGGGCTGGTGATCGTCGACCAGCACGCCGCCCATGAGCGGCTGGTCTATGAAAAGATGAAGGAGGCCCTGGCCGGCACCGGCATCGCGCGCCAGGGCCTCTTGATCCCCGAGGTGGTCGAACTGGAAGAGACCGCGGTCCATCGCCTGCTGTCGCGCCAGGAAGACCTCGCCCAGTTGGGCCTGGTGATCGAGGGCTTCGGGCCGGGTGCGGTGATCGTGCGCGAGGTTCCCGCCTTGCTGGGCGACGGCGACATCAAGGGACTGGTCGCCGACATGGCCGAGGAACTGGCCGAATGGGGCGAGGCGATGGCCCTGCAGGAACGGCTCGGCCATATCTGCGGCACCATGGCGTGCCATGGCAGCGTGCGCGCCGGGCGCAAGCTCAACGGCGCCGAGATGAACGCGCTGTTGCGCCAGATGGAAGTGACGCCCAATTCCGGCCAATGCAATCACGGCCGCCCGACCTATGTCGAACTGAAACTCTCGGACATCGAGCGGCTGTTCGGCCGCAAATAATCTTTTATTGTTCGGTTTTTCCGAAATCCAATTGCGGAATTCGGCGGCTACTCCGGCAGGTCGGACGAGAGCAATCTCTGCTCACGTTTTCCAACACTTATTTGCAAGGAGTAGCATCATGGGACGTTTAGCCAACAAAGTCGCGATCATCACCGGCGCCAGCGCCGGCATTGGCCGCGCCACCGCCAAATTGTTCGCCGCCGAGGGCGCCCAGGTCGTCGTCGGCGCCCGCCGCGCCAATGAACTGGCCGATCTGGTCAAGGAGATCGAAGCGGCCGGCGGCAAGGCCGTCGCCCTGGCCGGCGATGTCCGTTCGGAAGAATACAACAAGGCGCTGGTCGCCCTGGCCGTCAAGACCTATGGCCGCCTCGACGTCGCCTTCAACAATGCCGGCGTGATCGGCGAAGCCGGTCCCTCGACCGAAGTGTCCGAAGCCGGCTGGAACGACGCCATCGCCATCAATCTGACCGGTTCGTTCCTCGGCGCCAAGCATCAGATCGCCGAAATGCAGAAGCATGGCGGCGGTTCGGTGATCTTCACCTCGACCTTCGTCGGCTATAGCAGCTCGTTCCCCGGCATGGCCGCTTACGCCGCCAGCAAGGCCGGCCTGATCGGACTGACCCAGACCCTGGCCGCCGAGTTCGGCCCGAACAATATCCGCGTCAACGCGGTGCTGCCGGGCGCGGTGGAAACCGAGATGTACCAGGCCGTCAATGACAGCGCCGACAAGCAGAGCTTCATCACCGGGCTGCACGCCCTGAAGCGCGTCGGCAAGCCCGAGGAACTGGCCAAGTCGGTGCTTTATTTCGCCTCCGACGACTCATCCTTCGTCACCGGCACCGCCGCGCTGATCGATGGCGGCCTGTCGATCACCCGGACTTAAACATCCCAATAGGGCGGTGAGCCGAAGGCTAAGCGCAGATGGTCCGCAAGGGCCCTGAGCTTGGCCGATGGCTGCCGCCCTTCGGGATGAGCGATGAAAATGCTTTCCTCTTCCGGCTGGATGCCGACATCCACCGCCACCAGCTGACCAGCCTTCAACGCTTCCCAGATGATGAAGGTCGGCATCAGGCAGATCCCCTGCCCCGCGATCGCCGCTTCGCGCATCAGATCGCCATTGTTGAGAACCAGCCTTCCCCGCGCCCGAACCAGATGGACGCCGTCCGAGCCGACCAGCCGCCAATCGGCGCCGCCGCGGTTTGAATAGAAGATCCCGTCATGCGCCTCCAGATCCTCGGCGCTGTTCGGCACGCCGCGGCGGGCGAGATAATCGGGAGACGCCACGAAAATCCGGCGGCTCGGCCCCAGGCGCCAGACCATCAGGCGCGATTCCTCGATGATTCCGTGGCGGATCACCGCGTCGAACCCCTCGGACGCCACATCGATGCGGCGATCATTGAGATCGAGATTGAGGGTGATGTCGGGGTGCTTTTGCAGGAACGGCCAGAGCGCCGGCCCGAGATGCATCCGCCCGAAGGTCACCGGCGCCGACAGCCGCATCGGCCCCGACAGAGTGCCGCGCCGTTCGGCGAAGCTGGCCGCCGCTTCTTCCACCTCGCGGGTGATGCGGGTGGCATGTTCGAGGAAGGCGGCGCCATCCTCGGTCAGGGTCAGCTTTCGCGTCGTACGGTGAAACATCTTGCCGCCGAGCTGGCGCTCCAGTTCGGCCAGTCTTTCGCTCACCACCGATTTGGCCAAACGCAGGCGCCGGGCCGCCTCGCTGATCGAGCCGGCCTCCGCAATGGCCACCAGGGCGGCAATCCCATCCAGCTTCATCGTTCGGAAAACTCGGAAAGCGGAGACGCGACCCGCATCCTAAACCGCACACCCGGAAGTTTCCAGGGCTTCCGGAGAAAGGTGCCAATTTTAAACATGTACATAAATAAAAATTCTATTCCGAAATAAATTTACCTCGACATTACGCAGTATTACGATGCGCGCGCTGTACGCGTTACTTCAGCTCCGACTCAAATTATTGAAATGGAGAATCAAGATGTTTCTGAACTTCAGAAAGCTAAGCGCGACAATCGTAATTACAACCCTGACAATATGTCTTACAGCAGCAATACCCGCAAAAGCAGAGGTGTCGGAGGTCAAAGAAAAGCCGAGGCTATATTCTTACGTCGCCATCTGGACCATTCCGCGCGCCGATTGGGCGGCAATGAACGAGCCGTCGCCCGCCGCCCGTGACTTGGTCGCCAAGTCGCTGGCCAGCGGCAAACTGGTGGGCGTAGGCGAAGCGTCATCGCTCATGCATCATCACGGCGGGCCGACGCACATGAATTGGTGGTCGTCGATGTCCGAGGCGGGCCTCTTGGCCTATCTCGACGATGAGAGCGCCTTGCCGGGCAATCCCGTGCTGACCAAATCGACCAATCATGCGGACTTCATCGTGGTCAGCACCTACTACAATCGCAAAGCCGCCACCATCAAGTCCGGCTATGAGATGGTCTCCTATCTGAAGCTGAAAGCGGATGCCCCGGAAAAGACCTACTCGCTGATCGCCAAAACCGTCGTGGCGCCCGTCCTCGAGAAACTGTTCACCGAAGGAGCGCTGGCCGAGTACTCGATCTGCGCCGAGGATTTCCAATCGGGGCCGGCTCGGGGCTTCTGGGTGGAATGGATCGCCCCCAATGCCGACGCGGTCGACAAGGTGAATGCGGCCTGGCGGGACGCCTTGGAAAAGAGCGCCACACTGGATTTCAGCATGGGCTACATCGATTGGGACGCCGCGCGCGACTACATCTATCACGTCGACGCGACGCTGAAATAAGCCTCCCTTATTTCGAGGCTGTCTTGACGGGTTGCTGGGCGGGAGGCTTGGCGGAAGGCGCGGCAGTCTGTGCCACCATTTTGACGTCGGCGGGACGGGGCATGGCGGTCACCACGACCAGATCGCTTTGAATTTCGTCGTCCTGCCCGGCGAGCACGGCTTCCGAGATCAGCAAAACGGCAACAACGGCAGACAGGACAAGACGCATAAAAAAGCTCCCGGCGCGGTGGCGACGGGAGCTTTTCACGCAAGAGCCATGCCAGGTCGGGATCAACCGGCCGGGGTATGGCTCACATTGAAGCGGGCCAGCTGACGGGCGGGCAGGTCCCAGCCTGGATTCAGCTCGGCCGCCTTGCGGTAGTCGACATAGGCGCGCTTGAGATCGCCCGCATCCTCATAGGCCATGGCGCGGTTGAACACCACCTGGCCGGCATTCGCCGCCTTCAGCGACAGAGCCTGGCTGAAATCGGCGATCGCTTCGGCCTGGCGATGCTGCGCGGACAGCGCCACGCCGCGGTCGTTATAGGCCGAGGCCAGGGCCGGAGCGGCCTTGATGGCCTGCGAGAAGTCATTGATGGCCTTGTCGTTTTCGCCGCTGACCAGATAGAGCGTGCCGCGATCGACGAAGGCGACGGCGGTCTCGCCGGCGGTCGCCCAGGTGCGCTCGACGGCGGCATTGCAGGCCTCGACGGCATTGGCGTCGACATGGCCGGTGCGCTGCGCCAGCGCGGCGGCGTTGGAGCATTCCTCCAGCAGAGACGGCCCCAGCACGGTGACCGATTCCTGCGCGGACGCGCCAAAGGCCAGCAGGCCCGCCACGGCGGCGGAGAGCATTCCGAACTTGAACATGTGATAACCCCAGAGAAGACAGACACTAAGGGGCGTCCTTATAGCGCCTGCCGCTAAATAAGGCAAATGTGACTATATTTGCCGCAATTTTAATCAATTGCGGCATGATTCTACAGAACTAGTTTAGCTCCGCCCGACGATTCAACTGCCCGGCGATCGCCGCACATTGAAGCGGGCGAGCTGGTGCGCGGGCTGGTCCCAACCGGGATTCAACTCGGACGCCGCCAGGTAATCGAGATAGGCGTTCTTGAGATCGCCGGTGTCTTCATAGGCCATGGCACGGTTGAACAGCACCTGGTCGGGGTTTTCCGGCTTCAGGGTCAGCGCCCGGCTGAAATCGGCGATCGCTTCGGCCTGGCGATGCTGCGCCGACAGCGCCACGCCGCGGTCGTTATAGGCCGAAGCCAGAACCGGGTCTTCCTTGATGGCCCGGGTGAAGTCGCCGATCGCCTTGTCGTTTTCGCTTCGCACCAGATGCAGAGTGCCGCGATTGACCAGGGCGTTGGCGATCTCGCCGGCGGTCGACCAGGACCGGCTGATGGCGGCGTCGCAGGTCTGGATGTCGCCGATGTCGGCGTGACCGGTTCGCTGCGCAGCCGCGGCGACGTTGTTGCATTCGTCAAGCAAGGTGGGACCGAGAGTCATCACCACTTCCTGCGCCCGGGCGCCGAACGCCAGGAGGCCGGTGATTACGATGACGCAAATCACGAGAAGCTTGGACATGTGACACCCCCGAAAAGAGGACCGACACGTGGCTACACTATAGCATCCGCCTGTTTTTTGATCAAACTTCGCCTGGGGCCAAAAAGGCCAGTTTGGCCGCGCCATATTTGCGCACATCCACCACCGAGAAGCCGGGTAGCGGCGAGGCGAAATCCTCGGCAGCCGCCACTTCCACGACGATGCGCGCGTCGGGGGCGATCCAGCCCTGGGCGGCGAGCGCCTGCAAGGCGGGGGTGGCGAGGCCGCTCTTGTAGGGCGGGTCGAGCAGCAGGATCTGGCAGGGCGCGGCGGCTTTCGGCGGCTTGGTCGCATCCTGGCGGATCAGCGTCGCCTCGGCCTCGCAGCCCAGCTTCTTGAGATTGGCGGCGATCACCGCCTGGGCCGGATAGGCGCTCTCGAAAAAGGTGACGTGCGCGGCGCCGCGCGACAGGGCTTCGAGGCCCAGCGCACCCGAACCGGCGAAGATGTCGGCGACGCGCGCACCGCGTAAGCCCGGCTCGCCATGGGCCAGGATGTTGAACAGGGATTCGCGCACGCGGTCGGCGGTCGGGCGGGTGGTGCTTCCCTCCGGCGCCGCAAGGACCCGGCCTCTAAACCGGCCGGCGACGAGGCGCATTCTTTTTTTCGACCTTCTGTTCGGCCTTCTTGTAGTCGCCCGGCTTCCTCTCGCTCTCGGCGCCGCCCTTGCTGCCCAATTGCTCCTTGAGCGCCTTGGTCGGCACTTCTTCGACCGCGGCTTCCGGCAGCAAGCCAAGCTGGAACGGCCCATAGGCGATGCGGATCAGGCGGCTGACCGACCAGCCGAGATGATCCATCACCTTGCGGATTTCACGGTTCTTGCCTTCCTTCAGCCCCACCGTCAGCCAGGCATTGGACCCCTGTTGGCGATCGAGCACGGCCTTGATCGGCCCATAGGTGACGCCATCGACGGTGATGCCCTTTTCCAGCGCAGCCAGCGCCGCCGGCTCGGGGGTGCCGTGCACGCGCACGCGATAACGGCGCAGCCAGCCGGTCGAGGGCAGCTCCAAGCGGCGGGCCAGCTCGCCGTCATTGGTCAGCAGCAGCAGACCTTCGGAATTGAGATCGAGACGCCCGACCGAGATCACGCGCGGCATATCGTCCGGCAGGCGCTCGAACACGGTGGTGCGGCCTTGCGGATCCTTGTGGCTGGTGACCAGGCCGGCGGGCTTGTGATAGCGCCACAGGCGGGTGCGGTCGGCGGCGGCTATCGGTTTGCCGTCGACCAGGATCAGGCTGGCTTCGGTGACCAGGGTCGCCGGGGTGGTCAGCTTCCTGCCGTCGACGGACACGCGCCCGTCGGCGATCCAGCGCTCCGCGTCGCGGCGCGAGCACAGACCCGCGCGCGCCAGTCGCTTGGCGATGCGTTCGCCCTTCTCTTCCTCGCTCATCGGCAAGCCTCGATAAAAGCTTTGAACAAGGCCTGATCGGCCGGGCTGATATGATATTCGGGATGCCATTGCACGCCGAGGCAGAAACGCTTGGAGCGGTCCTCGATGCCTTCGATCACGCCGTCCGAACTGTAGCTGTTGACGGTGATGTTGGCCGGCACCGCCTTGACCGACTGATGATGCGCCGAATTGACCGGGATGCTGGCCGCACCGACGATGTCGTGCAGCAGCGTGCCGGCTTCGACCGAGACGTCATGGCCGGGTTCGGTGCGCGGGTTGGGCTGTTCGTGGGCCAGCGGGCTTTCGACCTCGTCGGGGATGTGCTGCACCAGGGTGCCGCCCAGCGCCACCGCCAGCAATTGCTCGCCGCCGCAGATGCCGAAGATCGGCATGTCGCGTTCGATGGCGCCCTTGACGATGGCCAGCTCGAAGGCGGTGCGGCGCGACTTCAGGGTCACGGTGGCATGGCGGCTGGACGCGCCGAACAAAGCCGGGTCGACGTCGAAGGCGCCGCCGGTGATCATCAGGCCGTCGATGCGATCGAGATAGGCGTCGGCCAGCTCGGGATGGTGCGGCAAGGGCAGCGGCAGGCCGCCCGCTTCGGCGATGCTGTCGCAATAATTCTGGCGCAGCGCGTACCAGGGCATTTTTGAGTAGCCGCCCGGCTCTTCGCTGTCCAAAGTGATGCCGATTAAGGGAGTTTTCATGGGGCGCACTCTAAGCACGATGCCTTCTTTTCTGCAAACCGCATTTGAAGAGGCGGAAGCCGCTGGAGCGCGCGGCGAAGTGCCGGTCGGCGCGGTGGTGGTGCGGAACGGCGAAATCATCGCCCGCGCCGGCAACCGTGTCGAGGAATTGCGCGACCCCTCCGCCCACGCCGAAATCCTCGCCATCCGCGAGGCCGGCCGTGCGCTGGGCGAGCCGCGCCTGATCGATTGCGACCTCTATGTCACCCTCGAACCCTGCCCGATGTGCGCGACCGCCATCTCGTTCGCGCGCATCCGTCGGCTCTATTTCGGCGCCTATGATCCGAAAGGCGGCGGCGTCGATCACGGGCCACGCATCTATGAGCAGTCGACCTGCCATCACGCGCCGGAGGTGATCGGCGGATTGGAAGAGACCCGCGCCGCCGAGATGCTGCGCGACTTCTTCCGCGACCGCCGTTAGCCCAACGCCCGCCAGCCGATATCGCGCCGACAGAAGCCGTCTTCCCACTCCAACAGATCGACCGCCTTGTAGGCCCGCTCGCGCGCTTCGGCCAGGGTCGGCGCGGCGGCGGTGACGCCCAGCACGCGGCCGCCGGTGGCGATCACGCGCCCTTCGGCGTCAAAGCCGGTGCCGGCATGCAGCACCTTGACCCCCGGCACCGCATTGGCCTTGTCGAGCCCGCCGATCACCCCGCCCTTCTTGTAGGAACCGGGATAGCCGGCGGCGGCCATCACCACCACCATGGCCGGATCGTCCGACCATTCGACCTTGTGTCCGGCCAGCCTGCCCTCGCAGGCGGCGAGCAGCAGCTCGACGATGTCGGACTTCAGGCGCGCCATCAGCACCTGGCATTCGGGGTCGCCGAAGCGGACGTTGTATTCGAGCAGGGTCGGCTCGCCATTCTCGATCATCAGACCGGCGAACAGCACGCCGCGATAGGGCGTGCCGGCTTCGGCCATGGTCTTGACCAGAGGCGTGACGCAGCGATCCATGATCTTCTGCTGCACTTCGGCGGTCACGACGGGGGCCGGGGAATAGGCGCCCATGCCGCCGGTGTTGGGGCCAGTATCGCCGTCGCCGACGCGCTTATGATCTTGCGCTGCGATCAACGACAGAGCGGTCTTGCCGTCGACGATGGCGAAGAAGCTGGCCTCCTCGCCGGGCAGGAAGCTCTCGATCACCAGCTCGTCGCCGGCGGCGCCGAACTGCTTGCCGGTCATCATCTGGTCGACGGCGGTCAGCGCTTCTTCTTCGGACATCGCCACCACGACGCCCTTGCCGGCGGCGAGGCCATCGGTCTTCACCACGATCGGCGCGCCGTTCTTGCGGATGAAGTCCTTGGCCTTTTCGGCGTCGGTGAAGCGGCCATAGGCGGCGGTCGGGATGCCGGCCTTGGCCACCATGTCCTTCATGAAGCCCTTCGAGCCTTCGAGGCGCGCGGCGGCGGCGCTGGGGCCGAAAGCCTTGATGCCGGCGGCGTCGAGGCGGTCGACCAGGCCGGCCACCAGCGGACCTTCGGGACCGACGACGACCAGGTCGACCTTTTGCTCGCGGGCGAATTTCTCCAGGGCATCGACATCCTCGGCGCCGATCGGCACCAGGGTCGCCATCTCCTTGATTCCGGCATTGCCCGGCGCGCAATAGAGCGTCTTGCACAGAGGCGAGCGGCTGATCGCCCAGCACAACGCATGTTCGCGGCCACCCGACCCAATCACCAGAATCTTCATCTCGGACATCCCTACTTCAAATGCGCACCCTTAGTAGGGCAAAGTACCGCCATGGATCAAGACACTCCCCCCCGCAGCAACACCCCGGAATTTTCCGTCAGCGAGATTTCCAACGCCCTCAAGCAGACCGTCGAGCAGACTTTCGAGCATGTCCGCGTCAAGGGCGAGATCTCCGGCTTCAAGCGCCACAGCTCCGGCCATCTCTATTTCGCGCTGAAGGATGCCGAAGCGGTGCTCGACGCCGTGTGCTGGCGCGGCTCGGCCACGCGCCTCGGCATGAACCCCGAGGACGGCATGGAAGTGGTGGCCAGCGGACGGCTGACCACCTATCCCGGCCGCTCGAAATACCAGATGGTCGTCGAGCGCATGGAGCTGGCCGGCCAGGGCGCGCTGCTGAAGCTGCTGGAGGACCGCAAGAAGAAGCTGGCCGCCGAAGGCCTGTTCGATCCGTCGCGCAAGAAGAAGCTGCCCTTCCTGCCCCAGGTGATCGGCGTGGTCACTTCGCCGACCGGCGCCGTCATCCGCGACATCCTGCACCGCCTGTCCGACCGTTTCCCGCGCCATGTGCTGCTATGGCCGGTGGCTGTGCAGGGCGAGGGCGCTGCGCAGCAGGTGGCCGACGCCATCGACGGCTTCAATGCGCTGCCCAAGGGTGGAAAAATTCCGCGCCCCGATCTGCTGATCGTCGCACGCGGCGGCGGATCGCTGGAGGATCTGTGGGCTTTCAACGAGGAAGTGGTGGTGCGCGCCGCCGCCGCCTCGCAGATCCCGCTGATCTCGGCGGTAGGACACGAGACCGACACCACCCTGATCGACTATGCCTCGGATCGCCGCGCTCCGACCCCGACAGGTGCGGCCGAGATGGCGGTTCCGGTGCGTTCCGAATTGCTGCTGAAGACCCGCGATTACGAAGCGCGCCTGCTGGGCGGCTTGCAGCGTCAATTGATGGAGCGGCGCACCCGCCTCGACGGTCTGGCGCGGGGCTTAGGCGATCCGCGCCGGCGGCTGGAGGAATTGGGCCAGCGCCTCGACGATTGGGGCGAGCGCCTGCCGCAGGCCCTGGTCAATCTGACCCGCCACCGCGCCTCCGACCTCGCCCGCATCGCGGCACGGCTGGAACCGGCGCTGAAAAGCCGGGTGCAGACCGAGACCGCCAAGCTGGAGCGCGACCGCCTCAAGCTCGACCAAGCCGCCAGCCGCCTGACCGCCGCCTGGCCGCGCGTGCTGACCGACCGCCAGCGCCATCTCGACCAGCTGGGTAAGCTGCTGAAAAGCTATTCCTACGAGGATGTGCTGGAGCGCGGCTTCGTCGTGGTGAAGGATGCCAAGGGCCACGCCGTCACCAAGGCAGATCAGGCCAAGCCGGGCGCACATCTGTCGCTGCTGTTCGCCAAGGACCAGGAAGTGGCGGTTACCGTCGAAGGGACGCCGCCGCCCAAGCCTTCCGCGCCCAAGCCTAAGGATGCGCGGCAGGATAGTTTGTTCTAAGCCACGCCTTCCGGCTTCGGCCCGCCGGTCGCCCAATCGAGCAATTGCACGGTGTGGACGACCGGCGCATCCAACCCTTCTGTCAGTTGCAGGATGCAGCCGAGATTGCCGGTCGCCACCCATTCCGGCTGGATCTTCTGGATGTGCGCCTGTTTGCGGCTTTTCAGCTCCGCCGACAGATCAGGCTGCAAAATGCTGTAGGTGCCGGCCGAGCCGCAGCAGAAATGGCCATCCGCCACTTCCATCGGAATGAAACCGGCGTCGCGCAGCAATTTCTGCGGCGCGGTACGCTGCTTCTGGCCGTGCTGCAGCGAGCAGGCGGCGTGATAGGCGATACGCTGGCCGGTCGGGGAAGCAGGCGTCTTGAGGCCGGTGCGCTCCATCCATTCGCTGACGTCGAGCGCGAGCGCGGCCACCTTCGCCGCCTTGGCATCGCCGGGAAACAGATGGCTGTAATCCTTGATCGAGGTGCCGCAGCCCGACGTGGTGATGACGATGGCATCGAGCCCTTTCCCGCCGCCCTCCTGGGTTTCTTTCCACCAGCCCTCGATGGTGGCCGCCGCCAAGGCCTGCGCGCGATCCCGCTGGCCCATATGCTGCGGCAACGCGCCGCAGCAAGGCGCCTCGGCCACGACGACTTCGGCGCCATGGCGGGTCAGCAGGCGGATCGCCGAGCGGTTGATCTCGTCGCCCACCACCGACTGGGCGCAGCCGGTCAGGAGTGCTACGCGGGCTCTGCGGGTTCCTTCGGCGGGATAGGTTCCCGCGCCGACGCTGGTCGCGGACACGTCCGGCGCCTTGGCCACCAATCCCTGCAACCGCTTGGGCAATAGCGGCGCGAACGGCTTAGCGAAACCCGCCAGACGCATCGACCAGCGGAACAAGGGCCGGCTGGTCATCATCGCCGCCAGCGCCCGCCGCAGGACACGTTGGGACAGGGGCCGGGCGGCCGGAGACGCTTCGATCTTGTCGCGCGCCCCCTCGGCCAGATGCATGTAATCGACGCCCGACGGACAGGTGGTCATGCAGGACAGGCAGGTCAGGCAGCGATCGAGATGCTTGACCACGGCCGGTCCCGGCTCGCCGCCTTTCTCATGCATCTCCTTGATCAGCATGATGCGGCCGCGCGGGCTGTCGAGTTCGTCGCCGCGCACATGGAAGGTCGGGCAAGTCGCGGTGCAGAACCCGCAATGGACGCAGGCGCGCAGGATCTCGTCGGCTTCGGCGACGACTGGGTCTTTCAATTGCTCAGGCGTGAAATGAGTCAGCATCGGAGCGAACCTCTAGGCCATGCGGCCGGGATTGAGCAGAGCGTCGGGATCGAAACTGCGGCGGACCTTTTCCTCGATCGCCATTTGCGCCGCCGGGCGCGGCTGGAACACTGGCTGGCTGGCGCGCACCGGCGCAGGCGCCACCATCAGCATGGCGTAAGCGTCGGGTGGCAGCAGAGCGCGCAGATCTGCCGCCTTGGCATCCGTGCCGCAGGGCAACGAGACCCAGACCAGGGCGCCGCCCCAATCCAGCACCACTTTATGCTCGCCGAGGCTTTTCAGTTTCTCCAGCAACGCCGGAGCCTGGGTCGCCAGCAGTGAAATTTTCCACACCGCATGGCCTTCGCTCGAGCCCAGCGGCGCCACGTCGCGCATCTCGCGCCACCAGGCTTTGCTGGCCGCGGCGCCCCACACATCAGCCTCGCGTTCCAGCAAAGCGAGCAAGCGCCTACGGCGCGCTTCGACCGAAGGACCGAATCCTTCCAGCCTGAGCGCAACACCCGTCCCCGGCACCCAGGCGGCGCCCGACAAAGCCGCGGAACTGCCCAATGCCTGGCACATCGCACTCACCGCCTCGGCGCAATCGAGCCCGGACAAAACGATGGTTTCCTCGGTCTCGGCGGCGGGCAGCACTTTCAGGGTCAGTTCGGTGAACACCGCCATGGTTCCATAGGAGCCCGTCAGCAGCTTGGGGAGATCGTAGCCGGTGACGTTCTTCACCACCTTGCCGCCGGCGCGGAAGATCTCGCCCCGTCCATTGACCGCGCGCAGACCCAGCACATGGTCGCGCGCCGCCCCCGCGCTGATGCGACGAGGACCGGACAGGTTGGTCGCCACCACGCCGCCGAGTGTCTGACCGTTCCCGGCGCCCAGCAGGCGCGACAGATCCGGCGGCTCGAAGGCCAGGCATTGGCCGTGCTGCGACAAGGTCGCCTCGATCTGCGACAAGGGCGTTCCCGCCGCTGCCGTCAGCAACAGTTCCGCCGGTTCGTAGAGCGTGATGCCGGACAAAGCGGAAACATCGAGACGGCGTTCAGCCGCAACCGGACGGCCGAGTGCCAGCTTGGTGCCGCCGCCGGCGATCTCGACCGGCTTGCCCTGCTTGAGGATGTCGGCCACCGCCGCCTCGTCGCCCGCCTTCACTATGTCCATGTCAAAATCTCGGCAGATCGGGGAAGGCGTAATTGGCGCCGGCGGAAACGATCATCCGCCCGTCCGCCACACAGCGATGCAGTAACGGGAACACCTTGCCGGGATTGAACAGCCCAGCGGGGTCGAACACGTCTTTCAAGCGGCGCTGCTGGTCGAGATCGACTTCGGAGAATTGCTCGCTCATCAGATCGCGTTTTTCGATGCCGACGCCATGCTCGCCGGTCAGCACCCCGCCGACGGCGATGCATTTCCGCAAGATGTCGGCGCCGAAAGTCTCCGCCGCCTCCAGCTCGCCCGGCTTGCTGGCGTCGAACAGGATCAGCGGATGCAGATTGCCGTCGCCGGCATGGAAGACGTTGGCGACGCGCAAACCGTGCTTCTCCGAGAGTTCGGCGATGTGATCCAGCACGTCGGGCAGTTGGCCGCGCGGGATCGAGCCGTCCATCGTCATGTAATCGCGCGAAATGCGCCCCACCGCCGGGAAAGCCGCCTTGCGCCCGGCCCAGAAGGTCAGGCGCTGGGCCTCGCTCTCGCTGACCACGCAGGTCTCGGCGCCGTTCTGCTTGGCGATTTTCTCGACCTCGGCCAACAGATGGTCGACCTCGACCTTGGGGCCGTCCAGTTCGACGATCAGCAGCGCCTCGACATGCAGGGGATAGCCGGCATGCACGAAATCCTCGGTCACCTTGATGGCGGGTTTGTCCATCATCTCCATGCCGGCGGGGATGATGCCGGCGGCGATGATGGCCGCCACCGCATCGGCGGCACGGCGGTTCGAGGGAAAGCCGATCAGGGCGGCGCGCTGGGTTTCCGGCTTGGGCAGCAGGCGCACGGTCACTTCGGTAATGACGCCCAGCAGCCCTTCCGATCCGACCAGCAGCCCCATCATGTCGAGGCCGGGCTGGTCGTAGCCGCCGCCGAAGCGGATCACCTCGCCCTCCAAGGTGACGAATTCGACCGCCAGGACGTTGTTGCTGGTCATGCCGTATTTCAGGCAATGCACGCCGCCGGCATTCTCCGACACATTGCCGCCGATCGAACAGGCGATCTGGCTGGACGGATCGGGCGCGTAATAAAAACCATCCGCATCGACGGCGCGGCTGATGGCCAAATTTGTCACACCCGGCTGAACGCGGGCCAGGCGGTTGGCGAGATCGATGTCGAGAATGCGGTTAAAGCGACCCATGGCCAGCACGATGCCGTCCGCCACCGGCAACGATCCACCCGACAACGAAGTGCCGCCGCCCCTGGGCACCACCTTGACGCCGAGTTCGGCACAGAGGCGAAGGACGCGGGAAACCTGGTCTACAGTTTCCGGCAGCACTGCCGCCAACGGCCGCTGGCGATAGGCCGACAAGGCGTCGCAGTCATAGGCAGTCAGGCTCTCCTCGTCGACAATCACGCCCTCGCCGGGCACAATTCGCCGCAAACCTTCGACCAGCTGAATTCGCCGCCCGATGATTTGGGCGTCCGGATCAGGCATCCGCATCGTGTCCCATCCCTTGCCAGACGGTTCAGAACCCATATCTTTTGTGACTATAGCTATAAAAGCAGAAAGGACGAAATGGTGACCCAGACCCTCTCGATCGGCGGCCTCAAGATCGCCAAGAGCCTGCACGATTTCATCGTCGACGAAGCCCTGCCGGGCACCGGCGTCGCGGCATCGTCCTTCTGGCCGAAATTCGAGGAACTGGCCGCCACCCTGGTTCCGGTCAACCGCGCCCTTCTGGCCAAGCGTGACAGCCTGCAGGCGGCGATCGACCGCTGGCACATCGAGCGCCGCGGCAAGCCGTTCGATTTTGCCGCCTACAAGGCTTTCCTGCAGGAAATCGGCTATCTGCTGCCGGATGCCGCGCCCTTCGCCATTTCGACCGCCAATGTTGACGACGAGATCGCCCGCATCGCCGGCCCGCAGCTGGTGGTGCCGATCACCAATGCCCGCTATGCGCTGAACGCGGTCAATGCGCGCTGGGGCAGCCTCTATGACGCGCTCTATGGCACCGACGCCCTGCCCGGCAAGGCGGCGCCCGGCGGCTATGACGCGGCCCGCGGCGCCCAGGTGATCGCCTTCGCCCGCCAGTTCCTCGACGAAGCGGCGCCGCTGGCCCAGGGCTCGCACGCCGACGCCACCCTCTATGCGGTCGAAGGCGGCGCGCTGGCGGTCCATCTGCCGGGCGGCGCAAAAGTCGGGCTGGCCCATCCGCATCTGTTTGCCGGCTATCGCGGCAAGGCCGAGGCGCCGGAGGCGATCCTCTTGAAGCATAACGGCCTGCATGCCGAGATCGTCATCAAACATGACCATCCGGTGGGCAAGACCGACAAGGCGGGCGTCGCCGATCTGCTGCTGGAGAGCGCCGTCAGCACCATCATGGATCTGGAAGATTCGGTGGCCTGCGTCGATGCCGACGACAAGGTCGCCGCCTACCGCAACTGGCTGGGCCTGTGCAAGGGCACGCTGACCGCCGATCTGGAAAAGGGCGGCAAGAAAGTCACCCGCGCCATGAACCCCGACCGGACCTACGTTTCGGCCGGTGGCGGCGAACTGACGGTGCCCGGGCGCAGCCTGATGCTGGTCCGCAATGTCGGCCACCTGATGACCACCGACGCGGTGACCTTTACCGATGGCACGCCGCTGTTCGAGACCATCCTCGACGCGGTGGTGACCAGCCTGATCGCCCTGCATGACCTCAAGGCCCGGAAAAACAGCCGCGCCGGCTCGGTCTATATCGTGAAGCCGAAGATGCACGGCCCCGAGGAGGTCGCCTATGCCGACCGCCTGTTCGGGATGGTCGAGGATCTGCTGGGACTGCCGCGCTTCACCCTCAAGATGGGCATCATGGACGAGGAGCGCCGCACCACCGTCAATCTGCCCCATTGCATCAAGGCGGCGGCGGATCGCGTAGTGTTCATCAATACCGGCTTCCTGGATCGTACGGGTGATGAGATCCACACCTCGATGGAGGCCGGCCCGATGATCCTCAAGGGCGAGATGAAAGGCGCCGCCTGGATCAAGGCCTATGAGGATTGGAACGTCGATATCGGCCTGGCGGCCGGGCTGAAGGGCCATGCCCAGATCGGCAAGGGCATGTGGGCGATGCCGGATCGGATGGCGGACATGCTGGCCGCCAAGATCGCCCATCCCGAAGCCGGCGCCAACACCGCCTGGGTTCCTTCGCCCACCGCCGCCACCCTGCACGCGCTGCACTATCACAAGATCGACGTCGCCGCCCGCCAGGCCCAGCTGGCCAGCCGCCCGCGCGCCAATATCGACGCCATCCTGACCATCCCGCTGGCCGACCGACCGAACTGGTCCGAGGAGGTGATCCAGCGCGAACTCGACAATAATGCGCAGGGCATCCTCGGCTATGTGGTGCGCTGGATCGATCAGGGCGTCGGCTGTTCCAAAGTGCCCGACATCAACGATGTCGGGCTGATGGAAGACCGCGCTACCTTGCGCATCTCCAGCCAGCACATGGCCAATTGGCTGCATCACGGCATCGTGACCAAGGACCAGGTGATGGAGACGATGAAGAAGATGGCCGCCGTGGTCGACAAGCAGAATGCGGGCGACCCGCTCTACCGCCCGATGGCCGGTCACTTCGACACATCCATCGCCTTCCAGGCCGCCTGCGACCTGGTGTTCGAGGGCCGGGCGCAGCCGAGCGGCTACACCGAACCGGTCTTGCACCGCCGTCGCGCCGAGGTAAAATCGAGGGTCTAGCCGCGAGCCGTTCGCGGCGGGAGAGTTCGGAGGTGCGATGTTTCGCCCTTCAATCGTCCGCGCAATCGGGGCGTTTCTTCTGCTGCTGGCCGGGCCTCTTCCCTGCCCGGCCCAAGATGCTTGCCTGACCATCGGCATCGGCACTGGCGGAGCTTACGCCGAGGAACGGGCGGCTTTGGTCGAGGCGATCTTCAGCAAGGCGGGATTGTGCGCCAAGCCCCTGCTGGTGCCGTTATCGCGGCTCGACCGGATGGAGGACAAGGGCGAGCTGGACGGTAATGCCTGGCACGACGATTCCTATCTTGCCTCCCACAGCGAGATGGCCAAGGTTCCGACCCCCGTCGAACATTTCCGCGGTTCGCTCTTCTGGCTCCGCGGCCGCGAGGATCCCTCACATGTAACGGGCGCGACTATCGGCATCTTGCTAGGCCGGGAATGGCCGCGCGACGCCCTGGATGGGCTGCCGGTCTCGATCTATGAGGCGAGCAGCTACACCCAGCTTTTCGAGCTGACCGAAAGCGGACGGCTTCAGGGAATGGTCATACCGACCGAGGTGTTCGGCAAGCTTGCGCCGAACCAGGATTGGTACCAGTCGCGGGTCGTTCGCGCCGTGCCGCTCTATCTGGTCGTCAAGAGCCGCTACCAGAGCCTGATTCCCGCGCTGGACAAGGCCATCAAGGCGATGAAGAGCAGCGGCGCCATTCACGAATAAACGCCGCCGCTCCGCACCGGTTACTCCCCGGCTTCGCGGTAGATTTCCGCCCCTTGCGCCATGAACTCGGCCGATTTTTCCGCCATGCCGGTGGCGGCGAAGTCGCGCACTTCCTGCGAGATCTTCATCGAGCAGAATTTCGGCCCGCACATCGAGCAGAAATGCGCCAGCTTGGCCCCGTCCGCCGGCAGGGTCTGGTCGTGGAACTTCTGCGCCGTCTCGGGATCCAGCGACAGGTTGAACTGATCCTTCCAGCGGAACTCGAAGCGGGCACGCGACAAAGCGTCGTCGCGCATCTGCGCCATCGGGTGGCCCTTGGCGAGATCGGCGGCGTGGGCGGCGATCTTGTAAGTCACCACACCGACTTTGACGTCGTCGCGGTCGGGCAGGCCGAGATGTTCTTTAGGCGTCACGTAGCACAGCATCGCCGTGCCGAACCACCCGATCATCGCCGCCCCGATGCCCGAGGTGATGTGGTCGTAGCCGGGCGCGATATCGGTGGTGAGCGGCCCGAGCGTGTAGAACGGCGCTTCGCCGCACACTTCCAGCTGCTTATCCATGTTCTCCTTGATCTTGTGCATCGGCACATGGCCGGGGCCTTCGATCATCACCTGGACGTCGTGCTTCCAGGCGATCTGGGTCAGCTCGCCCAGGGTTTCCAGCTCGCCGAACTGCGCTTCGTCGTTGGCGTCGGCGATCGAGCCGGGACGCAGGCCGTCGCCCAAGGAGAAGGCGATGTCATAGGCCTTCAGGATCTCGCAGATCTCCTCGAAATGGGTGTAGAGGAAATTCTCCTTGTGATGCGCCAGGCACCATTTGGCCATGATCGAGCCGCCGCGCGAGACGATGCCGGTGACGCGCTTGGCGGTCAGCGGGATATAGGCGAGCCGCACGCCGGCATGGATGGTGAAATAATCCACTCCCTGCTCTGCCTGTTCGATCAGCGTGTCGCGGAAGATTTCCCAGGTCAGGTCTTCAGCCTTGCCATTGACCTTCTCCAGCGCCTGATAGATCGGCACGGTCCCGATCGGCACCGGCGAATTGCGGATGATCCATTCGCGGATGGTGTGGATGTTCTGCCCGGTCGACAGATCCATCACGGTGTCGGCGCCCCAGCGGATCGACCAGACCAGCTTGTCGACCTCTTCCGCCACCGAGGAGGTGACGGCGGAGTTACCGATATTGGCGTTGATCTTCACCAGGAAGTTCCGGCCGATGATCATCGGTTCGGATTCGGGATGATTGATGTTGTTGGGGATGATGGCGCGGCCGCGGGCGATCTCGTCGCGCACGAATTCCGGCGTCACGTAATCGGGGATCGAGGCGCCGTAAGAATTGCCGGTGCGCTTGGCCTCTTCGGCCAGCTGGGCACGGCCGATATTCTCGCGGATCGCCACATATTCCATCTCGGGGGTGATGATCCCCTTCCTGGCATAGGCCATCTGGGTCACCGCCTCACCGTTACGAGACCGGAACGGTTTGCGCGCCCCGCGATCGAACAGCGGCACGTCGCTGGCCTGGCCCGACTTCAGGCCGTTATCCTCCGGCTTGATGTCACGTCCCTGATAACTTTCGACGTCGCCGCGCTTCTCGATCCAGGACTGGCGCAGCGGGTTCAGGCCCTTGCGGATGTCGGTGACGATCCCCGGATCGCTGTAGGGGCCCGAGGTGTCATAGACCGGCAGCGCGGCCTCGCCGCAGCCGGCGGTCAGGTCGATCTCGCGCTGGGCGACCCGGATGTCGGGATGGAGCGTACCGCCGACATAGACTTTTCGCGAGGACGGCAGGGGTCCGGTGGTGACCGCGAAACGATCCGCGGCGTGGGAATCAGGCATGGGGAATCCTCCAATCGAATGGACTAGTCCCGGATAGAGCGGAGGAGGAGGAAAGGTCTGGGCGGTTCCTGTCCCTACGCCGGCATTACCCGGATCAGGTTGTTGAGGGTCACCGGGCCGCTTGCGCCTACCGGTATCTCAGCCCCTTGCCGGGGCACCCCTTGGAATGGCGCCCATGCTGCGGCAGGTTACCATCGCGAGTCAATCGGTGATTACCCTTGCAGTTCCATTGTATTTTCGCAAAAATTTCGCCCGCATGAGGGGTGCTCACGAAGCGAAGGGGTTTCAATGGACCATCCATCCGGCAAGAAGCTGTTCACTGCCGAGAAACAGCGGATGAAAACCACGGGAACCGCTTATGTTTCAGCGGGTTCCGGGGCTGATTCCGATTCAGTTCTGGCGGCCATCGCCGCCTTGCAGGGCGAAGTGCGCGCCCTCGATCAATTCGTCCGCGCCCAGGCCGGCGAAGAAGCGCCCGAGCCGCCGCCCCCGCCGCCCGAGCCGGAGCATCATCATCTCGGGCTGGCCTCGGAAGAGGTCAAGCTGCTGCGCAACGAGATTCGCGCCATGTCGCTGGCCATCCACCAGACCAAGTCGGAAATCGCAGCACTTCGCCCTGCGAACAGCGAAGACGACCGCCTGATGGTGGTGACACAGGAGCTGGACGCCATCGTCTCCGCCACCGAGGGTGCCACCAACACCATCCTGGAAGCGGCCGAAAAGGTGGACATGCTGGCCGAGCAGATCGAGCAGACCGGCACAGATACCGCCACCCATCAGACGGCGAGCGACATCCGCGACACCATCATCACCATGTTCGAGGCCTGCAATTTCCAGGACATCACCGGCCAGCGCATCAGCAAGGTGGTGAAGACCCTGCAATTCATCGAAGAGCGGGTGAACAAGATGATCGAGATCTGGGGCGTCGAAGGCTTTTCCGACGTCGAGCAGACTCAGGAAGAGATCGATGAGGAAGCGGCCCTGCTCAACGGCCCGCAGCTCGCCAACCAGGGCGTCACCCAGGCCGACATCGACAAATTGTTCGATTGAGATGGTGGAAAGAAAAACCCCGGGATGGCGACATCCCGGGGTTTTTTGTGCCTTACGCGGTGATCGCGCGCGCCTTTTCCTCGACGCCCATGGCTGCCAGCACTTCGGCGACGATCTGGGCGGCGTTGAGCTTGGCGTCGTCGTACTGCTTGCCCGGCGCGTCATGGTCCTGATAGCGGTCGGGCAGGACC
>Ga0213872_10000650_pt1 | contig 26329 bp, 20 predicted proteins | sample VelepicomBERX_R2_FD_160071 | JGI IMG/M metagenome (GOLD analysis project Ga0213872, IMG submission 160071) | Rhizosphere microbial communities from Vellozia epidendroides in rupestrian grasslands, the National Park of Serra do Cipo, Brazil - RX_R2 | ecosystem: Host-associated > Plants > Roots >...
GGCGAACGCGTTCGAGAAAACCCAGGGTTTCCGGCTGGCAGACGTTGTGCAAATGGCGCTGCATGGCCGCCGGGATCGTGGCGCCCTCGCTGCCCGGTTTGGGCGGGTTGTCGGTCAGCGACCGGTCGTGGCAGTAGTAGTTGGCGGTGTCGAGCCGGAAGCCGTCGACGCCGCGGTCCAGCCAGAAGCGCGCCACGGCCAGGATCGCATCCTGCACCGCCTCGCAATGCAGGTTCAGGTCGGGCATCTGGGCGAGGAAATTGTGCAGGTAGTACTGGCGGCGGCGCGGCTCCCAGGTCCATGTGGCGCCGCCCATCCAGCTCTGCCAGTTTGTCGGCGGCGCGCCGTCCGGGCGCGCGTCCGCCCACACGTACCAGTCGTGCCGCTCGTTCGTGCGCGACTGCCGGCTTTGTTCGAACCACGGGTGCTCGATGGCTGTATGCGACCAGACCTGGTCGATGAGGACCTTGAGCCCCAGGGCGTGCGCGCGCGCCACGAGCGCGTCGACATCCGCGAGCGTGCCGAAGATCGGGTCGACGCCGACGTGGTCGGTCACGTCGTAGCCGAAGTCGCGCATCGGCGACGGGAAGAACGGCGAGATCCAGATCCCGTCGACGCCGAGGCCGGCCACGTAGCCGAGGTGCTCGGTGATGCCGCGGAGGTCACCGACGCCGTCGCCGTTGGCGTCGCAAAAACTGCGCGGGTAGATCTGGTAAAGGCTGGCGCCGCGCCACCAAGGGGTTGGACTCTTCATGTCTGCTCGGGATTCGACGCCCGAGTGTGCGGGCGCCCGGGCCACTTTGGTACTCACCGCCAGCGCTTGGACTGGCTGTTTTATTACCCTGTTGATAGGATTTTTGCGCCATGAAATACATCGAAGAGCACATTGCCCATCCGGACGAGTCCTTGCGGGTCATGCGTTTCACGCTGGACTCGTTCACCTTGGCGCGCCACCGCCATCGGCACGTCGAGCTCACCTGGATCGAGCGCGGCAGTGGCCTGCGCTTCGTCGGCAGCACCGTCGAACCCTTCGACGACGGCGACCTCGTGCTCCTGGGGCCGCATGTCGCCCATGCCTGGCTGAGTTCCCTGGCGCGCCGCGGCGAGGCGCATGTCGCCACGGTCGTCCAGTTCGCACCCGACCTGATCCTGGGAAGTGCATTGCCCGAGCTGGCCGGCCTCGCGGGGCTGGTCGCCCGCGCCTCGGCCGGACTGCGGATCGGTGGCGACGCGGCCCGGGCCGCGCGTGCGTGCCTGCCGCAGATCGTCGCGGCCGGCGGGCTGCGCCGGATCGCCAAGCTCTTCGAGCTGCTCGACGAATTGGCCGCCCGCCCGCAGGACCTCGAGGCCATCGCGCCGGGTTCGACGCCGCGCGCGTCGCGTGGCGACACGGAGCGCCGTATCGATCGCGTCATCCATTGGATCCACGCGAACCTCGAGCGGCCGCTCGCGGCGGCGGACGCCGCGCGCCTGGTCCACGTAACGCCGGCGGCCTTCAGCCGCTATTTCAGCCGCGAAGTGGGCAGAACCTTCACCGAATACATCAACGACGTACGCTGCAGCGAGGCCTGCCTGCGCCTGAGCCACGGCGACCGGCCCGTCGCAGAGATCGCCGCGGAATGCGGCTTTGCGACCCTGTCCCACTTCAACGCCCAATTCAAGGCCCGCTTCCAGGCCACGCCCCGCGCGTTCCGGCGCGACTCGCGGCTCGCGTTCGCAGGGGCCGGCAAAGCCTGGCGCGGGGTTATGGGCCCTTGACGAAATTGAATGCGGAAATTAAGTGTTTTCCCTTGGGTGTCGGCCTAGGATTCCTCCGCCTTACGGATATGTCAGCGAATTCCCCCTGCTTTTTGCGCGCTGGACGCACTGCTTGCGAGGCATAAACCCTGTATCGCCACACCGAGAAAGTGCCTGACTGATGGCCAGTTCGTCCCCGTACAACATGCCCGGCATTCTGAACCGCCTGGGCAAATTGACCGCAATCCGCAATGCCGAGCTTCTGGAACAAAGTCTGCTCAAGACGCTGAGCCCACTGCTCGGCATCGTCGACGGCATCCTCTGCCGGTTCGAGTCCGACGCCGTGATGCGCGTGATCGGTCACCACCGCTCCAAGACCGTCACCGAGCAGGGCGAACATTACGAGGACCGCATCTCCGAGTCGATCAATCTGGGCCTTCCCGAGCCTATCGACGCGATCGTCCGCACCGTGCGCCTGCTCGGCACGGTCAGCGTCCAGCGCGCCGAAGCGGGCTATCTGATGGCCTATCCGCTGCACGTCGGGCCGGAACTCGTCGGCTGCTTCGTGTTCGAGCGCGATCGCACGCCCAGCGAGCTCGAGGACGGCATCGTGCGCGGGGTGCTCGAGGTGTTTTCCAACTACTACCAGCTGCTCGACGGCAGCCGGCGTGACCGCCTCACCGGCCTGCTCAACCGGCAGGCCCTCGAGGACAGCTTCGACCGGATCGCGATGCTGCCCGTTCAGCGCGAAGGCGAAGCCCCCGTCGCCGGCGGCAAGCGCGCCGCGCCGAAGTCCTGCTGGGTCGGCGTGATCGACATCGACCACTTCAAGAAGATCAACGACGCGCACGGCCACGTGATCGGCGACGAGGTGCTGCTCCTCGTCTCGCGCCTGATGGTCGCGACGCTGCGCGGCGGCGACCAGATTTTCCGCTACGGCGGCGAGGAGTTCGTCTGCCTGATGGCGACGGCCAATTTCGCGGGTGCGCGAGACGCCATGGAGCGGCTGCGCGAGGCGGTCGCGCGCCATGTCTTTCCGCGCGTCGGCCAGGTCACCGTGAGCATCGGCTTCGCCCGCGTCGACCCGTTCGCGCTGCCCGGCGTCGTGATCGGCAACGCCGACCGCGCGCTGTACTACGCCAAGGAACAAGGCCGCAATGGCTCGCATTGCTATGACCTGCTCCTGGAGCAAGGCGTCTTCAAGCGCATCGAAAGCGGCGGCCTGGAGCTGTTCTGATCGTCGAGAGCCGAAATCGGTGTTTGCCCGCAAGGACATCGCGTCCGGACTCGTGTCCCTGCAAGGGGCCGTCTACATGGCCGGCCGCAGCGTCGCGCTCTCGCCGCGGCCGGCGACGATCCAGGCCGGCATCGCCGTCGACCCGCCGCCCAGGCTCCTAGACCCCGAGCCGGCGCGCGACCAGCTGGCCGGCGATCAGGCCGACCATCGCGGCCGCGCCGATGGCCTGCCACGGCTTGTCGTGGACGAACTCGTCGGTCGCCTGTCCGGCCGCACGCGCCTGCTTGACGGCCGCACCGCGCAGCTCCTCGAGGTTTTGCGTCGCGCGGTCGAGGCTTTCCTGGATCTTGTTGCGCAACTCGGTCGTGCCCGCATCCCCGGCTTCGGCGGTGGCCTTGAGCAGCGAGCCGGCCTCGCCGACGATGGCCTGCAGGTCGTTGGCGAGGCGGTCGCTCAGGGATTCCTCCCCGTGGGCGCTCTCTGCGGTGGTTGCCTTTCCCATGATGTGCTCCTGAGACTGCTTGGGCGATGGAGCCTACGTGCGGGCCGCGTCAAACTCAACGAACGTCCCCGACATGCGTTTCAACGTCCGGTCGTGGAGATCCGCTTGCCTGGCGCAGGACGCGAAGTCGTGCTCGTCGAGGATCGCCTGCAGGCCGGTCTCGAGGCCGGCATCCACGAGCGTGTCCAGGGTCTTGAGCCAGGTCGCGGAGCGCTGCCCGTCCTTGTCCATGTGGGCGACGGCCTGCAGGTCCATGCGGACGTGATCGAAGCCGCCGTCCTTGATGTTGTGGGAATCGGGTCCGGCCTCAGCCATCGACGGTGACGACCAGGATCGACTTGGGCGGCAGCTTCAACAACAGCTTGCCGTCGGCGGCGCGGGCCTCGAATGGGCGCGGCACGACCTGCGCCGGCTTGCCGAGCTCGTTCTGCGCGTCCATGGCCGACGCCGTCAGCAGGCTGCCGTGGACGGCCTCGGGGGGGGCCGTGCCGACCAGGACGCTGAGCTCGGCCGGCTGCGTGGCATTGGCATTCACGAGGCCGAGGTACAGCTTGCCGTCCTTGCCGCGCGCCGCGGTGGCAGACAGGCCGGGCATCTCCACGGCCCCGACCCGGTAGACCGGATCGTTCTCGATCCGGCTCGGCAGCGACGTCGCGTCCTGGAAGGGCGTGTACAACGCGAAAGCGTAGTAGGTCGGCGTCAGCGCGATTCGGTCCCCGCGGGTCTGGATCATGGCCTGCAGCACGTTGACCATCTGCGCGACATTGCTCATCTTCACGCGGTCGGCGTGGGCGTGAAAGACGTTGAAGTGAAGCGCCGCGAGCAGCGCGTCGCGCAGGGTGTTGCGCTGGACCAGGAAGCTCGGATTGCTGCCTGGCTCCGGGTCGTACCAGCTGCCCCATTCGTCGAAGTAGAAGGCGATCCTTTTCTGCGGGTCGTTGCGGTCCAGGACGGCGCTGTTGCGCGCGATGATTCCTTCGACGGACTGGGTATGGGCGAGCGCGGCGATCCACTCCGACTCGGGAAAGCCGACGGCCGCGCCCTTGTGCGCCCAGTCCCCCGTGGGCAAGGTGTACTCGTGGTGCGAAATGGCGTCGACGCCTGGCACGCCAAGGCTCAGCGTTTCGGTCCAGTTCGTCTGCTGGCCGGTGCCGCCGCTGGCGATGATCACGGGGCGATTGTTCGGCGGTGCCTTCAGGAACGCCGCGACCTGGCGGAACTGGTCGGCGTAGTAATCGGGGCGCATCTGGCCGCCGCAACCCCAGGCTTCGTTGCCGACGGCGAAAAAGTTCACGCGGAACGGCCGGTCTCGCCCGTTCCGGCGCCGCAGCTGGGCCAGCGAGGAGCTTCCATCGGCGGTCATGTACTCCATCCATTCGGCCATCTCGCGTGCGCTGCCGGTGCCGAGATTGCCGTTGACGTAGGCCTCGGCGCCGATCTGCTCGACCAGATCGAAGAATTCATGGGTGCCGACGGCGTTGTCCTCCGGTACGCCACCCCAGCTCGTGTTGAGCTTGACGGGGCGCCGGCTGCGCGGGCCGACGCCGTCGCGCCAGTGGTACTCGTCGGCGAAGCAGCCGCCGGGCCAGCGCACGACGGGGACCTTGAGCGCCTTCAGGGCCGCGACGACGTCCTTGCGCCAACCTCGCACGTTGGGGATCTTGGCGTCGGGGCCGACCCACAGGCCGCCATAGATGCCGGCGCCCAGGTGTTCCGCGAATTGACCGTAGACATGGCGGTCGATCACCGGTCCCGGCCGATCGGCGTCCACGATCAAACGGGTCTCGGCGGCCTCGGCGCCGAGGGCGCAGCCCAGGCAAACCGCGAGGGCGGCGAGTCGTTTCTTTCCAGTCGTGCAGCTCACGGTGTCTGACCTCGATGGGGGGGGCGGCGCGTTCACGGCGCCGCAGCCTTCGTCCTGAGCAGGCCGTTCACCTCCAGCCAGTGCATGAACACCGGGAACCAGCCGCTGGCAGTGTTGCCTGGGTAGCCCAGGCCGAAGCCATGGCCGCCGCTCTGGTACAGGTGAAATTCGACCGGCCGCCCCGCGTCGAACCAGGACTTGACCACGCCGAACTGGCCGCGGAACAGGAAGTCGTCGGACGCAATGACGCTGAACATCGGCGGCGCGTCTTGCGGGACATCGACCGGGCCCATGCCGCCGTAGATGGGCGCGACGAAGGCGAGCTTGATGCGCGGCGCGTGCAGGGCCGCCTGCACGGTGAGGCCTGCGCCGGCCGAAAACCCGATCATGCCGAGGCGGCCCGGGTCGACGCCCCACTCGTGGGCGCGCGCCAGGACCAGCGCGTAGGCCGCCTCGGTATCGGCGAGCTGCCTGGAGAGATCGGGGATCAGCGGCGGTGGGGTGCCGTCGCCACCAGCGGGCGCCGCGGCGAAGAGGCGCTCCATCGATTCCCGCAGACCGTCCAGCGAATCCGGCGTCGGCAGCAGGCGGTACTTGAGCACGAAGGCAGCGACGCCCTGGTCGGCGAGGGCTTTGGCGACCTTCCAGCCTTCATTGTTGATCGACAGCCAGCGGAAGCCCCCGCCCGGCGCCACGATGGCGGCGGCACCGTTGGCCCTGCCCGGCGCCGGAAGGAAGGGCGTGAGCGTCGCGGCGGAGACATTGCGCACCATCGGTTCGCCCCATTGGCGGAACCAGCTTTCGGCCGCCGGCTGATCGGCCACGCCGCCGGTGCCGAGCGGGATGGCCGAAGGCTCGGCCGGGGCCTCGAGCGGGTAGAGGGTGCCGTCCCGAGCGAGGGCGCGCGCGGCAGGGGCCAGCAGCAGGGCCAGACAGGCGCCGGCCGACAGCAATGCGAAGCGAATTGTCAAGGTGGCTCCCGGCCTGTTCTTGTTCCATCATTGTGTGATAGCGCAACCATGCTGTCCTCGGGTAAAGCCCGAGTTCAGCCACCGGCGTCGGCGTTCGTCCGCATAATTGGTAGCGTTATCTTTGCCTTGTAACCAGTACTCGGAGACCCCATGCACCGCTGGCCCGCAGCCCTCGCGCTCCTGATCGCCGCCCACCTTCTGGCCCCCTTCGCCACGGCCCAGCCCTCTGGGGGGCCATATGGCCCCGTTCCCCAGCGCTACGCCGTGCCCACGGCCCCGCATGTCTACTTCGTCGCCCCCGACGGCGCGGCCGACGCGTCAGGCACCTCGCTCGACCGCCCCACGACCATCGAATCCGCCATCGCCCGCGTCACCAGTGGCGACGCCATCGTGATGCGCGGCGGCGTCTATCGCAGCGGCGGGCTGGAATTGAACCAGGGCGTCACGATCCAGCCCTATCTCGACGAGACGCCCGTGCTCAAGGGCACGCGCGTGGCCGCGCAATGGGAGAGCCTGGGTCACGGCGTCTGGCGCACGCATTGGGCCACTCTGTTCCCGGCGCAGCCGCTGGGCTGGTGGCGGCGTGAGCGCGAGGGCATGCTCACGCCCTTGCACCGCTTCAACGCCGACATGGTCTTCCTCGACGGCGAGCGGCTGCATTCGGCCGGCTGGGAAGGCGAGCTCGGGCCGAAGTCCTTCTATATCGACTACGCCAGTGGCGATGTCTATATCGGCGCGGACCCGGCCGGCCACCGGCTGGAGATCACGGCGCAGGACGTCGCGCTGCACCGCACGTCGCGGCCGGTCCACGGCAAGGCGCCGGATCACCAGGGGCCGCAGCTGCGCGGCCTGACCTTCACGCAATACGCGTATCGGGCGATCGATATCGAGGACAAGAAGCCGTCGCCCTTGATTTCCCAGGAACCCACCGACGATCCGGTCGGCCCGTCGCCCGAGGCCGACCACGGCAAGGGGGTCGTGGGCACGCTGCTGGAGAACGTCACCATCACGCAATGCTCGCGCGTGGCCGGCTACTTTCGCGGCGACCGGCTCGTGATCCGCAACTCGCTGATCAGCGACACCGGCACCGAGGGCATCTACGTGATCGGCTCGGCCGACGCGCTGCTCGAGCGCAATATCGTGCGGCGCAACAACGTCGAGCACCTGAGCGGCTACTACCCGGCCGCCGTGAAGATCTTCAACCAGACGCACCGCGTCGTCGTGCGCGACAACCTCATCGTCGACAACCCCGATTCCAACGGCGTCTGGTTCGACGTGGGCAACGTCGACGGGCAGTTCCTCGACAACCATGTGGAGGGCGCGCAGGCCGGGCTGTTCTTCGAGATCTCCAAGGGCGTGATCGTCGCCGGCAACGTGTTCGTCGACGACCAGCAGGGCGTGCGGGTGCTGAACAGCTCGGGCGCGCGGGTCTATCACAACACCTTCGTAAACTCGGCGGCCGTCTTCGAGCGCAACGAGCGCAGCGCCCAGGGCGACCATTTCGGCTGGCATCCGCAGACCGGACCCGACGTGAACGAGCGCGCGGGCCATGTCTTCGAGGGCAATCTGCTCGTCGGCGACGTCGGCGCCCATCCGCTCGAGGGGCCGCTGCTGCGGGTCGAGCAGGCGCCCGCCACCTGTGGCAAGGTCACGACGCCGATGCTGGCTCGCGTGGATGGCAACCTCTACCTGCGCGCGGCCGGCGCCGACCCGTCGCAGCCGCTGCTCAGCTGGGCGCCCGTGCCGGGGGCGGACTGCCAGACCCGCTTCGCCAGCCTCGAGGCATTGCGCCAGGCCGTGCCGGGCGTGGAGGCGCGGGGCCACGCGCTGCTGGCCTACGAAGGGGCGGTGTTCCGCAGCCCGGAGCTGTCCCGCTACGAGCTTGCGCACGTTCCCGACGGCGTGCAGCCCCTGGAAGTCGCGGACGAGGCGCGCAAGGCGCTGGGCTGGACCGAGGCCCGCCGCCTGCCCGGCGCCCTGGACCGATGACCCGGGGTTCATCGACGGTCTTTAATCGGGCTTCGCCAGTGCCTTGTTGAACCGGTCGATCAGCTCGTCGTCGACCCGCTTGCTGCACATCAGGTAGCGCCGGTAGCCGGCCGGCATTTCCTTGAACCTGATCAGCTGAATATCGCCGCTGTCGAGCCATTTCGAATCCAGGTAGTACTGGATTTCCTCGACGGGGGCGAAGGCGATCTGGGCGCGCCCGACGGCCACCATCTTGAACAGCTGGGGCATGTCGGCGCTGGTCAGCTGGCGGCGTGCCTGCATGGTGGCCATCTGCTCGTCGAGATAGTCGCCGTAGACGTAGCCGCTTTTCAGAAGCACCGTGGTGTGCGGGTCGGCCAGGATGGACTTGACCGAACCGTCGCCCGGCACCTGGAAATGAACATTGGCGAACGCTCCCCAGGGCGAGTCCTGGGACACGGGGTTCGTGAACTTGGCGAACTGCTCGCGCTCGCGGGTCTTGTACCAGCCCACCGAGCAGACCTTCTCGGCGTTGAGCTTCAGGCGATTGAGCTGGCGCAGCGCCGGCACCACCTCCCACGCGACGCTGATGCCGGCCCGCCTGAACGCGGCGATCGTCGGCGCCACCGCGATGCCGCGGGCGTCGCCGCGGGCATCGACCATCAGGTAAGGCGGTCGTTCGACGATCTGCAGCACGAGCTCGGCGGCGGCGGCGGCGCGGCCGGCAGCGGCGAGGCCGATGGCCGCCGCGAGGTAGTGCAAGGACGTTCCAGGCATCGGCAGGGCTTTGGGCAAAACGCGGACCTCGTCGAGTTTGCGGCAGGCGGCGGCGGCGATCCTGACCCTTGCCTGTCCGACCCGCGTGAGGCGGGCCTGAGCGTACCGCGCCGGCCGTTCTGCGCCGCCCACCCCGCGCACCTGACGCTGCCGTGGTGCCTGAGCCGGGCCTTAGTGCAGGATGTAGCGGTACGCGTCACCGGTCTTCTCGCGCGCCGTGCGGCCCTGCGCGCGCCAGCGCGCGATGTGCGGGACGAGCCGCGCGGTGAAGGCGGCCGCGTCCGAGTTCGGGTGCTGGCGCCAGGCCACCTCGGCGACGGCCGCGAGGCGCGGATACAGCATGTACTCGAGGTAGTCGTCGCTGCTCACGAGCTCGGTCCACAGGCAGGCCTCGACGCCGAGGACATGCGGGCCCAGCGCCGCGGCCTGGGCGGCCGGCAGCGGCTCCCACGCCGCGATATGGGCGGCCGATATGTGGCCGTTGAGCGCGTCGTCCCAGGGGGCGCCGGGCTCGCCGGGGCCCTGCGAGTAGTCGAGGTAGACCTGGTCCATCGGCGACAGCACGACGGCCTGGCCCTGCTCGAGCGCGGCGGCGAGCGCGTCGGGCTGGCCCGCGCGCCACCATTGCACGACCGCCTCGCCGGCGAAGCCGGCCGAGACGATCTCGTCCCAGCCCATCGGCGTGCGGCCATGCGCGTGGACCATCGCCGCGACGCGGCGCGCGAACTCGGCCTCGACGCGGCGCAGGTCGGGCGTGGCGGCGCCGGGGTCGAGCGTGCGCGCGAGCGCGACGACCTCGGGCAGCTGGGCCCAATGCGTATGCGCGACGAACACCTCGTCGCCGCCGAAATGCAGGGTCCGGCCCGGGAACATGCGCGTGACTTCGGTCAGTACCTTGTCGATGAACGCGTAGGTCCCGGGCCGGCCCGGGTTGAAGGTGTGGCCGCCGTCGAAGAACTCGGGGTAGGCGCGCGCGGCCGCGCCCGCGTGGCCGGGCATCTCGATCTCGGGGACGATCTCGATCTGGCGCGCCGCGGCGTAGCGCACGAGGCGGCGGATGTCGGCCTCGGTGTAGAAGCGCGCGGGCGCGTCGGGGTTCATCGCGTCGCCGCGCGCGCCGATCGTCGTGAGCCTGGGGTAGCCGCGGATCGCGACGCGCCACGCGCTGTCGTCGGTCAGGTGCAGGTGCAGGCGGTTGAGCTTGTAGGCGGCCATGCTGTCGATCACGCGCTCGACCTCGGCGACGCCAAAGAAATGCCGCGCGACGTCGAGCGACAGGCCGCGCCACGCGAAGCGCGGCGCGTCCTCGACATCGACGGCCGGCAGCGTCGGCGGGGCGCCGCGCCCGGCGCGCGTGTCGGGCGGCAGCAGCTGCAGCAGGGTCTCGACGCCGTAGAACGCGCCGGCCGGACCGGCCGCCTCGATGCGGACCTCGCGCTCGCGCACATGCAGGCGGTACGCGCCTTCGGCCTGGCCGACCGAAGCGTCCTCGATGAAGCGAACGGCCGGGCCGCCCGCCGCCGCGGCGTGGCGCAGGCCCAGTCGCGTGCTCAGGAAGGCGGCCTGCTCCCTGAAGGCTGCCGGGGCTTCGACGCCGACGCCGGGGCGCACGACGAAGCCCGGGCCCGGCGCCGGCGTCAGCGCGACCGGCTGCGGCAGCAGGGCGGTCGGCAGGATGCCGGGGGCGCCGGCCAGCGCAGGCGCGGCAAGGCAGGCGCCGACCAGCAGCGCGATGCGGCGCGCGGCGGCGCCGATGCCGCGGCGCACCGCGCGTGTTTCGATTGCTTCCGTCATGAATTCCCCTGCCGATGGCGGCGGGCGGATATTAGGGCCTGACAACGCTGGTGCGGCGCGGCAGACCGCAGAGCCCGTCCCAGACCCAGGAGTCCATCGCCCGTGATCCGTCGCTTGCTGGTCGTCTGTCTCGCCGGGCTCGCCGCGGCGGTCCTGGCCTGCTGCGGGGCGCTCGGCCCGCGCGAGAGGACCGGGCGCATCGGCCTGGCCGCAGGCGCACCCCGTTTACACGCTCGACGACAGCACGGCGAGGAGCGCGCTCGCGCGGCGAACCGTCGCCGCGGTCCGGGTCGTCGACGGCAAGCACTGGGTCACGTTCGGCGGCACCGACTCGGGCCGCGGGTTTCGTGGCTGTGTGTGGAAGTGTGTAAGTCGAAACAATCTTGCCGCGGCAGGGCCGTCGCCGGGCTTGCACGGGTCGGCCGAATCGGGCGCCGGCGTCAATGACGAGGGCAGCGCGGCGGCGTCGATCCGGGCGCCGCCGCCGGCCCCACGCGGGCCACGATTCTTTACGGCGGCAGACATTCGCCGCAGACCGCGGCCGTTCAGAATTTCGCGATGGAAAGCAGTTACGGCTTGGTCGGAGGACACCGGCCCTTGCATCGCGAAGTCGCCACCCCCCCTACGGGCCGCCAATCCGCGCGGCCGGGTCCGTCCGACGGCAGCGGCGCAGCGTCGTGTCCGGCGGCTCGGGCGCGCTGCGTCACCCACGTCATCGGCCGCAGCTCGGAGCTGACCGACTTCCTGTTCGAGGAGTTGCGCGCGCTCGACGACGTGCGCGTGATCGCGCACCCGTATCCGCCGCGGCGCCCCTGGCGCAACGTGCTGAAGGCCGTCGACGCCTATCTGCTGCCGCGGACCTCGCGGTCCTTCTACTTCGGCGCCGACTACGTCGAGCAGTTGCGCCGCATCGGGCCGGACGACAAGGTCCTGTTCTTCACGATCGACAACCGCAAGGACCTGCAGATCATCCGCAAGTTCATCGCGGCGCGCGAGCTCGCCGTCTGGCTCTGGAACCCGATCCGCTCGTTCCGCTCCAGCGCGCCGAGCCGCTGGTGGTTCCTGCGCTGGCTGCGCCGCGCGGGCATCCGCGCCTACACCTTCGACCCGCGCGACGCGCGCGACTTCGGCCTCGAGCTGACGCCGCAGGTCTTCCGCCACATGGCCGCCGAGCCCGACGCCGATGCGCCGCGCACCGACGTCTATTTCGTCGGCGCCGACAAGGGCCGCCTGGCCGAGCTGCGCGCGATCGAAGCGAGGCTCCAGCGGGCGGGTCTGTCCACGCATTTCCACGTCGTCGGCGACCGCGGCAAGCGCTACGACGCCGACGAACGGCGCTGGCTGCGCTCCGAGCAGCTGAGCTACCGCGAGAACCTCGACCGGGTCAGGCGCTCGCGCGCCGTGCTCGAGATCCTGCAGACCTGCCAGAGCGGCGCGACGCTGCGCTACGTCGAGGCCCTGTTCCTCGACCGCAAGCTGATCACGAACAACCGCGCGATCCGCGAGGCGCCCGGCTACGACCCGAGCCGCTTCTTCATCCTCGGCGAGGACGATCTCGCCGGCCTCCGTGCGTTCGTCGAAACCCCGGCGCGGCCGGTCTGCCCGCGCGTGCTCGCGCGCCATGCGATAGGCACCTGGCTGCGGCAGTTCTAGCGCCGCGGCGCGGCGCTCACGGCAGCGCCCAGGCGACCGGGCGCGACCCGCCCACGTTCGCGCCCGTCGACGTCGCGCGCGGATGGTGGTCGACGAGGGTCGCGACGAGCGGCGCCCGGCGCTCGCGGGCCGCACGGACGGCGTCCCAGCCGATGCCGGCCAGCGGGAGCTTGAGCCGTCGGGCGAACGCGCCTCGCGCGTCGCGCCATCCGAGGTAGAGGAAGCGCGCGGCCGGCGGGCCATGCGCGAAGTCGCCCGTGAACACCGGTGCGTCCGTGTCCTGCGCCTTGAGCTGCAGCGCGAAGTCGAAGACGAGCACGCCGCCCGGACCCGCCGCGCCCGGGTGCAGGACGGCCGCCTTGTCCTGCAGGCCGAAGGCGTCGGGCCGGCGGCACCAGTGGACCGGGCCCGCGCCGTCGTAGACGAGTCTGAATCGGATCGGCTCCAGGGGGGCCTCCCTCAACGCTTGCGTGCCGGTGCCGGCGGCTGCCACGTGAGCGCCTGCCACATCGGCAGCGCGGCGAGCTTGGGGCTCGCGTCGACGAGGTCGGCCAGGGTGTAGCGGTCGAGCTCGGCCAGGAAGGCCTGCATCGCCAGCGCGATCGCCTGCTGCAGGCCGCAGCCGCCGGTCAGCACGCAATGGTTGGCCTCGCCGAAGCACTCGACGAGCGCGAAGTCGTTCTCGAGCTTTTGCACGACCTGGCCGAGCCGCAGCTGGCGCGGGTCGACGGCGAGGCGCATGCCGCCGTTGCGGCCGCGCACGGTGTCGACCCAGCCGGTCTTGCCGAGCGCCTGGGCGACCTTCATCAGGTGCGCGTCCGAGATGCCGAACGCGCCCGAGACGTCGGAGATCGTCACGAGCGACTCGGTGCGGCTCGCGAGCACGAGCAGCACGCGCAGCGCGTAGTCGGTGAAGACGGTCAGCCTCATAAAGATGTATTTTATATCTTGCTTTTCGCCGGGCCTGGTTTTAAGATGCATTAAAAATGAATCTTTAAAGCCTGCGGCCGCGGCGTGCGGCCGAACCCGAAGAAGGAAAGTACCGTGACCTCGCTCCAATTCGACATCGAACGCCTGCCGACCGAGGCGCCCACCCTGGACATCGGCGCCGTGCCCGAGACCCTGCACGTGGCGCCGGCCCGCTTCGGCGACCGCGTCGCCTACGCGCTGTGCAAGGCCATGCGCTTCGGCGCGGACCTGTTCTTCCGCAAGCGCTACCTGCACCGCTCGGTCGTGCTCGAGACCGTCGCCGCCGTGCCGGGCCTGGTCGGCGCCGCGCTGCAGCACCTGCGCTCGCTGCGCGTGATGCGCGGCCGCGCCGACATGGTCAGGATCCTGATGGAGGAGTCGGAGAACGAGCGCATGCACCTGATGGCCTTCGTCGCGCTGTGCCGGCCCAGCCTGTTCGAGCGCCTGCTCGTGCTGCTCGTGCAGGGCCTGTTCTTCAACGGCTTCTTCCTGCTCTACCTCGTGTCGCCGGCCGTCGCGCACCGGCTGGTCGGCTATTTCGAGGAAGAGGCCGTCATCAGCTACACGCGCTTCCTCGAGCAGATCGACGCGGGCGCGATCGCGAACCTCGAGATCCCCGCGTTCGCGCGCGACTACTGGCAGCTCGGCGCCGGCGCGAAGCTGCGCGAACTCGTGATCGCGGTGCGCGCCGACGAGGCGCACCACCGCGACGTCAACCACCAGCTCGCGCTGATCGAGCGCAGTCGCTGAACGGACATCCCATGAACATCGATAGATACAAATCCGACCACGTCGACATCATGCGCCGCGTCGCCGACCTGAAGCGCCTTGTGCTCTCGGGCGTCGAGGCGCACGCGAGCGACATCGCGCACGGCGTCGTGGCGATCAGTTCCACGATCAAGCTGCACCTGGCCGTCGAGGACCAGGTGCTCTACCCGGCGCTGCGCAAATGCGCCGACCCCGGCGTTGCGCGCACGGCGTCGCGGTTCCAGGACGAGATGGGCCTCTTGGCGGCGGACTTCGCGGCGTTCGCGCGCCGCTGGAACACCGGGCTGTGCGTGGCCGCCGAGCCCGCCGCGATGCGCGATGAGGCCCTCCGGATGCTCGACCGCCTGCATCACCGCATGCATCAGGAAAACCGCGAGCTGTACCCGCTGGCCGAGCGGGTCTGAGGCGCGGCGACGCGCGCTCAAGGCGCCGCGAGCGTGACCCGGTAGTCGCCGCCGGCCGTGCAGTAGCGCAGCAGCCAGCCGCCGCTCGGGCCCAGCGAGGCCTGGCCCGGCGGCACGCGCGTCGCGTCGGCGCGATGCGCGCCGAGGACCTCGACCTCGCGCGGGTCGGCGTCGCCGGGCACCCACAGCGTGAGCGTGCACGCGGGCGTCGCCGCGCGGCCCTGCAGCTGCAGCGCGGCGCCGACGCGCGCGAGCCGCGCGCTCGCGTCGGGCACGCCGCGCAGCGCGGCCTGGCTCAGCGGCGTCGCGATCGCGCGCTGCGTGCCGATCTCCTGCATCGTCGGGCAGCGCCACTGGCGCAGATTGCCGGCGACGCTGCCGGGGTAGACATGGGGGTCGCTGCAGCTCTGCTTCCAGACCCAGAAGGCCGAGCCGACGTGCCGGTCCGCCTCGGCGGCGAGTTCGCGCGCGAGCAGCGGCGCCTCGCGCTCCGGCGACTTGAAGAAGCCCCATTCGCCGATCCACAGCGGCATGCCCAGGCGCCGTGCGGCCGCCGCGGCGAGCGCGTCGCCGCGTTCGATCGAGACGAAGTTCACGCCGAGGTCCTGGTCCGAGGTGATCGACTCGTTGTACAGGTGCGGCGCGAACACGAGCTGGCGGTCGGGCGTGAAGTCGCGCGGCGGCAGGTTGTCGACGCCGAAGCCGCTCCAGAAGATGCTCGGCTCGACGAACACCGGGTGGGCGAATCCGCCCGGTTGCGCGGCCTCGGCCGCGCGCACCGCCCTGATCGCACGCGCGTGGTAGTTCGCGAGCAGCAGCGTCGACGCGAGCGGCGGCGTCTCGGCGAAGTTCGGCTCGTTGAGCAGGTCGTAGCCGACCACGGTCGAGTCGGCCGCGAACGCGGCCGCGAGCCGTGCCCAGGCCGCGACGAGGTGGCTCTGGATGCCGGCGCGGTCCATGTAGAAGGACTCGAACGCGCGCGCGACGTTCGGCGCCATGTCGCGCCCCGTGACCTGGCAGGGGTCGGTGCCGTCGGTCAGCGTGGCCCACAGCGGCGCGCCGTCCCAGCCGACCATCGGGTCGGCGCCGGGCCGGCAGACCGTGCCCGGTGGCGCGTCGACGTGCACGCCCCAGCCGTCCTGGTGCATGTCGAGCAGCACGTAGACGCCATGCGCGCGCGCCCAGTCGACGGCCGTGCGGATGCGCGCGATGTAGGCGTCCGAGACCTGCCCGGGCTGCGGCTCGAGCCGCGACCACGACAGCGTGAGCCGCACGACGTTCATGCCCAGCGCCGCCATGTCGGCGAAGTCCTGCGCCTCGAGCGGCAGCGTCGCAGGCAGCGACGGGTCGCGCTTGAAGTACTCGCCGAGCTGGTTCACGTTGACGCCGTGCAGCACGACCGGCGTGCCCTGTGGGTCGACGAGGCGCGGGCCGTCGGGTGTCGCGGCGACGCGCAGGCGCGGCAGGCCGGCGTGAACGGCCGCGGGGGGCGGGGCCGTCGCCGCCGCCGCCGGCGTGCTTGCGACGGTCGCGCCGGACGCCGGCGCAAGGCCAGCGGCCGCGGTCTCGCCAGCGGCACCGGGCCGCAGCGCCGTGCCCGCCGCGATCAGCAGCGCGAGCACCCACAGGCTCGCGTCCGCATGGCGGTGCCGAGGCAGCCGCGCGGCGAGCAGCGTCGCGAGCCCCGCGAGCGTCGCGAGCACCACGGCGAAGCTCGCCGCGTCGAGGCCGCGCACGACCAGTGCAGGCACCCACCATTGCTCGCCGGGCCGCTGCGCGTCCGGGTCGTTCCATAGCAGCAAGGCCTGGACCAGCCACAGCGCGACGCTCGCGCCGACAGCCGCGCTGGCTGCCGCGCCGAGCCGCGGCGCGAGGCCGGCGCCGCGCGCGCCGCCGCGCAGGCCGAACAGCAGCGCCGCGCCGACGAGCAGCAGCGCGAGCGGCCCGCCTGGCGCGCCCGAGCGCGGCGTCGGCGCGAGCAGGTCCGCGTAGGCGTAGCCGAGCGGGCCGCCCTGCCACCAATGGCCGGCGAGCCAGGGGCCCAGCAGCGCGAGCAGCAGCAGCGCGAGGCCGGCGATCGCCGTCGGCGTGGCGGGCGGCGTCGGGCGGCTCAGCGGAATCGGCCGCGCAGCTGCGCCGCCCGCCGCGGCGCCGGCCGCAGGGACGCGCGGCGCGAGCAGGGCGCCGACCAGGGCCGGCACCGCCGCGATCAGCGCAGTCTTGAGCACCGTGTAGCCGCAGGCCCAGACGACGAAGGCCGCGCTCGACGCGGCTGGCAGCACGTAGCGCTGCGCGAACGCGAGCGGCAGCAGCAGCGCGGCGCCCGCGGCGACGGCGGCGAGTCCGCCGGCCACGAGCATCAAGGCCCACAGCGCGAACGCGCGGCGCCACGGTCCGCGCGCCGGCAGATCGAGCACGGCGCGGGCGCCGGCATAGGCGAGGCCCAGCCACAAGGGCAGCTGGATCGCGTACGGGATCCACCACCACCACAGTGCGATCGGGTGGCCGGTCCAGCCGATCGGCACGAACAGACCCGAGGGGTCGGCCGCGGCGCCGAGCAGGAGCAGGGCGGCGAGCGCGAGCACGCTCGCGCGTGCGGCCGGACAGGGCGAACGGGTCATGCGAGTTCCTCTTCGGCGGGCCGCAGGTCGAAGTGCAGGGTGCGTGTGCCGAGCACCGGGTGCCGGGCCGTCAGCGTAACCGGGCCGGGCCGCTCGCCCGCGCGCAGCCAGACCGCGCCGAGCCCGCCGACGAGCGCGAACGGGTGGTCGCCGATCAGCGTGGCCGGGCCCGCGAGCGAAAGCGCGACGGCGCCGGTCGCGTAGGGCTTGAGCTCGCCGAACTCGTCGGTCACGCGGAACACGACGCGCGTGAGGTCGGCGCCGTCGGCGACGAGCGTCGTCGCGTCGGCGCGCAGCTCGAAGCCCTGCTCGACCGACTTGCCCGACCAGCGCCGCTCGATGGCGACGCGGCCGCCGATCAGGCCCTCGACGCGCAGGTCGCGGTCGGTGTCGTTGGCGGCCGCGTAGAGGTCGACCGTGAACGGCGCATGGCGCAGGTGCGGGAACTGCGCGCGGTCGGGCGCGAGCTCGGCGACGAGGCGCTCGCCGACGTAGATGCGCAGCGCGTCGCAGTTCGAGCAGAACATGACCTTGCGCAGCCATTGGTAGTCGTCGGCCGTGCACCAGTGGAACGCGGGCTCGAGCACGACCTCGTCGGCGGGCTCGCATTGCGAGCGGTAGAGGCCCGCGGCGGGCTTGGGTTCGCGGAAGATGTCGGCGACGCCGTGGTAGCAGATATGGTCGCCGGCGCCGAAGTTGCCATGCGTGTTGTAGTCGAAAGCGCACCAGCCCAGGCCGCCCGCGTAGCGCGGATCCGACGCGAGCTGGTCGTGGATGCGCGCGTGGCGCAGCATGTGCTCGGTCAGGCGCGCGGCATTGTCGGTCGACTTGGTCGGGAAGGTGTGGCCGACGAACTCGGTGTTCAGGTAGGCCGCGTGGTTCGGGGCCTTGAGCGGGAACTCGAAGTCGTTCATCGTGAACACGTCCTCGAGGAACTCCGACTCCTGGAAATAGCGGATGCCGCAGGTCGGCCGCGTCGGGTCGAGTTCGTGCGCGAGCGCGTTGGTGCGCGCGTAGAAGTGGTGGTCGTCCCTGGACTCGTTGATCCGAACGCCCCACAGCACGATCGCCGGGTGGCTTCGGTCGCGCCGGATCATGCGTACGACGTTGTCGGCGGCGAGGTCCTGCCAGGCCGCGTCGCCGATATGCTGCCAGCCCGGAATCTCCTCGAGAACCAGCAGGCCGAGCTCGTCGCAGGCGTCGAGGAAATGGCGTGACTGCGGGTAATGAGAGGTCCGGACCATGTTGATCTTGAAGCGGCGCTTGAGGATCGCGGCATCCTCGCGCTGGCCGCGTGCGGCGACGGCCGCGCCCATGAACGGGTAGGTCTGGTGGCGGTTCAGGCCGCGCAGCTTGACGACGTCGCCGTTGAGCCTGAAGCCCTCGGGCGTGAAGCGCGCGTCGCGGAAGCCGACGCGGCGCTCGGCTTCGTCGACGAGCACGCTGCCGCGCCACAGGCGCAGCTGGACGCGGTAGAGCTTGGGGTGCTCGAGGCCCCAGCGCTCGATGCCGGCGAGGCCGTCGAGCGCGAGCGTCGTCGCCGCCGCGCCCGCGACCGGCGCGAGCGCGCTCGCGACCGGGCGTGCGCCGTCGAACAGCGTCGCCTCGAGGCTCAGGCCCGCGGCCGGGGTGTCGAGCTCGCAGTGCACGTCGAGGCCCGGGCGCTCGGCGAGCACGTCGCGCGGCGCGGCCCAGAGGTCGGCGATATGGCTCGCCGGCACGATGCGCAGCGCGACCTCGCGGTAGATGCCGCCGAAGGTCAGGTAGTCGACGATGTCGCCGAACGGCGGGATGTCGGCGCGCTCGGTCGAGTCGACGGCGACGGCGAGCACGTTCGGGCCGTGCCAGTCGATATGCGGCGTGAGCTCGAACGAGAACGGCGTGTAGCCGCCGCGGTATTCGCCGAGCCGGCGGCCGTTGAGCCAGACCGTCGCGGCCGTCATCACGCCCTCGAAGTCGACGAACACGCGCCGCCCGCGCGCGGCCGCGGGCAGCTTGATGCGGCGCCGGTAGCTCGACACGAACTGCGATTCGTGCTCGTCGAAGCCGTGCCAGGGCAGGAGCTTGTTCGTGTGCGGCACGACGACGCGCGCGAAGCCGCGGTCGTCGAAGTCGCGCGCCTCGAAGCCGGCGACCGCGCGCGGGCAGTAGCGCCAGCCGCGGTTGATCGGCAGCACGCGGCGCAGCGAGCGCACGGCCTGCTCGCTCGCGAGCGCGCGTTCCCAGGCGCTCGCGAGCGGCGCGGCGACGAGCGCGCCGCGCTGGAGAAAGGATCGGCGTTTCACGGAAGGATCTCCTGGCGCGGCGTCGGGCATGGAGGGATCAGGGCGTCACGCGCAGCAGGATCACGTCGTGACCCTGGATCAGCAGGCGCGCGTCGAGCGGCAGGCGGCCGAGGTCCTCGTGCGTGAGCACGTCGACGGCCTTGACCGGCTTCTTGTAGCCGAGCGCGCGGAAGTCGACGTGGATCTCGTTGTAGACGTCGTGGCGGTTGAACAGCGCGACGACGCGGCTGCCGTCGGCCATGGCCTTGGCCCAGACCTCGAGCGTGCCCTCGGCCGACACGCGTTCGCCCTGGTGGCCGGCCGGGTCCTGGTCGATCGCGATCAGGTCGCGGTTGGTCAGCAGCGCGCGGGTCTCGGCGCTCATCGTCGTGAGGTCGTTGCCGGCGAGCAGCGGCGCCGCGAGCAGCGCCCACAGCGCCATATGGGTGCGGTACTCCTCGGGCTTCATGCCGCCGTTGCCGACCTCGAGCATGTCGGGGTCGTTCCAGTGGCCGGGGCCCGCGTACTTCGCGAGGCCGGCCTGGCCAAAGCCGATCTCGGCCATGCGCGCGTAGTTGTCGCTGATGTCGCCGGTCGTGCGCCACGCGTTCGCGCCGACGCTCGGGCCCCAGCGCCAGACGGAGTCGTAGCCGTACTGGCAGAAGCTGTAGACGATCGGCCGGCCGGTCGCCTTGAGCGCGCCGGCCATCTTCGCGTAGGCGTCGCGCATGATCTGGCGCGCCTGCAGCGGCGTCGCACGGTCGAGCCGCTCGCCGAGGCTGCACAGGTCGTACTTCAGGTAGTCGATGCCCCAGGCCGCGTAGGTGCGCGCGTCCTGATCCTCGTGGCCGTAGCTGCCCTCGTAGCCCGCGCAGGTCTTGGGGCCCGGCGACGAATAGATGCCGAGCTTGAGGCCCTTCGCGTGCACGTAGTCGGCGAGGGCCTTCATGTCGGGGAACTTCGCGTTCGGGTGGATCGCGCCGCTCGCGTCGCGCGTGCCCTCCCAGGTATCGTCGATGTTGACGTAGACGTAGCCGGCGTCGCGCATGCCGCTCGCGACCATTGCGTCGGCCTGGGCGCGCACGGTCGCGTCGTCGATCTTCTCGGCGAAATGGTTCCAGCTGTTCCAGCCCATCGGCGGCGTCGCGGCGACGCCGGGCGCGGCCGCGGCCGGCGTCGAGATCAGGCCGGCCGCGCCGGCGAGCAGCGCGCAGAGCAGCGCGTGGATTGTCTTGAACATGGCTTCTCCATGGGCCGCGCGCGGCGGCCGTCAGATCGACAAGGGGCAGGGCGGCCGCGGCGCGGCCGGGTGTCAGAGCCTGGCGCTGAGTTCGACCATCACGGTGCGCGGGGGCGTCGCGCTACCGTAGACCACGCCGAGCTGGGCCGCCGAGGTCGAGATGCCGTTCACGTAGCGCTTGTCGGCGAGGTTGTTGACGATCAGGCCGACGCCCCAGCGCTCCGACGCCGGCGTCCAGCCCAGGTGCAGGTCGATGCGCGAGGTCGGCGCGCCGACCGTGTAGCGCGGCGTCGTCACGCAGCCGTAGCTGAGCTCGAGGTCCTGGTTGCAGCGCGTGCCGCTCGTGTAGCCGTAGAGCAGGCCGGCGCTGGCGCGGCCGTCGGCGAGCGCCCATTGGCCGTCGGCGCCGAGCGTCGCCGCGAGCTTGGGCGTGCCGGTCGCCTTGCCGTCGAGGTTCACGTCGACCGGCTGGCCGGTGGCGAAGTCGGTGTCGGTCTTGCTGTACGAGCCGTAGGTCTGGTCGATGTATTCCAGCGCCGCGTGCAGCGTCCAGTGGCGTTCGGCGCGCCACTGCAGGTTCAGGTCGGCGCCGCTCGCCTTCTGGTTCGAGGTCGTGATGTCGTAGGTGCCGGCGATCTGCCCGCCCGTGGCCTGGACGAAGGTCAGCGACTGCAGGTTCGTGAAGTTGTAGTGGAAGGCCGTGAGGCCGTAGAACAGGCCCGCGTCCCTGACCTGGCCCTTCGCGCCGAGCTCGAGGCTCGTCACGTACTCGGGCTGGTACTGCGGCACGTTGCCGCCGACCGGCGCCGACAGGATCGGGAAGCCGCCCGACTGGTAGCCGCGCGTCCACGACGCGTAGACCATGTGCGCGTCGTTCAGGTGGTGGGTCAGGACCAGGCGCGGGCTCGTGTTGGTCCAGGCCTTCGACGCGCTGAGCTCGCCGGCCATCGCCTCGGGGTTGTTGAACTCGATATTCGGCACGCCCTGCAGGCCCTGCGTGAGCTGCAGGAGTTGCGTGATCTGCGGGCCGGCCGCGCTGGCGATCGCCGGGATGCCGAGCAGCAGGTTGGACGTGTCGGCGATGCCGGCGAGCTGCGCGTCGAGCGCCGGCGCCGAGCGCATCGGGCTGTACCAGCTGAACCACTTCTGGTCGCGCGTGAAGCGCACGCCGGTGGTCAGCTCGTCGCTCGCGCCGAGCTTCCAGATCGCGTCGCCGTAGACCGCGAAGGACTTGAAATTGCCCTTGTTGTTCATCGCCTCGGTCCAGCGCTGGCCGTCGAGCAGGTTCGCGTTCATCAGCGAGGCCTGGCCGAGCGCCTGGCCGAGCTGCTGGGCGCCGGCCGTGAGCGTCGCGAACGGCGGCGCCGGCGTCGGGAACATGCCGGTCGCGAACAGGATCGGGTCGAGCGTGTTCGTGTTCGTCACGAGCGTGCTCGTCTGGCGCGCCATCTCGAAGAAGCCGCTCGCGCCCGCGACCCAGTTGACGAGCGCGTCATGGCCGTTGAGGCGGAACTCCTGCTGCACGGTCGTGTTGTTCTCGTAGTTGCCGGTGCTCAGGTAGGTCGCGAGATTGCCGGTGCCGTCGTTGTCCTCGACGTTGGCCGATGCGAAGTGGCGGTAGGCCGTCGTGCTCGTGAACTCGGCGAACGGCAGGCTGTGCTCGACGCGCAGCGTCACGCCGTCGAAGCTGCGGCGCTCGACGTTCGGGTCGGTGTCCTCGTTCGGCGCGGTCGTGCGCGGGTCGATCCAGTTCGCCGGGTTGCCGAGGTCGGCCGGCGTCGTATTGAGCGCCCAGACGGGGCGCGCCTTTTCCTGCAGGTGTTCGTGCTCCCAGCCGAGCGTGACCGTGCTGTCGTCGCCGTTCCAGCGCAGCGTCGCGCGCGTGCCCCAGTCCTTGCGGCCGCCGAGCTTCGTGCCGTCGAACCGGTTGGTCGCCCAGCCGTCGCTCGACTCGCCGACCGCCGAGAAGCGCAGCGCGACGTCGTCGCCGAGCGGCTTGTTGAGCAGGGCCTCGTAGTGGCGCGTGCCGAGGTTGCCGAAGCGCACGAGGCCGCTCGCCTCGTCGCGCGAGCTCGGGTCGTTCTGCACAATGGCGATCGCGCCGCCGGCCGAGTTGCGGCCGAACAACGTGCCCTGCGGGCCTTCGAGCACCTCCACGCGCTTGATGTCGTTGAAGTTCAGCAGCGCGCCGCCGGTCTTGCCGGTGTAGACGCCGTTCACGTAGACGCCGACCGGGCTGTCGGTACCGATGCCGAAGTCGCCGGTGCCGAGGCCGCGCAGCGAGTAGCCGGGCTGGGTCGGCTGCGAGTCGTCGACCGACAGGCCCGGGATGAAGCCGTTCATGCTTGCGAGGCTGGTCGCGCCGACCGCCTTGAGCGCGTCGGCGCCGAGCACCTGCATCGTGATCGGCACGTTCTGCAGCTGCTGGACGCGGCTCTGGCCCGAGACCTCGACCGTGCCGAGATTCTCGGCCGGCGCTGCCGCCGGCGCGTCGGCCGCCTGGGCCTGCGCGGCGCCGCAGGCGAGCAGCGCGAGCGCACCGGCGACGGCGCGCGCGAGCGGGCGCTGGCGCGCGGGAACGGCGGCGGGGAAGGGGCGGGTCATGGGCGGTCTCCTGTTGTTGTTAGGCGTGTCGGTCTGTCGGTCGGGAACTCAAGCCGGCACGCGTGCGGGCGCGCGGCCTTCGATCTGCGGCATCACGCGCGCGGCCGTGACCGCGCACAGCAGCACGAGCGCGACGCACAGGCCGCTGAACTGGCCGGGGCCGGCCTGTTCGAACACATAGCCGGCGACGGCCGTGCCGGCCGCGCTGCCGAACAGCGCGACGACGAGGGTGCGCAGCACGAGCGAGCCGTCGCCGTCGTTCTCGGTCAGCATGCCGATGACGAAGGGCGTGAGCATGTAGAAGCCGACGTTGACGCCGACCTGGCCGACGAAGAACGGCCAGTCGCCGAGGCGGTTGAAGAACAGCTCGAGCGACAGCGCCATGATCGCGAAGCCGAGCAGCACGAAGCCGAGGCGCTGGCTCGGCCGCCGGGCGAGCGAGGGTGCGACGGCGCCGGCGAAGCCGAGGATCGACGACAGCGCGAGCCAGGTGCCGACATGGTCGGCCGGCAGCTTCGCGATCTCGCCGACGTAGCCGGTCACGGCCCATTGGCCGGCCTGCACCGCGTAGGCAAGGGCGACGATGAACCACAGCCCGTATTTGTGGGCGGGCCGCAGCGCGAGCGCATGGGCCTGGTCGGCTGGCACGACGCGCGCGCGCAGGCTCAGCACCGCCGGCGCGACGAGCAGCGCGAGCACGGCGAGCCACGCGAAGATCGGGCCGCGCTCGGCGCTCGGCGGCAGCAGCGACAGGCCGTAGAGCAGCAGGCCCATCGCGACGCCGCCGACCAGGTTGACCTGGCCCCAGATGCGCTCGGCCTGGGCCTCGCCGGCGACGTTCGCGCAGATCAGGCCGAACAGCGCGCCCTCGCCGAGCCCGGCGACGAGGCGCGCGCAGGCGAGCGCGGCGACGCCGTCGAGGACCTGCGACGCGAGTTCGCCGCCGCCGAGCGCGAGCAGGCCGAACAGCGCGGTCGCGCGGCGCGCGCGCTGAGCGGCGCGCGGCAGCAGCAGGCTGTAGATCGCGATGCCCGCGAGCTCGGCCGCGGCGACGGCGGTGGCCGTGGCCTCGTCGATGCCGCGCACGCGAGTCAGCGCGAGCACGATCAGCGGCATGACCATGGTGCCGTTCAAGGCGGCTGCGAAGGTGGCGCCCAGGCTGAAGGCGCGGCGGATTGCTGTCATGGGCCTCGACCGTTAGCGACCGGTTCATCCCGATCGCGAGCCGACTATAGAAGTCGGGTCGCGCCGACGCAGTGGTGCAAAGCGGCCGCAATACGGGTCGCGTGAGGCCAGCGATTCCCCCTAGCCGGCGGCTGTTGCCGGCAATGGACAATCGCGCCTAGGGCTAGTACTTAAGTTCGCGTATTTGCCGATTCCATCGACCCTGACGGCCATTTCTGCTTCCGACGTGTCCGATACCCAGCTCGACCACAGCACGGTCGCCAACCTGCCTGCCTATCTGCTGCGCTGCCTCGCGGCGACGGCCGCCGACCTCGGCATTGGCCCCGAGCGCCTGTGCATGGGCCTGGGCTTCAGCGTCGAGGACCTGAGCAACCCGGCCTGCCGCGTCAGCTACCGCCAGGGCAGCCTGATGATCCGGCGCGCGCTGCAGATGGCGCCGGGCAAGGGCCTGGGCCTGCTGATCGGCGAGCGCGAGACGATCGCGTCGATCGGCCTGCTCGGCTACGCGATGATGACCTGCCGCACGCTCGCCGAGGCGGTCGAGCTCGGCATGAGCCTGCAGAAGTTCGCGGGCAGCATGCTGCGCTTCGACATGCGCGTCGCCGACGGCCAGGCCTGTGTCGAGGCGAGCAATCGCTTTCCGGACCCGGCGATCTACGTGTTCCTCGTCGAGGAGGCGTTCGCGAGCTTTCTGCAGATCGCGCGCGGGCTCGCGGGCATGGCGTTCCGGCCGACGCGCGTCGACCTCGCCTACCCGGCACCGAGCTACGCCGACGAGTACCGCCGCGTGTTCGACTGCCCGGTGCGCTTCGATCAGCCCGGCAACGCCTTCGTCGCCGACATCGACTGGATCGCGCGGCCGCTGCTGACCTACGACCCGCTGAGCCACCGCCAGGCGCTCGAGTTCCTCGACATCGGCACCTCGCGCGAGCAGGAGAAGGTTGACCTGTTCGAGTCGGTCGAGCGCGCGGTGCGCCAGAACATGCACCAGCTGCCGACGCTGCCCGAGATCGCGCAGCGCCTGCACCTTAGCGAACGCACGCTGCGCCGCCGCCTGGCGGACAACGGCGTGTCCTTCCAGGCGCTGCTCGACAACGCGCGCAAGGACCGCGCGATCGAGCTGCTCGCGAACACCGCGCAGTCGATCGAGCAGATCGCCGAGGCCGTGGGCTTCAGCGACGCGCACAACTTCCGGCGTGCGTTCAAGCGCTGGACGGGCGCGGCGCCGAGCGAGCTGCGGGAGTCGATGCTCAAGCTCGATTGATCGCGTTTTCTTGCTGGTTGACTGCGGAGACCGAGCGAGACTGCGGCGACGGTGGCTTGCTGCGCCGATCCCGGCGGCGCCACTGTTGGAGCGCAATGCGGCCAGTTTTCGATCGGCCTGATGTGGCCAGGCCGGTCGCGGCCTTGCATCACAATGGCTCGATCCGGCCACAAACGGTCGGTCACGACTGACTGCAGTCCGGTAGGTTGAAGGCCCGCTGACTCATGATCGCCGTTGGTCAATGGCTCAGGGGCGGTGACCACCCAAGCCCGATTGACGAACTGTATCCCATGGAATACAGTTCGTTCATGCGGGTCCAGATGACCGAGGTCTACAGGGGCTGGATCAATTCCCTCAAGGATCGTACTGCCCGGGCACGTATTCAAGTTCGAGTCGATCGGCTTGTCCACGGCAATCCAGGGCTGTGTCGCAATCTGACGGATGGTGTCAGTGAACTGAAGATTGATTGCGGTCCAGGCTATCGCGTCTATTTCACCGAGCGCGGCG
>Ga0213872_10000651_pt1 | contig 26313 bp, 22 predicted proteins | sample VelepicomBERX_R2_FD_160071 | JGI IMG/M metagenome (GOLD analysis project Ga0213872, IMG submission 160071) | Rhizosphere microbial communities from Vellozia epidendroides in rupestrian grasslands, the National Park of Serra do Cipo, Brazil - RX_R2 | ecosystem: Host-associated > Plants > Roots >...
CGAGATGTTTTCGGAGCGGATCCAGAAACCGCTTCCGCGCCTCTGCCCTTGCTTCGGTGGTGTTGTTTCTCACCCGGAGCCAACCCTCTACAAACGGCCCGATCAGCCATGGCCAGACCGTTCCTTGATGATAGCTTCCATCTCGCTGCACGACGCCGCCTTCGTAGTGGGGAGCGTAGCCCGGCTCCCTGGGCCCAAGAGATCGGAGGCCGATCGGCGTCAACAGGTTGGTCTCTACGGTGTTGACGACGCGGCGGGCCCTTTCGCCCTCCAGCAACTGGAAGGGAAGACCACCAACGGCAAAGATTTGGTTTGGACGCAAGGATGGATCGTTTACCCCTGGCCGGTGATCGCAGTCAACAACGTCGAATAAAGCGCTGGCAGCTTCGTTCCAAAACCGTTGCTCAAAATTGGCTTTGCCTCGCTCAAAAAGTTCGGTCCATCGGCGCGAGAACCGGCTCGCAATCCATAACGCGTTGATCCAAAGCGCTTGGACTTCAACCGGCTTACCGCTGCGGGGTGTCACCACCCAATCGCCTACCTTTGCGTCCATCCAAGTAAGCTGAACGCCTGGCTGGCCACAGGACAGCAAGCCGTCCTCGGCCGCGCGAATGCCGAATCTGGTTCCCTCTTGGTAACCTGTCAGGATCGCCTCAATCGCCGCTTGAAGCTTTTGGAGATCTGAGTTGGCGATGGGCGTCCCTGACATCCCGTTGTGACGATCGCGAAGGTAATCATGGACTGCGACGATGTACCACAAAGACGCGTCGACCGAGTTAAACTCAGGAGTTTCTCCGCGGTCGGGAAAGCGATTCGGAAGCATGCCTTCCGAAACAGCGCTGGACCACTGCAGCAGGATATCGTGGGCCTCATTCAACCTCCCGGTCGCCAGGCATAAGCCGCGCATTGCGATAAAAGTGTCGCGGCCCCAATCTCCGAACCAGGGATATCCGGCGATGATGGTCTTCCCGTTACCGCGCTTGACAATGTAAGCATCACCGGCGCGTCGAACTGGTGAGGGAAATCTCGCACGACGGGCTCGTTCCTCTTCTCGGAGAAAAGTGTAGAGATCTGATAGGGTGCCGGCCTCATCGGTATGCCTGTCTTCTGCGGATAAAATCCAGAGTGCGGGTTCCCTGGCGATTTCGAATTCGAAAACACCGGGCGAGGCCAGGTCTTCGATGCAATCGAGTCCGCGTCTCTTTTCTTCCAGATAGAGAAAGTTGCGGTACCAACAAGGCTCGTGCACATAGCGAGCATTGCTTCGGACGTTGATCGCCGGCAGATCTTGGTAAGGGTGCCAGACAACTTTATCCAGTTGCTGGTTCGCTTCGAAGCGAAATGAGCCGTTCTCGTGATGAGTCGCGTGAAAATCACGGCCGGAAAGCAAAGGCCGAACCCGCAACTTTGCCGAACCGGAAGAATCACCCAGAAGTCTCCAACAAATCGCGACCGTTGGGCTGCCGTGAACCGCGAAAAGCTCCTGTTCGATCTGAAGGCCTTCCCAGAGTTCAAATGACCAGATGGGCCACGGCTCAAGACGAAAAGATCGCAATCGTTTTGCTCCATCCGGATAAATCACATCCGGTCCGTAGCGCTGCGAAGTGATGGGAAACGTCTCACCGTTTACTTCAATCCAAGCTTCGAACCCATTCACAAGAACTGTGCGACCAGCCGGGGGCATCGTAGCGGGGATTAGCAAACCGTGATATCGGCGCGTGCGAATGCCCGACACGGTGCCGCTGGCGAACCCGCCAAGACCATCTGCTTCAAGCCATTCAGCTTCTGGAGAGGGGAGGATTCGAGATGTCATTCTGTTCCAGCCTCCGATCTTTAAGCGACTTCAATCATGGCTTTGATGACGCCGGTTTCAGGCTTAGTCCAACGGGGAAATTCCCGGACCACGTTGGTGAGTGAGGCGCGATGGGTAACCCATGGCGTGGTGTCAATCCGACCGGTTTCGATGAGGCTGATTATGCGGGTGAAATCCGCAGGACGCGCGTTTCGACTAGATAAAATGCTGAGCTCACGCCGATGAAAGTTTGGGTCGTTGAAGGTGACCTCACCCGGGAAAAGGCCTACGAGGATCAGCCTGCCGCCATGGGCGGGGTATTCGAAAGCGGCCATCATCGATTTCGGATTGCCGGTGGCGTCAAAAACCGCGGTGGGGAGATCGCCCGAGGTGATCCGTTTTAAAGCGTCGAGCGGTTCCTCGCCGGCGGCGTTAATTACGTAAGGAACGCCAAGTTGCTCGCGACAAAACTCGAGGCGCTTTGGGATGACGTCGAGAACGATCACTCGTGCTCCGGCTTCGATCGAAAATTGGACCACGGCCAGCCCGATAGGGCCTGCGCCGATCACGAGCACAAATTCACCCGCTTGGACATGCGCTCTATCAACGGCGTGGCACCCAATCCCGAGCGTCTCGACCAGCGCCAACTGATCCAGGGTCAGATTTTCCGAAGGGTGCAATTTGCGACTTGGAACGACAAAGGCTTCACGCATCCCGCCGTCAATGTGAACTCCTAACACTTGCAGATTCACACAGCAGTTAGGTTTGCCGTTGCGGCAGGCGATGCAGTTCCCGCAATTGAGATAAGGTTCGACGGAGCAGCGGTCGCCCGGTTTTACGGTCGTCATAGGACCGCCCACCGCAAGAACTTCGACCCCAAGTTCGTGACCGAGGATTCGGGGGTAATTGAAAAAGGGCTGGTTTCCGATGAAGGCGTGTATGTCAGTGCCGCAGACCCCAATGCGGGCAACCCGCACCAGCGCATCCCCTGGCTGGATCGAGTCGGGAAGAGGAGGCGCTTCGACTGAGAGCAGAGCGAAGCGGCCCGGTTCTTCGAGACGAATCGCTTTCATATCAAGCCAACCAACAAACTGGCGACGACACGTTCATCCGAGTATTCCTGCGTTTGCGGTATTCCATTGGCAATTCATTTATTCGCGAGATACAATCCCTGCACTATGGACGAACCGCAGGAACCAGTCACTGCAAAGTGTGCACATTCGGGGACTGGGACCGGGGCACTTTCCCGCAGAAGCGAGGATTTGCTTCGACTGGCAATGGGCTCGTCTCGTATGGGTGCATGGGACTTGCATCCACACGATCAATCGATGGATTGGGACGAGCGAATGCACGCGCTCTTCGGGCTCGCGCCCTTGGCCTTCAGCGGTAGTTATAAACAGTTCCTTGAGCTGATACATCCTGAGGATCGGCCACAAGTAGCCAAAGAATTTGCCGGAGTCCTTGAAAACGGTTCGGCGTATGACGGAACTTTTCGCGTGATCCAGCCGGTAGACGGCAGCGTTCATACGCTCCGGATGAGATCAAAAGCGTATTGTGATGACCAGGGGAAGCCGCTGTCCGTGACCGGCATCTGCTGGGACGTGAGTGAACATTCCGAAATGGAGAATGCCCTCGCGCGAGAGCGCTTTCTCCTGAAGACACTCATGGACAATCTGCCTGACAACATCTACTTCAAGGATAGGGAGAGCCGCTTTATTGCGGTCAATCGCGCTAGTGTCAGCTGGTTCGGTTTCGAAGACCCGGCGGACGTGTTGGGGAAGAGCGACGCCGATTTGTTCGCTCCCGCACACGCCAGTGCGGCGCTTCGCGATGAACAGGAGATTCTGCGTACGGGCCAGTCGCTGGTCAACAGAGAGGAAAAGGAGACTTGGCCTGATGGGCGAGAGACCTGGGTTTCGACTACAAAGTTGCCGCTGCGGGATCCATGCGGACACATCATCGGCACCTTCGGTCTCTCGCGCGATATTACGGAGAAAAAGCGCGCTGAAGAAAAACTCGCCGCGCTGGCGCGAGAGTTGAGCGCAAAGAATCAAGACCTTGAGCAGGATCTGGAGATGGCCCGGGAACTTCAACAGGCCATGCTGCCACGGCGATACCCTAGCTTCCCTTATTCCGCTTCCCAGGAAGAGAGCGCGGTGCACTTTTACCACTTTTACCAACCCTCAACGAGCGTGAGCGGTGACTTTTTCGAAGTCTTAAAACTTTCCGATACCGACGTCGGGCTCTTTATCTGCGACGTGATGGGCCATGGAGTGCGTGCGGCTCTGGTCGCTTCCACCGTAAATGCTCTATTGGGCCAACTGCGGGACTATTGGGGAGATCCCGCGGAGCTGCTTTCCCGGCTCAATCGAGCCCTGCGCTCAACACTGGAGTACAGCGAGGTCCCGGTCTTTGCTTCCGCCTTTTATCTGCTCGCGGAATTGGAGAAGGGCGAAATGAACTACGCGAATGCCGGACATCCCAATCCGTTGCGTGTTCATAGCGCGAGAGATCACGCCGATACGTATCCTTTGAACGGCAGCAAGCATGGGCCGGCGCTCGGGCTTTTCGAAGAGGCGGTTTATACCAACTGCCGTTGTGAAATTTTGCCGCAAGATACGGTGTTGCTGTTTACCGACGGACTATTTGAAGTGGAAGGGCCTGGCGGAGATATTTATGACTATCAGCGCCTGCTCGAGGCTGTGAACAGGCGACGTGAATTGCCCGCTTTTCAACTCTGTCATGAGGTTATTGAGGAGGTGCAGCGCTTCTCGGCAGGCAGACATTTCAGCGATGATGTCTGTCTGGTCGCCATGGAATATAGTGGGCTACCCTAAGCGTGCGCTCGTAAATTTGGAGGTTTAGCGGCGAAGCCGAGACAGAAAATAGCCTAGGCTATCATCTGTCTCGGCTTCGCCGCTGTTTGCCGGCAAACAGATCGATTCGTAAATCCTTGCTCATAAGCTGTCATTTGAGCGAAAATCGCAGTCAGCTTGTTTCACCACAAGCACTGTTTCCCGGAGACTAGCTATGCCGAAGTACTTAATCGAGGCAGCCTACACCGAACAGGGGGCAAAGGGCCTCATGAAGGAGGGTGCAGCAGCGCGACGCGCTGAAGTGCAGAGAATGGTGGAGAACTTAGATGGACACCTGGACGCGTTCTATTTCGTGTTCGGGCAAAATGATGTTCGAGTCATCCTTGACCTGCCTGGGAACCTGGCTGCAGCGGCCGTTGCGCTGGCGGTGATGGCGACTGGCGCGGTCCGTATGAAAACGATCGTGCTCCTCACGGCCGAAGAAATCGATGAGGCGGTGAAAACGCCCGTCGATTATCACCCGCCAGGAAAGCGCCGATGATACCCGGCCAAGAAGAGCTGCGCAAGCTGTCCGACGAGGCTGCTGCTCACGTACTGAGTATGGAGGGAACCCAGTCGGGCACGCGCACCGGCTGGTTAATGATCACGACGATCCTCATTGAGGCATGGGATCTCTATTCGATCTCCTTCCTCTTAATTTTCGTTAAAGACGAGTTCAAGCCCAGCGCCCCGTTGCTCGGCCTGACCTCGGCTTCGGTCCAACTGGGAGCGCTGATCGGTGCGATGATCGGCGGCTGGGCGGCCGACCGCTTGGGTCGGCGCAAGGTGTTCCTCACCACCATGGCTTCGTTCGTCGTTCTGGCGATCGTACAGGCATTTGCAAGGAGTATGTGGGACTTGGTGATCATCCGCTTCCTGCTTGGCATTCCGCTGGGTAGCGATATCGCCACTGGCTACACCTACATCATGGAGTCGATGCCCAAGGGCAAGCGTGAGGTTATGGGCAACCGTTGGCAGGGCATGTTCGGCCTTGGCGAGGTCAGCTGCATCATCGTGGTTACGATCATGTACCTGAGCGGCCTGGACCACAGCCTGCTCTGGCGGATCGGCCTTGCTCTGGGCGCGGTTCCCGCGCTGATCCTCTTGGTTATGCGGCTCGATGTCCCGGACACGGCTCTTTCGCTGGTTCAAGCGGGCAAGTTCAAGCAGGCCAAGAAGGTGGCCAAGGAAATGTTTAACGATCCACTGAACATGCTGCCCGACGAGGACTACCATATCCACCGGCCGCGTACCCGCGACTTCCTGGCTGATATCTGGAAGGATCCGATCCGCAAGCGAGCCAGCATCTTTGCCTGGATCTCCAATGCGATGCAGGGTATCGAGTTCTCCGCATTCGGGTTCTACCTTCCCGTTATCTTGCTGCTCAGTGGAGTCTCCGGCATTGTGGGCACCAACTTCTTCATCGCCGCGATCTACATCATCGCCACGATCAGTGGGTTTGTCGCACCGGCTATCACACCCAAACTGGGCCATCGCGGGATCTCCCAATGGGGCTTCGGAGGAGCCTGCCTCTCGCTGGTCGCCGCAGCGCTGTTCCTCTACCTGGATTGGAAGCTCCTGGTACCGGTGGCTGCGGCTGCCCTGATGTGGTGCCACTACTGGGCCGCCTCGAACGGGATGACCATCTGCTCGATGGTCGCGCCTTCCCGGTATAAGGCCACCGCGTCCGGATTCGGCTACATGTTTGTGAAGCTGCCGAACTTCCTCACGATCTTTCTCTTTCCGCTAGTGTTCGAGCACTTGGGTATTCCCCTGGCCACCGCGTTGGTCTCACTATCCTCGTTCACCGGCTTCCTGGCAGCGCGGTTCATCCTGCCCGAGGTCTACGGGTACATCGAGCAGGAGAAGGAGAAGATCGCTTCCGCCGTGTGACGGGGAGAAGCGTTCGGCGTTCACCGTTTGGCGTTCGCCCTTCGGCGACCGCACGCTGAATGAACGGCGAACGGTGAACGCCGAGCGCTGAACGCTGAACGGTGAACGTTTTCACTGAGCCAAGTTCTGTAGGGAATGGCTCAATGCATTTATCAGCTGCTCTCGATCCCGGCCGCTGTAGACAAGCGCCAATCCCAGAGCCGTTCGAAGGAACTCTTGAGCTCGCGTGACGTTATCGTTGCCGCCAATCTTGGCTACCGTGGCTCCGACTTCATAGAGTGACACAATCAGATCTCGTTGCCAGTCCGAGTTCGCTTTGTTTTGGTCGGCCAGGCTTTGGCGAATCTTCAGGCTTTGCTGGTAGGCATCAAGTCCCTCCTGGAGCTTGCCTTGCCCCACCAGCACGTCGCCAATATTATCGTAGCTGACCGATAGGTCGCGCTGCCAGCCGGAGTTGGCTTTGTCCTGCTCGGCCAGGCTTTGGCGAATCTTTAAGCTTTGCTGATAGGCGTCGAGTGCCTCCTGGAGCTTACCCTGCGCCATCAGGACGTCGCCTACCTTGTTGTAACTGACCGATAGGTCGCGCTGCCAGCCTGAGTTAGAGTTGTCTTGCGCGGCCAGACGCTTAGCGATCGCTAAGCTTTGCTGGTAGGCATCGAGTGCCTCCTGGGGCTTGCCCTGCACCACCAGGACGTCGCCTACCTTGTTATAATTGACCGATAGATCGCGCTGCCAAGCGGAGCTGGATTTGTCTTGTTCGGCCAGGCGTTTGGCGATCGCCAAGCTTTGCTGGTAGGCGTCGAGCCCCTCCTGGAGCTTACCTTGCGCCACCAAAACTTCGCCTACCTTGTTATAGCTGACCGATAAGCTCTGCTGCCAGCCGGAGTTAGCTTTGTCTTGCTCGGCCAGGGTTTTCGTGATCGCCAAGCTCTGCTGGTAGGCATCGAGCCCCTCCGGGAGCTTGCCTTGCGCCACCAGGACGTCGCCTACCTTGTTATAACTGACCGATAGATTCTGCTGCCACGCAGAGTTGACTTTGTCTTGTTCGGCCAGGGGTTTGGCAATCGCCAAGCTTTGCTGATAGGCGCTGAACCCTTCCGGGAGCTTGCCTTGGGCCACCAGGACGTCGCCTACCTTGTTGTAACTGACTAATAGATCTTGTTGCCAGTCCGAGTTGGCTTTGTCTTGCTCGGCCAGTGCTTGGCGAATCCGCAAGCTTTGTTGGTAGGCGCCCAGCGCCTCCGAAAGCTTGCCTTGAGCTAGCAAGACATCGCCTACTTTGTTATAACTGACGGATAGATCTCGTTGCCCGCCGGAGTTGGGTTTACCTTGCTCGGCCAGCGGTTTGGCAATGGCCAAGCTTCGCTCGTAGACGTCCAATCCCTCCGGCAGGTTGCCTTGCGCCAGCAAGACATCGCCTACCTTGTTATAGCTGACTAATAGGTCGCGTTGCCAGCCGGAGTTATCTTTGTCTTGTTCGGCCAGGTGCTTGGTGATGGCCAAGCTTTGCCGATAGGCATCCAGCGCCTCCGGGAGCTTGCCTTGCATCACTAGCACATCGGCCACCTTGTTATAACTGACGGATAGATCTCGTTGCCAAGCGAAGTTGGATTTGTCCTGCTCGGCCAGTGTCTGGCGGATCTTCAAGCTTTGTTGATAGACTTCGAGTCCCTCCTGGAGCTTGCCTTGGGCCACCAATGCATCGCCGACCTTATTATAACTGAGCGATAGATCTCGTTGCCAGGCGGAGTTGGACTTGTCTTGTTCGGCCAGACGTTTGGCGGCCGCCAAGCTTTGCTGGTAAGCTTCGAGTCCCTCCGGGAGCTTGCCTTGCGCCACGAGCACCTCGCCGACCTTATTGTTAGTGACCAATAGGTCCCGTTGCCAGTCTGAGTCGGACTTGTCTTGCTCGGCCAGGCGTGTGGCAATCGCCAAGCTTTGCTGGTAGGCATCGAGTCCCTCCGCGAGTTTGCCCTGCGCCACGAGCACCTCGCCGACCTTGTTGAAACTGATAAATACATCTCGCTGCCTGCCGGAGTTGGCTTTGTCCTGCTCGGCCAGCGTTTGTCGAATCGTCAAGCTTTGCCGGTAGGCATCCAGCGCCTCCGGCAACTTACCTTGCGCCATGAGTAGCTCGCCAATCTTATAGTAACTGAGCGCCAGATCCTGCTGCCAGCGGTAGTTAGATTTGTCCTGCTCGGCCAGGGGTTTGGCGATCGCCAACCCCTGCTGGTAGGCATCCAGTGCCTCCGGGAGCTTGCCTTGCGCGACCAGCACTTCGCCGATCCTTTCGTAACAGAGCGTTAAGTCCCGCTGCCCACCGAAGCTGGATTTGTCCTGCTTGGCTAGTGTTTGTCGAATCGTCAAGCTTTGCCGGTAGGCATCCAGTGCCTCCGGCAACTTACCTTGTGCCATGAGCAGCTCGCCAATCTTATAGTAACTGAGCGCGAGATCCTGCTGCCAGCGATAGTTGGATTTGTCTTGTTCGGCCACGCGTTTGGCGATTGCCAAGCTCAGTTGGTATGCATCCAGCCCCTCTGGGAGCTTGCCTTGTGCCACCAGCACCTCGCCGACCTTGTCGTAACTGACGGACAGAGCACGCTGCCAGCCCGTGTTTGATTTGTCTAGCTCAGCCAGGCGTTTGGCGATTGCCAAGCTTTGCTCGTAGGCACTCAGCGCCTCCGGCAGCTTGCCCTGTGCCTGCAGCAGTTCGCCGATCTTGTCGTAGTTGACGGATAGATCCCGCTGCCAGCCTGCGTTGGATTTGCCTCGCTCGGCGAGTAATTGGCGAATCTTCAAGCTTTGCTGGTAGGCATCCAGCCCCTCTGGGAGCTTGCCTTGCGCCACCAGCACATCGCCGATCTTATAGTAACTGAGCGATAGATCCCGCTGCCAAGCAGCGTTGGATTTATCTTGCTCGGCCAGTAATTGGCGAATCCGCAAGCTTTGCTGGTAGGCATCCAGCCCCTGCGGGAGCTTGCCTTGCGCCACCAGCACATCGCCTACATTGTTGTAACTCACCGACAGATCCCGCTGCCAGCTAGCATTCGATTTGTCTTGCTCGGCCAGGCGTTTGAAGACCTCCACGCTTCGCTGGTAGAGATCCAGAGCATCCTGAAGCTCGCCCCGAGCGCGCAACACATCGCCTATCTTTTCGTAACTGAGCGATAAATCCCGCTGCCAACCGGCGTTGGCTTTGTCTCGCTCGGTCAGTTGTTTGAAGATCTCCAAGCTTTGCTGGTAGGAATCCAGCGCCTCCGGGAGCCTGGCTTGGTCCAATTGAACGTCGCCGAGATTGCTGAGTATAGCGGCCTTCTGTTCCTGGCGTGATGGGTTTACCAATTCTTTAGGCGACCGTTCCAAATACTCTTTCACCTTCTTGGCGACATCCTCCAGCGCGTCTAAGCGACCAGTTGGTTGCAATTTGTCCCGCAAATCGTGCAACATGAAATTTACCAGCGCGTCGGCCTGGTCACGCGCATCGTTTGCCTCCTTTTCGGAAGCTTGAGCAAGCAGGCGCTGACTCTCAGCGATCTTGGCCTGTTCCTCAGCTGTATTCCGCGAAGTTTTCTCTTTGCCGGCATTCTCCTTGGCGATGGCTTCCTGCCGATCGGCCGCGGCCTTCGCGACCTCTGCCTCTTGCTTTCGGATTTCAGCCTGGTTCTTTTGCCAGAAAACATAGGTAGCTGTTCCAACCGCTCCGAGCGCTACGGCCGCCAATACCCAGGCGAGTTGGCGCATCGATTTAGCCGCTGCCATCTGTTCCCTCCGCCTCTTCTCGGCTTCGGCAAGGTCATACTGCTGCCGCTCTTTCTCCGCTCGCGCGAGCTGTTCTCTCTTCTCCCGGCTTCTGGTAATAAACTTGCGTTCCCCGTCTGAAAGATCCTGGCTTCGCTGCTCAAACCACTTTTGTGCTTCGATTAGTGGTGGCCCTCGCAGCAGGGCTTCCTCGCTCCCTGGTGCGCGCTCCCACTCGGCGAACGAGACTGTAAAGCGTTCACGCCACAGCAGGAACTCACGATTGTTATTTACCCAGGCGCGTAAGGTACTCCAATTTGAAATCAAGGCTTCGTGGGCGACCTCAACGGTTTGTTCCCGATTGCTCGGGGATCGACTAATTACCAACAAGCGCTCTTTAACTAGTTTGGAAACTAGTTTCGCCTCTTGAGGAAGCAGTTCATGGAAACTCGTGCGCCGGCGGGTGTCTGGGCCGCTCTCTGATGGGCAAACCATCCGCATAAAAACGCGCTCCAGGTCTTTCTGCTCAGCCGGAGAAAGGCCCTTGAAGAGTTCGTTCGCTTTAGTGCCCACCGCCCCGTGCACTCCTCCTATCGCGTCGTAGGTCTCGTTCAGAAGAAGGGTGCCGCGTCGCTTGTCCCAAAGCTCGCTAAGCGCAAATTCTAAAAGTGGGAGGTTGCCAGGTTCGTCTCCCACGTCATGGAGAATGCGCTCGACCAAGCCTGCTTCGAATTCGAGCTGGATTTTCTCCGCAGGCTTGCGGATCGCGCACTCCAGTTCTTCTGGGGTCATGGGACCCAAGTTGACCAGGGCACCCTGCAATTGGTCGCTCAGTGGCCGATTAGCCAAGGCCTTACCCACGAAGTCGCCACGTAAGATCAGTACGATGTTTGCTTTGGATCCGGCGCGTGAACTGGCCGCCAGCAGTTCACGTATAAAACAACGGCGGACCTCATCATCAGAAGGCAAGGTGTAAAGCTCTTCAAATTGGTCGACAATGATCAGTACCCGATCGGTGCCACACTGCTTCTCAAGGATACGCTCCACGATATCGGAAAGAGAAGTTGTTCCTGATCTAAAGTGTTCGGCGAGTTTGCCGGCCTGCGCCAAATGGTCGACCTCGTCCATCGTGGGCTCCACCAATGGTGCCAGCGCGTTGGAGAGCGCCTTCAACGGCTCAGCGGTTGGAACCAGGATCACTGTTTCCCAGACTGTGTGGCGATCGCTCCGGAGCCTCGGCACAAGGCCGGCGCGGACCGCCGATGATTTGCCGCACCCCGACGCGCCGACGACAGCCACAAACGGGTAGCGCTCTACAGTCGCGAGGAGGTGGTCAATCGCGGCTTCACGCCCAAAGAAGAATGGAGCATCTTCCTCTCGAAAAGGAAGCAGTCCGCGATATGGACAAATGGAAGTATCACAACTGGACGCTGTCGGAGCCATCAGACACGTTACCGGTTCCTGGAGGAATGATTAACAGAAAGTGAAGGACCCGGTAAGAACCATTTTGATCTAGAATCAGCGTCAATTTTCGGTTCTCCAGGCGCAGTCCCCATAGGTCAAATGGGTCCCATAGGACTTATGGGTCTCATAGGTCCTATGATGCAGCGCGCCCCTACCGTCCTCATTCGCGGAATAGCTTTGGCAGCCACTCGATCAAAGATAGACGCCAGACGTCCATTTCGTGTCCACAGCCCGGAAACTCGTGGTAATGATAAGCTATTTTCTTTTCGTCCAGGATGGTTTTGAGACCAGCGATATCGTCGCCGGTGACTGAATCGTCCGAACCTACCGTGACAGTGAAATCGCGTAGCGCAGCGCTGAGAGCAGACGGGTCAGCCAGCGCGGACGAAACGCGATCATTCGGAACCGTGGTGGTCGTTACGCCGCTGAATGTCGCAACCCAAGCAAATTTTTCCAGATGCGACAGACCGGTTACCAGCGCCTGATAACCACCCTGCGAGAGACCGCCGATCGCGCGTCCCTGCGCATCCATCCGTATCCGGAAGTGCGCTTCCATGTAGGGAACTATATCGTCGATCAGCTCCCGATCTGCTGCGGATGCATTAATGGGGTAAAATGTCTGCCGGCGAGTTGTGGCGGGAAAATTTTCCGGGATGGCTAAGGGTATATCTGTCTCGGTGTCCGGAATGACCACAACCATCGGCTCGATGCGCCCCTCAGACAAAAGATTGTCCAGGATCTCTGGTGCTCGGCCTTGTGTAATCCAGGATTCCGCGGTGTCGCCAAAACCGTGATAAAGATAGAGAGTGGGCAACGCCCGGTCACCATATCCGGGAGGTGTATAGACGTACATCTGGCGCTCCAATTGAAGGGCGTTTGAGTGGAAGGTGATCAGGCGAAGATCACCATGGGGCACGTTTCGCCGATCGAGCAGACTCCCGGGAACCAGGATCAGACTCGTGTTGATCTGGCGTTGCGGCTTGGGAAATCGACTCCCGGTGTCGATGGATCGAAATCCATCTACGTTGAAGTAGTATTCGTACAAGTTCGCTTCAACCGGATCCAGAGTTGTGCGCCAGACACCGTTTTTATCGCGTTTTAGCGGAATTGGCTTAGTGGCGGCTGGATCGAGTTTTCCGAATATGACGCATACTCTTTGGGCGTCTGGCGCAAACAACCTGAAGGTGATCCGGCGATCCTCTCCGACCGAGGTTACATATTGGTTCAACGGTTGGTCGGCCGGCGGATCTGGAGGAAAATAAAGAGGGGTATTCATTGTTACGAGGACCGGTTATTGTGACATGGGCGTCCCACCCGTGCATCCGGCAAGATGTAGGCGAAGCGTCCCGCTTTGCTTCCTAGGGTAGGCGGTAGCCTCTGCATTGTTTCTCCGAAGCGGAGCAAAGCGGACGTTTTATTTACGCTAAGAAGCAAAGCGGGACGCTTCGCCTACGGCTTGTTTTGGTGAGTCCGGGCGGCTATAGTAACAGTTGCGGTGGCCCTCTTTGCTTCGCTGGCGGATTGGTGGAAAGAACTGGCGTTTTCGCTCCAGGTTTTCTGGTCGATTGGACTCTGCGGACTTTTTTTGACCTTGCTCCAGGGTCTGTTTAGCCTCGTGGCCGGACATCACGGCGACTACCAAGTCGATGCGCACGAGACACAAGCGAACAGTTATCTCTCGCTCAAAACGCTTTCGGCGCTCTTTATCGGTTTCGGGTTTGGCGGGGCGATATTTGCGCAGAACGGGTTTTCTGTTCTGGTGGCTGCGGTCGGTGGATTAATCATAGGTCTCTTTATTGCGACGCTTTACCTTGGTTTAATGAGGGTATTGCACCGGCTGCGATCCGACGGGACGGCACTTCTCTGGGAGGCGATTGGCCAAAGGGGCAGAGTCTACCTACGCATACCCGCCAACGAATCCGCGCCGGGAGAGATTCAGGTGGCCTTCGGGGGTCGTTTTTTGAATGTTAAGGCTTTCACCCGCGGTCCTGAGCTACCAACGGGTACCGATGTGCTGGTTATTTCAGTGCACGGGGAAAATGCGCTGGAAGTAGCAAAGGTTTCTGAAACTTCAATTTTACCATAAGGAAAATATGGAATGGCTATCTTTACTCGGGGGAACGGCGCTCTTGCTTTTTCTGACCCTGATCGGTTTTATCAGCCGGTACCGGCGTTGCCCTTCGGATCGCGTCCTGGTGGTCTACGGACGTGTCGGTGCCGGGCGCAGCGCTCGATGCCTGCACGGCGGCGCTGCCTTTGTTTGGCCGGTGATCCAGGATTACAAATATTTGGATCTTCACCCGATGTCCATCGACATCCAGTTGAACAACGCGCTTTCGAAACAGAACATCCGTGTCAGCGTCCCATCAACCTTTACCATCGGGGTGACAACGGACGCGGATAAAATGGGGAACGCAGCCGAGCGATTACTGGGGCTAAACAACGCTCAAACGACGCAGCTCGCGAAGGAAATCATTTTCGGCCAGATGCGCCTGGTGGTGGCCACGATGCGAATTGAAGAAATAAACTCAGACCGGGATCGCCTGATTGAAGCTATTACCAACAACGTAAGCACAGAACTGGAGAAGGTCGGCCTGCGTCTGATCAATGTGAACATCCAGGATGTCACGGATGAATCCGGTTACATCGAAGCCCTCGGCAAGGAAGCATCGGCCAAGGCGATTGCCGATGCCAAAATCAAGGTGGCTCAGGCGGAACGTGACGCCGAAATCGGGAAGGCTGACGCCGATAGAGAAATGACCATCAGTGTGGCCACGGCGCAGGCCGAAGCAATCAGCGGCAAAAACGATGCCCAAATGCAAATTGCTCAATCCAATTCCGCATTGCGGATCAAACAAGCTGAAGCCGCCCGAACGGCTCAAATTGCGGAAAACCTGGCGAAGGCTGATATAGAGCGCCAGACTTTCGAGGCGACAACCAAGGCCCAACAATCTCGTGCAGAGATGCAGCGGAAGCAGCAATACGCGGAGCAGGTCGTGCCGGCGGAGATTGCGAAGGAAGCTACGGTTGTCCAGGCACAGGCGGACGCACAGCGCATCACGATTGCTGCGGAAGCAGAAGGTAAGCGCATTGTAACCATTAAGCAGGCCGAAGCCGTTGCAGCTGACGCGGAAAGCAAGAAAATTTTGGCTCTCAAACAGGCTGAGGGCCAAGGCATCAAAGCGGTTCTGGAAGGGCGCGCGGAAGGGTTCCGACAGCTCGTCGCTTCCTCCGGCGGCAATGCTGGCGAAGCGGTGATAGTGCTGGTCGCGGATCAACTTCCGAGCTTGGTTGACGCGCAGATGAAAGCCATCTCGAATCTGAAGATCGACAAGGTAGTGGTCTGGGGCGGGACGGAAAATGGAAAAAGTGGAGTTTCCAGCCTGCTAAAAGATCTGATCACCGGTTTACCGCCGGTAACCGATCTCGCGAAAGCGGCTGGCGTCGAATTACCCGCGGTGCTGGGCCACGTTCAGTCTTCAGTCGATCCTTTACCAAACGGCGACGGCACATCGACTGGTGTCCGGCCACAGCAATCAAGTCAGAACGTCAAATAGGGAATCTTGGTGGCGGTAGGCCGAAGCTCCCGACTCCGCCCCTGCGAGTCCGACGTAGCAAAGGGTGACAGGGGCGGAGTCGGGAGCCTCGCCCTACAGGCCGTTGTTGCGCAGCTTGTCGTCCAGGAAGCGCTTTGCCCGAGGCACATCGGCCTCTTCCAGATGCTCAATGACGATCGGGATATTAGGATGCTTCCGCGAAAGACGCTGGAGGTACAGATCGTAATTCAAATCGCCAAGCCCGGGCGCCGGTAGTTCGATAGCCCCGACCCCTCTGAACGTATGAGCTTCCGAGGCGTCCATTTCGGCGTGCTTTTCAGCCGTGTCTCCGGAGGACCGCTTCACGTCTTTGGCGTGTGCAATCCGGATTTTGTCGCTGAGCGTATCAAATATCTGATTTAGAACCGCATCCATTCGGCCGATGTTGTGACTCTCGAAATAATTCGTTGGGTCAACTAAGAGGCCTAGTCCCGGATGGTCGACCTCGGCAAACATTCGCACCGTCTCCTCGACCGACCCCACGACATTGTTGACGTACGTCTCCACCAGAAAGACTGCACCGTGATCATACGCAATTTGCGCCAGGTCTTTGATGATTCCTTTGCACTCCTGGAATGCTTCTTCCGTTTTGTTCCTCGGATGCGAAACCCAATCGGATTCTGGATTGAATGTCCCGGTCTCGGAAATTACGTATGGCGAACCAAACAGCCGGGCGTTTCGGATAACGGTCTTCAGATAGTCTAACTTCAATTTCCGTTTTGCCGGGTCTGGATGAACAATGTTCGTGTACCCTGAAACGCAACAGATCGGCAGGTTGTAGTCGCGAAAAGTCTCGCGAACTCGCTTCGCTTTCTCCAATGTGATCGACTCCGGAGTCGAAAAGTCGATGTCCTTGAACGCAAGATCCAGTTGAACTGCGTTGAAGCCTAGCGCGCGGATTTTCTCAGCCTGCTCTTTGAGGGTATAAGGAAAATAACCGTTGAAAATACCGATTTGAATCATGAGTCCTGATGGTTACGGGTTTGCAAAAAGCTCCTCGAGCCTGACGGCCCGACTTTCCTCCAGCGATCGATAAGCGGCCTCCACCAGCGCCATGGTGCGCAGGTTATCGCTCATCGATAATTCCGGGGTGGTTCCCGATTTAATCGCATACTGCAGTTGGTCCATCACGCCGGCGAAGGCGTCGGGAAACCATCGCGTTTCCCAAGTGGGTTGAACCCATTTGCCGCCGGTCGTTTTCCTGGAGTTGAATTTGAGGGTGGATGGCGAGCCCGCCGGGTAATCCGGCCAGCCGATCGTCCCGGTCGCGAGCCCTTCGGTACCTTCGACCCTCCATCGAATATAAATATCAGATTCAAAACCTTCCTCGCGCGGACCGGACCAGACATCCTCCAGTGAAACCGCCAGAGTGCCGTTTTCGAATCGAAGCGTCGAAACACAAATGCCGTCTCTATGAGCGAACTTGGTGCGTGGATCGGGGCGCGACGCGGTGAAGATGTCGATTGGTTCGCCGAACAGAAACCGGAGTACGTCCAGATGATGCACGCTCATGTTCAGCAGGGTGAGCCGATCGTACTGTGCTAAGAACGGCTGCCAATGAGGAACGGCCCGCATTTCAATTGTTCCAATGACTGGTTTGCCTAGGTCGCCGCGCATTAAGAGTTGCTTGAGCACACGCATCGACTGATCAAAGCGCATATTCTGGTTTACGGAGACCACCTTGTCGCTTTGGCTTACCTCCTCAGCCAGAGCACGGGCAGTCGCGAAATCCATTGCCAGTGGCTTTTGAGCAAGGATGCCGAGCACATGCGGTTGGCGCAACGCCAACCGAATCAGCTCAGGTTGCTGGTCTGGCGGAAAGGCGATGTCAACGATCTGGATTTCAGGATCCTCAATCAGCTCACCAGGAGTAGGGTGTACCCGGGGAATATCCCATCTGGCCGCCACCTGCTTGGCGTGCGCCTCAGAACGAGAACTGATTCCAATGACCGGGAATCCTGCGCGCCGATAGGCCGCTAGTTGCACGTCGGCCATAATAAAGCCCGCGCCGATGCAACCGATGCGATACTCGGTACACCGGATTTTCGGATCGGGTGATAAATCCTCTAGTTCAGGCATTGTCGCGTAATCGAGTCTGTTACGGGTTCTGCTGACGCAATCCCGGCGGCGTCGAGAGCTCCAAGAAGGGCTTCCAAGAGCGTGTGATGCATCGCTCACAAATCTTCAGAGGTTTGTGAGCGATGCAGGCTCTTGTCTTCAAGAGCCGGCTCTGGATTCTTTTCCGGCTCGGACCCATGGGTCAGATAGAGTGCCAGGCCGATCAGGGCAATCGTGGCCCCAACGTAAAGCAACTCCAGCGCCGATTCAGCCTTGACTCCAAAAGCATCTTTGAACGTCTCAACGATTAGAATGATCAGAATTACTTTTGCCAGGCGTGTCTTCAAGTCATCCAGCGATCTGATCCGGAGAATTCGACCGGCCGTTCGAGACGAGCGAGCCTCCTCCAAATCGGCCAGGAAAAGTTCATATAAGCCAAAAGCGAAGATCAACATGAATGCGCCCAGCAGGTAACCATCAATCGCCGAGATCTCCCGTAGCAGGCTTTGTTTGAGGAGCTTTTCTCTCTGATCGGCAGGCAAGGTTAGGTCTATGCATTGCAGCAGGTCAGGCAGCACCCGGATAGACTCAATTGCGTTGATGCAAAACAGAACTATGCCGACCGCGATGCTGGGAATCACTGCGAACACCACGATCAGGCGGCTGTTCCACAGAGTGATCTCAAATCCTCTTTTCCAACGGTTCATAGGGTCTTTAGGATGAAGCTGACGTCAAAAGAGCCTCTCCATTGTGAGGACCGTGATCGAAGGGGGGAAGAGGATTCTTGATATTGCTGAAAAATTTGGCTCGGTTCGATTGGGGGCTAGGAAGCGACGAAGCGCGTCCCTACCGAACGCTGGACCAAAGATCCGGTAGGGCCAAGTTTCACCTTGGCCTTGCGGCGGCAACGGGTGCGACAAAGCAGGCACTTCTTCGAATCATGCCCCTCAGCTTTTGGTTGCGGCTCCGCCGCGTTCTAATGCTCTTTAATCGTCCTCGAACTCGTCCTCGTCCTCGTAATCGATTCGCGGACAATGTCGCGCTCAGCGGCTCGGGCAGAGCACGACGCGGTCCAGAAATCGAGCACGAGCACGAGCACGATTTTTTACGCGACCTGGGGATCGTGCGCGCCCAACCGCCGGAGGGTTCTCGTTACAATACGAACCTCATTGCGGAGCGTGGCCAGCATTTCACGAGTCAGTTCGAGCTGCTGGCTCTGACGTAACGTCCACTGCTGCGCAATGGCCTGCAGGCGACGATGAGTGCCGGCGAGGCATTCCGAGGCGGCATCGGTCAGTCCGGTGCGGGCGAGGTAAGCCTCCAGCCGGCGTTGCGCTTCGGCCAGTTCGGTAAGAATAATTTTTTCGGTAGGAACGCGGCGCAGCTTTCTAGCAAGACCAAGTTTGGATAGCATCCAGATCAGCCACTTTGTTGGGTCGATTTGCCATGGCTTTACGCCGTTGCGGTAGTCATGCTGAAATTCGTGATGATAGTTGTGGTACCCCTCGCCCAAGGTCACGATGGCCATGAGCCACCAGTCGCGGGCGCTGCATTTGGACGAATACGGACGATCACCGACATAGTGGCAAAGCGAGTTGATGCAGAAAGTGCAGTGCTGGAGAATGACAATGCGTGCGACGCCCGCGATGAGGAAAGCGCCAAGCGCCGAGGACCATCCTCCCCAAGCGAAGCCGAGCAGCGTCGGGAACCCGAAAGCAACCAGCGCGGCAATCAAGTGGATGTGGCGATGTTGCCACATGATGAGCGGATCCTTCTGCAAGTCAGCGACGTTGTCGAAAGGGGGGTCCGGGTCGAGTTTGAAAAGTAGCCAGCCGATGTGGGCGTGAAAAAGTCCCTTGGCTATGCAGTAGGGATCGTCAGCGTGATCGACATGCTTGTGGTGATTGCGATGTTCGCAGGACCAAAGAAGCACGGAGTTTTCGAACGCACCGGCGCCAAAAATCAAGGTTAGCAGCCGCACAGTCCAGTGTGCCTGGAAGGTAAGGTGCGAGAAGAGCCGGTGATAGCCCAGGGTAATGGAGAAACCGACCGAGAAGAACATCGCAAAGAATAGACCGATTTGGAACCAGTCGATCCCGAAGAACCAGAGGTAGGCCGGCACGGCGGTGAGCGCAAGGAACAAGGTGCCGATTAGAAACGAGCTGATGAGCCAATTGACTTTATCGAATGGGATTCGTGAAAACATGTTGTCGGTAGGTTGGAGTTCACTGGAAGCGGACCCTAGGCAGTGCACATAGTGCTCGCTTTTACCCGTTAGTCCACTGCGCGAGCAAGCAGCGACTCCACGGCCTTGAAAGGCTCACCGGCCAGGTGGTGCCTTTCGATAAGGAATTCGGCAGAATTAAAGCTCAAATAGGCTTTTCCCTCGGCGGATTCCCAGGCAAGCGCCTTCAAGGGAAGATCAATCGCAAGCGACGGATATTCGTTCATCAGCGGTGTACCGGTTTTCGGATCTCCGTAGATCAAAAGCTCCGTCGGACGCATCGAAAGCCCCACCGCCTGGGCTTCTGCAGCTTGATCGATACGGGCGAATATCTTTAAACCTTTCGACTTCAGTAAACCTTCTAATCGATCGATCGTTTCATGGACCGAGTAGGGACTCTGGAGGGTTTTCAAGCCCGGCGCTGTCATTGCTTGATCTTAGCCCGCATCGCTTAAAAATCTCGAAAGATTTGTATAATTATGTGTTCGTTTCGAGCTAGGACGCGACGAAGCGCGTCCCTACCAAATTTCATCACTAATTGGCGTGATATCTATGGAGTGGGCATAAACCACGATCATCCGATGGCATTTGCCCGGTTGGAAAGAGATAGGAATTCGAATCCGCCACATATCCTGGCCATGCGTTTGGAGATATTTTTGTAGATCCGAAAGCAAACCGGCTGTTAGAACCGACGGCTTGACGATTTTCAGGTCCAGTGTCCGATCAACTGAGAAGTCGTTCCAAAAGTAGAGCTCGTCCGGATAGTTTTCGTAGCGACTATGGAAGTATTCCTGAATTCGCTCCAAGAAGGTGACCCACTTTTCGGGGTCCGGATCGGGATCGCTCTGAGCAGCCTTCCACAAGCTGCTCCAGCTTTCGACGTCGGTTACACCGAAACTATATTTTGGTGTCATGCTGGCTCGGGAATTAACATATTCTCTGGTCGCCGGATCCCGGTGTTTGGTTAAACAAATCGGACAATGAACGCTAGGGAGAGGACACTGATGAACAGCCAGAGGACAATCCCCTGCAGGAACGGGCGCCAACCGACGGCGCGCAGCGTTTTTGCCGAAAGGCCTGCCCCGATCAGGAACAAGGTGAGCGTGAGACCGGTGGTGGCTGCGTGTCCTAACACCGGGGCAATGGCTGCCATCCCGGGAACGAAGCTGCGAGCCACCGACGCGAGCAGAAAAAACCCAATAAACCACGGAAATTGCATTTTGGGCTTATGCTGGGTCCCGGTTTGGCAGCGAGCCCCACGCGACTGAAAGATGGCCGCCATACCTAAGGCTACCGGGATGATCCAAAGGGCACGGGAGAGTTTCACTGCCGTCGCCGTCTGTAAGGCGTCCAGACCGTAATGGGCGCTTGCGCCGACCACGGAAGAAATATCGTGAATAGCGATGCCTGCCCAGGTACCAAATTGGACCTGGGTAAGTCCCAGTGCGTGGCCTAGCCAAGGAAACAAGTAAAGCGCGGCGGCATTGAGAACAAAGATTGTCCCCATCGCAACGCTAATCTCGCTTTCGCCTACACCGATTAAGGCTCCGACTGCCGCGATGGCCGACCCACCGCAGATCGCAGTGCCCGCGGAAATCATCGCTGAAACCTTACGATCGATTCGGAACCGTTTGCCAAGGATCCAACCTAATCCGAGGGTTGTCGCGATGGTGGCTGCAGCCAAACCGCTACCTTCGAGGCCCGTGCGCAGGACAACGGGCAGATCCATGCCAAAGCCTAAAAAGACCACGCAGACCTGCAGCAGCTTGGTAGAGACTTTCTTGCCGAGATGCGCGAAGGGGTTCTCGTGAGTCAAGGCTAGGATTGCGCCCAGGGCCAGGGCCATAGGGGGAGATACCCAGGGAGTGAGGCAAAACGCCGCCCCGGAGATAAAGATGGCTTTGCGTACGTCGCGCGGAAACGACTCAGGGTTAAATGACCAGCGCGGGCGAGTCGAGGCTTCCGGCCTGAGATCGGTCTCGGGACTGGCAGGCTCCGCGGTAGGGTCTAGAGGTAAAGGTTGCGTATTCATATTTGAAACTGCGCAAGTCTGCCGCGGCCCCGTTGATTATAAAAATATATATTTTATCTAGTACGTATCAGATTAACTTATATCTAGGGGTGAGTCTGTTTCAGCGTTCGGGACGCGCTTCGCCGCGTCCTGGGCGGCTAGCCAGGCCAAGGTGAAACTTGGCCCTACCGTATGTTTTAGCGTTCGGTAGGGACGCGCTTCGCCGCGTCCTGAGCGGCTGACCAGGCCAAGGTGAAACTTGGCCCTACCGTAGCGCCGCTTCGGGGTTGGCAACCGACCTGGGGAAACGGTAGACTTTGCCGGACCACCAAGCGCTTATGTTCGACCTCGCCGGCAAAACAGCACTGATTACAGGTGGTACCGGCGGCATCGGTTCGGCAATTGCCCATGGACTGATCGCCGCGAGCTGTCAGGTGTTTGCGGCTGATCTGCCCCGTGGAGAACCGGCGTCTGAGCTGGATGATCGCATAGAGGTGCTTCCGCTCGATGTTTCGGACACGCAGAGCATCGACCAGTTAATCGCACGTCTCGACCGCCTCGACATCCTGGTAAATAGCGCCGGCATCATCAGGCGCGAGGCCGAGTACGAGTTGGATAAATTCCAACAGGTGATTGATATCAATCTGACCAGCACTATGCGTATGTGCCTTGCCTGCAAGCCGCTGCTGGCGAGACGCGGCGGATCGATCGTTAACATTGCCTCGATGCTCAGTTTCTTCGGCGCCGGACTAGCGCCGGCTTACAGCGCCAGCAAGGGTGGGGTTGCGCAACTGACCAAGAGCCTCGCCATCGCGTGGGCGACCGATCAGATCCGCGTGAACGCCGTCGCGCCCGGTTGGATTGCCACGCCGCTGACGCAGAGGCTGCAGGACGATCCCGTCCGGAGTGCCGCTATCCTGGCCCGCACACCCCTGAACCGTTGGGGCCGCCCCCAAGATCTGGCCGGTGCGGTGGTCTTCCTTTGCTCTCCCGCCGCCAATTTTGTCACCGGTGTAATCCTTCCGGTGGACGGCGGCTATCTCATTGCTTAAAAACTCAGGAGCTTCTCATGAGCCAACCGATCACCAAAAACAATCAGCCCACCGATGATAGTCGGATGCCCTACCAACTGCCTTTCCCAGCTGAAGCCCAGACCGAGCTAGTCATCTCGCCAGCAGCTAGTGATGATGAGCGAATCTGGGTGCCGCAGATGGAAAACGTCTGGTTCCGGCCACTTTGCCTGAATGCTTCCCAAGGCTACTGGGTTAACCTCCTGCGTGTACGCAGGTCCGGTGTGCTTTCCCGCCATCGGCATCCGGCGCCGGTGCACGGTTTCGTACTTCGGGGAAGCTGGCATTACCTCGAACACAACTGGACGGCGACAGAAGGGTGTTACGTGTTTGAGCCGCCGGGTGAGACGCATACGTTGGTGGTTCCTGAAAATGTGCCGGAAATGATCACCCTGTTCCATATTACCGGCGTCATGATTTACGTCGATCCGTGGGGCAAACAGACGGGATATGAGGACGTCTTTACAAAAATAGCGATGTGTCGGCGGCACTATGCCGAAAACGGCTTGGGAGAAGGGTATGTGGATGAATTCATTCGCTGAGGCGATTCAGGAGTTGCAGGAGTTCAGGAGTCAGGAGTTCAGGAGTTCAGGAGTCAGGAGTCAGGAGTCAGGAGTCAGGAGTCAGGAGTCAGGAGTCAGGAGTCAGGAGTCAGGAGTCAGGAGTCAGGAGACAGGAGTCAGGAGTTCAGAATGGGCGACTTCGGTGCCCGTTCTAGGGGGCGCAGAAGCAAGATCATCGCAACCATCTGCAAACTAGAAATTCGCGGCTCCATGCTGCAACTCCTGAACTCCTGCAACTCCTGATTCCAATGAGAATGCTGTTCGTTGCTGACCTGCATTATACGCTCAAGCAACTCGACTGGCTGGTGGCGAACGCCGGACGGTATGATCTTGTCATTATCGGCGGCGACTTGCTCGACCTGGGTTCTGCACTGGATTTTGACGTGCAGATCGTCGTCGTCGAAAAGTACCTGGGTCGTATTCGGCGAAACGCGCCGTTGCTGGTGAGTTCCGGTAACCACGACGGAGACAAATGCAACGCTGCTAACGAATCGTTCGCTGAATGGCTTCTCATGAGCCGAGTGGAAGGTCTCTTTGTCGATGGAGAAAGTGCCTGGCTCGGCGATACTCGAGTGACGGCCTGCCCTTGGTGGAATGGGCCCGTGTCGCGCGCCGAGTTGGAAAATCTGCTTGCGCGGGAGTCGGCCAAGAGTGCCGGCCGTTGGATCTGGAGTCATCACGAACCACCCGAAGGAGCGCGCGTCAGTTGGTCCGGGAAAAAACTCCTGGGCGATCCATTCCTTCTCGAGTGGATCACTCGCTTCGAACCCGATCTCGTGCTGAGCGGTCATATTCACAGTGCGCCCTTCTATCCTGAAGGGTCGTGGATAGACCGCATTGGCAAGACCTGGGTTTTCAATCCGGGCAGGCAGCCGGGTTCATTTCCGACCTACATAGACCTTGATTTTGATGCACTGGTCGCGGCATGGATTTCCGCGGAGGGCGAGTCAGTCCGACGACTCAGTTTGCCTGACCTGTGATTCACCGGGCCTAACCCTGTTAACAGGTTGACGATGCATCAACGTTTCCAACACTTCGTCCACCATGCCGAGATGCTCGTGTCCCTGAAATTGTTGTTTCACGTCTACAAGATATTTAGTTAGGGCGTCGAGCCGCCGCGCCACCAGCTCACAAACGTGCAAACAAACGATCGGTGACGCTTCCAGGAATTCACGCGGGTTCTGGACGACATGAAACTCGCAGGGCCCGAGCGTTCGGACGGTCGCCGTATGTTTGCCGCCGAGCAGCGCCGATATTTCGCCAAACACCGCGCCGGGTTGCGATGCTGTGGCCACCTGGACGCCATCTCTTATTATCTCAACTGCGCCCTCGATCAGGAAAAAAAGCAGATTGGTCTTTTCGCCCTGCTCCAGGACCACTTGCCCTGGGTCATAACGCCACACTTCGCCGCCACGTATAAGTTCCAGGATCGTAGGCATGTCAACCTGATCGAGAATTGCGCGGTTTTGATGCCGATGCAAACGGCTACTGTCTCGTGCCCCTGGCAGATTCCAGGCGGATTGACTTGCGCTTATAACCGAGAATGCTCCAGTAGGCTTACTCCTGGAGTTGCTGCATGCCACGTGTCATCAAAGTTAACCTTCCCTCGGTCGGTCGAATTACCGCGATCGCCATTGTGCTCCTGCTTATCGGGGTGCTCTTGACCTCCTACTACACAGTCGGAGCTGAGTCGGAAGCGGTGGTCCTACGTTTTGGGAAGTTTCTAAAGACGGTCGAGCCAGGGCTGCATTTTAAGCTGCCCTTCGGTATCGATGCGGTGACCGTATTACCGACGCGCCGGCAGCTGAAACTCGAGTTCGGTTTTGGCTCATCAGGCTACCTGACGAATCCGATTCAGGTAGGCGAGAATCCGGATGAGGAAAAGTCCATGGTCACCGGTGACCTGAATGCGGCGCTGGTCGAGTGGGTCGTCCAGTATCGCATTGAGGATCCGAGGCAATATCTTTTTGATGTGCGCAACCCGGGGGAAACCCTGCGCGATTTGTCCGAGGCCGCCATGCGTGAGGTGGTTGGCGATCGGACTGTGGACGAATTGATTACCATAGGCCGGCAGGACATTGAGACCGAAGCGCTTGCCCGGATGCAGGAATCGTCCAAGCGATACCAGCTTGGCATCCGTGTGGATCAGGTGCAGTTGAAAAACGTGAACCCGCCCAGCCAGGTGCAGGCATCGTTCAACGAGGTGAACAAGGCACAACAGGACCGCGAAAACGCGATCAATATCGCCAATGGCGAATATAACAAGGTCGTACCGAAGGCCAAAGGTGAAGCCGACCAGACCATACGCGCGGCCGAGGGCTATCGATTCAAGCGAGTCAATGAGGCCGAGGGCGACGTCGCGGCGTTCAGCGCCGTGCTGCAACAATATGTCAAGGCGCCCGAAATCACCCGGACCCGCCTTTACCTTGAAACGATGGGCGAGATCCTGCCTGAAACCGGACAGAAAATCATCGTGGACGAGTCCCTGCGGCAACTGCTTCCGATCCTGCCCCTTTCGACCAAACCGGCGGAGGGCCGGCAACAATGAACAAGAATTATCTCCTGGCTGCGGCGGCGATTGTGGTAGCGGTAGTGCTGCTCCTGATTGTTACCGGCGCGTTCTATACGATCGACCAGACTGAGCAGGTGATCATTACGCAGTTTGGACAGCCGGTCGGAGACGCGATCACCGAGCCGGGTCTGCATTTCAAGGTGCCATTTGCGCAGAGTGTGAACACCCTCGACAAGCGCTTTCTGGAATGGGATGGCGCTCCGGTTGCCATCCCCACAAGGGACAAGACCTACATCCACGTCGACACATTCGCACGCTGGCGCATCGAAGATCCGAAAACTTATTTCGTGCGCTTACACGATGAGCGCAGCGCTCAGTCGCGCCTCGAAGACATTTTCGGGAGCGAAACTCGCAATTCGATTGCCAAGCACGACCTCATTGAAATCGTGCGCACCGACAAGAACCGCCAGCCGTTGCGCGACGAGACTCTGAAAGGTGGTCCCGCGGGCCCCGGCACGATCGGCGTCCTCCCATCCA
>Ga0213872_10000652_pt1 | contig 26299 bp, 34 predicted proteins | sample VelepicomBERX_R2_FD_160071 | JGI IMG/M metagenome (GOLD analysis project Ga0213872, IMG submission 160071) | Rhizosphere microbial communities from Vellozia epidendroides in rupestrian grasslands, the National Park of Serra do Cipo, Brazil - RX_R2 | ecosystem: Host-associated > Plants > Roots >...
TTCGTCTCCTCGGTAGAGCGGTTGATCGAAAGAGGGATGATCCGCGCCGGCTTCTCCGGCGACCCTCCTGCAACTTCATGGAGGTAGGAGACGATAAGGATGCGTGCCCTGTTTCTGATGGCCTTGCTGCTGGCCGCGCCGGCAATGACGATGGCGGAAATCCCGCATGGCGACCCGCTCCCGCCCGACCTGGCCCGCGCAGCGGAGGAGTATGACCGCGCCCAGATCCACAATGACGGCCCGGCGCTGCAGCGATTGCTGGCCGACGACTATACGCTGGTGAATGGAGGGGTGGAGATCTTCACCAAGGCCGAATTCATCCGCGATTCCACCGCTCAAGGATTCTCGCTCGAACCCTATGTGGTCGAGCAAGCCATCAACAAAGTGTGGAGCGACGGCGCCGTGCTGTCGGGCGAAGTGACCCTGCGCGGCACCGACGGCGGCAAGAATTTCACCAGCCACATGCGCTTCGCCGACATCTGGGCCAAGCGCAACGGCAAGTGGCAGGTGATCTTCACCGAAGTGACGAGGTTCCCTCAGCCGAAGTGATGCTGGCCGCTGTCCAGACTGTGTGGCAGGCGTGACGAGAATTGACTATATTGGTGCCATGAAGAAATCACGCCTCCCTACCCTTGAAGACATCAAGGCCGACCTTGCCGCGAGCGAGGAGGATATCGCCGCTGGCCGGGTTGTGCCTGGTCAGGTGGTGCTTGACCGTATTCAAGCGGCCCTTGATCGTTACGAAGCGGTGAAAAACCCCGAAGCCAATTCGCATCGCGCGCTTCGTCGTTGATTCTTCCCTACACCGCCCGCGCCGCCGTCCATGTTGACGCGCTGGTCGCTCACTACCTCGCAGATGAGAACCCGGAAGCGGCCATCAATCTTCGACGGCAACTTGTCGCCGCCTCAGCCGCGATCGCGAACGGGACCGCGCGGACATTTCCGCATCCTCGCCCCTATCCGCAACTGCAGGAAATGGGCGCCTATTGGGTATATTTTCCGCCCTATTGGATTGCCTTCCGGCGGCCGAGCGATCCTGTCATTTCGGCTGTCTGGTATGACCAGGCGAACATGCCGGAGCGTGCCTGACACCCGGTGGCTTCCCGCCAAATCGTTGGCGAGAACAAGACCTATCGATTACGCGTAATCGTCCTATGTGGCCACCTGCCACTGCTCGGATTATCATCGGGGCGCCTCAGCGCCCCCATCTTTGGGGTAGACCCCCTATGTGTCCGGGTCGGACATTGGGAAAATGGCGCACCCGAAGGGATTCGAACCCCTGGCCTCTGCCTTCGGAGGGCAGCGCTCTATCCAGCTGAGCTACGGGTGCATGCCGTCCACGCACCCAAGCGAGCGGTGGAAGGGATTGAATAGCCTGAGGCATGCTGTGATGCAAGGGGAATGGAGGATGCGCGACTGGGAGGCGGCAGATGCCGGGGTCTCGATCCCTTCAGGTGCGCCGCGTGCCGGGAGTGTGGCGGTGTCGACGACAACCTGGCCTTCTACCTGCTGGCAATGGCTCACCGGCGGCACATATGCAATCCAAATGAGGAAAGCCCTATTTGGGCAGCTGATCCTTGATCCTGGCGATTCCGGCCAGCGCGCAGGCCTCGTCATTCTCGGTTCCCGGCGCCCCGCCGACGCCGATACCGGCCACGGTCTCGCCATTGGCGACGATGGCCACGCCACCCGGCAGCGCCAGCACGTTGGGCAGCGTGGTCAATTGGGTGGCCAGAGGGCTTTTCTGCACGGCTTCCGCGAAAGCGCGCGTCGTCTGCCAATTGTTGATCGGCCCGACGGTCACGACGGTATAGGCCTTGCGGAAGCTGCTGTCCCTTGTATGGATCGTGCTGTGATCGCCCCGCAGAACAACCTGCTGCACGCCATCCACATCGACCACGGTCACGGTGACGGGATATCCCCTCGCCGCGCACACATGCTCGGCCTCCTGCGCCGCCGCCAGCGCCAGGTCGAGCGGCAGCGTGTATCCATGCTGATTGACCTGGGCTTGCGAAGCTTGGGAAAAGGCCAAGGCCGCGAAACCGGCTGCGGCGATGAAGACCTGACGTGCCATGAAGTGCCCCCGATCCAGATAGTCAACTGCAAGTCTTTAACAAGATTGGTGGGTCCGGAAGGACGGGCCGCCAAAGCAGTCAACAACTAACTGATGTGTAATAATATTGTCGATAAAAATTTCAAGATCGCGGATGATCAAGCGCTCATGAACGAGATTTACCTGCGCATGCGTGCAGACTTCGGCGGGGCGGAGACGGTCAGGGGCGCTCCGAATGTTAATTCAGCGCCGTCTGTGGTTCGGCCCATGAAACGCACATCGCCGCCTCCTATCAGGAAGCAAACTCTCACTAATTTAGGCGAAAGAGAGTATAGGCTGAGCCTGATGGACGAATTTCTTACGACGCTGACGGCGGCGAGGACCAATTGAGCAAAAACGATAGATCCCAAGACACTGAGACCGCGCAGAAATTGCTGAACCGGACGCAGTACAACGCCCTGGTCAACAAATTCCTCTCGGTGTTGGTCAGAACCGAACTGAAGAGCGGCAAGGTTGCCGGTATCCCCAAGCTGCTCGCCGAGGAAATACGCGCCGCCGGAGGTCTCGATCGGTGGATCAAAACCGATGGCGGGCGCCGCACCCGCTATGAGCAGCTCAAGGAAAAGCTCGGCACGCGTTCCGCGGCCTTGCCCACCAGCCATGCCGATGCCGCCCTGGAGCGCTTTCTGGCCATGATCGCCGCCGTACAGATCCGCCGCAAGCAGGAGATCTCGATTCCGCGTCCCTTCGCCAAAGCGGTGCTGGCGGCGGGCAGCGTCGAAAATTGGATCGAGAGCAATGAGGCGATCCGCGCGCTCTACGAAGCGACCTTCCAGCGGGTCTTGGTCAAGGAAGGCCAGGCGCGGCTGAAAAGGCTGCCCAAGGGCGCCGCTCCACCGGCTCCCCTCGTGCCACAATTGCCGCATCTGCCGCTCTTGCCGCAGGGGTGGAAAGACCCCGTCTAGCGGCCGCCGTCTCAGCATCACCGGCAGCTCAAAAGGGCACATCGAGAGGGGCGCGTGATTGGAGACAGGCGCTCCTCTCGATGCCAGGCATGCCAGCCGCGGCGACGGCGTCCGGTTAGGCCAGCCGGCAGAGCGGTTACTTGCTCTGAGTGGCTGTCGGGGCGGCGGGCAAGGGGGTGTTGGTGTCGCCGCCGGACTGCGGGGCGGTTGGCGGCGCCATCTGGGCGATGAAGGATTTGCACCCGCTCGACAACTGGCTCTGATGCGATTGCAGGCATTGCGGCAGGCCGCTCGGCGCGGCACTGGCGCAATAAGTCTGGATATCGGCGAAACAGGCCGGGACGGGGGGCGGCTGGGGCAGGGGCGGCAGGCTCTGCGCGGTCGCCGTTTCCGTCAGCAGCAGCAGGGTTGCCGCCGCCAAGGTCAGAACATGGAAGGAGGATTTCATCGCTGGGGCTCCTGCGGTTCGCGCGGGGTCGTGGGTGGTGCTTGGGGACGCGGTGGGAATGATGAGGGGCATCGTATTCGGGTGGTGTTGAGGGGGGGCGGCCCGCCGTAGGGGAGCCAGCGGGCCGCCGGTTTCGCTCGGGGGGAAAGCGAAACTCATGAGTGTCGTTATAAGGAGGTCGCTGGAGGGTGTCAACAGAAAAACGATACCTATTGGTGTCGTTATTTTTTTGGCCGGCTCGCTGCGGGCGAAAGGGGCGCGTCAGACCAGCGGAGAGCCGAGGAAAAAGGGAGATAGGGACATGGTACTGCTTCTTGCTAACGAGCCGCTGGGGAAGGGGTGTTACATTTCCTTTGCGAAACTCACTGGTATCGTTATAGTCTTCCGCATGTCGAAAAATCAACAAAACAAACCAATTGGTATCGTTAAAGAGGGGGGGACATGCGGAAGATGAGCGAAACCCGGCGCGAGGCGATCCTCGACGCCGCCGCGCAGGAGTTCAGCGCCTGCGGCTATGAGCGGGCGTCGATCGCCGCCATCGCGGCGCGGATCGGGGCGTCGAAACCCACCATCTACCGCTATTTCCCCTCCAAGGAGGAATTGTTCGCCGCGGTCACCAACCGCAATGTCCGCACCGTGATGGCGGCGGCCGACGCGGCGCTGATGGAGGGCCAGGATCTGGTCGCGGCGTTGCTGGCCTATGGCGAGCGTTTCCTTACCTTGCGCCAATCGCCCGAGACGATCGAGCTGACCCGGCTGGCCTTCGGGGAATCCGGCCGTTCCGATCTCGGCCGGCTGATCTGGTGCGACGTGGTACGGGGCGGGCTGGAGACCATCGGCGGAGTGCTCGCGGCGGCGATGGAGGAGGGCAAGCTGCGCTCCGCCGACCGGAGCGCGGCGGCCTCGCATCTGTTCGCCCTGCTCGAGGCCGAGATCGCCTATGAGGTGGTCCTGCGCGTCCGGGAACCGGCTTCCCCCAAGGAAATCCGTGCCGTTGTCGCGCGCGCCATCGAAGCCTTCATCGGGGCCTATCACCCCGCTTTGCCGCCGCTCGACAAGTGTCGGAGCGGCAAGGCGGGATCCTGACCCCGTTTTTTACCTCGCCGCGCCGGCATCGCCGGATCGGCGGGACCCATCAAGGAGTACCTGGAAATGTTGCGTTATGTCGCCGGCATCGCTCTCGCCGCCACGGTCCTGTCTGCGGTTCCGCTCGCGCCGGCCTCAGCCGATCAGGGGCGCCATGCCGCCTTCGGCCTCGGCTTGCTGGGCGGCGCCGTGGCGGGCGCGGCCATTGCCGGAGCGCAACCGGGATCCGGCGGGCATTCCTCCGAGGGCTCGACGGTAATCGTGCAGCAGCCGGTCTATGTCACCCCTCAGACGGTCTATGTCGCGCCGTCGGCGGGCGCGTATTATTACTGCCCCTTTCCGCAGGGCTATTACCCCTATATCGCCATCTGCCAGACGCCCTGGCAGATGGTGCCGGTAACCCCCTCCCCTTCCGTCGCCCCGCCGCCGGCGCGATAAGCACCCCCGGGCTAGGGGGGCGCTGGCAAGGCGCGGATCACTTCGCGCGTTGCAACCTTCCGGCATAATCCAGCCATAGAGAGGTCTTGTGGTCCCCGCCATCCATCACCCATTGGTGGGCGCGCGCCAGCGGGCACGGTTCGTAGCGCACGCCCTGCCTGGTCTCGGAATGCTCGCCGGCCAGGGCGCTCTTCGCCTCCTTGCCTGCCATCTCGACCAAGGTCTTCTCACCCTTGGCGGAAATCCTGAACAAGTAAGCCATTTCGTTTCGTCCCTTCGTTGCCGGCCAACGATAGGACGAATTAGCGAAACACGCCAATAGGGTGACGGATTCGGTCATCCGCTCCCGGTGGAAAAGCCGCGATTCGGCGGCGTTCGGCCATTGGAACGGCTTTTGCTTCTCTCGTCACAAGACCCTATCGCTTCGGGTCTCAAGAAGAGAGGTATGCCATGCGGTTCCTGGTCTTTCTGCTGATCCTGTACGCCATCTTCCATGTCGCGCTGCTGTTCAAGCTGGCGTTCGCGGTCATTATCGTGGCGGCGCTGACCATCGGGCTGTGGGTCCTGTGGCGCCTGAAATGGGTGATCCTCGGGATTTTTGGCCTGGAAGAGCTGTTCGGAGACTGAAGAAATACTGCTGAACGTCAGTATTTACATGTGAGAGGGCGTTTTTTTTACAATAAAAGCAGGACTGTAAAACAATCCGCTGTGATTCACCTCACAGGTCAGGGCCTGTGCGCCATCTTACCATGGCGCCTGGTCGCGGCATTGGGAGAGGTCGCCATGACAGCCTTGTCGGCAAGCCAGATCGAGGATCCGGCGGCGCGTGTGGTTTCGCGGCTGAAGACGGACGTGATCGACGTTCTTCGCGCCCATTTCGATGATTTGGCCGGTTACGGCCGCGAAGAGGCCTATGAGGCGGTGATGAACGCGCCCGATCTGCTGCATCAATCCTTCCGCCTGCTGCGCAGCCAGCCCGATCTGTTCGCGGCGGCGCTGGTGGATAATCGGGGCAAGCCGGTGGAGCCGCGCGACGAGGCGCGGCTGAGCTGCGGCGAGACCTTGGGCCGCATCAAGACGCTGGTGGTGCGGACGGCCGCCCGCCGTCATTTCCGCCAACGTCTCGGCGGGCCGCGCCTGGTCGCGGTGCGGAACACGCGGCGCCAGAGCGCCTGGCAGCGCCTTCTGGTAACGCTGGGGCTGCGTCCTGAGCCGAAGCGTCGCCGTCGCCTGCCGGGTGGTGGCGACCGGCTGTACCAGGCCATGCGCGATTATCTCAATTTCGAGTGGCAGGCGCGGCTGATTCCCGATTACAGCGAGCTTTCGCCCGAGATGGTGGCCCAACTCGGCGACAGTCTGCTGGCCATCCGCGAGCCGGCTGAATTGCGCGCTTTGACTGGCGCCGAGGGGCGCCTCGCCTTGGCCGAGCAGCGGCGGCCGTTGTTTCTCGGCGAGGCTGGCGGCTTGTTGAACGAAGCCGGCGCCATCGATCCGGAGCGGTTGTGGGATCTCTGGAACCAGATCGACCTCGGCCGTCTGTTCGACGATCTGGACCCGGCCGAGCTTCGCAAGGTGGTGGGCGAGATCGCCGCCGCCTCGCGTCAGTCGATCGAGCATCTGCTGCCGGCTCTCGGGCGCGACGCGCGCCTCTTCGCGGCGTTCCTGGCGGTGGCCTTCAAGCAGTTGGGCGAGGCAACCTATCACGACATCTTCACCTCGCTGGGCGATGGCGCTAGCCAGCTTCAGCTCTTCGCCGACCGCCTGGCGGAGCTTCCCGGCTTGCCGCCGCCGGCGCTGGAGGAGATGGAAGAGGCGTTCTCGCGGGTGCTGGCGCTGTAAACCGTCAGCATGGGTGGCCACGCCGGGCCATCTTGAATTTGCCAACCCATATCACTTACTGATATGAATTGAGCATGCCTGCTCCGGATCGGTCTCTCGCCTATCTCCTCGATCTTGATGGCGAGGAGATCGTCTATGAGGGCGGGTATGTGGCTCGGTTCAAGATCAAGGAAATCCCGGCGACGCCCGAGAAGCCGCACGGCATTTCCTATTCCTTGACCCTTCACGCGGCCGATGGCCGTCGATTGATGGGGTTTGACAATGCCCATACCGTTCCGCATCGCGGCACCAAATTTGCGGAACGGCAGGTTGCGTTCGACCATTGGCATCGCGATGAGACGGATATTGGGCGCCCCTATCGGTTCGAGAGTGCGGAAAAATTGATTGCCGATTTCTTCGATGGGATCGAGCGTATCCTCAAGGAGAAAGACCATGGCCGATAAGGTCAAAGTGGGCATCGCCACTCATGCGGAACTTAAGGAGCGCGCGGTGCAGATCGCGCGCGGCGAGCGCCGCCGTCAGCCCGACGAGCCGAAGATCTGGTTCACCTCGCTGGAATCGCTCGCCAAGGTTCTCTCGGACGCGAACCGGAAACTGTTGAAGATAATCGATGAGCAGCATCCGGCTTCCCTGGCGGAATTGGAGCTTCTGAGCGGGCGCAAAGCGAGCAACCTGTCGCGTACTCTCAAAACCATGAGCCAGTATGGTTTGATCCGGCTGGTTCCCGGGAAGCGCGGCTCTATCGCCCCTGAAGTGCTGGTGCGGGAGGTTCGGATGGATCTGTCCATCCTCGATGCCTGATATGCCGGCCGGAAAGCGTGGTCTTTCGGGAACAATTTGGCGTTCCGGCTGCTTTTAGCTTGCGCCCGCCCCGGCGCTGTTGCAAACAGGCCTTTGAATTCGACCCACCCGTTTCTTCGAGTCCGGCACTATTTCTTCCATGACGCCGCGCCCCGCCGCCGCTTCCGATCCCGGTTCCGCTCCCTTCCAGATCCGGGGCACCAGCTTCACCCTTCTCGCTTTGAAGATCGTCGACCCGCGCGCGAACAGCTTCTTCGCGCGGCTGGCCGAAACCCTGGCGCTGGCGCCGGGCTTCTATAGCAAGGCGCCGATCATCCTCGATCTGTCGCTGCTGACCAAAAGCGCGCCGGTCGACATGGTCGGGTTTTGCGCCAATTTGCGCGAACTCGGCCTGGTGCCGGTCGGCATCCAGGGCGCCACCGCGGCCTGGGAGCAGGCCTCGACCGAAGCCGGCCTCGCCGTGTTTCCGACCGGGCGCGCCACCGAGGCGCAGAGCGTGCGCGGCCGGGCCGCCCCGCTGCCGACGCCCAAGGCGCGGCTGGTGACCGAGCCGGTGCGCTCGGGCCAGCAGGTCTATGCGGCGGATGGCGATCTAATCGTGACGGCGGCGGTCAGCCGCGGCGCCGAGCTGCTGGCCGAGGGCAATATTCACGTGTACGGAGCCTTGCGGGGCCGCGCCGTAGCGGGACTGGGCGGCGACCGCTCGGTTCGCATCTTCTGCCGCCATCTCGATGCCGATCTGGTCTCGATCGGCGGCTATTACATGGTCAGCGAGCAAATGGACCCAGGCCTGATCGGCAAGCCGGTCCAGATCAGGCTGGTCGAGGAACGTCTGGTCTTCGATCCGCTCTGATCTCAAGTCAGCGAAAGGAATTCATCGTGGCAAAAGTTATCGTGGTCACTTCGGGCAAAGGCGGCGTCGGCAAGACCACCACCTCGGCCGCCATCGCCACCGGCCTCGCCCAGCGCGGGCACAAGACCGTGATCATCGATTTCGACGTCGGCCTGCGTAACGTCGATCTGATCATGGGCTGCGAGCGCCGCGTCGTTTACGACTTCATCAACGTCATCAATGGCGACGCCAAGCTCAGCCAGGCGCTGATCAAGGACAAGCGCGTCGAGACCCTGTTCATCCTCGCCACCTCGCAGACCCGCGACAAGGACGCCCTGACCGAAGACGGCGTCAAGCGCGTCATCGACGAGCTGAAGACCCAGTTCGACTACATCGTCTGCGACAGCCCGGCCGGTATCGAGCGCGGCGCCTTCCTGGCCATGTATTTCGCCGACGAGGCCGTCGTGGTCGCCAACCCCGAGGTCTCCTCGGTTCGCGACGCCGACCGCATGATCGGCCTGGTCACCAGCAAGTCCGCGCGCGCCGAAAAGGGCGAGCCCCTGCCGCAGCATCTGTTGCTGACCCGCTACGACGCCGAGCGCGTCGAAAAGGGCGAGATGCTGCGCCTGGAAGACGTGCAGGAAATCCTCGCCGTGCCGCTGCTCGGCGTGGTGCCGGAATGCCCGTCCGTGCTGCAGGCCTCCAATGTCGGCATGCCGGTGATCCTCGACGAGGGCTCGCCCGCCGCCAAGGCCTACGCCGCCGCCGTGTCGCGTATCCTCGGCGAATCGGTCGAGATCCTGGTCCCCAAGGTGGCCAAGCGCGGCCTGTTCGACCGTCTGCTGCGGAGAAGCGCATGAGCCTGCTCAGCATGTTCCGGCGCCAGCCCCGCCCCTCGGCGGAGGCGGCGCGCGAGCGCCTGCAGATCCTGCTCGCCCATGAGCGCGCGGGCCTGAACGGCGCCGAGTTCCTGCCGCAGATGCAGCGGGAACTGATCGAGGTGATCCGCAAATATGTCCAGGTCGACGACGACCGGGTACAGGTCAACCTCGATAATGACGGGAATATCTCAGTGCTCGAGGTCAATATCGAGCTGCCGACCAGCGCGCCCAAGCGCCCGGTCTAAGATCGTCAGCCCTAGTGCAGGAGAGCTTCATGGCAAAGGCTTATTGGATCGCGTTCTATCGGGAAATCCGTGACCCGGACAAGTTGGCGGCTTATGCCAAGATCGCCGGCCCGGCGATCGCGGCCGGTGGCGGCAACTTCCTGGCGCGCGGCGTGGCCGACTACGCTTTCGAGGCCGGCCTCAAGGAACGCACCGTGCTGATCGAGTTCGCCGATATGAAGGCGGCCCTGGCGACCCACGACAGCCCGGCCTATCAGGAAGCCCTGGTGGCGTTGGGCGACGGCGCCGTGCGCGATCTGCGCTTCGTCGAGGGCGCGGCTTAACCCGCCAGCTTCTGAAACTGCTTAACCATCATGTCCACCCGGTCCACATAGATTTGGGCCGGGTGGTCGCCGCATTGCGCGCCGGGCGCCAGTTTGAACCCGCGTCGGGCGAAGTCTCGCGCCACCCCGGCGCCGCACAGATGGGTCAGCGCGGCTAAATCCTGCTTCTGCTTCACGGTCAGCCTGGCATCCGGCTGATGCCCGAGAATCGCCGCCACCGAACGGTCGAGATGGGCCGAGGTCAGTTCGATCGAATGGGCCGGCAGCAGCCGGTTATAAAAATCCTCCGACCAGCAGGAACTGTCGCGCTCGATGGCGGCGTGGTTGCGGATGCAATAGCGGCTGGCGTCGGCGAAAGTTCCCTCGGTCATCTGATACATGCCGACGGCGCTCGAGGCCGGTTTGTAGATCTCGAAAGGCGGCCAGGCCAGGCGCCAGCGCCAATAGGTATGCGCGATCGGATCGCCGGCACCCTCCACCTGGGCCAGCGCCGCCAGCAGTTCCGGCGAGATGGCGGCGGTCGAATATTCGCGGAACAGCGGGCCATAGTCGCGCCAGGTCTCGGCCGGGCTTTTCTTCAGCACGCCGCTGACCGGATAGAGCATTTCGGTCGGTTTGCGGACCACGTGATAGACCAGGTTCGACAGCAGGAAGATCCCGGCCGCCAGGATCAGCACCACCAGGGTTCGCACGGCCGGCGGCGTCGCCTCGACCACGCGGCGTATCTGGCCGGCGCGACGGCGCCAGCGTTCCAGGCGTTGGCGGAAGGCGCTCTGCTTGCGCCGCGCGGGGCGCCGGGCACGCGGCTTTTTGACCGGCGGGTTCAGGGAAGCAGGCTCCGCGCCGCCATCGGCGTTTCGGGCGGCAACTCGGCGGCTTCGGCAAAGGCCAGCAGGGTCGGTTCGTCGGCCAGCACGAAATCCAGCACGCCGCCCAGGAATCCAGGATCGCCGATGCGCGAGCGGATCTCATCCTGGCCGCAGCCGGTCAAGGCGACGAAGCGCGGCAGCAGATCCTCGTCGGCGGCGATGAAGGCGATGGCTTTCAGCGCCACGGTCTGCGCGTCTTCCGGCGACAGCACGGGCACTTTCGCCGGGCGCTTCGAGGGCGTATAGGGTTTGAAGGGGTCCATCCCCATATGCTCGCAAATGGATGGGCGGTCTGTCCATCCATCACCATCCATCGGGGAAGGTTCCGGGATTTGAGCTTAGGTCTCTTGTTCGTGGCGGCGCTGTGGGCCGGCATCCAGAACGCGCTCGCCGGCGGCGGGTCTTTCGTCACCCTGCCGGCTTTGATGCTGACCGGTCTCGATGCGCGCGCCGCCAACATCGCCTCGACCCTGGCGCTGTTTCCGGCGCAGATGACCACCGGCTGGGTCGGCCGGCACAATGTCAGCGGCGTCGCCGGTCTCGGCTTTCCGGCGCTGACGGCCATCAGCCTGGCGGGCGGCGCGGTGGGGGCGGGGCTGCTGCTGCTGACGCCGTCGAGCTTCTTCGGGCATCTGGTGCCCTGGCTGGTGCTGTTCGCCACCGCGATCTTTGCCTATGGCAGCTTCTTCAGCCGCATCAAGGAAGGCGAAGGGCCGAAGATCGGCGCCCCGGCCGCCGGTGTCGCGCAATTCTTCATCGCCATCTATGGCGGCTATTTCGGCGGCGGCATCGGCTTCATGATGCTGGCCGCCCTGACCGCGGCGGGCCTGGCGATGCGCGCCGCCGGCGCCACCAAGAACGTGCTGGCCGGGGTGATGAACGCCGCGGCGGTGGCGATCTTCCTGTTCACCCCGGGCATTCCCTGGCTGACCGTCGCGATCACCTGCGCCGGCGCGGTGCTGGGCGGCTATGGCGGCGCGTTGCTGCTGCGCCGCGCCAATGAACGCTTCGTCCGCGCCTTCGTGGTGCTGCTCGGCATTTGCCTGACGATCGGTCTCTTTATCCGGAGTTAAGGCAGCGGGACCAGAACGCCGGCTCCGGCACCGGCCGCCTTTTCGTGGCCCTTGCCGAAATCGTAGGAATAGCCGGTCTCGACATAGAACCCGAACTTGTGATGTTCGCCGGGCCAGAACACCATCTCGGCCACGCCCTCGACGCCCGCCGAATCGCGCTGCGCGTCGTCGGTTTCATAAGCTCGGTGGAACCAGAGCGGCCCGGCGCCCAACTGGAATTCGAGGTTTTCGGTCAGCTCGAACGGCTTTTTCAGGATCAGGCCGGTCTTCCAGGTGGTGTGGCTGTCCTTGAACAGCGCCGTCGTGCCCAGCTCCAGTTCCAGCGCGTCGTGCAGCAGGCCGGTCTCCAGCGCCGCGGTCGGGCCGCCGCTGTTGGAATAGTCGCTTACGCTGCGCTCGAAGCTGCCGCCCACCTTGATGGTCACCACCGGCTCGGCGTGATGTTCCTCGCCGTGATGCGCCTCTCCATGACCCTCATGCCCATGCTCTTCGGCATGCGCCATCTCGGCGTGCGGCTCTTCGGGCGTCAGCGGAACGGCGGCGGGCGCGGTCACGGCTTCGGCCGCCATGACCGGATGCTGTGCCTCGCCAGACGGGCCGAGGTCGAGATAGATGCGGTGGAAGCGATAGGTGCCGTTCGGCGCCAGCTTGCCGGAGGCGACCACCGAGACCGGCGCCGCGGTGGCGATGCTGATCTGCGAGCTGGTCTTGCCCGGCGCCGATTCCACGGCGCGGACCAGCCCGATGCCGTGACGCGGCACCGAGGAGCGGGACGCGCGGGCCTTCAGCGTCACCGTCACGGTCATGCCGTCCGGCGACAGGCTGTAGGAATAGGGCGCGTCGCCGCCCTTCAGATCGAGAACCACGCGGGTGAGCGTCTTGCCCTGTTCGCCGAGGCGGACATCCGCCAGATCGGGTGTCGTCGCTTGCGCCGCGAAGCCGACGACCATCGCCGGGACGGCAAGGGCAAAGCCCTGGTGATAAAGCCGAATCTTCATCCGTTCCCCCTCCGGTTGAATTCCGGGCGGCATAGTAACGGAGCACGTGTTAGTGCCCGGTTAACGACGCGTGACGCCCGTCACAGCCCGGCGTCGTAATCAATGCCGCCCGCCTTGGGCCGCATCTCGGCGTTCCACAACAGCATGCCGCCAGCCAGATTGGCGACCTTCTCGAAGCCCTGGCGCTGCAGGATCACGGTCGCCTGGGCCGAGCGCCCGCCCGAGCGGCAGACAGTGACGACCGGCCGGTCGGAGTTAAGTTCCCCGCCGCGCTGGGCCAGCTGGCCCAAGGGAATCGAGACCGCGCCCTGGATATGGCCGAGTGCTCCGATGAATTCGTCGGATTCGCGCACATCGACGATCTGTGCCTCGGACGCATGTTCCTCGAGCCAATAGGGCATCACTTCCCAGATGCCGGCGAAGGTCAGATTGAGCGGCGCCCAATCGGGATCGGCGGGAAGGACGCCGCTGTCGGGCCGGCCGCAGCGCAGATTGGCCGGCACCGCGACGTCCATCTGCTTGGGATGCGGCAGGCCGAGATTGGCCATGTAGCCGATGAAGTCCTTTTCGTTGCCGGCGCCTCCGACGCGCGGATTGAAGCGCTTCTCCTCGCCCACCGTGGTCGCGGTGGCGCCGCGATAATCATGGCCTGGATAGAGCCGGCAGTCGTCGGGCAGGGTGAAGATGCGCCCCTGGATCGAGCGGAACAAGGTGCCCGCGTCGCCCTGCTGGAAATCGGTGCGGCCGCAGCCGCGGATCAGCAAGGCGTCGCCGGTGAAGGCGCGCGATTGGTCGTCCAGCACATAGGTCAGGCAGCCGCCGGTGTGGCCGGGGGTCGCGCGCACTTCGAGATAGCGGTTGCCGAAGGTCACGCGGTCGCCATCGCGCAACAGCCGGTCGGCGCCCTCGGCACCGCCGGCTTCAGCCAGGGCGATCCGGCTACCCAGGCGCTGTTTCAGCAGCCAGGCGCCGGTGACATGGTCGGCATGGACATGGGTCTCCAGGGTCCAGGCCAGTTTGAGCCCGAGTTCGCCGATGAAGGCGGCGTCGCGCCGGCCCTGCTCGAACACCGGGTCGATCAGCACGCACTCGCCCGAGTCAGGGTCGGCCAGCAGATAGGTGTAGGTCGACGATTGCGCGTCGAACATCTGCCGGAAGACGATCATGGTGCCCCCAGATCCTTGGCGGCGACCGCGGCGGCGGTGTTGGAATCGTCCTCTTTCTTCGTGCTGGCGATGCCGATGCCGCCGATGGTGATGCCGCCCGCCTTTAAGGGCGCGCCGCCGCGCAGCGCAGTCAGGCCTTCGGTCGCCAGCGCCGTGCGGCCCTTGGCGACATTGTCTTCGATCTCGTCGGTCGGGCGCTGCATCAAAGCGGCGGTGCGCGCCTTGCCGATGGCCAAATCGACGCTGCCCGGCCGCGCGCCGTCCATGCGCAGAAAGCCCAGCAGCAGGCCGTCGGCATCGACCACGGCGATCGCGGCGGGATCCTTGGCTTCATGCGCCAGGCGTTCGGCCTCCTGGATCAGCGACCGCACGCCGGCCTCGGTCAAAGCCGGGGTGGCGCGGACCAGCGGCTCGGCATGGAGGGCTGCCGGCAAAGCGGCGACGAGCAAAGCGGGGAGAAGCGGGCGCATCGGGACTCTCACATCAATACGTAATCGACGGGTTGGGGCGGCGGCGGCAGGTCGGTCTCGCCCAGCGCTTCGCGCAGGCAGAGTTCGATATGGTCGGCCAAAGCGGCGATGGGAAGGCAATTATCGCGCTTGCCGAACGGCTCTTCCAGCTGGTCGCTCAATTCGTCGAGGCCGAAGAAAGTATAGGCGACCACGGCGGTGGCCAGCGGCGTCGCCCAGTCCAACAGGTTGGCGAAGCCGAACGGCAGCAGGAAACAGAACAGATAGGCGGTACGGTGCAGCAGCAGCGTGTAGCCGAACGGGATCGGGGTCGAATTCAGCCGCTCGCAGGAAGCGAGCGCCCGCTCCATCGATTCGAGGGTGCGTTCGAGGGTCTGGTGCGGCATGTCGTCCAGCAAGCCGTCGCGGCGCGCCTCGACCAGGGTTGCCGACATGAGGCGCAGCACAGTGTGCGGGCGGCTGCGGCCGGCGGCGCAGGCGGCCTGGTCTTCCGGCGTCAGCCAGCGCATCGCCTTCTCTTCGCCGGCGCCGGGGCGCAGATGCAACACCAGCAGCTGGGCGAAGGCCATGGCCAGGGTCAGGACGCGCCGCCGCGCCGCCTCTCCTCCCAGCGCCAGGGTCTGGCGGTCGAGGCAGCGACAGTCAGTCAGCAACTCTCCCCAATGGCGCCGGGCTTCCCACCAGCGGTCGTAGCAGGCGTTGTTGCGGAAACCGAGGAAGATCGACAAAGCGATGCCGAACAGGGTGAAGGGCGCATTGTTGAAGGCGGGCAGCAGGCCGGGACGCGTTTCGTGAATCCAGACCACCAGCGCCGACAACGCGGCGGTGCCCAGGATCTGCGGAAAGACGTGCAGGACGATCGATCCGCGCAGGATGAAGAACAGCTGGAAGAGGGTGGGGCGGCGGCGGATGATCATGGCGCTATCCCTGCCCGTGCCGTGCCACCAGCGACGGCATGGGTTGGCCGAAGAAGAACACCGTATTGGCGGTCAGCCGGCCCTGGCGCGGATCGGGATCGAACGGGAAATCGGCGCCGATGTCGCCGGCATGCAGGCTGATGCCGCGATAGATCAGCGCCCGGTTGAACACCCCCGGAAAGCTGGCGATGCGCTCGAAATGCGGCGTGTCGCCATCGACGAAGCCCGAGGGCTGCCAGCTCTTCAATTCTTCGGAAATGGCGGTCTCGAACGGTTCGACCCGGTTGCCGGCGATGCGCTCGAAACCGGTGCTGCGATGGCGATACATCGAAGTGCCGCCCAGAGGATGCCTCGCCAGGTAATGCAGCACGACGATGACGTTGGGATCGGCGATGTCGTAATGGGGAACCATCTGGCGCGCATGCAGCCCGTTCGGGGGCTTGGTCACCATGCGGAAATCGCTGTCGGCCATCACCACATCCAGCCCGTCGAGGCCGAACACGGTGCGGATCGGCTCCTTCAGGATCTGATAGACCGCCAGCGGATACATCGCCGGGATCGGCGCGCGCACGCCGGGATAATAGAGGGCGAAGGGACGGAAGGGGTGTTCGGTGGCGGCGTCTTCGACCAGCTCGTCGGGATTGGCGATGAAATTGTCGACCACCATCACCGGGGCGCGCTCGGCGCCGACCTGGGTGACGCTGACCTGCAGGCGCGGATGCGGGCGGATCGGCGTTTTCATGGCGGCCAGAATGAGACGTTCCTACGGGCCGGGCAAGAGTGTGGATTTTTGGCGCCGAGATATTCTACTGTTGGTGGTATTTCTCTTTGCATCAGGAGGGGTCAGATGCAAAAAGACGGTTCTCTCGAAGTTCGGTTGCGGTTTCTCGGCCTCGATGCCGAGGCTTGTGCGGTGCTTGCCGAATTTTCTCCGGTGCTGGAACGCGAATTGCCGGCGGTCGTCGACCGCTTCTACGAGCATATCGGCGGCTGGCCCGATCTGATGGGGATGTTCGCTTCCCCGGCCATGCTGGCCGGGGCGCGCGCCGCCCAGATCAAGCATTGGGGGCGTCTGTTCTCCGGCCGCTTCGATAATGACTATTTCGCCTCGGTGCGCCGCATCGGCCAGACCCACAGCCGGATCGGCCTGTCGCCGCAATGGTATATCGGCGGCTATGCCTTCAGCCTGTCGCTGCTGTCCCAACTGGCGGCCCGCACTTATGCCGGGCGCTGGGGCGGCGGCCGGGCGGCGGCCGAGCGCATCGCCAAGCTGACCTCGGCACTCACCCGGGCGGCGATGCTCGACATGGACATCGCCATCACCATCTATCTCGACGAGAACAAGTCGGTCTATCAGCGCAAGCTGGAAGCCTTGGGCAGCGCTTTTGAAAGTTCGATCAAATCGGTCGGCGACACCATCATCGCCTCGGCGCGCCAGGCCGAAGCGCATGCCAGCGCCATGTCCGGGGCGGCCGGCCAGAGCGCCGAGCGCACCCAGGAGGTGGCGCGCTCGATCGACGGCGCCGCGCAGAGCGTGCAGGCGGTGGCCAGCGCCGCCGAGCAATTGGCCGCCTCGATCACCGAGATCTCCCGGCAGGTCGCCGATTCCTCCAGTATCTCGGCCGAGGCGGTGGCGGAATCGGAACGGGCCGATTCCACGGTGCGCGATCTGTCCGAGGCCGCCCAGAAGATCGGCGAGGTGGTGTCGCTGATCAATGACATCGCTAGCCAGACCAACCTCTTGGCCCTGAACGCCACCATCGAGGCGGCCCGCGCCGGCGAAGCGGGAAAGGGCTTCGCCGTCGTCGCCAATGAAGTGAAAAACCTGGCCAGCCAGACGGCGCGCGCTACCGAGGAAATCACGGTCCAGATCGCCGGCATGCAGAAGGCCACCACCGAGACGGTGACGACCATCGGCCAGATCGACCACATCATCCGGCGCATGAATCAGATCGCCGGATCGATCGCAGCGGCGGTCGAGGAGCAAAGCGTGGCGACGCGGGAAATATCGCGCAATGTCCAGGATGCGGCGACGGGCGTCGATTCGGTCGCCCATGTCATCGTCGATGTCGGCGAGAGCGCGGGCGAGATCGACAATTCGGCCAAACAGGTGCTGCGCGGCGCCACCGAACTGGCCGGTCAGTCGACCAGCCTGTCGCAGGCGGTGGGAGACTTTATGCGCGATCTGAGGACGGCTTAAAAGGACAGCTGATGCATCAAGCTCTGCAAACCGTTCACCACGCTGCCGGTCGAATTGGCCGACTGATTCAGAGAGGCGGCGTCCTGCTGGTCGAGCATGCTGGCCAGCGTGAGGTGACCGCTGCTGCTGCCGCTGGCGGAGCCGGTGGTGGCGGCGCTCTGTTCGTTGAGCAGCACGGACAGCAGGTCGCTGGTCAGCGTGGCATTGCCGGTGATCAAGGCTGCGGCGGGACTGCTCGCCGTGGCCGAGCTGGTGGCGGCGGTGCTGTCCGAACTGGAGGTGCTCGACGGCGCGCTGGTCTGCGCGGCGGCGATCTGCGACTGGATGGCCTGCTGCTGGGCCAGGGTGTTGGCAACGGTAAGCGACACGATCTTTCTCCCGCCGGGGGGTGGCTGGAAAAAGGTTAAGCAAATCTTATGCCTTGGTATGAATCATTCTATTTCAATGGGTTGATGCGTCTGGCGGCGCAGCATTTTCTGCCGGGACGGCAGGATTTGCCGGCAAAATCTCGGCGGTAACGTCGGAATCGCAGCCGCTCCCGGCGCTGATCCAGCGCTGCGCCAGCCTGGCGAACAGGGGGGCGAGAAAGCCGGGCAGCCGGCGGAGATGAGCGGCAGGCTTGGTTGCCAGGCCGCAGACATGGCGCCGCTCCGTCGCTTGCCAGACCAAGGCCGGGCAGGGGCCGCGGCTTTTACCGAACATCACCCTGCCCAGCGGACAGAGTTCCGCCGCGCAGCACAGACCGCAGCCATTGCAGGGCGCGCCCAGGAGCGGTTTGTCCGGCGCCTCCGACGGCAGGGTGACGATCTGCGGCATCAGTCCGGCTTCTGCGGCTGGAACGCCTTCACCCCGGTCTGCCACAGCGCGAAGGAATACATGTCGGCGGCCAGCGCGTCGGACTGCGAGCGTGTCGAGCCGATGCCGTGCCCGGCATCGAAATCGACGCGCAGCAGGACGGGCTTGCGGCTGGCGCTGGCGGCCTGCAGGCGGGCGGCGAACTTGCCGACATGCCAGGGGGCGACGCGTGGATCGGTGGCGCCGGTCACGCACAGCACGGCGGGATATTTCGTGCCGTCCCTGATCGCCTGATAGGCGTCCATTTCGCGCAGGATTTTGAAGCTCTCGGCGTCGGTCATCGGACCCCATTCCTCGATGTCCGAGACATTCTGCTCGGCGACATAGCGCAAGGGGTTGGTCCAGCCGACATTGTCGATCACCGCGGCGAACATGTCGGGGCGCTCGGTCAGCGCGCGCCCGACCGTGATGCCGCCGGCCGAGGTGCCGAAGATGGCGAGATGGGCCGGGCTGGTGACGCGGTCCATGAACAGGGTCTGGCAGATGGCGATCAAATCGCGCCAGGTGTTGGGCTTGGTCGCCTTCTGGCCGGCCTTGTGCCAGTCGCGCCCATATTCGCCGCCGCCCCGCACATGGCCGACCACATAGACGCCGCCTTCGTCGAGGAAGGCCAGGATCTGCGGCGCGAAATTGGGATTGAACGAATATTGATAGGCGCCATAGGCCGTCATCAAGGTCGGGCAATTGCCGTTGCGGGGCGCGCCCTTGCGCTGGAGCAGCGAATAGGGGATGCGCGTGCCGTCCCCGGCGATGGCGAAACCGCGCTTGGCTTCGTAGGCGGAGAGATCGATCGGCGGCTTCGGATTGATGCCGGTGTCGGTGATCGAACCGTCGGCCGACAAGCGCCACACGCCCAGCGGTTCGAGCCAGCTGGTCAGGTTGAGATAGGCGCCATCCTGATCCGGCGAAGCGTGCACCGACCGCACCGCGCCTTGGAAGGGCAGGAGGACCTCTTCGGCATTGCCGTCGCGGCCGAGTTTGGTCAGGCGCTGAAATCCGCCATCCTCGAAGGTGACCAGGATGCCGTCGCGGGCGGCGTGCAGCTCCTCCATCACCGCCTGTTCCTCGGGCAGCACCACCGCGGCCGAGGCGAGGCTGGGCGCGCTGGCCGAGGTCTTCAGCAGGCGCCCGCGCCGGGCATTCTTGGTGTCGAGCAGGTAAAGCTCGTCCTCGATCATGGCAAGATCGGTGACGATGTCGTCAAAATCGCAGATCTTGCGCCAGTCCGGCTTGCCCGCCAGCAGATCCTCCAGCCGGGCGCTGTAGGCGGCGAATTCCGGGGTGATGTCGCGCACCATGGCCAGCACCGTTTCCGAGCCGGCGACGGCGGCGATGCCCGGTATGTGCAGTTCCTTCATCGCGATGGCGGGATAGAGCCCACGCTTCAGCACGATCGGATCGGACTTCGGATCGCTGCCCAGCCGGTGCAGCCGGGCCTGGCTGTCGGCATAGAGGCTGGGCATGCCGCGCTTGCCGGTCAGCTGGTTGTAGAAGAAGCCGCTATTGTCGGGCAGCCACGAGGGCGAGCCGAAATCGGTCATCTCGATGCGCTCGGGTAGCACTTCGCCGGTCGCTACGCGCATCACATGCAGCACCGAGGCCTCCGACCCCGAGGGCGACAAGCCATAGGCGACATAAGCGCCGTCCCACGACACCTGCCACCAATCGAGCGAGACATGAGCGCTGCCCTTGCCCAGGGTGGTGGGGTCGATCAGGGTGCGGGTGTCGCCGTCGGACCCGGCGACGAACAGCTTGAAATTGTCGCTGCCGACCGGGCGCTGCTCGTAGAACAGCAGGCCGCCGGCGGTATCGACCTCGCGGGTCTGGGCGGCGTCGCCGGTCAGGGCCGAGACGCGCTTCTTCAGCGCGGCATGGCCGGGCAGATGGTCGAGCACCTGGCGGGTATGGGCGTTCTGGCCCTTGAGGAAGGGCAGCCAGTCGGGGTCCTTGGGATTTTCCATCCAGCGATAAGGATCGCTGAGCTTGGTGCCCCAATAATCGTCGGTGACCGGTTCGATCCGCGCGATGGGCGCTTTGGCGGGAGGGGTCGTGGCGGCGGCTTTGACTGTCTTCGGCATGATGGCGGCGATCGTGGCTGCGGCGCCGGCCTTGAGAACGGCGCGGCGCGAGGTGATGTCGGTCGGCATGGAGCCCCCTCCGGAACGGGAGCGGCCAGAGTGCTACAATTTGGCGGTCTTCGCCACTCGGTGACGAAAATCCTCATCGACCTCGGGCGAAGGCTGGGGGAAATCCGCCGTTTTTGCGGTTGGCACGGTTCCTGCTGTTAAGGGATAAACAGCAAAGGGGGTTACCGTGCAGAAATCCAGTCTCATCATCCTGACCAGCCTGACGCTGGCCGGCTGCGTCACCATCGTCGATGCGCGCGATATCGATCAGAACCGCACGCTCCCCACCTTCGACAAGGTACAGGCCTCGCGCGGCATCGAGGTTTCCCTGCGCTGTGGCCCGGCGCCGGCCGCGCGTCTGGAAGGCGACGAGCATGATCTGGCCAATACCGAATTGTCGGTCGAGAGCGGCGTGCTGACCGTCCGCCGAGCCTCGATGATCGGCAGCTATCATCGTACCGTCCATGTCGAGGTGACGGCGCCGGGGCCGCTGGTGCGGTTGTCCGCCGGCAGCGGTGCCAACATCGACGCGCCCGCCTGCGTGACGTCGCATGAGCATCTTGATCTGGCGGCTTCGTCGGGGGCGACCATCCACCTCGCCGCCGATGTGCGCCGCCTGAGCGTCGATACCGGCAGCGGCGCCAGCATCCGTCCCCTCAAGGGCGGGCGCATCGACGCGGCCGATGCCGAAATAGACGCCAGCAGCGGCTCCTCGGTGCGGCTTTGCAAGGTGGGTCGGATGCAGGCGGATGCCAGTTCCGGCGCCGACATCATGGCTGAGTCCATTGGGTCCGGCGACAGCCATTCCAGCTTCGGCGGCGGCGTCTCGCTGAGACAGTGCGAGTAAGCTATGCTGGCCGGATGAATGCTGACGACATCATCCGCCGGCTCGGCCTCAAGCCGCATCCCGAAGGCGGTCATTACGCCGAAACCTGGCGGGCGCCCGCGCCCGCCGGGCAGCGTTCCACCGGCACCGCGATCTATTTTCTGCTGAAGGGCGGCGAGCGCTCGCACTGGCACCGCGTCGATGCCGCCGAAGCCTGGCACTGGTATGGCGGCGCGCCGCTGGCGCTGGAAATCTCGGCGGATGGCGAGGCGGTCGAGGAGCACATCCTCGGCCTCGACCTCGCCGCCGGCCAGCGGCCGCAGGCGGTGGTGCCCGTTCATCATTGGCAGGCGGCCCGATCTTTGGGCGACTGGAGCCTGGTCGGCTGCACGGTATCGCCGGCCTTCGAGTTCAAAGGCTTCGAGATGGCGCCGCCCGGTTGGCGGCCTGGCACTAAGGGGGAATAAGGGCATGAGGGGACTCGGTCTGGCGGCGGCGCTGGCTGCATCGATGGCATTTTCCGCTTCCGCCCAGATTTCGGGTTTCCAGTCCAAATTCGACCAGGCTCTATCCCAGCACGGCGTGATCGGCGGCGGTTTCGCCTTCGTGCATGGCCGCGACGCGCCGGTCGAATATGTGTTCGGGCGCCAAAAGCTGGATGGCGCCAAGATCGATGCCGAGACCGCCTATAATTGGGCCTCGATCACCAAGACCTTCACCGCCATCGCCATCCTGCAATTGCGCGACCATGGCAAGCTGTCGCTCGACGATGCGGTCACTGCCTATCTGCCGGAACTGCGCCAGGTGCATGATGCCTATGGTCCGGTCGATGCCATCACCATCCGCCACTTGCTGACCCACAGCGCGGGTTTTCGCAATCCGACCTGGCCGTGGGATTGCGACGATGCGGAATCCTGCGACTGGCAGCCCTTCGAGCCGACCAAATGGGAGCAGCTGGCCGCCATGCTGCCCTACACCCATGTCGCTTTCGCGCCGGGCAGCCGCTGGAGCTATTCCAATCCCGGCTTCGTCTTTCTCGGCCAGATCATCGAGCGTCTGACCGGCGACGATTTCGAGGTCTATGTCGACAAGAACATCCTCAAGCCGCTCGAGATGACCCACAGCTATTTCGACCGGGCGCCCTATTTTCTCGAACCGCATCTATCGGCCAGCTATCTGCGCGCCGGGGCGAAGTTGACGCCGCAGCCCTTCAATTACGACACCGGCCTGACCGTCTCGAACAGCGGGCTGAAGGCGCCGATCGCCGACATGGTCAAATATCTGCGCTTCCTGGTGGGCGACGAAAAGAACCCGCTCTACGACATAGTGCTGAAGCGGCGCTCGCTGGAGGAGATGTGGACGGGTCTGGTCAAGATCGAGGACCCGGTTCCCACCGTTTACACCGCGCCGATCGGGGGCGCCGCGCCGATGATGGGGCTGGGTTTCTTCACCGCCGCGCCGCAAGGGCACGCCTATGTCTATCATGATGGCGACCAGGCCGGTTTCTCCTCCGAGCTGATGATCGATCCCTCGGGGCATAGCGCCGCGATTCTGTCGGTCAACACCACCGACACCGGGGAATTGCCGGCGCAGGACGCGCTGCATGCCCAGTCCAACACCGACCCCGATCCCAAGACGGATCTTCGCCTGGCCTTGCGTGCGGTGTTGGTGGGTGAGGTGTTTCCCCGCTACGCCAAGTGAGCGATTTCGCTAACCGGGTTAGCGGGTTTGACTAACCTGGCGAAGGGAAATGGCGGTTTTCTGTTGTTGGCACGCTTCTTGATTATTCATGGGCATGGAATCGAACCAAGGACTCAATCATGCGTGAACTGATCAATATTCTGATGGCCGGTGTGGTGTTCTCCGGTGGCGCCGCGATGGCCGCCAGCTCGTCCGACACCCGTACTCTTGCCGCCTTCGATCGGATCGAAGTATCGCGCGGCATCGAACTTCACGTCGGCTGCGGCTCGGACGCCAAGGCCGATCTGTCGGGCCGTCCGCAGGACGTCTCGAACACCACAGTCACCGTCAGCGGCCATACCCTGAAAATCACCCGCGAGGGCGACTTCACCGGCCACCACGAAAGTGTAGCCGTGCGGGTCTCGGCGCCCCAGCCGCTGGTCGGCATCTCGGCCAGCACCGGCGTCGCCGCCGAGGTTGAAGCCTGCGCCGTGTCGCCCGATCATATCGACATCTCGGCCAATACCGGCGTCACCCTCGATCTGGCCGGCAGCACCGGCCGCGCCGTGATCGACGCCAATACCGGGGCGCGAATCCAGCCGCTCGACGGCAAGCGCTTCGACGCCCGCGAGGTCAAGGTGTCGGCCAATACCGGCGCCGAGATCCGTGTCTGCTCGGTCGAGCATATCGAGGGCAACGCCTCGCTGGGCGCCAGCATCACCGCCGATTCCAAGAGCGGCACGGTGCATACCGGCATGGGCGCTGCCTTTTCGGTGGAAAGCTGCAAATAACTCGTGTAGCGCTTCGTTATGGTTTGGGGAGAAGGGGTAACCATGACGAAGCGCTTTGCCGCCGCCGCTCTGACGGCGGCCTGTCTTTTCCTGTCGCCGGCGGCCTTCGCCGGCGAGTGCGCGCCGCCCGGCGGCGAGAAGCAGGTGGCGATCCGCCTGCAGGCCTGGTTCGACGCCATGGCGTCCGATGACGCCAAAAGCTGGAACCAGATCGTCGATCCGACCTTCTACGCCTTCGACGCCAATCGCCGCCTCGACGGCAATGCCTTGTTCGAGCTGTTGAGGCAGGCGCACGCCGCCGGCATCAAGATCGCCTGGCGCCTCGACGAGATCGACGTGCATATCGATTGCTCCACCGCCTGGTTCAGCCTGATGAACAAGGGCGCGGTGGGCGATTCCGGCGGTACCCAGCCGATGATGTGGCAGGAATCCGGCATCTTCAATTACGTGCAGGGCCAGTGGAAGCTGCGCTACTTCCACTCCAACCGGGTGCAGCAGAACAATTAGGGTGGTAGGCTGATCCCATGTCAGGGAGCTATCAATTCGGCGCCGGGCTGAAACCCCAGGCAGCGCCCCAGCAGGACCGCTCGCTGTCGGTCGAGCCGGTCAATCTCTTTCCCACCCGCATCTGGCAGTCGCGCCTGAAGAATTTGGCGCCGCACTTCCCCGCCTGGATCGCGGCGGTCGAGGCGATGCGGGCGGCCCAGCCGGTCGCCGCCGGGCGCTCCAACCGCCAGGGCTGGAACAGCGCGGAAAAGACACTCTTCGACCAGCCGGCCTTCGCCGAACTGCACGCTGCCATCCGCGCCTGCTGCGATTTCGCCCTGCGCCAGATGGGCGTCGCCCAGCCCGATTACCGGCTGGAAAGCTGGGTCAACATCCATGATCGCGGCGGGTTCAACTTCCTGCATATGCATGATGGTTGCCTGCTGTCCGGCGCCTTCTATCTGCAAGTGCCGCCCGGCTCGGGCAATCTGGTGTTCCGCGACCCCCGCCCCGGCGTGATCAATTCACCCTTCAAGGGAGCGAACGCCAACGGCCACAGCGACGTGCAGGTCGGCCCCGAGGCCGGGCTGGTGGTGCTGTTCCCCAATTGGCTGGACCATTATGTCGAGCCGCATGAAAACGACATTCCCCGCATTTCGTTGTCTTTCAACGCTCTCGCTCGTTGATCACTTACGGAGGATTTCCATGCTGAAGACGAAGACCGCCGCCGCCCTGCTGGCGCTGGCCATCTCCGCTCCTTCTTTCGCGGATGGATTGTCGGGCGACGAACAGAAGATCGTCGCCTCGGTGAAGAGCCATCACGAGGAAAGCATCGCTTTGCTGGAAAAGCTGGTGACCGTCAATAGCGGCACCCTCAACATCGCCGGCGTCACCAAGGTCGCGACGATGCTGCGTCCCGAATTCGAGAAATTGGGCCTCAAGGTTACGTGGACCCCGATGCCCGATATCGGCCGCGCCGGCACCTTCGTCGCCGAGCATAAGGGCGGCAAGGGCAAGAAGATCCTGATGATCGCCCATCTCGACACGGTGTTCGAGCCCGACAGCCCGTTCCAGAGCTTCAAGCGGACAGGCGACAGCGTCGAGGGGCCGGGCGTGGCCGACATCAAGGGCGGCATCGTGGTGATCCTCGACGCGCTGCATGCGCTGAAGGATGCCGGCCTGCTGGATAAGGCCAACGTCACCGTCTTCCTGTCCGGCGACGAAGAGAAGCCCGGCCATCCGCTGGCCGTCGCGCGGCGCGACCTGATCGCCGCCGGCAAGGCCAGCGATCTGGCGCTCGATTTCGAGGCGATGTTTCGCGAAGGCGGCCAGGACACCATCCATATCGGCCGGCGCGGCTCGCTGGCCTGGCGCCTGTCCGCCACCGGCGCCTCGGGTCATTCGTCGGGCGTCGGCAAGGAAGGCGGCTATGGTGCGGTCTATGAGGTGGCGCGCATCGTCGACGAATTCCGCATCGAACTGGCCGAGCCGCATCTGACCTACAATACCAGCCTGATTGCCGGCGGCGCCGCTGTCGAGATCGACGAGCAAGCCACCCGCGCCACCATTTCCGGCAAGGACAACATCATCGCAGGCAAGGCCTCTGCCGCCGGCGACGTCCGCGCCTTGTCCGAGGAACAGGCCGAGCGGGTGAAAAGGAAGATGCAGGACATCGTCGGCCATCACCTTGACAAGACCAATGCCGAGATCAGCTTCGAGGAAGGCTATCCGGCGATGGCGCCGACCCCGGCCAGCCAGTCCCTTTTCGACCAGCTCAGCAAGATCAACGGCGACCTGGGTCTCGGCGCGCTCAATGAGGGCGATCCCGACAAGCGCGGCGCCGGCGACATCGCCTTCGTCGCCCACGACGTGCCCGGCCTGGTCGGGATGGGTTTGATGGGGAAAGGCCTGCATGCGGTGGGCGAGACGGC
>Ga0213872_10000653_pt1 | contig 26296 bp, 22 predicted proteins | sample VelepicomBERX_R2_FD_160071 | JGI IMG/M metagenome (GOLD analysis project Ga0213872, IMG submission 160071) | Rhizosphere microbial communities from Vellozia epidendroides in rupestrian grasslands, the National Park of Serra do Cipo, Brazil - RX_R2 | ecosystem: Host-associated > Plants > Roots >...
GGTGCGGCAACTTTGGCGTCTTCAAAGAAAAGCTCGTAGAAATCCCCGAGTCGAAACAGCAGCAGCGTCCCCTCGGGCAAAGTCCGCCGGATGCTCTGATACTGCTGCATCATCGGCGTAGCGGACATGATGCGCCAAGGTTACTGAGGCCATAGACAGGATGCAAGGCTTCTGGAGAGGGGCGTTGCTTCCGCCGTCGCCAAGGCTATGGCGGACAAGTGCAACGCCTTCGGCCGACAGGCTGAAAGGCCGGCTAGGGCTCTGCTGTCACCCGCGATTCAGAATTAATCAGAAGCCGCTTTGTTGTGATAACAAATCCGTGGTCGGCTACTTCAATTTTCGGTTTGTCACGCACCTCTTTTCTGGCAACGTGGTAGTCGGCCACCATGGTGCGGCGATGCGCTTCCGAGGACTTTCAGTGGATAGTCGACGGCGGCGCCAACCTGGGTTGGCTGTTGCTACCCTCCTGTTTGACTATGCCCATTCCGACCGGTCAGAGGTTTCGTCAGAAAGCTTTTCGGCTGTTCGCGTCCCTAGTTGCGGGGATTATTTACCGAGTAAAGACGTTTGGCCTCGAAAACCTCCCGAAAGCCGGGTTTTTGCTCGTGCCGAATCACATGACGTATGTGGATGCGGTTGTCCTTCAACTCGCCTGTCCGCGGCCAATTAGATTCGTCGTCCACGAATCGATCTACCGGATCGGGTGGCTAAACTCAATCTTTAGACTGCTTGAAGCTATCCCTATCTCCAGTGTACGCGCTAAGGAGGCAGTTCGAGTAGCGGCTGATCGGATAAGAGCGGGAGAAATTGTTTGCATCTTTCCCGAGGGCGAACTGAGCCGAACTGGCACGCTGATTAAATTGCGGAAAGGTTTCGAACTGGTCGCCCGATTAGCCGAGTGCGAAGTTGTACCGGTTTGGTTGGACGGCCTCTGGGGTTCGATCTTTTCATTCGAACGCGGTAGGTACTTCTTCAAGATACCAAAGCGAATCCCGCAACTTGCCACGGTCGCTTTCGGCCAACCGATTCAGGCCCGCTCAGCCGACATCGGGATTATCCGCGAAAAACTACTTGAGCTTGGTGAGTTCTGCTTTCAGAAGCGACCAGAGTTGGAAGCCCATTTAGGTCGGGCCACCGTACGCGGCTTGAAGCGCCGACAGTTTGGTGAAGCAGTCATTGACGGAATGGATGGCCGCGTCCTGAAGCGAGGCGATCTGCTGGCAGCCGCCATTGCCCTCAGCTGGTGGATAAAGAGGCATTGCGCGGGCGAACGGGTGGCCGTGGTGCTGCCGCCTGGCGTCGGGGCAGTCGTCGCGAACGTCGCGGTAACTTTAGCCAACAAGGTGGCAGTCAATTTGAACTTTACCGCTGGACGTGCCGCCCTGCAGTCGGCGATCCAGAGGGGTCAGATCCTGCACGCGATTTCCGCCAAGCCGGTCATGAAACGCCTCGAGGATTTTCCGTGGCCGAGAGATGTCTTCCGGTTGGAAGAGATCCTGCCGGAGCTGAAGCCGAAAATTGTGGTCTGGCGCCTGATTTCGCTAGTCGCGCCTGCTTGGGCGCTCAGTCATCTCCTCGGCTTGCCACGGAAAGGTGACCGGGAAGAGGCGGTGCTGCTCTTTACCAGCGGCAGTTCGGGCGAGCCAAAGGGAGTCGTGTTAAGCCACCGAAATGTGCTGGCCAACGTTCTGCAGTTTGGCTCGATGGTTAATCTGGGACATGAAGATTTGGTGATGGCTTCCCTCCCATTCTTCCACAGCTTCGGATGCACCGTCACACTCTGGTATCCGATGATCGAAGGAGTTCGCGCGGTGACCTACCCAACCCCGGTCGATGTGGTGAAGAATGCCGAAATCATCGATCGCTACAAGATCTCATTGTTGGTGACGACACCCACTTTCCTGCGCGGGTATTTGAAACGAACTGAACCGAAGCAGTTCGCCAGCATTAAGCTGCTTGTCACCGGAGCGGAAAAGTTGCCACGCGAACTGGCTGAAGCGTTTGAGAAAAAATTCGGTAAGCACGTACTGGAAGGTTATGGACTGACTGAAACAGCGCCGGTCGTCAGTACGAACCTGCCCGATCCTGCTCCGAGTCGGCCAAACGATACCATCCAACCCTCCGACCGGGTCGGTTCGGTAGGTAAGCTGTTGCCGGGACAGGCGGCCCAAATTCGCGACGCTGAAACGAATGAACTGTTGTCACCGCATCAGTTGGGAATGCTCTGGTTGAAGGGCCCAAACGTTTTTGAGGGCTACCTGAGCGAGCCCGCAAGGACGGCTGAAGTTCTCCACGACGGGTGGTTCAAAACCGGCGACCTCGGCAGGTTCGATGAAGATGGCTTTCTCTACATTGAGGGAAGGCTATCGCGCTTCTCCAAGATCGCAGGAGAGATGGTTCCGCACGAGACAATCGAGGCAAAGATTATTGAAGCCTTTGGCTTGAAATCGGAAGATGAGCGTGTTGCCGCGATCGTCGGCGTACCAGAACAGACCAAGGGCGAAGCGCTGGTTTTACTGACTGTGCGCGAACTCTCCATGGAAGCCGTCCGGGAACGCCTTCTGGCAGCCGGTTTGCCGAACCTTTGGATCCCGCGTACGATCAAGCGAGTCGAAAAAATCCCTATTCTCGGTACGGGCAAAATCGATCTCGGAAAGTGTCGGGAATTGGCACTGGCAAAGTAAACCCTTCCAGACTGGAAGGCGCCCGCGAAACACGCGAAAAATTCTCTCTGCCAATTTTCGAGTCCTTTCGCATGTTTCGCGGGCATCCCCAGAACCCCGAGCGGAAGGCGTCCGCGAACCATGCGAAACAACGCAAAAACTTGTCCCCTTTCATTTTCGCGTCCTTTCGCGTGTTTCGCGGGCATCCCCAGAACCCCGAACTCCAAACCCCAAACCCCGAACTCCGAACTCTCAACGTCAGGCCGGCGTTATCGAGTAAACGGTCACGTCGACTCGGCGCACGTAGGCCGCATGCGCCGGCGACCCTGACGGCATCTCGAGTCCGTCGAGCTTAAACAGCTGCGTATCAAGTTCATGGACCATGACCTTCCCTAGCCGATATGGCGCATGGTACACGCGACCGGTCATCAATCGACCGCCCCGGCGCGCGAAAAGCCGATACCGTTCCAGCAGGAAAAAATCCAGGGAACCAAATCCGGCCTCTCCAAGTTCCGCAGCCGGAGAGTAGCTATAATGAAGCGTTTCAGCGGAACCAATACGGCGGGACGAATAAGCGATCTGGCCGCTCTCGATATTCGCACGCATGGCCGAGTGCTGGTAGGGCAGCGCAAAGCAAAGCCGCGCGATCCACACCGCCAACGGTTGATTTGCGTCAAGGGAGTAGAACCAAATGCCGGGACGACCCAGTCTGTCGCGCACGTAAGTTCTGAGATTCAACTCGAGAAAATTCGAAAGGCCGACGACGCCTGGGAGTCCGGCAGGTCTGACACCACGCATAAAGAACGGAACGATGCCAATCCAGCCTCTTTCCGCAAAGGTATCAACCTGCAAGCCTGCGGGCAGGGTCCGTTGAATCGTCTCCGGTTCAATCGGCCAATGCAGAAACAACAAATGAAACCACCGCTGAAACATAACGGCAGAACCCGTCAACGGCGGCTGACGTTCTACCAGCTGGCGCCGAACCCAATCCTGCATAAGGCGTTTTCTGGTTTTTCGTTTCTCGTACACGCAGGTTGGCAATCACGCACACGAGAAACCAGAAACGTTTTTTATCTCACCCGCGTAGGGGCGGGCTGACCGACAACCGGGCCGGGCGGACCGACGACCGGGCCGGTCGCAACCTGAGACGCGACTACCGGGGCTGTTTGTTGAACTGTTTCCGGCAGATGTCCGGGAATGACATCTACCGTCGCACCTAAACCGATCGTGTTAAAGAGCTGCACGACATCCGCCGACTTCATGCGAATACACCCGAAACTGGCCGGACGCCCAACGTTTCGCTCTTCGGCCGTACCATGGATGTAAATGCACCGGGTGAACGCATTCCGATTTTGTGATTCCAGGCCTCTCAGCCAGATAATTCTTGTAACGATGGGGTCACGACCAGGAGCGTCCGGCAAAAGGATTTCACCCGTTGGCCGCCGATTCTTAAAGACCGCGCCCACCGGTGCGCTCGCCCCAATCTTCCTCGCCACCTCCATTCTTCCAAGCGGCGTTTCCCGGCTGCCGGGCCGATCTCCCAACCCGAATTTTGAGGTCGAGACCGGATAGCGCCCTATCAGTTTTTCTTTGCGATAAAGCTCCAGACTTTGATCCGCCACGCTTACCAGAACTCGGTGTTCTTTGTCCTTCGTGACGCACGATGAGAATAGGAGAGCCAAAATCAGCAGCAGTAAAGCAAACCGACAAGAGGACATGTCCCAGATTTATAACAGAAGATCCGTATGGATCAACGAAAGGGCTCGCCGTCAGGACCTGTGATACGGCCGTCTCGCCGAACATTGTAGCATGGGCGTCTCGCCCGTGATCTTGGACCGGACGATTGGCTTGCGGCTACCGGGACGTGAGAAACGTCGGCTAGAGCCCGCTACCGACCTCTTCACCAACCACGTACCGCGTAAAACGTCGAATTACGATGTTTTCGCCGAGCTCGGCAATTTTCGACGCAGCAAGTTCCTTGACTGTTTGATCTGGATTTTTCACAAACGCCTGGTCGAGCAGACAGACGCTGCCGAAAAATTTGTCCAGCTTTCCGTTCACGATTTTCTCGGTGACATTTTCCGGCTTGCCCTTCACTTGAGCGCGATAAATCTCCCGCTCGCGTTCAATGGACTCCGGCGGAACCTGATCCCGACTGACATATAGCGGGTGCGCAGCAGCGATGTGCAACGTCACATCTTTCACAAAGTCCCGGAAACTCTCGTTCTTCGCCACAAAGTCGGTCTCGCAGTTTATTTCCACCAGCACACCCACCTTTCCATGTAGATGAATGTAGGAAGCAACGACTCCTTCTTTGGCAGCCCGGGAAGCCTTTTTCGAGGCGCTGGCGATCCCCTTCTTCCGGAGGATATCTTCGGCTTTATTCAGGTCGCCGCCGGACTCGACCAGCGCTCTCTTACAGTCCATCATGCCTGCGTTTGTTTTCTCACGCAATTGCTTGACCAGGGCAGGATTCACTTCAGCCATAGGGAAAAAAAGCTTTGGGTTTTGAGTTTTGGGTTTTGAGTTTTGCGTCACGAGGCAGTCGGACAGCTGTCCAGGCGTGGCCTTTCAAAAACGACAAGGCTGGAAGAAACACAAAACTCAAAACTCAAAACGAAAACTTACTCGGCAACCGCTGCAAGATTTGCGGTCTCTTCCTTGCTGGTCTCGTGAGATGCCGTATAGATCGCATCGACCAATTTCTGGAGAATAACTCTGATCGCTCGAATTGCGTCATCGTTTCCAGCAATCGGGTAGCTCACTTGATCAGGATCTGCATTGGTATCGACAATGGCAACCGTCGGAATCTTGAGCCGTTGAGCTTCCGCTACCGCGATCGATTCTCGGGAAGTATCAATCACTACCATCGCATCCGGTAAGCGATCCATATTGCGAATACCTTCAAGGTTTCTGCGAAGTTTTTCGGCTTCCCGCCGCAATGCAGAAAGCTCTTGCTTCCCCATCTTTGAGTACTCTGGTGACTGTTCAATCTGTTCCAGATAGGTCAACCGTCCGACACTTTTCCGAATCGTTGTCAAATTCGTCAGCGTTCCGCCTAACCAGCGTTGATTCACGTAAAACTGCCCGCAGGCCAACGCGGCCTCCTTGACCGCTTCTTGCGCTTGCTTTTTGCATCCGATGAAAAGCACCTTTCCATTCTGCCTCGCAACGTTCGCCAGAAAATCAGTCGCTGTCTGCAGCTGTTTAACAGTTTCTGAGAGGTTAATGATGTAGATGGAATTTCGCTGTTCGAAGATAAAGGGTTTCATCTTCGGGTTCCATCGCTTCGTCTGGTGTCCAAAGTGAACTCCCGCCTCAAGGAGTTCCGTCATTAATTCCATTGAAGACATATCTAATTCGCTGACAGCCGCTTTAATTCTAAATTTGTTTGCGCGTAGAGCCGAAGACTATGCTGCAGGGTCTCTGGCGGCGCAAGGGGTTTTTACCGGTACGGGCGCGCTCCCGCGCAATCCGCGGTTTTGAAGGCGCGATATAATGCAAGAGTTCTTGGAGGGCTACGCTCCGTCGTAGCAGCACCGCGCAACCGGATGGAACAGTGAGAAAGTCGGGCTAAACAATGGGTAAAGCGGAGCACTTTAGCGATCGCTGCTACGACGGCCGCCGTCGTTCCGCGGACGCGGAACTATGGCGCCCCTGCTAGCCCGACGTAGCAAGGGAGGACAGGGGCGGAGTCGGGAGCGTAGCCTCCAGAGCCAGCTTGCGGTTCATGGCCATTATTCCGACGGCTCCGGGGTTCTGAGTCCCGCAGGGTTAGACCTGCTATCACTCGTTTCAACGAATCTTGCAAAAAGCCAAAGAACATCCGAAAGACGATTGAGGTACCGAATGGTTTCAGGGTTCACGTAGTCGGAGCCATCGGCAACCGCGACAACGCGCCGTTCCGCTCGACGGCAGGTTGTGCGGGCCATATCCAACGCCGCAGAAGTCAGACTATGCCCCGGCGTTGCCCAATGTTTGAAGACAATGTGATAGTTTTTTTCCAGGTCGTTCACCAGATCGCTTAAGCGATCCACCATGGCCGCCGTGACAACCTCATAGCCATCCTTCAGATACCGTTCCCGATCCTCGTTTGCGACGGCCAACTCACCCATCAACAAGACGAGTTCTTTTTGTACCGATAACACGACGTCCTGTATTAGTCCTTCAGTGGCGGCAGCCCTCACCAATCCTAGTGAGCAGTTTAGCTCATCCACAGTGCCGTACGCCTCAACTCGGCGGTCTGTTTTCGGCACGCGCCTCCCGTACATCAACGCCGTTTCACCCCGGTCTCCAGTCTTCGTGGCAATCGACATGACGGTCTTGCGTTTTGAGTCTTGGGTTTTGCGTTTTGAGTGCTCTTTCCCTCGATACGCGAGGCTAGCCTCACGCAAAACTCAAAACCCAAGACTCAAAACTAACTGCTGGGGCCGCGTCAGCGGCCCCTGCGCTACCCAACCGCGACCGGTTCGGTTTCCATCGTCACGGGCTTTCCAATCGGCTCGCCCGTTTCGAGGGTTCGGATGCTTCGATGACTCATGAAACCGGTTCCGGCTGGAATCAAATGACCCATGATCACGTTTTCCTTGAAGCCGCGCAGGAAGTCGATTTTGCCGAGCGTAGCTGCCTCGGTGAGAACGCGAGTCGTGTCCTGGAACGACGCCGCTGAGATAAAGCTATCCGTCTCAAGCGACGCCTTAGTGATCCCGAGGAGCACTGGGACCGCTTCGGCAGGTTTGCCACCCTGCTCGATGACCCGACGATTTTCCTTATCAAACTCGAGGCGGTCGACCTGATCGCCCCACAGCAGACTAGTATCGCCCGGCTCAGTAACCTTCACCTTCCGCAACATTTGCCGCACAATAATCTCGATGTGCTTATCGTTAATCTCCACCCCTTGAAGCCGGTAGACCTCCTGTACTTCATTCACTAGGTGTTCCTGCAGGTCCTGCGGACCGCAGACTTCGAGAATCTCATGTGGTACAATCGGGCCCTCGGTTAGCTGGGATCCCTTCTTCACGAAGTCTCCCTTGAACACGATGATGTGCTTGTTCAACGGAATCAGATGTTCCTCTTCCTGACCGGTAACAGGATCGCGGAGAATCAAACGGCGCTTCCCACGCACCGTGCCGCCGAATTCCACGAGACCGTCAATCTTCGCGATCTCAGCCGCTTCCTTCGGTCGACGTGCCTCGAACAATTCCGCCACCCGCGGCAGACCGCCGGTGATGTCTTTGGTCTTGGCAATCTTACGCGGTGTCTTGGCCAGCAGCGTACCCGCCTGCACTTTCTTGTGTTCCTGCACGACCACATGCGCTCCGGCTGGAATCGAGTAGCTCGCAACGACCTCTTGTTTGTCATCCGCAATGACAATCTGCGGATGCAAGTCCTCTTTGTGCTCGATCACCACCGTCCCCATCACACCGGTCGCTTCGTCAATTTCCCGCTTTACGGTTACGCCGGGGATCATGTCCCGAAACTCCACTCGGCCGCTTCTTTCCGTCAAGATCGGCACGTTGTACGGATCCCATTGCACGAAAGTGTCGCCCTTCTTCACCGGTTCACCGTCGCCCACAGAAATCACCGAACCGATAACGACGTTGTAACGCTCGAGCTCCCGACCGTCCTTAGCGTGTACCGACACGGAACCGTTCTTATTCAGGACAATAAAATTACCATCCACGGACTGAACAACCCGAAGATCGTTGAAGTGAACGTTACCATCGTTCTTGGCTTTGATGATCGGCTGCTTAAATAGCTGAGTGGCGGTTCCTCCAATGTGGAACGTACGCATGGTCAGCTGCGTACCAGGCTCACCAATGCTTTGTGCAGCAATGATCCCAACCGCTTCGCCAAGTTTCACCATCTGGCCGGTCGCCAGGTTCCGTCCATAGCACTGCGCGCAAACACCCCGCTTCGATTCACACGTAAGCACAGACCGAATCTTCAGTTGTTCGACACCGATCTTCATCAGCGCGTTCGCCTGAGATTCTTCGATCAATTCATTGGCCTTGATAATTGTCTCTTTGGTCACCGGATTTAGGATGCTTTCACAGCTCACGCGACCAACGATCCGAGTAGCCAAATCGACCACTTCATCGTCTCCCTCGTAAATTGAGCGAACGAGAATTCCGTTAGCAGTCCCGCAATCCGGCTCAACGATGATCACGTCCTGCGCGGCATCTACCAATTTTCGAGTCAGATATCCTGAATCGGCCGTTTTCAACGCCGTATCTGCCAGGCCTTTACGAGCACCGTGCGTCGATATGAAATACTCCAGAACCGAAAGACCTTCTCGGAAATTCGAGGTGATTGGGCGCTCGATAATTTCACCCGACGGCTTCGCCATCAAGCCTCGCATGCCCGCTAACTGCTTGACCTGTTGCCGGTTGCCGCGAGCCCCCGAGTCCTGCATCAGGAACACCGGGTTCATATCCCGGCGCCCTTCGTTGTGCTCCAGAGTCCGGAACATCACGTTCGAGATTTCCTCACCGGCGTGAGTCCAGATGTCGATGATCTTATTGTACCGCTCACCATCAGTGATGATGCCGCTACGGTACTGCTTCTCGACCAATGCAATTTGCTTGTAAGCCTTGTCGAGCTCGGTCTTCTTCTCCTCCGGAATGATCATGTCGGTGATCCCGATCGAGACTCCGGCTCGTGTTGCCCAGGTGAACCCGAGCTCCTTTAGCAGGTCCAGCGTCTCAACGGTCTTCTGCTGACCCGACACCTGGTAGGTGCGCCAGATGACGTCGCTCAACTGTTTTTTCCCGGCAACTTTGTTGTAAAAGCCGAGTCCCTCCGGCCAAATCCCGTTGAAGATCACGCGACCCGCGGTCGTCTCAATGACTTTCAACTCAGGATTTCCGTAGATCGTTTTCCTGCCAAAATTCGGATTCTTGAAACGAATTTTTTCATGGATTTTGATCGCCCCTTCGGCCAGCCCAAATTCGATCTCGGGAAGTTCCGAGAATAACCGGAGACGCTCGCCAACTTGTGCGGTCTTACGTGGATTCTGCGTCAAATAATAGCAGCCCAGCACGATATCCTGAGAAGGTGTCGTAATCGGTTTGCCACTGGAAGGAGAAAAGATGTTATTCGGTGCCAGCATCAACAGGCGGGCCTCCATCTGTGCTTCCACCGAGAGCGGCACGTGAACCGCCATCTGGTCTCCGTCAAAGTCTGCGTTGTAAGCGGTACAGACCAGTGGATGGATGCGGATGGCCTCACCCTCGATGAGCATCGGTTCGAACGCCTGGATCGACAGCCGGTGAAGCGTCGGAGCGCGGTTCAACAAAACCGGATGCCCTTTTGTCACCTCCTCGAGAATATCCCAAACCTCGGGGGTCTGACGCTCGATCATCTTCTTAGCGCTGCGGACCGTATGGACGTACCCGAGCTCCTTGAGACGCCGGATGATAAATGGCTCAAACAAAACAAGCGCCATCTTCTTCGGCAGCCCGCACTGGTGAAGCTTCAGCTCCGGACCGATCACGATTACCGAACGGCCCGAGTAATCAACACGTTTCCCTAGCAGGTTCTGGCGGAAGCGACCACCCTTCCCTTTGAGCATGTCGCTCAAAGATTTCAGCGGACGATTTCCCGCGCCGGTGACGGCCCGGCCGTGTCGGCCGTTATCAAACAATGCATCGACCGCCTCCTGAAGCATGCGCTTCTCGTTGCGGATGATCACATCCGGAGTCTTCAGCTGCAGAAGGTTCTTCAGACGATTGTTTCGGTTGATCACACGGCGATAGAGATCGTTCAGATCCGACGTGGCGAACCGGCCACCTTCCAACGGAACGAGCGGCCGCAAGTCGGGCGGAATCACCGGCAATACATCCAGAATCATCCACTCCGGTCGGGAATGAGAATTCATGAACCCTTGAACAAGCTTTAACCGCTTCGCGAGCTTCTTGCGGATCTGCTTGCTCTTCGTGTTGTTCATCGACTCTTCCAGCTCCGCATTCAGCGAGCGCAGCTCGATTTGCGAGAGCAACATCTTGATCGCTTCGGCACCCATACCGGCGACAAAAGTGTCCCCGTATTGTTCCTGAGCCTCCCGGTACTCCTGCTCATTGAGCAACTGCGCCTTCTGCAGCTGGGTCTGGCCAGGGTCAATGACGATGTAATCCTCGTAGTAAATGACCCGCTCCAGTTGCCGCGAACTCATATCCAGCATCAGACCGATTCGGGAAGGCATGCATTTGTAAAACCAGATATGCGATACCGGCACTGCAAGTTCGATGTGCCCCATCCGTTCGCGGCGCACTCGCGACAATGTCACTTCCACTCCGCAACGGTCACAAATCACACCCTTGTGCTTAATGCGTTTGTACTTGCCACAAGAACACTCCCAGTCACGGGTCGGACCGAAGATTCGCTCGCAGAATAATCCTCCCTTTTCAGGTTTGAATGTGCGGTAATTAATCGTTTCCGGGTTTTTTACCTCGCCCTTGCTCCAGGAGCGAATCGCGTCATGTGATGCAACGCTGATTGCTACTTGGTCAAAACCGACCGAGCGCTCCTCTCCAAAAATCTCGCGAAGATTTGTTTCGTTCATAGTTGCCACGGATGAGTGGTTGACTGATTAAAATTGTAAGCTTTGACGCGATCGAGTTAGGTTGACCGGGAGATAACCCCGCATTGTTCGATTGCGCCGTTATTCATCCAGCTGTGGGAGCTGCATCGAGAGCGGAGTCGCCAAATACCCGTGTGCGACCGCCGACCTTCACATCCAGCCCTAGGCTTTGCATTTCCTTGATCAAAACGTTGAACGATTCGGGTGTACCTGCCTCCAACGAATTGTCGCCCTTCACGATTGATTCATAGATCCGGGTTCGCCCCTGTACATCGTCCGACTTTACCGTGAGCAACTCCTGGAGGGTGTAAGCCGCTCCGTACGCCTCCAGCGCCCAGACCTCCATTTCCCCGAATCGTTGCCCACCATACTGAGCCTTCCCGCCCAGCGGCTGCTGTGTCACCAGTGAGTAGGGTCCAACTGCGCGGGCATGGATCTTGTCAGCCACCAGATGGCCAAGCTTCAACATGTAAATGTATCCAACTACGACATTTTGATCGAACGGATCGCCAGTGCGACCATCGTATAACCTCGATTTTCCTGTCTCGGTCACCCAGGTAAATCCTTCGACTTTTTTCGCTTCGGTCAGGTACTTCCGAATTTCCGGCTCTTCAATCCCGTCGAAGACCGGCGTCGCAACCTTGAAGCCGAGGGCCTTCGCCGCTACCCCAAGATGAGTTTCCAGCACTTGACCGACATTCATCCGGCTCGGAACACCCAGCGGGTTCAACACTATCTCGACCGGAGTGCCGTCGTGCAGGAACGGCATATCTTCTTCCGGAACAATCTTAGCAACGACCCCTTTATTTCCATGACGTCCCGCCATCTTATCGCCAACACTCAACTTGCGTTTGCTCGCGATATAGACTTTCACTTGCTTGATGATGCCCGGATCGATGTCGTCGCCGCTCTCTATACGATCGAGTGAGCGTTCCTTTTCGAGGTCCAACTCGGCAAATTTGTGTTCGAACGAACTAATTATCTCGCGAATCTTGTTCCGAATCGGGCTCGGATCGATGTCAACGTGGTCGTAGACACCGGCCAGCTTGCGCAACAGTGTCTTGGTAATTTTCCGATTAGCCGGAATAATGATCTCGCCTGTCTCAGCATTGACTACGTCGAGCGGAATTTTTTCTCCCAGCAGAATGTTCGATAACGCCTCCGTCAGCTCTTCGTGCAGTTCGTCTTTCTTCCTTTTGTATTCTTCCCCGATCTGCTTGGCCTGACGTTTTGTCTCGGCTGGGGTAAGCTTCTGCTTGGCGACTTCCTTACGTGAAGAGACTTTAACGTCCATCACGATTCCGTAGGTACCAGACGGAACTGTCAGCGAAGTATCTTTTACATCGGCCGCCTTTTCCCCGAAGATCGCCCGCAGCAGTCGTTCTTCCGGGGCTAGCTCCGTCTCGCTCTTCGGCGTGATCTTGCCGACCAGAATATCACCCGGCTTCACTTCGGCGCCCACACGAATGACTCCGTCCGGTCCGAGATTCCTCAACGCTTCTTCACTCACATTCGGTATATCCCGAGTGATTTCCTCCGGACCCAGCTTGGTATCCCGGGCGCCAATCTCGAACTCGTCGATGTGAATCGAAGTGTAGATATCTTCTTTCACGACTTTTTCCGAGATCAGAATCGCGTCCTCGAAGTTGTAACCGTTCCAAGGCATGAACGCCACCAGCACATTACGGCCCAGCGCCAGCTCACCTGCTTCGGTGTTAGGTCCATCCGCTATCACCTGGCCGGCCGTGATTCGTTGACCCTTCCGAACAATCGGCTTCTGGTTAATACAAGTCCCGGCGTTTGAACGCATGAACTTGCGCAGCTCGTATACGTGCAGCCCTTCATCCGGCCTGCTCACCAGTTTCTTCTTCGGTTCCGGCGACTTCCCATCCCTGGTAGTGACAATCTGTTCGGCCGTAACCGAAACGACTACCCCATCTGCCTCGGCGACAATGACTGCTTTGGAGTCGCGCGCCACTTTTCCTTCAAGCCCGGTTCCGACCAATGGTGACTCGGATCGTATCAGCGGCACTCCCTGCCGTTGCATGTTGGAGCCCATTAACGCCCGGTTAGCGTCGTCGTGTTCCAGGAAAGGGATCAATCCCGCCGCTACTGAAACCAACTGCTTCGGCGAGATATCCATGTAGTGAATCTTCGCTGGCTCCACTTCCAGAAAGTCACCCCGATAACGACAGGAAACTTTCTCGTCAGTGAAATTGCCTTGGTCATCGATCGGCGCATTAGCCTGAGCGACCAGGTAATTCTCTTCGCGGTCCGCGGTTAGGTAATCGATCTGCGTAGTCACGCGGCCCTTCTCTACCCGGCGATAAGGCGTCTCGATAAATCCGAATTCGTTAATCCGGGAAAAGGTGCTCATCGAGCTGATGAGACCGATGTTCGGTCCTTCCGGCGTTTCGATCGGACATATGCGGCCATAATGGGAAGGATGCACGTCGCGCACCTCGAAACCCGCACGGTCTCGGCTCAAACCACCCGGCCCCAGAGCAGACAAACGCCGTTTGTGGGTCAGTTCCGCCAGAGGATTCGTCTGATCCATGAACTGGCTCAGCTGCGACCGGCCAAAAAAATCGCGAATCACCGCGCTAAGCGCCTTCGGGTTGATCAGCTTTTGCGGAGTCATCCCGTCGATATTTACATCGAAAAGCGTCATACGCTCTTTAACGAGACGCTCGGTTCGCGCCAGACCGACCCGGCATTGGTTCGCCAGCAATTCCCCAACCGTGCGGACCCGGCGGCTGCCAAGATGGTCGATGTCATCCAGGATCCCCTCACCCTTCCTCAGAGTAATGAGATACTTCATCGCCCCGATAAAATCATCCCTCGTCAACGTTCGCTCTGCGAGATCAACTTCAATTCCGAGCTTTTGATTGATCTTGTACCGGCCAACACGCCCGAGATCGTATTTTTTCGGATCAAAAAACAATCTCTTCAATAGTCCCCTGGCATTCGCGACGGTCGGTGGGTCGCCAGGACGCAATCTGCGGTAGATATCCTTGAGCGCTTCTTCCTCGTCGTGGGCTGGATCTTTCTTGATCGACTTGATGATTGTATCGTCATCCTTGGCATCAACGACATCGACCTCGCTAATACCCAGAGTTATGATCTGCTGAACCGTCGCCTTTGTTAGTGGCTCAAACGCACGCGCTACGGTGATTTCGCCATCGCGAACGTCCTGGATCAGGACTCGGGTGCTTAGCTCCTCTTCTTCGAGATCGTTTGTTAGCCGTAGCTTTTCGATATTGTAAAAAATCTTGATGATATCACCGTCGCCGCTGAAACCGATCGAGCGCAGAAAAGTGGTTGCTAAAAACTTCCGGCGACGTTTCCTGCGGTCGAGATAGATATAAAGCAGATCGTTTGTATCGAATTGGACTTCGAGCCAGGAACCACGATCGGGAATGATCCGGAAGCTGTAGAGCACCTTCCCGTTAAGGTGAACGGAAGATTCGAACGCTATGCCGGGCGACCGATGTAATTGGCTAACAACCACGCGTTCCGCACCATTGATGACGAAAGTCCCCTGCGGCGTCATCAGCGGGATTTCACCCATGTAGACTTTCTCCTCTTTCGTCCCCTTGTCATCCCGAAGCTGGAAAGTCACGTGTAATGGCGCACTGAAGGTCTGTCCCTCCCGTTGGCACTCCAGTGCCGACATCTTCGGTTCACCGATGTCGTAGCTGACGAAGTCCAGCACAACCTTATCGTCGTAACTCTGGATCGGAAACACTTCCCTGAAGACAGCCTGCAACCCAACATTCTTTCGTTTACTCGGCGAGACATCCTTCTGCAGAAATTCCACATACGAATTGAGCTGCACCTCAATGAGATTGGGCGGCTCGATCGCTTCTTTGATCTTTCCGAAGTAAATACGCTCTGACATACGGTATCGTCTTTTCTAACCGAACGGTAAAGGTTTGCTGCCGAACCGCGGGCTACCGTTTCGATGATGAAGGTTGCGACAACAAAGGGGAACACAAATAGCCCCACCCGCGTGGCTTGTCAAATCTGCCACACCCATGGAGCCGCCAAATTGTTGTTTTTTGTAACTTGCGAGCGATATCTCGAGTTCCCCCGCGGTTAACGGAACAACATTATACACAGATGTAATCGCGCCGCAAGAAGTTTTATCCGACAGGGCGAGGCTTCGCCCAAGCCAGATGCGAGATGGATGGACGGGCCTTGAGCCCGTCCTTATCCCATCACTTGATTTCGACTTTCGCGCCGGCCGCTTCGATCTTCTTTTTGATCTCCTCAGCCTCTTGCTTCGTAACACCCTCCTTGACCGGCTTCGGAGCGCTTTCCACCAGCGCCTTCGCTTCGGCCAGACCCAGACCCGCAACAGCTGCTCGGACCTCTTTGATCACCGCAATCTTGTTGGCGCCGATCTCTTTCAGGATCACGTCAAAGGCCGTCTTCTCTTCCACCGGAGCAGCCGCCGCGCCCGCCGCGCCGCCTGCCGCTGGAGCCGCCGCTACGGCCACCGGAGCCGCCGCGCTAACTCCCCACTTTTCTTCGAGTTTCTTCACCAGATCCGCGATTTCTAACACGGTTAGACCGCTGAGCTGTTCTACGATTTGATTTGTATCTGCCATTTTTTCTTTCGTTCGGTATCGTCGCGCTCCGAAGCCTCAGAGCATTTAAGAGTCCACAGCCGCGGACCCCGACGAGGAACCAATTTTTCCTAATGCTCGCGGCGTGCGGCTTCTTTCACGCCTCGAAATCCAGACTCTGCACACGCCCCGCCTCCTAAGCCTTTGCGGGTTCGCCCTCCTTATCCAGCCTCGCTTTAAGCAACCGCGCCAAAGACGCCCCCGGCTCATTCAGCAAGGTGACCAGCTTTTGCAACGGCGACTTGAGAACTCCTAATAGCTGCGCCTGGAGAACCTCTTTCGGCGGTAGCTCTGCGAGCGCTCGGATCTGCTCCTTTGAGATGACCGCTCGATCCAGCACTCCGACTTTCACGGCAGGTTTTTGGAATTCGGCAGCAAAGCTCCTCAGTACCTTCGCAGCCGCACACACATCGCTCTCCCCAGTCACAATAGCAGTTTGTCCATTGAGGCCGGCTGTCAGATCAGGGTACCCAACTTCTGCCGCGGCTTTGCGCAAAAATGTGTTTTTAACCACCTTGCACTGAGCACCGGCTCCAGCCAAACGTGTCCGCAGCTCCGAAAACTGAAGCACGTTCATCCCGGTGTATTCTGTCACAATTAGAAAAGGGGTCTGATTCAGTCGCGCAGAGAGGTCGTCAACGATCGTGGTCTTTTCAGGTCTCATTCTGGGCTTCCCTTTTATTTAGAATTTCAAAAATGGTGCCGCATCGATCCGCAGACCCGGGCTCATTGTCGCGCTCATGGTGATGTTGTGAACGAATTTTCCTTTGGCGGTTGCCGGGCGCGCCTTGACCACGGCATCAATCACCGCGGAGCCGTTCTCAACCAGCGCTTTTGGCTCGAAAGAAAATTTACCCACGGGCACAGCGACGTTGCCGTTCTTGTCTAGCTTGAATTCAACACGTCCGGCCTTCACCTCGCGCACTGCCCTAGCCGTGTCCTCAGTTACGGTACCGGTCTTCGGATTTGGCATCAGGCCCCGAGGACCAAGAATCTTGCCAAGTTTGCGCACTTCCGACATTGCGCTCGGGGTTGCGACGGCGACGTCGAAGTCCTGGAAACCCTCCTGACACTTCTTGACCATGTCTTCGAAGCCCACGAACTCCGCCCCTGCCTCTCTCGCGGCTTCAGCCGCTTGGCCTTGAGCGAAGACAAGCACACGCACCTTTTTTCCGCTGCCATGCGGCAACGGGCAGGTTCCACGGACCATTTGATCGGATTGGCGCGGGTCCACGCCCAGTCTGAACGACAGCGTGACGGTTTGATCGAACTTGGTCGCCGGAAGCTTTTGGAGCGCTTCGACGGCCTCTGCTAATGAATAACTCTTGGCCGGATCAACTAGCGCGGCACAAGAACGATAACGTTTACTTCGGTCTGCTATTTTCATTTTTATTTGCAGTTATGACGAGCCATTCGGCCCTCCTGCTAGCTTGGGGCACTCGCGTCCCGCCCGTGTTGTCGCAACGTTGCACACGGACACACGGGCGGGACGCCCGTGCCACTCTCCTTACTCTTCTACTTCTATCCCCATTTGGCGTGCGGTCCCTACCAGCGTCCGATAGGCCGCCTCTTCCGAACGAGCATTCATATCCTTCATCTTCACTTTAGCGATATCCATTACCTGCTGTTTCGTCAGCTTGGCGACCTTGGTCTTATTTGGTTCTTTCGACCCGGCAGCAATATTGGCGGCCTTTTTCAGCAGAATCGACGCCGGCGGCGCCTTCGTGATAAATGTAAAGGTCTTGTCCTTAAAGACGGTAATGACCACAGGCAAAATATCCCCGGCCTGCTTCTGGGTGGCAGCGTTAAACTCCTTGCAGAAAGCCATGATATTGACGCCATTCTGACCAAGAGCAGGACCCACTGGCGGCGCCGGGTTAGCTTGACCCGCCGGAATCTGCAGTTTGATGGTTGCAACAACTTCTTTCGCCATAGTTCTTAATGTCCTGATTCAGCCCTGAATCACTTTATCCTCTTTCCACCTGCCAATATTCGAGCTCAACCGGAGTCGATCGACCGAAGATGCTCACTGATACTCGCAGTTTTCCGCGATCAGGATCGATCTCTTCCACTACACCGCTCTGATTCTGGAAGGGTCCATCCGCGACCTTTACAGTTTCGCCGACTTCAAAACTAACCTTTGGCTTCACCTTATCCTCAAGCTGCCGGATCTGGGCCAGCATACTTTCGACCTCCTGAGGCCGCATCGGCACCGGTCGATCCTTTGTGCCCGCAAAACCCAGCACGCCGGGCGTCTCGCGAATAAAGTACCAGGTCCGGTCGACCAACTGGTTTTGTTTGTCCAGCAAATGCATGTTTACAATCAGGTAGCCCGGGAAGAATTTGCGCGTCGTTTCGGTCCGTTTCCCTCGTTTGATCTCAGAAACCCGCTCCGTCGGAATCAAAACCTCATACACCAGATCGCCCATCTCCTCAGTTTTAATTCGGCGCGTAAGGTTCTCGTACACCTTTTGCTCTTGGCCGGACAGGACGTGCACGACATACCACTGATTTTTATCCGGTTCACTCATATCGAGTTCAAAACTGCCTAAGGAACCAACAACTTGACGAGATTGACCATGACCAGGTCCCAGAATGCAATATACCCGCTTAAGAGCAACATTGCGACCACCACCACTGCGGTCGAATCGATGAGTTCTCGATATTTCTTTATGCCTTTTTCCTTCGGATCCCAGGGCCAACTGCACTTTTCCAGCTCAGCCCTGACCTCGCCCAGAAACCCTTTAACGCGACCAATCATAAACTATTTGCAGCTCTCAGCTCAGGTCCTTAATTTTTCTACCGCCCTTACTCGGAACAGGTCAGGAGGGACTCGAACCCCCAACCAGCGGTTTTGGAGACCGCTGCTCTACCAATTGAGCTACTGACCTATTTCTGCATTATCAAATAAACAAGACGGTCCGGTTGGCACCGGACCACCTTCACTTAGACTCAAAATCTCTCCCGGACTCTGTTATTTAATGTCAAGGATATCGGAAACACGGCCCGCACCCACGGTACGGCCGCCCTCGCGAATAGCGAACCGGATTGTCTTTTCCATGGCGATCGGGGTGATTAATTCCACTTCGATCGATACGTTGTCGCCGGGCATCACCATCTCAACGCCATCCGGAAGCTTTACGGTTCCGGTCACATCTGTGGTCCGGAAGTAGAACTGCGGACGATAATTGGTGAAGAAAGGGGTGTGTCGGCCTCCTTCCTCCTTGCTCAGGACGTATACTTCCGCCTTGAACTTCTTGTGGGGAGTTATGCTGCCCGGTTTCGCAACAACTTGACCCCGTTCCACCTCATCCTTCTTAATACCTCGAAGCAGCAACCCTACGTTGTCACCGGCACGCGCTTCGTCCAGTAACTTACGAAACATTTCGACATCGGTGACAGTGGTCTTCGCGGTGGGCCGGATTCCGACGATCTCCACTTCCTCCATCTTCTTTAGGATACCTCGCTCAACACGTCCCGTTACGACCGTGCCACGACCTTCAATATTGAAAACGTCTTCGATCGGCATCAAAAATGGCTGATCGATCGGCCGCTCAGGAAGGGGGATATATTCATCGACCGCTGCCATGAGCTGGAAGATCGCTTCTTTGGATTTCGGATCGCCCTCCAGCGCCTTCAAAGCGCTGCCCTTGACGATCGGAATAGTGTCACCCGGGAACTCATACTGAGAAAGCAGGTCCCGCACTTCCATTTCCACGAGGTCAAGAAGCTCGGAATCGTCAACCATATCGCACTTGTTCAGGAATACCACGATTGACGGCACGCCAACCTGGCGGGCCAGCAGAATATGTTCGCGCGTCTGCGGCATGGGTCCGTCGGCTGCCGACACCACCAGAATCGCGCCATCCATCTGCGCCGCGCCGGTTATCATATTCTTTACGTAATCCGCGTGACCGGGACAATCGACGTGAGCGTAGTGACGCTTTTCGGTCTGATATTCGACGTGCGCGGTGTTGATCGTGATACCGCGTTCTTTTTCTTCAGGAGCGTTATCGATCTGGTCGTACCGCGTAGCTGTGGCCATCCCTTTCTCGGCCAGAACCGTCGTGATGGCGGCAGTCAACGTGGTCTTCCCATGGTCGACGTGACCGATCGTGCCAATGTTCACGTGCGGTTTGGATCTTTCAAATTTATCCTTAGCCATTTAAGGTCTCCTTATACTCTTGCTGCTAATGTCTTAACTTAAATCGTCTGGATAATCACAGGACATGAGCCCATGACCGGGATTGAACCGGTGACCTCGTCCTTACCAAGGACGCGCTCTACCAACTGAGCTACATGGGCAGCCGCCGTTTTCGGCCAACTTACAAAGTTACCATGACTGGCCGACCCTCGTCGCCGGAGATTGAAGTCAAAAAGCATTCGCAGCCAATCTTTAGTCCCACTAGATTAGATGCAGTAAGCTTGCTGCTCAAGGTCCGTCAAGCGAGCCCGAAACTTAACAAAGAGTCCAACCCCGTCAACTGGATTCTTCGGGGCCTTCTGAAGGCGGTTTCCTAGGGGAAAACGCCTCTAATCCGGTAGGGCCAAGTTTCACCTTGGCCTTGCGGCAGCAATCCGCAGCTTGCAGCCGATGCCCGATCATTCACTTCCCACCGTCGCCTCATCCGGGATTGTTCGACGAGGCTCCGCCGTGGCATCCGGTTGTCCCAAATACGGCTCGGCTACCCTCCGGATTGATTTCGCCTTTCCCGTCAAAGGATCAAGATCAACGAGAATTCCATGCAGCTTTACTCCGCCTTTGGCGACCGGGAAACTTACCGGCATGCTACTCACGAAGCGCTGAATGATCGGCTGGATTTCACGCCCTAGCACAGACTCGGTCGGGCCACACATTCCAGCATCGCAAATGAACGCTGTCCCTCCCGGAAAAATTTGTTCATCAGCCGTTTGGACGTGGGTATGCGTGCCAGCAACAACCGAAACTTTTCCATCCAGAAATCGTCCCATCGCGATTTTCTCGCTTGTCGTTTCCGCATGCATATCCACCAGGATTACCTGGGCTTCAGCTCGCAGCCGGCGAACCTCGTCGTCGACAAACCGGAAAGGATTTTCCAGACTTGGTTGCATAAATGTCCGTCCCTGGACGTTGATCACTCCAACTTTCCCTTTGGCAGTCTCGAGCACTATCGAACCCCTACCCGGGGTCCCAGGCGGATAGTTAATCGGGCGCAACAAACGAGGTTCGGTCTCAATGTACGACATGACCTCTTTCTGATCCCATATATGATCTCCGCTTGTGACGACCGCGATGCCGGCCCGCAAAAGGTCAATCGTAATCTTGCCCGTAATCCCTCGCCCAGCCGCCGCATTCTCACCATTGACAACGACAAAATCGATCCCCCAGGCCGTCTTGAACTTCGGCACCATCTCGATCACCGCTTTTCGCCCAGGTTCTCCAATAACGTCACCGAGAAATAAAAGTCGAAGCATTGCACACACCCAAATATCTTTATCTTATATAAGTTCTCGGTGTTCCCGAATCAAATCCCCTATGTGCGCTCCCGTGCCTCAGGTCTTTGCCCGAGTGACCTTTGTGGTGCTCATGTTCACTCCGTTCGCCTCTTTCTCTCAACGTGTTACGCCACTCTCCCAGCCTCCCAATTGGGAGCAGCTGAATCAATTTCAGGAAACGATTACCCATGACGAATTCGTTAAGCTACTCGAGTCCCCCTACGCTCCTAATGGTGCCGCCGCGCAGTGGATCAGAGTTGATTCCGACAAAGCAGTCATACAGGAAAACGCTTCCGACCATTTCGTGCTCAGGTTCGCGCAGAATCTTCAAACACAAAGACCGGTTCCGCGCTATTGGACCAGCGTCGATGGGTTAAATCCTAACTATGACAAGCCATTCGACGGAATTAAGATTGCCATTGATCCAGGTCATTTAGGCGGAAAATGGGCGCAAATGGAGGAGCGGTGGTTTCAGATCGGAAGCTCCACCCCGGTTACAGAAGGGGATCTGACTCTGCGCGTCGCTCAAATTCTTGCGCCACGCCTGCGGAGCCTGGGAGCGCAGGTAGAATTAGTTCGATCGAGCCCTGACCCGGTGACAGACCTGCGTCCAACTGAGTTGAAGGTTCAGGCCGAGGCTTCGCTGCGCGATCGAGGTGTAACGAGCTTCCTGTCATCCTACGCTGGGCCTGATGACCCGAACCGCGCAGAATCGGTTTCTTGGGAGGCAGAGCGACTATTCTACCGCGTCGCTGAGATACATGCACGTGCCAGAATTCTAAACGACAAGATCAAACCTGACCTGACGCTCTGCCTCCATTTTAACGCCGAGCCCTGGGGTGACCCGACACATCCTGATCTCGTTGACGCAAACCACCTCCACGTGTTGATAAACGGCGCTTATAGCTCTTCCGAGCTCGGTTATGACGACCAGCGCTTCGCTATGCTCCTGAAGCTGCTGAATCGAGCTTATCCGGAAGAATTGGCTGCCGCCGAATTTGTGGCTGAATCGATGGCCAGGATTACCGGTCTCCCGCCCTACCATTATTCCGAATCAAAGGCGATCAGCGTGGGCACCTCAGGGTATGTCTGGGCGCGTAACCTACTCGCGAACCGACTCTATGAATGCCCAGTTATTTATATCGAGCCGTACGTGATGAATAGCCGAGAAGTCTTTGCCAGAATTCAAGCCGGAGAATATCAAGGTCTTCAAAATTTTGGAGGTGTCATGCGTCCGAACATCTACGAAGAATATGTTGAGGGTGTCGTCGATGGCTTGACCGACTACTGCCGCGTAACACGTGGCAAATGATACACCCGTTAACGTTTCTGGTTTCGCGTTCTCATGATTGGGCGGCACCCTAAGCCGCCGAGAAACGAGAAACCACAAACGAACATGTTGATTTCTCTGTAATCGAGATATAACCTCCGTGCTCCTGATCAAACGGGCTGTGGCTCAGCTTGGCTAGAGCGCCACGTTCGGGACGTGGAGGCCGTGGGTTCGAATCCCACCAGCCCGATTAGAACGGCTCTACCAATCATATTTCTGGTTTCTCGTTTCCGGTTTATCGTTTCTCATATTGGGCAATGCGCTCAAGCCGACGAGAAATCAGCAACGTGAAACCAGAAACATGAAACGTCCCCCAATGAACAGCCGCTTCGTTCCCATCCTGTTACTCGTCCTCTGCAGCCCGCTACTCCTCCGTGCAGACGACACCAGCGAAAAGAGAGTAGCAAATATCGTCATTCTCGCCACCGGCGGAACTATCGCCGGAAGCGGAGCGACCTCCACCACGACAGTGGGTTACAAATCGGCGACCGTACCGGTTCAAGCTTTGATCGACGCGGTCCCCGAGCTGAAGAAGGTCGCCGCAGTACGTGGCGAACAGGTTTTCCAGATCGCAAGCCAGAATATGACCAACGACTACTGGCTGAAGCTCGCTAAGCGGGCGAACGAACTACTGAAACAGCGGGATGTCGATGGAATCGTTGTGACCCACGGAACCGACACGCTTGAAGAAACAGCCTACTTCCTGAATCTGGTTACAAATAGTGACAAACCTGTGGTCATCGTTGGAGCAATGCGTCCCTCGACTGCTCTATCCGCTGACGGACCGATCAACCTTTACAACGCGGTACTCGTTGCCGGCAGCAAAGAAGCCGTTGGGAAAGGCGTCCTCGTCTGTATGAATGACCAGATCAATTCTGCCCGAGACGTTACCAAAACCAACACGTCAACGGCGGACACGTTTAAATCGCCGGAGCTTGGCGTGCTTGGTTATGTCCAGGGAGACCGTGTCGCTTTCTATCGATTGCCGGCGCGGAGGCATACTCTGAACTCCGAGTTCGACATTTCGGGCATCGACAAATTGCCCAACGTTGAAATTGCCTACGGCTTTGCGAGCGTCTCGCGGACCACGGTTGACGCCCTCGCGGCGGCCGGTGTCGACGGGATCGTATACGCCGGAGTCGGCGACGGAAATCCATCAGAAGTCACCGAGCAGGCGCTCGCCGACGCCCGCGCAAAAGGGATCCTCATTGTTCGCAGTGCTCGGGTCGGAAACGGTATTGTCGCCCGGAACAACGAGGTGAACGACGACAAACGCGATTTCGTAGTCTCAGACACGCTGAACCCCCAGAAAGCACGCATCCTCCTAATGATCGCCCTCACCAAAACAAAGGACACGAAAGAGATCCAACGCATGTTCTACGAGTACTAAGCTAGGTAGTTTTGGGTTTTGCGTTTTGAGTCGGCAACGATAACGAGCGGTGTGGTTTTTGAAGGGCAACCCAAAACTCAAAACTCAAAACCCTAAACTCAAAACTTAAAACTGCCCTCCCGGCTCCCAACCGGGCGGCGCCATTTCGAAGTGATCGAACAGAAACCCGGGCGCCACGGTGCATCCTGCGAGCGTCCACGACCCAAGGCTGCGAGCCGATTGCCAGGCACCACGTGGAACGAATGCCTGGGGACGCTCACCCGCACTCAGATCCATGCCGACACGCACGATAACAACTTCCTGACCTTCGGCATACACCGAAAGCGCTAGCGGAGCCCCGGCGTACCAGTGCCAGACCTCTGTAGAATCGATCCGATGCCAATGTGAAACTTCGCCGGCTGCCAGCAGAAAATAGATCGCGGTGGAAACCGACCGCTCACCATATCTCATTTCATCGCGCAGCGTCTCCCGGTAATGGCCCCCTTCTGGATGCGGTTTCAGTTCCAGCAGGTGGATCACGTCGGCTGCGGTCATAGCTTTGATTTATATCAATCCAGGGTAAGCGCCACCGTCTAAGACAATATTTTGGCCCGTCAGATAGCCCGCCTGGCTGCTGCACAAAAACGCCGCAAAAGCACCAAATTCCTCTGGCCTGCCAAAACGACCCGCTGGAATTAGCTCCCGCACCCGAAGCGCCTCATCCTCCGCTGAATGACCCGCCGCTTTTGCCGCAAATTCGAGGTTCTCTCGTAGCCGGTCCGTGTCGAAACGTCCCGGCAGCAGCCCGTTAATCGTAACGTTGTGTCGCAACACCTGACGTGACAGGACTCCGGCAAAGCCGGTCAACCCGGACCGGACACCAATGGATATTCCAAGTTGGGGATACGTCCCGGGGGACTTCACTCCGCTTGTAGTGATGTTGACGATCCGGCCGAAGCCTCGTGTAACCATCCCGTCAATCACCGCGCGAATTAGAAAAATCGGCGTCAACATGTTGGCATCCATCGCGCGAATCCAATCCTCACGTGTCACCTGTCGAAAATCGCCGGGCGGCGGTCCACCCGCATTGTTAATCAGAATGTCAGGGTCCGGGCAGGCCGCCAGTACGGCCTCTCGACCCGCCTCCGTTGTGATGTCGGCAGCAATCGGAACAACATCGACGCCGGTCTCCGATCGGATGCCTTTGGCGGTTTGCTCGAGCGAATCCGAGCTCCGCGCATTTATCACGAGATTCACGCCCTCGTGAGCGAGCGACTTTGCAACTGCGCGTCCGAGCCCCTTCGATGCCGCGCAGACGATCCCTTTCTTGCCCGAAAGTCCGAAATCCATAGCTGCCCAATATAACACGATCGGATGATTGCCGATGCTCCCCAGACTCGGCTTAGTCCCGTTACACAAACAGAGGGTCCTAAATTATGAGAAAGATTTTGGTAATTGAAGACGAACCGGAAATGCGCCGCAACTTGACGACGATCCTTAGGCTGGAGAATATGCACCCGCTGGCTGCCGAGAACGGCCGGGTTGGCGTCGAGTTGGCTAAGAAAGAAAAACCGGACCTTATTCTCTCCGATGTTAAAATGCCGGAACTCGATGGATACGGCGTCATTGCCGCTATCCGTGCTCACAGGGAGACCGCCGCTATCCCGTTCATTTTCCTCACCGCCAAAGGGAAAAGGTCCGACATCCGTACCGCAATGAACCTCGGTGCGGATGACTACCTGATCAAACCTGTTTCGAAGGATGGCCTCATGGCCTCCATTCGGTTCCACCTCGAACGCGCCATCCAGCAAACCGTGCCGGAGTTCGAGCCGATCTCGTCTTCGGACAGATCGTGGAAAGAAATGCTCGGATTGACCACCCTTTTTCCCTCTCTTTGCTATAGTCACGGAACAGCCTTGTTCTGTATGGACGCGCGCTCTTATCGTCGGTAGGGGCGGTCCCGCGCGACCGACGCGGCGTGTCTCAACGACGGCGTCGGTAGGGCGAGGCTCCCGACTCCGCCCCTGTCACCCCTTGCTACGTCGGACTCGCAGGGGCGCCATAGTTCCGCGTCCGCGGAGCGACGGCGGCCGCCCGAGCCGCGGCGCGTGACAACCCAAACCCCGAGGTTAGGGGCATCGTGCTCGTGCTCGATCTGTTGGCGCCATCCGCGCCGAGAAGAGACCTTTCTAGCCCGCAATGAGCGCCTCGATTCTCCCAGCGCGTGATTTTTGCGGGCTAGACTGG
>Ga0213872_10000654_pt1 | contig 26277 bp, 20 predicted proteins | sample VelepicomBERX_R2_FD_160071 | JGI IMG/M metagenome (GOLD analysis project Ga0213872, IMG submission 160071) | Rhizosphere microbial communities from Vellozia epidendroides in rupestrian grasslands, the National Park of Serra do Cipo, Brazil - RX_R2 | ecosystem: Host-associated > Plants > Roots >...
CCAAGCAGCGCGATATCTCGGCGATCCGCCTGATCGCCAAGATGCCAACCCTGGTGGCGATGGCTTACAAGTACTCGATCGGCCAGCCGTTCATGTACCCACGTAACGACCTGTCGTACTCGGCCAACTTCATGCGCATGATGTTCGGTAACCCATGCGAAGAGTACAAGGTCAACGACGTGCTGGTGCGCGCTCTGGACCGTATCCTGATCCTGCACGCAGACCACGAGCAGAACGCTTCGACTTCGACCGTGCGTCTGGCCGGTTCCTCGGGCGCGAATCCGTTCGCCTGTATCGCTGCCGGTATCGCCTGCCTGTGGGGCCCTGCCCACGGCGGCGCCAACGAAGCAGCACTGAACATGCTGAAAGAAATCGGCACCGTGGACAAGATCCCTGAGTTCATCGCTCAGGTGAAGGACAAGAACTCCGGCGTCAAGCTGATGGGCTTCGGCCACCGCGTGTACAAGAACTTCGACCCACGTGCGAAGCTGATGCGCGAAACCTGCTACGAAGTGCTGAACGAACTGGGCCTGCAAGACGACCCACTGTTCAAGCTGGCCATGGAACTGGAAAAGATTGCACTGAACGACGAATACTTCGTTTCGCGCAAACTGTACCCGAACGTGGACTTCTACTCGGGCATCGTGCAGTCGGCACTGGGCATCCCTGTGTCGCTGTTCACCGGTATCTTCGCCATGGCCCGCACCATCGGCTGGATCGCCCAGTGGAACGAAATGATCGCCGATCCGGAGCAGAAGATCGGCCGTCCACGCCAGCTGTTCGTCGGCGCCACCCAGCGCGACGTGCCACCGCTGAAAGACCGCAAGTAATCCGCAGTCTTCCAGACCCTAAAAAAGCGAGCTTCGGCTCGCTTTTTTTTTGAGCTATCGGATTTATTCATAGCGGCGTTCAGAAACGGCATAACAAAGTTATACCTGTTCCGCTAAGCTGGCATGTACCAATAACAAGCGCCCGGGGTATCCGCATCCGGCGCACTGAGACAACTCCATGAACATCACTCCGCTCGATACTGCCGTATTCCTGGTTTATTTCGTCGTCGTCGCCGCGTATGGCCTGTGGGTCTACCGGCGCAAGAACAGCAAGTCCGACTCCGCCTCGCGCGACTACTTCCTGGCGGAAGGCTCGCTGACTTGGTGGGCCATCGGCGCCTCGCTGATCGCTTCCAATATCTCGGCCGAGCAGTTCATCGGCATGAGCGGCTCCGGCTTCCAGATCGGCATGGCGATTGCCGTGTACGAGCTGATGGCGGCCGCTACCCTGATCATCGTCGCCATCTTCTTCATGCCGGTCTACCTGAAGAACCGCATCTACACCATGCCGCAGTTCCTCGAGCAGCGCTATGGCAAGGCGGTGGCCACCACCATGGCGCTGTTCTGGCTTGGCCTGTATGTGGTGGTCAACCTGACCTCGATCCTGTACCTGGGCGCGCTGGCCATCGCCAGCATCTCCGGCCTGGGTGTGTTCACCTGCATGCTGTTCCTGGCGCTGTTCGCTACGGTGATCACGCTGGGCGGCATGAAAGTGATCGGCTACACCGACGTGATCCAGGTGGTGTGCCTGGTGATCGGTGGCCTGGTCACCACCTGGATCGCGCTCGACCTGGTGGCGACGCTGGGCGGCCATCACGGTGCGCTGGATGGCGCGGCGGAGCTGTTCCACCGCGCGCGCAGCCACTTCGACATGGTGCTGGAACGCGGCAATCCGCATTATATGGACCTGCCGGGCCTGAGCATTCTGATCGGCGGCGTGTGGATCGCCAACCTGAATTACTGGGGCTGCAACCAGTACATCACCCAGCGCGCGCTGGGCGCCGATCTGCCCACGGCGCGCAAGGGCCTGCTGTTTGCCGCCTTCCTCAAGCTGCTGATGCCGCTGATCGTGGTGCTGCCGGGGATCGCCGCCTTTGCGCTGGACCAGGCGGGCCTGCTGGGCAACGCGCTGCATCCGGGCGGCGAGCTGTCGCCCGACCGCGCCTATCCGACCCTGCTTGGCCTGCTGCCGTCCGGCCTGAAGGGCGTGGCCTTCGCCGCGCTGACCGCCGCCGTGGTGGCTTCGCTGGCCGGCAAGGCCAACAGCATCGCCACCATCTTCACGCTGGACATCTACGGCAAGAAGATCCGTCCGAATGTGAGCGAGCAGGGCATGGTGTGGGTCGGCCGCGTTACCGTGGTGCTGGCGATGGCCATTGCGGTGCTGATCGCGCCGCTGCTGGGCATCGACAAGAAGGGCGGCTTCCAGTACATCCAGGAGTACACCGGCTTTGTCTCGCCGGGCATCCTGGCCATGTTCCTGCTGGGCTTCTTCTGGTCCAGGACCACCAATGCGGCGGCCATGTTCGCCACCGTGGGCGGGCTGGTGTTCTCGGTGATCCTCAAGTTCCTGCCGCAGATGATGGACCTGTCCTTCCTTGCACCGATAGGTTTCGCCGCCGATAATGGCGCGGGCGTTTTCGAGATACCGTTCATCGACCGCATGTTCATCGTGTTCTGTGCGGTGGTGGCGTGCATGGTGGTGATCAGCCTTGCCGGGCGGCGCAGCGCGGACGCAGGCACCCGGGCGATGCAGATCGACCACCGGCTGTTCCGCGTGGAGCGCGGCTTTGCCCTCGGCGCGGCGGCGGCCTGCGTGCTGCTGGCGAGCGTCTACGGCCTGCTTTGGTAAGGCAAGGGCTGTGTATCGCCAGGGCCGCCCACACCGGGCGGCCTTTTTTTTGTGCCGCCCGGCAGATGTATATGAAGTTGATATAACGATCCCTCGAAATGGAATTAGAGCGGAAAGCGAATGCCCACTAGCATGACTAGCAGTTATTACAACAACAAAGAGGAGACATCATGAAACAGAAAAAACTCAGCCTGCTGGTCCGTTCGCTGTTCCTTATTCCAGCGCTTCCAGTGCTGCCCGCCCTGGCCCAGCAGGCCGACCAGCCGCTGCAGCAGGTCACCGTGTCCGGTATCCGCGCCTCGCTGGCGTCGTCGCTGACCACCAAGCGCCTGCAGGACGGCGTGGTGGACGCGGTGTCGGCCGAAGACGCCGGCAAGTTCCCCGACACGAACATCGCCGAGTCGCTGCAGCGTGTGACCGGCGTGCAGATCCAGCGTAACAACGGCGAAGGGCGCTACATCTCGGTGCGCGGCCTGGGCCCGGAATTCAACAACGTGCTGGTCAACGGCCGCACCCTCACCAGCGATACCGGCGGCCGCGATTTCTCCTTCGACCTGCTGTCCTCGGACCTGATTTCGAAAGCCCTGGTGTACAAGACGTCGCAGGCCTTCCTGCCTGAAGGCGGCATCGGTTCGACGGTGGACATCCAGACCGCGCGTCCCTTGTCCGGCAAGGCCGGCAGCAGCTCGGTGGTCAACGTCTCCGATTCCTGGGACTCCAACTCGCGCAAGAACACGCCCAACATCAGCGGCATGTACACCTTCGCCAACGACGAAAAGAATTTCGGCGTGACCGGATCGCTGTCCTACACCGACCGCGCGTCGAAGCAGAACAAGGCCATCACCGACTCCTGGAACTACCGCGACGTGGCCGTGATCAACGGCGACGCCAATTCCAAGGGCCTGACCATGGCCGACGTCACCACCAAAAAACTGTATCTGCCGCAGAGCTATGGCTTCCAGCAGGAGAATGAGTCGCGCAAGCGCCTGGTCAGCAATCTGACGGCGCAATACAACCCGTCCAGCACCTGGAAGCTGACCGCCGACGCGCTGTATTCGCGCCTCGACCAGCGCAACGACGTGATCGCGATCAGCGACTGGAACAATCCCGCGCAAGTGGGGGTGAAGAGCGACGCCAACGGCCAGATCCAGAGCTTCATCCGTCCCGGCGCCAACTTCTTCGCCAATAACCCGGCACTGGTCGGCCCGGTCCTGACCGACGTCAACTCGAACGATATGATCGTCAAGGGCGGCAACCGCCTGTCCGTCACGAAGGCCGGCGGCCTGAATTCGAAATGGGCGCTGTCGCCGGAACTGAAGGCGGAAGCCGACATCAACGCCTCGCGCACCACCTCCATCCAGCCCGACATGTGGGTGGTGGCGGGCATGGTGCCGAAGAATAGCGACGTGCTGACCTTCGGCTCCACGCCGACCGTGACCTTTGGCGACGGCGTCGCCGATCCGACCCAGGTGCGCGCGCACGCTGTGTCCAACAACGACGTGCGTTTCACTGACGCGCTGCATGAGGCGCGCGGCAACCTGTCGTGGGTGCACGAAATGGGCGCCTTCAAAGGGATCGACTCCGGCCTGGGCTACCAGCAGCGCACGGTGGGCCGCACCAGCTGGAGCGCCGATTCGTGGAACGCCTTCAGTGGCTACCACGTCCCGCTGCCTGCCAGCCTGTTCACCGTGACGCCGCTGGGCAATCCGTTCGGCAGCGGCACCCAGGTGCCACCGGCCTACCTGAGCTTCGATCCGCAAGCCTACATGAATTACCTGAACCAGCCGTCGCTGCTGCCGCTGTCGAACGATCCGGCGCTGTACTCGGACAAGACCAAGTATCCCAACGGTCCGATGGCGATCGACTATACCAAGCCGTCGATGTGGCAGGTGCGCGAGAAGGTTTCGAGCTTCTTCGTCAATTCGAAATGGGAGAGCGAAGGCTGGTCCGCCGACGCGGGCGTGCGCGTGGTGCACGTGAATTCGGAATCCTCCGGCATCAGCCGCACGCTGCTGTCGGCCACCAAGAGCCCGAACGACACCACCTACATCCTGAACTGGGGCCCGGCCACCAGCACCACCGTGACCAACAGCTACAACAGCGTTCTGCCGTCGGCCAACTTCAAATATGACCTGACCAGCGACATGCTGCTGCGCCTGGGCGCGTCCAAGACCGAAACCCGTCCGACCCTGAGCCAGATGGGGGTGGACAATTCGTACGGCGGCCGCTTCGGCGACGTGGAGACCGGTGGCGGCAATCCGTATCTGAAGCCGATGCGCTCGACCAACCTGGATCTGTCGTACGAATGGTATCTGTCGCGCACCAACTACGTCAGCGCGGCGGTCTTCCACAAGAGCGTGTCCGACTTCCTGGAGCAGAAGCTGGAAGATATCAAGATCCCGCAGTACAACGAAGTGGTGCATGACACCCGCATCCGCAATGGCCAGAGCGGCAAGATCAAGGGCCTGGAGCTGGCTGGCCAGTACGCTTTCGATAACGCCGCCAGCTGGCTGAAAGGCTTCGGCGTGGCCGCCAACTACACCTTCGTCGACGCCAGCGCCACCCGCGACGACGATACTTCGGCAAACTCCTGCGGCTACCCTGGCCTGTCCAAGCAGTCCTACAATGGTTCGCTGTTCTACGAGGGCGACAAGTTCCAGGCCCGTTTCAGCTACAACTGGCGTAATCACTTCGTGGTCGATTGCGGCGGCGGCAGCACCCTGCCACGCACCCGCGCCGCCTACGGCCAGGCCGACGCCAGCCTGCGCTACAATCTGACGCCGAAGGTCGCGCTGTACCTGGACGCCATCAACCTCAATAACGCCAAGATGCACGAATTCGCCAACAATGAAAGCCAGTTCCTGACACTGGAAGATGTCGGCCGCCGCGTCAACGCCGGTGTCCGCATGGCGTTCTGATGATGATCAGCCATCCACGCCGCCGCCTGCTGCAAGGCGCTGCAGCTTCCATCAGCGCCATTTTTCTGCCATTGCACATGGCGGATGCGGCCACGCCGCGCTTCTCCATCGGCGAAACGGACTTTCTGCTGGATGGCCGTCCATTGCAGATCCGCTGCGGCGAGATGCACTTTGCCCGCGTGCCGCGCGAGTACTGGGCGCATCGCCTGAAAGCCATCAAGGCGATGGGGCTGAACACCGTGTGCGCCTACCTGTTCTGGAACTACCATGAATGGCGCGAAGGCCGCTTCGACTGGAGCGGCCAGCGCGACGCGGCGGAGTTCTGCCGCCTGGCGCAGCAGGAGGGCCTGTGGGTGATCCTGCGCCCCGGCCCGTATGCCTGCGCCGAGTGGGAGATGGGCGGGCTGCCGTGGTGGCTGCTGAAGCACGAGGGCGACAGCTTCCTGCGCACGCGTGACTCGGCCTTCATCGGTCCGGCGCGGCGCTGGCTGGCCGGGGTGGGCCGCGTGCTGGCGCCGATGCAGGTCACGCAGGGCGGCCCGATCCTGATGGTGCAGGTTGAAAATGAATACGGCTTCTTCGCGGACGACCTGGAATACATGCGCGTCATGCGTCAGGCGCTGCTGGATGCCAAATTCGATGTGCCTCTGTTCCAGTGCAACCCGACCAATGCGGTGGCGAAGACCCATATCCCCGAGCTGTTTTCGGTGGCGAACTTCGGCAGCAATCCGGTGGAGGGGTTCAAGGCGTTGGCGGCGGTGCAGAAAGGCCCGCGCATGTGCGGCGAGTACTACTCGGGCTGGTTCGACACCTGGGGCGCGCCACACCGGCGCGGCGCCGCCACGTCCGCCGTCGAGGATATCCAGGCCATGCTCAAGGCGAACGGCTCCTTCAGTCTGTACATGGCGCACGGTGGCACGTCCTTCGGCCTATGGGGCGGCTGCGACCGGCCGTTCCGTCCCGACACCAGCAGCTACGACTACGACGCGCCGATCAGTGAGGCAGGCTGGATGGGCGAGAAATTCGAGGCCTACCGCGAAGGCATCAAGCCCTTCCTGCCGGCCGGCGAAACGCTGCCGCCACCGCCCGCGCAGAACCCCGTCATGGCAATCGCCCCGTTCATGCTGAACGAATCGGCGCCGGTGCTGGCCAACCTGCCGGCGGCCCCGGTCCGCGACCGCACTCCGCGTGCGCTGGAACAGTACGACATCAGCCGGGGCCTGGTCTCCTACCGCGTCACCCTGCCTGCAGGACCGGCCGGGGTGCTGGCCGCCGCCAAGGTGCGCGACCTGGCCTGGGTCTATCTGGATGGCCGCCAGATCGGCACCATGGACACGCGCCACCGCCGCTACGCGGTCGATCTGCCGGCGCGCGCCAAGCCGGCCGTGCTGGAGATCCTGCTTTACACGATCGCGCGGGTGAACTTCGGCGTCGAGATCCACGACCGCAAGGGCATGCACGGGCCGGTCAGCTTTACGCCGGCGGGCGGCGCCGCGCAGGCGCTGGAAAACTGGGAAATCCGCGCGATCGATTTCGACGCGGATGCCACGCTGCCGCCGCTGTCGTGGCAGCGCGGCCGCGCGCGCGGTGCGGCCTTCTGGCGCGGCAACTTTACCGCCGCGCGCCAGGACGATACCTTCCTCGACATGTCGCAGTGGGGGCAGGGCGTGGTCTGGGTCAATGGCCGCTGCCTGGGCCGCTACTGGAGCATCGGACCGACGCAGACCATGTACCTGCCGGGCCCCTGGGTGCGCAGCGGGAAAAACGAAGTGGTCGTGCTGGATCTGACTGGTCCGCAGCGGGCCAGCATCAGCGGGCTGAAACAGCCCATCCTCGACCAGTTGCATCCGGAGCGTGATCTGGCGCGTCCGCCGAGCAGGATCAAGGCGCAGCTGGACGGCGTGGCGCCCGCGCATGAGGGCGAATTCGCGCCCGGCAGCGCGACCCAGGATGTGCTCTTCGCACACCCCATGCATGGCCGCCAGTTCTGCCTCGAATCGCTGGATGCGCATGACGGCAAGCGCTTCGCGGCCATCGCGGAGATCTCGCTGTTGAACGCCAGGGGCGAGACGCTGAACCAGTCCAACTGGACCATCGCCTATGCCAGCAGCGAAGAGCTGAGCAAGGAAGACGGCGGCGCGCTGAACGCCATCAATGGCCAGGTGACCGACTACTGGCACAGCGCGTACAGCGGCAAGGAGGGGGCGGCCAGGCATCCGCACCGCCTGATCATCGACCTGGGCGGGGACACGGAAGTGGCAGGCCTGCGCTATACGCCGCGCCAGGGCAAGGGTGATGTCACGGGCCGCATCCGCCATTTCCGCGCCTATGTTGGCGATGCGCTGGCGCGCTGACGTATATGAAGTTCGTATAACTTCCGGAGGAATTGACATTAGAAGAGGCAGCGGATCCCCAATAGCATTCTGCTAGTACCTACAACAACAACTATGGAGAATCCATGAAGCAGAAACAACTCAGCCTGTTGGTCCGTTCGCTGTTCCTCATCCCCGCCATCCCCGCCTTCGCACAACAGGCCAGTCAGCCCGCCGACCAACCCGGCGTGCAGCAGGTCACGGTGTCCGGCATCCGCGCCTCGGTGCGCAGCGCGCTGAGCGTCAAAGAGAATTCCAACAGCATGGTGGAAGTGGTGGCTTCGGAAGATATCGGCAAGCTGCCCGACACCACCATCGCCGAATCGCTGGCTCGCCTGCCTGGCCTGGCGGCAGGCCTGGACCGCGGCAACGCCAGCCAGATCGTGGCGCGCGGCATGGGCGAGCGCTTCATCGGCGCCACGCTGAATGGCCGTGAACTGGCTTCCTCGGAACCCAACCGCGCGGTGCGTTTCGAGCAGTTCCCGTCCGAGTCGCTGTCCGGCGCCATCGTCTACAAGACCCAGAACGCCGACCTGGTGGAAGGCGGCGTCGCCACCACCATCGATCTGCAGACTGTCTCGCCGCTCAAGTACAACGGCCGCCAGGCTTCGCTCAAGGCCGACGCGCTGTACTACCCGGAGGCCAAGGATGTCGGCACGCAGTCGGTGCGTCCGCGCATGGGCGGCATCTGGATCGACCAGTTCGACGATCACAAGGTGGGCGTGGCGCTGGCCTTCAGCTACCAGAAGCAGCCTTCGGTGGAAGAGCGCAAGAATCACTGGGGCTTCAATGAAGCCAATTCGGTCGACCTGAATGGCGACGGTAAAGTCGACAAGACTCCGTGGGGCTTCGAGACGGAAGTCAAGCGCGGCACCAACGAGCGCTCCAGCGTCCTGGGCAAGGTGGAATGGAAGGCGGGCGATAACGCGCTGATCACGGCCGACGTCTACTACGCCAAGGACAATATCCGCGAACCGTCCATGGCGCACTGGACCGGCGACCTGGGTAACTGGAACGGCTACCAGAACAGCAACTACTCCAATCTGGACATCCGCAACGGCTATGTGGTGGGCGCCACCGTCACCAACGTCGGCCTGATCACCAACAGCACCCTGTGGACCCAGGACATGGACAACCTGGCGGCGGGCCTGAATGGCAAGTTCACCGTGGGCGACTGGAAGGTCGATGCCGACGTCGCCAGTTCCTCGGCGGGCCGCGACAGCGCCTGGCGCGACGTGCGCCAGTCCTCGCTGGCCAAGGGCACGGTGTCGTGGTCGTTCACGGGTGACGAAGTGCAGAACTTCAGCTTCAGCCACGACTCAGGCAACCCGGCCGCCTTTGGCCTGCCGACCCTGTACGTCGACACCGACGGCCATATCGACGACCGCCTCAACTCCGCGCAGGTGAGCGCCAGCCGCTCGCTCGACCTGGGCCTGGTCAACCGCATCAAGTTCGGCGCCCGCTACGCGGAACGCGAGAAGAAGTACCACCAGACCACCTGGAATATCGCCGGCAGCGGCGCGATTCCCGCATCGGCCTACCAGACGGTGAACGTGAACGGCTTCGCGCCCTACATCGTGCTGAAGGACTTCATGGCCGCCACCACCGCGCTGTGGGGCGCCAGTGCCTTCGACCCGAGCGGCCGTCCGCAGACCGCCAACGACCTGCTGGCCGGCTGGAGGGTCAAGGAAAACACCAGCAGCGTGTACGCCCAGGCCGACCTGGAAGGCGAGATGGCGGGCCATCCGCTGCGCGGCAATGCCGGTGTGCGCGTGGTGCACACCACCCAGACCGGCAGCGGCATGGAGTCGATCAACGGCGCCGCGCCGACCGATACCTCCGGCGGCGCTTCCTACACCCGCGTGCTGCCCAGCTTGAACCTGATCCTGGGCCTGGACGCGGCGCAGAAGCAGCAGCTGCGTTTCGGCCTGGCGCGCGCGATGTCGCGGGCGCCGCTGGATGAGATGCGCGCGTCGCGCCAGCTGGCGATCGACACCAGCCCGACTTCGCAACAGCCGATCACCGGCAGCGCGGGCAATCCGGGACTGCTGCCGATGATGGCCAATCAGGCCGACCTGTCGTGGCAGTACTACTTCGATAAAGGCTCGCTGCTGTCGGCCGGCGTGTTCTACAAACAGCTGAGCAATTACATCGGCATCACCACCGATAACACCACGGTCAATGGCCGTCCTGCGGTGCTGACGCGCTCCATCAACGGCGACGGCGGCAATGTGCGCGGGCTGGAGCTGGTCTACCAGAACGCCTTTACCAGCCTGCCGGCGCCGTTCGACGGCCTGGGCCTGGCGGCCAACTTCTCCTACAACCAGAGCAGCATCAAGGAGTACACCAACAACTATCCGATGGTGGGCCTGATGCGCACCAACGGCGGCGTGACCCTGTGGTACGAGAAGAATGGCTACGAGGCGCGGCTGCAGGCCAATCATCACAGCGCCTTCGTGCGCATGCCGCGCTGGACGGCAGGCTATATGATCGAGAATCCGGCGGAGACCTATGTCTCGGCCAGCTTCTCCAAGTGGCTGTCGGCGCAGCTGCAGCTGCGCGTGGGGATGGATAATCTGACCAACCAGAAGGTGGTCGAGACCCAGTCCGGCAATCCCTACATCCAGAACGTGATGGAGTACGGCCGCCGCTACAACGTGGGCCTGTCCTACAAGTTCTAAGCAAAGGGATCGCATGAAACGCACCACTCTGTGCCTGGCCGCCGCCGCGCTGTGCCATGTGAGCCAGCTGGCGCAGGCCGAGCGCCTGCTGGCGGTGGATGCCAGCGCGCCCGCGCCGGCGCCGGAAACCGGCTACATCAAGCAGGGCACGGCGCTGGCGCCGGGCGGCCACACGCTCGGCATCAATAGCCAGTACCTGACGCGCGACGGGCGGCCCTGGCTGCCCGTGATGGGCGAGTTCCACTACTCGCGCAGTCCGGCCGACAGCTGGGCGGCGGAGCTGTCCAAGATGAAGGCGGCCGGCATCGAGGTGGTGGCCAGCTACATCATCTGGAACCATCACGAGGAAGCCGAAGGGCAGTTCAACTGGCAGGGTAACCGCGATCTGCGCCGCTTTGTGCAGCTGGCGCACAAGGCGGGCCTGCAGGTGTGGCTGCGGATGGGGCCTTGGTCGCACGCGGAAGTGCGCTACGGCGGCATTCCGGACTGGGTGGTGGACGCCATGCCGACCCGCCAGGATGATCCGCAGTACCTGCGCTTCGTCGAGCGTTTCTATCGCGAGATCGGGCGCCAGGTCGACGGCCTGCTGTGGAAGCAGGGCGGTCCGGTGATCGGCGCGCAGATCGAGAACGAGTACAACCTGGCGGGGCCGGGCAAGGGCGAGCAGCATATCCGCACGCTCAAGGTCATGGCGCGCCAGGCAGGCATCGACGTGCCGTACTACACGGTGACGGGCTGGGACCAGACCCTGTATCCATCGGGCGAAGTGACGCCGGTATTCGGCGGCTACCAGGACGAGCCCTGGGGCACCAGCATCACGGAGCTGCCGCCCAAGGAGACCTATGCCTTCCGCTTCGACAGCCGCGTGAGCGGCGACCTGGGTGCGCAGACCCGCGCCACCCAGCAGGGCACGGCGGAGACGGACATCCAGCACACGCCTTTCCTGGGGGCGGAATACGGTGCGGGCCTGCCGGCCATGTACCGCCGCCGCACGCTGGTGTCGCCGGACGATATCGCCGCCACCTTACCGGTGCAGCTGGGATCGGGCGTGAACCTGATGGGCTACTACATGTTCCATGGCGGCCGCAACCCGATGGGCAAGACCAGCATGGAAGAGAGCACCCGCAGCGGCGGCTACAACGATACGCCCGCGATCAACTACGACTTCAATGCGCCGCTGGGGCCGGACGGCCAGCAGCGCGCGGTGCTGGCGTATCTGCGGCCGTTCCACTACTTCCTGAACGACTTCGGCGCGCGCCTGGCGCCGCTGACGGTGCGCAAGCCGGAGGTGGCGCCGGCCGATCCAACCGAGCTGTCGACGCCGCGGCTGTCGGTGCGCAGCGATGGCGAGCATGGCTTCCTGTTCTATAACGGCCATGTACGGCAGTACGCCACGCCGGAGCAGAAGCAATTGCGCTTTGCCGTCAAGCTGGCAGGGGAAACGGTGACCTTGCCGCATCAGCCGGTGGATCTGGCCAGCGGCAGCTACTTCTTCTGGCCTTTGAACTTCGATCTGGATGGCCAGCGCCTGCGCTATGCGACGGCGCAGCCGGTGGCGCGGCTCGATCGCGGTGCGGCGGGCAGCGTGTATGTGTTCGCGGCCCAGCCGGGCGTGCCGGTGGAGTTTTCCTTTGGCGCGGGCGCGCGCAGCTGCATCAGCGCGCCGCATGCGCAAGTGCGCCAGTTCGGCGCGGACGGTGCGGACGGGGTAGGCGATGCGGCTGCCGGAACCGTGCTGGTGGACGCCATCCAGCCCGGCCTCGATGCGGCGCTGATTCTGCGCTGCGGCGGCCAGCGTCCGGTCTCCGTGCTGGTATTGTCGCAGGAGCAGGCGCGCCAGCTGGCCATCGGCACCTTGCAGGGCGAACGGCGGCTGGTCATCAGCGATAGTCAGGCCGACTTCGAGAACGGCCGTCTGGTGCTGCGCTCCGCCGGCCAGCCTGCGTTCAACGCGGCAGTCTATCCCGCGCTGGCCTCTGATGTGCGAGCCAGCACAAAGCTGGACGCCAGCGGCCATGAAGGCATGTTCCAGCTGCTGAAAGCCGCGCTGCCCGCGCAGACGCTGACGGCGTCCGTACGCCAGATACGCGAAGGGCAGGCCGCGCCGCCAGTCAAAATCGGCGGCAACGCCAAGGCGGCGCTGCAGCCGGAGCCGGAGGTGTTCGGTGTCTCCGCCGCCTGGGAACTGAACGTGGACGCCTCCCGCGCCAAGGGCGTGGAATCGGCCCTGCTGGACATCGACTTCGTTGGCGACGTGGCGCGGCTGTTCGATGGCACGCGCATGGTGGACGACTGGTACTACAACGGCCAGCGCTGGCAATATGGCTTGCCCGCCAAGCCTTCGCGCAATCCGCTGACCCTGACGGTACTGCCGCTGCGCGCCGATGCGCCGATCTACCTGCCGCGCGAGCATCGCCCCGACTTCAAGGGCGAAGCGCAGATCGCCACGCTGCGCGGTGTGAAGGTCGTGCCGGTCTACCGGCTCGACATCGGCCGCTAGTCCTCCAGGCGATACGCAGATCAATATCGGCCGCGCAGAAAATTTCATCTGTGGCGGCCGGTTTTGTTGCGCTGCTCATCGATAGCATTCTGAGAGCCCGCCAATCCGGCGGGCGATAAAAATATGAATGCCTATGAGGAGACATCCCATGAAACTGTTCGCGGCCGTCGTGGCCCTCTTGATTGCCTGTTCGGCCTCCGCGCTGGACTTGACCGGCCTGCAGAATTCCCACGACCCCGGCACCATCGTCAAGGACCACGACACCTATTTCCACTTCACGACCGGCACCAACGGCATCTGGTATTCGACCTCGACCGACCTGGTCAACTGGGGTACGAGCACCGGCGCGGTGTATTCGTCCACCAGCTATCCGTCCTGGATCACCAGTAATTTCCCCAATTGGAGCAAGGGCTCGTTCTGGGCGCCGGACGTGATCAAGATGGGCGGCTACTTTTACCTGTACTACTCGGTGACGGACACCTTCGGCAACGCCAATTCCGCCATCGGCGTGGCGCGTTCGCCGTCGCTCAAGAATCCCTCCTGGACCGACCTGGGCATCGTGGTGCAATCGAGCGGCGGCGCCGGGGCCAACGTCATCAATGCCATCGATCCGGCCGTGTTCCGCGACCATGACGGCAAGGTCTACCTGACCTACGGCTCCTTCTTCAACGGTATCGGTGTGGCCGAGATCAACCAGGGCACGGGCAAGCTGGCCACCAATGTCACCCATCTGCTGGGCGGCGGCGGCCTGGATATGGAGGGCGCCTACATCACGCGCAACAAGGGCTATTACTACCTGTTCGTCAACCGCGGCTCATGCTGCACCAATCCGCTCTCGAATACCACCTACTACATCGAGGTCTACCGCTCGACCAGCGTGACCGGGCCTTACACCGGCGGCAATGGCTACAACGGCAGCAACACGGTGATGCCGAATATCGACAGCGCGGCGCCGACACACAAGGGGCCGGGCCATGTGGCGGTGCTGAAGAAGGATGGCTGCAACTACGTCTCGACCCACTACGTGGACACCAGCGACGGCGGCGCCAAGCTGCAGCTGATGCTGATGACCTATGACGCCAATGACTGGCCGGTCCTGAGCCGCAACTTCTCCAGCATCAGCAGCTGCGGCGGCATCAGCGACGATCCCTATGTCCTCACCTCCGCCCTCAGCGGCAAGGCGATGACGGTGGCGAATGCCTCGACCGCGAACGGTGGCCTGGTGCAGCAATTGGGGTATTCCGGCGCGAAGAACCAGCAGTGGTACCTGATCGGTCATGGCGACGGCTACTACAGCCTGATCAACGTCAACAGCCTGCTCAGCATGGACGACTACAACAACTCGACCACGGCCGGCACCAATATCGACCAGTGGGGCTACTGGGCTGGCAATGGCCAGCAGTGGAGCTTTACCAGCGCGGGTTCCGGCTTCTTCAACGTGAAAAACCGCCTGTCCGGCATGGTGCTCGATGTGCAGGGCAAGAGCACGGCCGACAACGCCCAAATCATTCAGTACACGTCCAACGGCGGCAGCAACCAGATGTGGACGATGGGCGCGCAGTAAGGCTGCGCACGCGCGTCAGCCGCGCCAGGCGGCGGCGTAGGCGGCGGCGCGCCGGGCGACATCCTGGGCCGGGGTGCCGGGCGTGAACAGCTGGCTGCCGAGACCCGCTCCGGTGGCGCCGGCGGCTTTCCAGTCGGGCAGCTGTTCCGGCGTGACCCCGCCGACCGGCCACAGAGGCGTCCCCGCTGGCAGCACCGAGCGCAAAGCCTTCAGGCCTGCGCGGCCCAGCGCCTCGGCCGGGAACAGCTTGAGCGCGTGGGCGCCGGCATCTAGCGCCGCAAAAGCCTCGGTCGGCGTGGCGACGCCCGGTGCGCACAGCATCCCGCGCGCGCGCGCGTGAGCGATCACGGCCGGATTGCAGTTCGGCGAAACGAACAGGCGGCCGCCCGCATCCGCCACCGCGTCCACGTCTGCAAGGGTCAGCATCGTCCCGCCGCCGACGATGGCATCGGCTGGCGCCATGGCCAGCAGCACGCGCATGGCGTCCAGCGCGCCGGGGCGGTTGAGCGGCACTTCCAGCAGACGGAAGCCCGCGCCAAACAGGGCATCGCCGATGGCTGGCGCGGCGGCCGGTTCCAGCCCGCGCAGGATTGCCACCAGCGGCAGTTCAAATTGATTCAGATCGATCATGGTCAGCCTTATTCAAAAAAGCGCGCCAGTGCGGCGCAGTACACCTGGTCCGGATCGGGCAGATTCAGCGTGATGCCGAATTGCGCGGCCGCGTCGGCGTAGCGCTGCTGCAGGGCCGGGGAGGCGATGCAGGCCAGCGGCGCAGGTGTTGGCGATGCGCCATCCAGCAGGGCCAGGACGGCATGGAATTCAGTCCCGATCAGCAGGCCGCTGAGGAAGGAGCGCGCCGCGCTGGCCGGCATGGCACCGCTGACCACGCGGGCGCGCACGCCAAACAGCGCGTTGCTGAGCGGCGCCGCCTTGCGGGCTTCGGCAATCCCGGCGGCGAAAGCGTCGTCGCTGTCCGGGCCGGACATCATCGGCGCCAGTGTGCCCTGTGCGCTCAGCATGGCAAACAATTCGCCGGTCATGAAGGTGGACAGGCGCTGGATCACGCCGTCACGCAGCAGCACCCATTTGCTGTGGGTGCCCGGAAGGACCACCCAGCCGTCGCGCTGGCCCAGCGCCACCATGCCCAGCAGCTGGGTTTCCTCGCCGCGCATCACATCCACGGCGGGCTGGCGCTGGCAGTAGCCGGGCACGATGGCGTGGCGCGGGCCAGGCCGCATCAGGTGGCGCGGCAGCTCTTCCAGCGGCACCCCGGTATCGAGGTAGGGCACTTCGCGCCAGCCCTGCGCGCTGCCGACCATGCCGGAGGCAATGATGGGCACATCGCCGGACACGCCCATGGCCGCCTGCAGTGCCGCCAGCGAGGCTTCGAAGTTGGGCCGCGCCGCCAGCATGCCCTGGTCGTCGGCATGGCTGGCCAGGCAGCGGCCGGAGGGATCGATGAGATAGGCCCGGCGGTTACTGGTACCCCAGTCGATGCCGAGCAGCTTGGGGGAAGAATGGAGTGTCTGCATACCGGCATGGTAGTCCCAGCCATGGCTTGCCGTGCATCGCGAATTTGCGCCGCGCTATTCGTTTTTCGTATAGCTCGGCGGCGGACGCTGGGCCGCCAGCTCGCGCAGCGTTTCCAGCATGGCTTCCGCCGCCGGCGACAACTGGTGCTGGCGGCGCGTGATGATGCCGTAGACGTCCATGCGCAGGTTCAGGTCTACCGGCAGCACGGCCAGCAGGCCGGAGTCCAGGTAGGGCTGGACCAGCTCGACCGACATCGGCGCCACCATGTCGCTACCCAGCAGCAGGGAGTTGATGACGGGGACCGCCATGGTCGAGACGGTTTCCTCCGGCGAGTCCAGTCCGCGCGACAGGAACAGGGCGGTGATGCGGTCGCGCACGATGCTACCGGCCGGCGGCACGATCCAGGTCTGGCGTCCCAGCTCGGCCAGGGTAATGTCGCCCGCTTCCAGCAGGGGGTGGCCCTTGCGCACGATCAGGCAGTGCGGCTCGTCGGTGATGGGTTCAAAGGTGAGTTCCGCCGCCACCGCCGAATCGATAATACGGCCGATGACGATATCCAGGTCGCCCGAGCGCAGGCGCTCCACCAGCTGCTTGCTGTTGTCGACGTCGATCGAAGCATTGATGCGTGGATGGCGCGACTTGAGCAGGGTGACGGCTTGCGGCACCAGGATGCTGGCCGGGGTCAGGATCGCGCCCACGGCCACGCGCCCGCGCATGCCCGACTGCAGCTCCATCACCTCCTGGTGGGCGGCGTCCATCTCGGCCAGCGCGGCGCCGGCGCGGCGGATCAGCACCTTGCCATACCAGGTCGGCTCCACCCCGCGCGGCAGGCGCTCGAACAGCGGCACGCCGAGCGCATGTTCCAGTTCGCCCAGCAGCTTGGAAGCGGCGGGCTGGGTCAGATTGGCGGCCTGCGCGGCGTGCATGATGGAGCCATGACGGCCCAGTTCCACCAGCAGCACCAGGTGGCGGGTCTTCAGATAGGAACGGACAAAGCGCTGGGATCGGGCATCAAACATGGTCGCATCGGCGGGAAGGATCGCCCCATCATATTAGAGCGGCAGAGTGTCGTCAAACAGCGGCGCTGGCTGGCTGGCGGCGGCGCAACGCCATTGCTGGCGGCCGCCGGGCCAGGCCACCAGCAGTTCGTCCAGCTGCGGGCCGCCCAGGGCCAGCGCCGCCGGACCGCCGGGTGGCAGCGCATGGCTGGCGCTGGTGCTGCCGTCGGGGCGATAGCACAGCAGCTGGCGGCCCTGCACGCTCCACAGCATGCCCGCGCCATCCACCAGCGCGGGGCCGGGCGGAGCGACCGTGGCGGCAAATTCGCGCGCGCCGCCCACGGTGGCGCTCTCGGCGTCGTAGTCGCATTGCAGGATGCGGTGCAGGGCGCCGTCGGCAAAGTACAGCTGCGTGCCGTCGGGGCTGAAGCAGATGCTGGTGGCCTGCGTCACGGTGGGCAGGGCCAGGCGGCGCAGGCCGTGGCGGCGCGAATACTGGCTGAAACTGGCGATGGGGCGGCCATCCGGGCTGTCGTTGCGGGTGCCGAACACCAGTTTGCCCTGGCGGTCGATGGCGCCCTCCTGCACGCTGGTGCGCGGTTCGGCCGGTTCCACCGCCAGCAGCGGCTCCAGGGTCCAGGCGCTGCGGCTGCGGCCGCGCGGCGTGGCCAGGCACAGGCGTTTGGGCTGGGCCAGCAGCAGACGGCCGGACTGGCAGGTCGCCAGCGGCAGGGCTTCATCCGGCAGCGCCCAGCGGCCCACGGCGGCGTTGCCGTGATCCGCCTGGCGCGGCCATTGCAGCAGCAGGCCGGAATGGCGCTCGGCCCACCACCAGCAGGCTGCCGCCGCGTCCCAGCGCAGGCTTACCATTCGGCGACGCTGCCGTCCTCGTGGCGCCAGACCGGATTGCGCCAGTCGGGTGCCCGGCGGCTCGCTTCGATCACGTACTCTTCGTCGACCTCGACGCCCAGGCCGGGCAGGGGCAGGGGCTGGATAAAGCCGTCGGTGAGCTTGAAGTCGGCCTTGTTCTTCACATAGTCCAGCACTTCGCCGCCCTGGTTGTAGTGGATGCCCATACTCTGCTCCTGCAGCACGGCGTTGTACGAGACAAAGTCGACCTGCAGGCAGGAGGCCAGCGCCACCGGACCCAGTGGGCAGTGCGGCGCCAGCGTGACGTCGTAGGCTTCCGCCATCGCGGCGATCTTGACGCACTCGGTGATGCCGCCCGCATGCGACAGGTCGGGTTGGATGATGGCCAGGCCGCCGTCCTGGAGCACGCGCTTGAACTCGAAGCGCGAGTACATGCGTTCACCGGCGGCCAGTGGGATCGAGGTGTGGTCGGCCAGCTGGCGGTAGTATTCGGCCTGTTCGGCCAGCACCGGTTCTTCCACGAACAGGGGGCGGTAGGGTTCCAGTTCGCGCAGCAGGATCTTGGCCATGGGCGCGGACACGCGGCCGTGGAAGTCCAGGCCGAATTCGACCTCGTAGCCGAAAGCGGCGCGGATCTCGGCCACCCGTTCGATCGCGGCGTCGACTTTCTTGGCCTGGTCGATGAGGCCCAATTCTTCGGTGCCGTTCATCTTGAAGGTGTCGAAACCGGCCGCGCGCAGCTGGCGCATGCCTTCGATCACGTCAGCCGGGCGGTCGCCGCCGACCCAGCTATAGGTTTTCATCTTGTCGCGTACCAGGCCGCCCAGCAGCTCGTACACCGGCTTGCCCAGCAGCTTGCCCTTGATGTCCCACAGGGCCTGGTCGATGCCGGCGATGGCGCTCATCAGGATCGGACCGCCCCGGTAGAAGCCGGCGCGGTACATGGTTTGCCACAGGTCGTTGATGCGGGCCGGGTCCTGGCCGACCAGGTAGTGGGAAAGCTCGTGCACGGCCGCTTCCACGGTGCGGGCGCGGCCCTCGATGACAGGCTCGCCCCAGCCGACGACGCCTTCGTCGGTCTCGATTTTCAGCAGCATCCAGCGCGGGGGGAGGCGGTAGGTAGTGAGTTTGGTGATCTTCATGCAGCCAGTGTAGCTGCGCCTTCTACGCCCGAAACATGAATTATCGCGTGCCTGCTATATCAAACCGATATGCCAGTGCCGCCAGCGGTCCGGCCTCTCTAGAATCACCCTACCATGACTTCAAGTGAGCAGAACAATGATGGAGATGATCCTGGATGGCCGTAATACGCTGGGCGAAGGCGTACTATGGTGCGAGCGCAGCGCCCGCGTGCTATGGACCGATATCGCGCAGTCGGTGCTGTTTGCCTGTGCCGCCGACGGCAGCGCGCTGCAGTTCTGGAAGCTGCCGGAGCGCTTATGCAGCTTTGCCCTGACGGAGCGGCGCGACCGTCTGCTGCTGGCGCTGGCGACGCGGCTAGCTTTTTTTGACCTGGAGAGCGGCGTGCTGACGCCCATCTGCGCGGTGGAGGCGGAGCTGCCATCCACCCGCCTGAACGACGGCCGCTGCGACCGCCAAGGGCGCTTTGTGTTCGGCAGTTTCAACCAGGACGAGGATCCCAAGCTGCCGGTGGGCGGCTTTTACCGGCTCAACCACGACCTGTCGCTGGAGCCCCTGCCGCTGGGCGGCGTGGCGATCGCCAACAGCATCTGCTTCAGCCCGGACGGCGCCACCATGTATTACGCCGACTCTGCCAAAGGGGAGATCCGCTGCTGCGATTACGATCCGGCCAGCGGCGCCGTCAGCGGTGACCGGCTGTTCGTGGCGGTCGGCGTGGCGCCGGGCGATCCTGACGGCGCCGCCATCGACGCCGAAGGCTGCCTGTGGAGCGCGCGCTGGGGCGCCAGCCAGGTGGCGCGCTTTACCCCGGACGGCCGTCTGGACCGCGTGCTGGAACTGGCCGCGCCGCAGCCCAGCTGCCCGGCATTCGGTGGCCCGGGGCTGGACCAGTTGTTCGTGACCAGCGCGCGGGTCGGCTTATCCGCTCAGCAGCTGGCGCAGGCATCCCTGTCCGGCGCCTTGTTTTCCCAGGTGCTGGCGGTGCGCGGCCTGCCTGAGGTACGCTTCCGCCATTACTGAAAGGGTGCATTGAAATGAGCAGCAAGCAGACTTTGAAAATCGGCCTGGTCGGTGTCGGCAAGATTGCCGTCGACCAGCACATTCCCGCCATCCGCAGCAATCCGCTGCTGGAACTGGTGGCCGGTACCTCGCGCCACGGCGGGCCGGACGGATTGTCCCTCTACACCAGCATGGATGAGATGCTGGCGCGCCATCCGGAGATTGCCGCCGTGGCCCTGTGCACGCCGCCCCAGGTGCGGCGCCCGCTGGCCGAGCAGGCCATCGCCGCAGGCAAGCACGTGTTCCTGGAGAAGCCACCCGCCGCCACCCTGGGCGAGGCGGAAGCCCTGCGCGCACTGGCCGCGCGGCAGGGCGTGAGCCTGTTCGCCTCCTGGCATTCGCGCTTTGCGCCGGGCGTGTCCGCCGCCGCCGAATGGATGGCGCAGCATCCGGTGCGCTCGCTGAACGTGGTGTGGAAAGAGAACGTGCGCCAGTGGCATCCGGGCCAGAAGTGGATCTTCGAGCCAGGCGGCATGGGCGTGTTCGATCCGGGCATCAATGCGCTGTCCATCGTCACCCGCCTGCTGGCCGGACCGCTGCTGGTGCAGCAGGCCGACCTGCACATCCCTTCCAACTGCAGCGCGCCGATCCAGGCCGAGCTGCGCATGCAGGGCGGGCAGGGCGTGGCCGTGAGCGCGGCCTTCGACTTCCTGCAAACGGGGCAGCAGACCTGGAGCATCTATGCCGAAGCGGAAGGCGGCGCGCGCATGGCGCTGCACCAGGGCGGCCGCATCCTCGAGCTGGACGGCGAGGTGGTGGCCGACCAGCCGGAGCGCGAATACGCCTCGATGTACGAGCATTTCCGCCGGCTGGTGGCGGAGGGCCGCAGCGACGCCGACTTCTCGCCGCTGCAGGCGGTGGCGGACGCATTCCTGGTCGGACGGCTGCACGCGGCGGCGCCCTTTGTTGAGTAAGGTAGTAAGCCTTTCGCGTGTGCGTATTGAGTCGGGAGGGCGGGTGTGATCTAATCAGCATCGTTGATTAAACTGATTGTGCACATGCTTCCCGAGACTACATCTGAGCAGCCGGCCAAACGCGGCCCGGCGTATCGCGTTCATCACTCCCGCATCCACGGCCGCGGCGTCTTCGCCCAGCGCGACATCGGCGCCGGCGAGCGCGTCATCGAATACCGGGGACGGGAGATTAGCTGGGAAGAAGCGCAGGTGCGCGCCGAGGAGAGCGGCGCACCGCACAACCACACCTTCTTCTTCAGCCTGTCGAACGGCAATGTGGTGGACGGCGGCGACCATGGCAACGCGGCGCGCTGGATCAACCACTCCTGCGAGCCGAATTGCGAAGCCATCGAGGACGAAGGCCGCATCTACATCTACGCGCTGCACGATATCCCCAGCGGCACGGAGCTGAGCTATTCCTACCCGCTGATCTATGAAGGCCGCCACACGGCCGCCATCAAGCGCGCCTTTGCCTGCCGCTGCGGCGCGCCCGGCTGCAGCGGCACCATGCTGGCGCCCAAGCCGCGCAAGCGCAAGGACGCCTCCGCCATGGCCGCACCTGCCACGCCAGTACCACCAGTCACACCCGCCGCCGCGCAGTAAGGTCCGACAGCAATGAACACTCACAACACGGCCCGTCTGCGCGGGCTGGATCTCTTGCGCGCCATCGCGATTGCCCTGGTGCTGCTGACCCACTATCAGGGCTTTGTCAGCCATGCCGAGACCTTTGGCGTGCTTGGCTCGATCGGCTGGGCAGGCGTCGATTTGTTCTTTGTCCTGAGCGGCTACCTGATCGGCAACCAGATCCTGGCGCCGATCGCCAGCGGCAAGCCATTCTCGCTCAAGGTGTTCTTTGCCCGCAGGCTGCTGCGTACGCTGCCGAACTACTACGTCGTGCTGGCGGCCTATCTGTTGGCGCTGCAGTTTGCGCCGCACAGTCCCATTCTGGGCAAGAGCGCGGCGCCGGTCTGGGCATTCCTGACCTTTACCCAGAACTTTGGCCTGGCCTACGGGCAGACCTTCACGCATTCCTGGTCGCTGTGTATTGAAGAGCAGTTCTACGTCGTCATGCCCCTGGTGGCGCTGGCCCTGGCGCGCTGGACGCGTTCCGCCCGGCCTGCCTGGATGGTGCTGGCGCTGGCCGTCGCTGCGGGCGTCGGCGCGCGGGCGTATGCCTGGCAGGCGCATGATCTGGCCGCCTTTGACGCCGAGGTGTATTACTCCAGCTTCTGCCGTTCGGATGAATTGCTGTTTGGTGTGGCCATCGCCATGCTGCGCAATTTCCATGGGGACGTGTTCGCGCGCCTGATGCGGCATGGGAATGTTTTACTGGCAGCGGGGCTGGCGATGTCGGCGGCGGTGCTGGCCTGCATTGAGAATCATTGGCCGTCGGGATTCATCTCTTCGGCGCTGGGCTTCTCGCTGGTGGCCGCCAGCTTTGCCTTGCTGGTCTGCGCTGCGCTCAGCCCGGTGTGCCTGATCAACCGCGTGCGGGTGCCCGGCGCGGCGAGCCTGGCGCTGTGGTCTTACGCCGTCTATCTGGCGCACAAGCCGATCTTTATGGCGCTGAACCCCTGGTGCAAGACCTTGGGCATCGATCCGGAAGCGCCACTCAGCATTGCGGCTATCATGGCGCTTGGCGTGCTGGGTGGATGGGTTCTGTTCCGCCTGGTTGAAACGCCGTTTATGCAACTGCGCGCGCGCTGGTATCCGGCGCTCACCGCGCCCGTTGCCCGTGCAGCCGGACCGATCAGGGAGATGGTGACATGATGCTGGATGACACGCTGGCCCGCGCCATTGCATTGCACACAGGCGGTGAACTCGAGGCCGCGGCGGCGCTATACCTGCAAATTATCCAGGCGGATCCGGAAAACTTCGATGCCTTGCACATGCTCGGCGTCTACGCCTTGCAAACCGGCGATCTGGCGGCGGCGTACGAACTGATTACCCAGGCCATCCGCATCCGGGGCGATGATGCGCATGCCCATGTGCACTTGTCGGCCGTCCTGCAGCAGCAGGGCCGTCTGCAGGAGGCTTTGGGCGCTATCCAGCAGGCGCTGGCCCTGGCGCCGGACTCGGCCCTGGCGCTCAACAACGGCGCCGCGCTGCTGTCCAAAGATCTCAAGCGCCCGGCGGAAGCGCTGCCCTTGCTGGAGCATGCACTGCGCATCGACGATCAGGATGCCACCGCCTGGAACGGTCTGGGCTATGCGCTGATCGAACTGCGGCGCTATGACGAAGCCCTTCTGTGCCTGGAGCGCGCCCTGCAGCTGCGCCCGGGTTTTGCGCTGGCCTGGTATAACCACGGCAACGCGCTGCAGCTGCAAAACCGCCTCGCTGAAGCAATGCGAAGCTATGACGCGGCGCTGGCGTCGGACTCCGGCCTGGTCGATGCGCACTTCGGCCAGAGCGTCTGCCGCCTGCTGGCTGGCGATCTGGCCGAGGGCTTCCGGCAATACGAATGGCGCTGGCGCAAGCCTGTCTGGCAGGCGCTGGCGCAGCAGCATGCCCAGCCTTTGTGGCTGGGCGAAACCGCGCTGCGCGACCGCACTTTGCTGGTCCATCACGAGCAAGGTTTCGGCGACACGCTGCAAATGGTGCGCTATGTCCCGCTGCTGGCGGCGATGGGGGCGCGCGTCATCCTGCGGGTGCAGCGGCCGCTGCTGGCGCTGCTGGCTGGTATGCAGGGCGCCGCCGTGATCGGCAGTGAAGATCCCGTGCCGCCGCATGACTGCCAGATCCCGCTGATGAGCTTGCCGCTGGCGCTGGGCGCCCGGCTGGATGACATTCCGGTACTGCTGCCCTATATCGTGGCTGACGCTGCGCTGAGCGTGCAATGGCAGCAGCGGCTGGGAGCGATTCATGCGCCGCGCGTTGGCCTGGCATGGGCGGGCAGTCCGACCCACAATAACGACGGCGCGCGCTCGATCCCGCTGCAGAACATGCTGGCGCTGCTAAGGCCGGGGCTGGATTTCATTGCCTTGCAGCGCGACCTGAGTGCCGTGAACAAGCTCCAATTGGCGGCTCATCCAGCACTGCGCAGCTTTGCCGCCGCCCAGAGCGATTTCGCGCAGACGGCTGCCCTGGTTGCGCAGCTGGACCTGGTCATCTGCGTGGATACTTCCATCGCCCATCTGGCAGGCGCGATGGGCAAGCCGGTCTGGCTGCTATTGCCTTATGCGCCAGACTGGCGCTGGATGCTGGAGCGGGAAGACAGCCCCTGGTATCCCGGCATGCGGCTGTTTCGCCAGCAACGGCCTGGCGACTGGGACGAGGTGCTGGCGCGCGTCGCCGCCGCGCTGGCGGCGGTCTGACAGCGTAATCAGGAGAAGCGCGGCGGAAATCGCCCATGTTTTGACTTTGAACAATGCTGGAAACTTGGCGGCGGCGGGGCAGTGGACTAGACTAGGCTAAGCCACTTATGGAGGATGTATGCAGACAGTTAACATCCATCAGGCCAAGACGCAGCTCTCCAAACTCATAGAGTCGGTGCTAAACGGAGAAGCATTCATCATTGCCAAGGCTGGTAAGCCTGCTGCAATGCTGATCCCCATTCCATTGCCAAAGCAAACACGTAAGTTTGGCGCCATGAAAGGGGAAATGCAGATTGCCGACGACTTTGATGCGCCTTTGCCGGATGACATCCAGTCTGGATTCGAGGGGCGCTGATGCACATTCTCCTGGATACGCACATCTACCTTTGGTGCCTTCACGACGATTCGAAATTGTCGGGTTTGGCGCGATCCAGAATCGTGGGGGCAACGGGGGTATTTGTTAGCAGCGCGTCCATCTGGGAAGCTGCGATAAAGGTCGCGAGCGGTAAGCTGCACAAGCGATGTGTGAGCCGCTGCGGTTGATCACTGCTGATTCTGCGCTGCAAACTTATTCGGAACTGGTCGAAGTCGTTTGAGGATGAGTTTGGAGCCTCGCGACGACCCCAGCTCGGCGATCCGGCAATACGACCAGGAACCACCAGCCCAGTGTGCCGAGTATCGTCTGCGGCAGGTTGAACAGGAATTTGTCCAGGGTGATATCGCGCTTCTGCGCCCAGCTCAGCTCGGCGGTTTCGTGGATGATGTTGGTGTGGAAGAAGCACAGGGCCAGGATGGCCAGCGCCGCCAGAGCACATAGCAGCGGCAGGCTGGTCACGCGCCGGCGCAGCAGGGCAGGGATGGGATAGCCCAGCAGACAGGCCATGGCGTAGGCAAACAGCGCCGCCGGCACATTGCGCAGCGCGGCGCCGGGCAGCAGGATCGGTCCAAAAATCAGGGCAATCGCCAGCATCACGGCCAGCACGGGATGGGCGCGGCGCGGCCACGCGGGGAAACGGTCGGTCATCGGCTTACTTATCCTGTTCCAGCAGCGCCTGGATTTCTTCTCTTTCTTTTTTGCTCACGTGGCCGCCGCGCAGGGCGGCCAGCACCAGGGCCTTGCCGGAACCGGCGAAGGCTTTGTGGATCAGCTCCTTCAGCAGATTGGTCTGCAGCGAATCCTGCTCCTGGGCGGGCGCGTAGACGTGGGCGCGCTGGCTTTCGTCTCGGCTCAGCAGGCCCTTGGTATGCATCACCTGCAGCAGGCGCAGCACGGTGGCGTAGTTCATGTCGGGACGGCTTTCCAGCGCGGCCTGGTGCACTTGCTTGGCCGTGGCCGGGCCGCTTTGCCATAACAGGCGCAGCATTTCCAGTTCGGACGGCGTGGGCTTGGGAGGGGTACTCATGGCGCTAGAATAAAATATCTAGAAACTTTTGTCTAGAGCGGCGGCGGCCTTAAAACCCTACCAATATTGCCCGGAAGTCCAGCCTCCATGCGGCCTTGCTGGAAACATTTCAGTAGAATCCGATACCGGAAAAGGGTTGTTCAAGTACAATACCGGTGCTATCCTGAATGACCATTTTTGAATGTTGTAAAGAATAGAGCCCTTCCCCCACAACTTGATGTGCAATCCGCTAACCGGTCAGGCCGTGTCGCGGAAGGTTAGATTAACCCGCTAATTCCTCGCGAAGCGCG